>Ga0163154_10008266_pt1 | contig 12181 bp, 6 predicted proteins | sample OliLakLV19MP9P1_FD_148649 | JGI IMG/M metagenome (GOLD analysis project Ga0163154, IMG submission 148649) | Freshwater microbial mat bacterial communities from Lake Vanda, McMurdo Dry Valleys, Antarctica - Oligotrophic Lake LV.19.MP9.P1 | ecosystem: Environmental > Aquatic > Freshwater > Lake >... | reverse complement strand
GGAGTTTACCGACGAATTCTTTACCAAATTGACTGGTAGGAATAAAGCCGCGAATACCATCAACGACGACAATCAAGCCGCCTTTGTTGACTTCGAGACCTTTGACATCAATAACTTGACCCTCATCCATTGCCTTGGTGAACTCGTCCCACTTGGTGTCCATTGCCGCTTTCTTTAAGGAAAGCAGAATTTGACCACGATCGTTCTCAGAAGAAAGGACGTATGCCTCAACTTGATCGCCAGCACTAAGCTGATCGATGTAGTCACGAGCTGCGTCAAATTCTTTGTCGACAACGAGACCTTCGGTTTTGCCGCCGATATCGATCATTAACATTTTGCGGGTTTTTTCGGTGATTTTTCCGCTGACAGTTTCGCCTTTACGAGGAGTGCGAATCACAAAATCAGGGTTATCGAGGAGCTCAGCCATCGTTTTTGGAGCGACTTTTGAGACCTCTTTTACAGGTTCTTTAGCAACTTCTTTTTGAACTTCTTGAGTTAATTCTGGAGCTGCTTCTTGAGGAGTTTGGGTTTCTTGTACTGTTTCTGTAGGAGTGGACTCTGTTTGAGTAGAGATCACTTCAGTTTCAGGTTGAACGGCTTTTTTCTTAGCCATAGTGCGGAATATCCCCTTTCTATGAGATTCGGGAAGTATAGCACAACTTGAGGAAAAATTGGGAATCAAACGGATAGTTCCGTCTGGAACCACCTAGGAATTACGGTGATGACGTCACATCTGGAGCGACTGAACTCGCCGGCCCACCCACAATAATGAGGATGTCAGCCTCAGAGGATTCTTCTGATTGAGGTAAGGTACGAGATATTCGAGCTTTTGGGTCAATTTCTTGAGCAAAAGCAGTCAGATCTTCCGTTTTAATCGCCTCATTTAAGATGATAATTTGGGTGATCTCGTACTCATCATCTGCTTCACTTGTAGCCGTAATCAGCTGTTGCTGAGACTCAAGCTTCGCTTTAATCCTGTTCAGCTCAGTAGAACTTGCTGCTCCATTGCGGAGCTCAAACTTTACCAGAACACTGTCAGGATCTTGATCAACAACCAGAGGACCAGAGTTCACAATCACGTTCTTGGTAGGACTATAAATGTAGGCTTTTTGAGCGTTGGGATAGACCACCAGCTTGTCGCCATTTTCAGCATTCGTGTAAAAGGCAGACTGTGTAGCTAGTAACTTTGCATCCAAAATTGTAGCTACGACTGGGCTTTCTTCTGGAAGAATAGTCAACTTACCCAATTGATCTGTAACTTCTTGAACTTCCTTTTGCGCTAAAGCGGTCTGCCCTTGCGCGGTTGAAACCATACTCAGCTCATTTTTGGCGTCAAAGTATAGGTACGCAAACACTGCTAATGCAGCCACCACACCAAGGAAGAGAAATTTCGAGAGAATTTTTTGACTAGAAAGCTTTTTTTTCTTTACAGGACGAGGATCTTGGGAGGACACATCAAAGGTTTCAGACATAGGGGTATTCTGCTCGAGGAAAGGAAAAGAATCAAGTCGAACAATACAACCGTCACAACCACAAACAGGTACAAAAAAAGCACTTTGTTCTGGCCTCGAGCTATCTTCACACCCAGTTACCCAGGCATTATTGTCGCCGCTAAGGCGTTTCAAGACTCTGTTCGAGAAGGGAAGAGTTGGTTCCACCTCGCTCTAGAGACCAGAACAAAATGCTTTTATCGTCCGCATGTTTTTTCGCGAAATTCTAAACAGATTTCGCTCCAAAACACGGGACTTAAACATTATTCTATGTTAAGTATTTCACCCTAAAAGGTGAAGAGTATAAGTACAATTATGTCATCTCTTCCGAAATGTTTCACAATTCTTGTTCAATCGACATTTAGTACAGGTAAGCTTAGGCTGTTGCCAGCCTTACACCGCCTGCCTATCAACCTGGTAGTCTCCCAGGAGTCTATAGGGATCTCTAATCTTGGAATTGGCTTCCCGCTTAGATGCTTTCAGCGGTTATCCGATAGTAATGTGGCTACCCTGCAATGCGCTTGACAGCGACAACAGGAACACCAGGGATTACCTCACCCCGGTCCTCTCGTACTAAGGGCAAACTTCCTCAAAAATCCAACGCTGACGGCGGATAGAGGCCGACCTGTCTCACGACGGTCTGAACCCAGCTCGCGTACCGCTTTAATAGGCGAACAGACTAACCCTTGGGACCTTCTTCAGCCCCAGGATGCGATGAGCCGACATCGAGGTAGCAAACCGCGCCGACGCTAGGGACGCTTAGGCGCGATGACTCTGTTATCCCCAGAGTAGCTTTTATCCGTTAAGCCCGGCACCTTCCACAAAGTGCACGAGGATCACTATAACCTGCTTTCGCATCTGCTCGGCATGTTGGCCTCACAGTTAAGCACCCTTATGCTATTGCACGTCCAGCCCGATTTCCATCCGGGCCAAGGGTACCATTGCGCGCTTGCGTTACTCTTTAGCAAGCAACCTCCCCAGTTAAACTACCCACCAAACAGTGTCCCCTGTAGAGTTGCATCTACATCGGGTGAGTTATTTTAAATGAATCGAGTGGTATTACACCGATGAGTCCACACTAAATGAGAACTCTCCCACCTATCCTAGACAAATCCAAGAAAAACAACAGTGTCAAGTTATAGTAAAGCTTCATGGGGTCTTTTTGTCCTGCCGCCAGTAGGCCGCATCTTCACAGCCATTTCAATTTCGCCGAGTAATAGTTTAAGACAGTATGAGACTTGTTAGGCCTTTCGTGCAGGTCGCCAATTAAGCGACAAGGAATTTCGCTACCATAGAACAGTTATAGTTACTGCTGCCGTTCACCGGGGCTTCGATTGGAAGCAGGACCCTTGCGGATACCACCCCCTCAATTAACCTTCCGGCACTGGGCAGGTTTCACCCCGTATATATCCTCTTTCGAGTTTGCACGGAGCTGTGTTTTTGGTAAACAGTCAATCTCACATCTTTTGCTGTGGCCATATATCTTCATATATGGCAGGGCATCTTTCGAAATTACGCCCAGCTATTTTGCCGAGTTCCTTAAACTACCTTCTCTCGCTCCCCTGAGGCTACTCGCCTCGTCCACCTGTGTCGGTTATCGGTACGATTTGATAACATTCTCCTTGCGAAGCTTTTCCAGGATAATGAAGTCGCGTGTAGCAATTTGGCCGAAGCCTCCTTGCCCCATTACAGCTTGAATAAACGCCTCTACGGATTTGCCAATAGAGACTGTCTCACTGCTTAGATGCTAAATTCACATCAGCACACACGGTATCCATCACCGTCCCTCCCCAAGTCGAACGAATGTTACCAAGGACTGGAATATCAACCAGTAATCCATCGGCTACGCCAATTGGCCTCGCCTTAGGGTCGCCTCACCCGCACACGACGAACGTGGGTGCGGAAACCTTGGACATACGGGGTGGAAGATTTTCACTTCCATTTCGCTACTCATGCCGGCATTCGCACTTCTGATCGCTCCACCAATCTCCTTACGGGTTGGCTTCACAGCACACAGAACGCTCCCCTACCACTTCATATATTTATATACAAAATCCTAGACTTCGGTTAATTGTTTGAGCCTCGTTACGTTTTCAGCGCGCTAATCCTCGGCTAGTGAGCTGTTACGCTTTCTTTCAAGGATGGCTGCTTCTGAGCCGACCTCCTAGGTGTCTTAGGATTAACACTTCTTTTTCCACTGAACAATTATTTGAGACCTTAGTCGTAGATCTGGGATGTTTCCCTTTTGCCTCTGGAGCTTAGCCCCCAGATACTGAGTGCCACGGAACATAAACGAGGTATTCGAAGTTTAACTGGATGCTAGACATTGCTGCCCAGACATCTGATCAGAGCTCTACCCCCTCGCAACTTATACGTGACCCTATACCAAAATATATTTCGGGGAGAACCAGCTATCTCCGGGTTCGATTGGCATATTACCTCTTACCACAGCTCATCCGAGCGTCTTGCAGCACACACCGGTGCGGGCCTCCACCTCCTGTTACAGAGGTTTCACCCTGGCCATGGTAAGCTCACCCGGTTTCGGGTCGAATGCAATGTACTAGGCGCCCTATTCAGGCTCGCTTTCACTACGCATGCGGTATTAAGATACCTTATGCTTGCACATTACATTCACTCGCCGGCTCATTCTTCAATAGGCACGACATCACCCTTACGGGCTCTGTCTGATTGTTAGCATATAGTTTCAGGTACTATTTCACGGGGTCTTCAACCCTTCTTTTCACCTTTCCCTCACGGTACTCGTTCACTATCGGTCTTGTTTGGTATTTAGCCTTGGAGTGTGGTCACCCCGGATTCAGAAGGGAGTTTGCCGTCTCCCAACTTACTCAGGAATCCTCTATGTCCTTCTCAAATTTCGTATACACGGCTATCACGTTCTGTGGCCTCGCATTCCAGCGAGTTCTACTATTATCAAAGGTACAATGTTGAGGTCCTACAACCCCGGAATAAATTCCGGTTTGGGCTGTTCCCTGTTCGCTCGTCGCTTACTAAGGGAATCTCATGCGATTTATTTTCCTCTGGGTACTTAGATATTTCAGTTCCCCAGGTAATCCTCCTCCGCTCAAAGAGCGGGGATACCATACTTTTCGGTATGGTGAGTTACCTCATTCGGACACCGCCGGATCATAGCTTCTTGACAGCTTCCCGGCGACTTTCGCGGTCTAGTGCGTCCTTCTTCGTCCAAACAAGCCAAGGCATCCACTATATGCTTGAGTTTACATGATTTGCGATTTTTACAGAATCTTAAAGATTCAGTAGTTTAACATTTCGGCTTGAAATGTCATGAATTGCGTTGACAAAAAAATTTAATTAATTTCAACGTTTTGACTTGATACTCTTCACTTTTTAAGGTGCAATTTCTAATCTTTTGGAGACTAGAGAGTAAGAGACTAGTTTTCACCAATCTCTACTCTCTAAGCTCCACAATCCGAAGCTGCGTGTGGACCCTAAGGGTCTCGAACCCTTGACCTCATCATTGCAAATGATGCGCTCTAGCCAACTGAGCTAAGGGCCCTGGTTCAGGCTGTATTCAATTTTCAATGTAACGAACGTAAAAGGTTGCGGAGGGATTCTGTTGTCCGGCTTTCGCCTGAGCAAGAGAATGTCGCGTATAAAACTCGCCTCACGGCGTGTCTGTTTTCTCGAACAGAAAGGTTATTATATGAGACGACTATTTCTTTTGCAAGGGTCTAGTGAGAACCAATTTGGAATTGCACTCCGTAAATTGACTACAAGGCAGAAACCGCCTATCATTAAAATTCATGGCAAAACTGTTTGACAGCAACACTACTCGAGGTTTTACATTGATTGAGCTCATGGTTGTCGTTGCAATCATTGGTATAGTGATGGCGGCAGGAATTGTTGCTTTCTCTGGGGCGCAGCGTAACGCTCGGGATGCAAAGCGCAGAGCCGATGTTGATGCAATCTCAAAAGCACTCGAACAATACTATGCTGAAACTGGAAGCTATTATGGATCTGGGAGTGGTTCTGACGTTGCGTCATGGCTGACTGGGTTTCATCGCACCTACATCGGGTCGAACTTTCCAAACAACTCTTTACCGCTCGACCCCATCAATGACACCACCTATCTATACTATATGTATAGTCTGATCGTAAATAATCCCACCAATCCTGATAAAAAAACGCGCTACTGTGTATCTGCTCGCCTCGAAACACCAAATGGAAACTGCTCTGGTCGCACCATTTCAGGGTCATCTGTGAATGCCGGATTTGGGTACTGCCCTTACGTCACTCCTGGAACTGGCGCATATTACTGCGTGCAGAACAGGCAGTGAGCTTACGTCAAGTTGTGCTTCAGTTTCACCCTTTGTAATCTGGATCGGACGTCATCTCTCAGGTTGTTCAGCGAACTCATATAGACACCATAAGTGCTGTAGTCTTGCAAAGCGTCAACTATTTTTTGAACTTCACTTACACTCATAGCAGAATTTGAAATCGTTTCGAGCCGATTAAGATAGGCCTTGTGAACATCTGATCCTGAAGTTAGCGTTTGAGGTTGAACTAATAAGTTGAGACTATCAACATCGCTCTCGGCACGCACAGAACGTAATCGAACCACATCTGCCTTGGCTTGAGCTTCAATTCTCAGATTATTTATTGAGTTGTAGTAGGCACCATACGAAACGTAAGCATCTAGGGCGGCAAGGACTTGATGGATGTTCGCCCCATTTCTGGCTAACGCATCCAGTTTGGAAAGATAGGCTTTATGGACATCACTGCTTGATTTTCTTTGTGATGCGCCACCAATCACCTCTTCTAGTCGAGTAATGTCAGTAATATTCTGCATCGTTCTCATACGAACATCGTTTGCCCAAGTTTGTGCTTCATTTCTCAGATTATTTATTGAGTTGTAGTAGACACCCTGCTCTGCGTAGTCATCCAAGGCCTTGATGTACTGATCAAAATCAGCTCCCGTGGCCCCAAGCGCGAGAACTTTGAGTCGATTCAGGTAAGTCTTATGGACATCTGAAGAAGCTTTTCTCGAATCAATGCTGTCTATCCAAGAATTTAATACATCGACTCGTGTTTCTGTCGGAATGTACTTATTTCTAATTGCTGAAGCCTTAGTTTTTGCCTGGTCTCTAAGATTGGTGATAAAACCAAAGTACGCACCATTATCTGAGTAATTATCGAGCAAGGTTACAGCAGCAGATGCTGCTGAAGGATCTGACTTGGCTATGCTCTCTAACCTATCAAGATAGAGCGTGTGCACTGCCATCGTGCTTCTTTGAGTGATATCCACGATCAATGCATCAAGCTCAGCGACAGTGGTTGCCTTCTTAAATGCCTCTATTTCAATTTGAGACTTCAAGCTCTCAGCAACCATCTTCACATCAACTTGAGATCCTGGTCCGTAGTAACCATCATTTATATAGTTGTCCAGCATGTGAATTGCGTCTGTCATCGGAACCGCCCCGGTTTTACCCAGGTCGACCACCTTTTTCACAAATGCCTCGTGGACACTCGCCGGCATATCATTACTACGAATTCCATGCGCGAGCCCAGCATTAGCCTCAACAATATTTGTTGCAGTACTAATGATGATCATTGCGTCAGCAATTTTGACGGGCATGGTATCTACTTGAGCCTCTTCTTGTCGACTCAATGCGAGAAGGTCATCTCCAATAAGAGCATCTAAATCATCACTCACTCCACCCTTTTTCTTATGGTACGGATCGATCTTGGCTAATTCTTGTCGAGAGAGATATGCTTCCGATGGGGTGATTCTTCTGCTGAGACGTGCAGCCCGATTTCCCTGCTTCCAGCCTTGAAGGGTTTGGTCATTTAAAGAAGAAAGGTTAAACCGAGAGGCATTCCAATCCTGGGTGCCGAAGAAACCTTTGAGTGTGAAGATTTCAATAAGATAGTAACGATCATCCTCAGGAAGTTCTGGATCGTTTACAAAATTAAACAACTCACCGTTAAGATGTTCCATGAGCGGCTTGCCTTGTGCACGCGACTTTTCATAACCAGCCAGCATCGATCGAGCACGACCTGGGTCGATGATTGTCTTCTTTAAGGTCGCGAGTTCTCCACGAGCTGCACCGTTTCTGTCAAAGAGAGCAGTTCCATTTCCATCGATGATGACTTTCTTACCCGCAAACGCCGCTTGAGCCCATCCGATTCCTTCGGCAAAGTGATACAACGTCTCGAGTGCATCTTGTTTGGCGAGTGGGGCACCACCTCTGTTATCCATCAATGTTGCAAGAAAAATGTCATACAGTTCAGATGGTGGCATGTAATCAACTGGAACAGGAACTAACATACGTTTCACAGCCGGATCAAGTTCTTTCCGTGTTCTGTATCGGACACTTTTGGGGTTCATAGCACCACCAAACGCCCAGTCTTCTCCTGCCACATAGGTGTGCTCAGTATCAATAGGGATCTCAATCTCATCCCCAGGACCCTTGTTCAACATGGTCTTCATTGACATGACGACATCCTCTGGGGCATTGTTTAGCTCATCAAAGAAGACAGGGCTTCCCTTGCCTCCCCGATCAATAAGTGACTTCGTCAACGGACCCATACGAGTAACATCTCCATCACGAGTCATTCCCCGTGTTCCATAGATAGAGTAAAGATTCAAATCTGGCCCACCAGTGAAACTATGACCTTTGGTTCCGAACAAACTTTGCGAGGAATGGAACCACAGCTCTGTTTTTCCAGTTCCAGACTCCCCTTCCAGAAGTACTTTTTGTCCTTTGGCAATCATCGCTCGAATAGTGGCAATCAACACTTCTCGAGATGGAGTTTCTGCAAAACCATCCGTCTCCATCTGCTTTTTGTACTCTTGGAGCTCCATCACACGCAGCGCGTCGATTGCTTCTGGGTCTGATAGTAATTCTTCGACCCGATCCAAAATTGCTTTGCGGATTTCAATGTTGTCTGCGTAATCTTGCTGTTCAAGTAATGAGATGGAACGACGTTCAGACCACGCCGTACGCTGGATACGGTCTTCTTGTGCAACGAGTTCTTTGACAAATTGTTTTAGTTGCAGTACTTCCCTGGCTTTATCCATACCAATGCGCTCACGGTCAAAACCGGCATTGTACGTTTCTAGAATGCCAGGCACTTGGAACACTGCTAACAACTGATCTTCAATTTTCTTTAATCGATCCTGTGCTTGCTGGTGACGTGCATCGTGCGGCGCTTCGGAACGAACTTGCTTAAGCAATGTGTCTGCTCCACCCTTTCGGATGAGTGCAAGTTTGTCTTCCAATCGAGTGGGAGCGGTCGGCTCTGCAGGAAGGCGACGCTGGACTTCGCGTTTCTTCATCTGCTCACGGGCGTAAATCCGAATCGTGGCCACACGTTGTTGGTCTGGAGAAAGTGGTTCTACTTGAGCTGGTTCAATGTTCACACTCGCGGCGACACTCAAATCCGTAATCAGCGGAAGCACGCCTGAGTCAATTTGCTGTTGGGCATCCTTCAAAAAGTCGGAAACAGTTAAACGATCCATCCGTTGAATGTCTTTTTTCACTTCCTGACGTTCGAGAAAAAGAATGTACGCTGCTTCTGCTAATTCACGTTTATCATTTTCGGTGAGGTATTCGGGCACAGCTTCTTTACCAAAAGCCTTTTGAAGAACTTTTGTCGCTGGAAGCGGCGCATTTTTATCGACCTGAAGGTGATGTTGATCAGCAAAGCGCTCTGCAAAACTCGTGGAACCTTTTCGTGAATCAACCATATCTACCAGTATATACAAAACCACACTTCAGAAGATAGAGATCTTCTTAATATGGGTGCGTAAATAGCTCTCCAAATACGTCTGCTAATAATTGTTGGAACACTTCGGGAAGCTCGTTCACATCCTCCACAAGCCTGGCATCAGGTTTGTACGTTTCCAAGACAGAAGATGCCGATGAGGTGATTCCTACAGCCAAAACACGAACTCCTCTGCTTCGAAGATCGTCAAGTTTTGCCTTAACCTCAGCCGGACTATCACTCTCACCGTCCGTCAGAACAATCACGACTTCTTTCAATTCACCCTCTTTGAGTTTGATTGCATACTCAGGGTCTTTAATTTTTTCTTCATCAATTTCGCTAATGATGGTTTGAAGCGAAAGGAAATCTGGTGTTGATCCTCCGACTTGGCTGAGTGATTGAAATGCATCGATTCTTTGTCGTTCAGTCAATGAGCTAGAAAGTGGTTTCACCACTTTCGTCAAATTGGGAGAACCGAACGTAAGAATTTGTGACTTCACGTCGAGTTCGTGTTCCATTTGTCCGACGTTATCATCAATTCTGCGGGTAATTTCAGAAACAAATTCCAGAAGGAGCTGTCCTATACGTCTCTGAACTGCTAGCTTTTCTCCATCCATGCTGTAACTCAAGTCTGCAACAAAACGAAAACGTAACGATCCAACAACTGGCTTGAGAACTTCCTTCCCCTCATAGTCCAACATCGTCTTCGAAGCTCGCTCGTCTCCCATGTCCATCCATGCCTGTACTTCCATTCCTGGTACAAGCATAACTCCGTGGTCACCCACTTTAGAAAGCTTTCTTCCGGGTATCTTACGATCTTCAATCAACCCTTCAATAACATCACTGATCGGGCCAATGAACGGTTTGATTTTTTCAAACTCTTTTCGATAGTCTTCAATTTCATGAGGCAGCACACCGTGTTCGGCTGCGTATGCGTTGGCTGCTCTCTTCCCCGCTCCATCATCGTTTCCTTCTTTTATTAAGACCTGTTCAATTGCTTCTTTCGCGGCGGATTCGTCGAGAAGGTCTGGGAATTTTTCAAAAAACTCGTCGTACTCTTTTGAAAAGGCATCATCAGGGCTTTGTGTTTCAGGTTCAGGTTCAGAAGTTTCAGTGTCACTCTCTGGCTCGGTTTCTTGAGGCGGTTCTTCAGGCGTGTCTGGTTCCTGTTTGTCTGGTTCCGGCTCTTCAGCTTCAGGTTTTTCCGGTTCCTGAGGTGGCTCTGAGGGCTGTTCTGGCTCCTCTGGTTGCTCAGGATTCTGTGGGGGTTCCTGAGGTGGCTGCTCTGGTTCTTGAGGAGGATATTTCTTTTTGTCTTCTTGATCCTTAAGATCCTGTTCATAGAGCTCGTCAAAAAGCGGTTCTATGTACTTCTTCATCAGCATGATTCTCGATTTACCGTCAACTCGAGGATTCATTAATGACTCGACTAGATCTAATGGCTTGGGTTTTCCAGGAATTGGAATGGCATGGAGTTTTTGAATCGCCTCACGGACTTCGGGGGCAACGGTACATGGTTGGTCTGGAGCAGCTGCTTCTCGACGCAGCGCCCACACAAACTGCATGTGTTTCGGTTTCGCTGTAAGGTCTCTATCTGCGATAGAGACCTCAGTTACTAATCTAACTTGAGATTCTTTTAAGTTCGGGAAGGCATTTGTCACACGGGCGTCATCATGAATATCATCTATAACGTTTGCCAGAACTTTTTTCCGTCCACCTTGTCGGTAGAGAGCATCATTTAGTTCCCAAATTTTCCGACCATCTTTTCCACCTAAAATTTCTTTTCCATCTCGGAAATGCTCTGTCTCATGAAGTGTTAAAAACAATGCTTCTTGTTCAGAGTATCCACGCTCCATCAACATTTTGGGGTCGTAGTAGGCTTTTCCTTCTTCTGGGATGATGGCCCAACCTTGACCACGTTGAAACGTAATTCCGGTGGCTTGGGCGTAGTCAGAAATGAGTCTTTCGTTCTTTTTGAAAAAAGTATCGAAAGCCTCTTCTTTCATTGGACGAGATTCAGTAGTCATTCACTCATGATAACGAATAGACAAGATTAACTCCAGCACTCTGGAGAGTGAAAGCTACCCAACCACTTCATCTGGAACAACTTCCTCTACAGGAGGTTCTGGTGGGCGGGAAAGCTCTTGAGTCAAACTATCCATAGTGTTGCATGCATACCAATACCCATTAATAAAAGCAGCTTCATCATCAGTGAGGGTGTAGGTCTTGCGGTTTCTATCTGTATCGATCTCCGTAACAGCCTTGCTGTTGAGTCCTGGCAAACCATTTCTAGTGGCTAACGTGGCGGTCAATGTATCCAACAAACGACCGAGCTTACCTTTGGCTTTAGCAAGCAAAACTCCCTTATCTGTGGAATTTAATGACTGGTCATCGTAAATTTTATTGGCAAACTGAACGAGCCCTACAGTAGTATCAAGAGATGCAAGCAGTTACTCACACTGTTGAACGACGGAAGGTTCTGGGGCTGCTTCAGTTGTAGCAACTGGCTCAGCTGTTGCCGTTGCCTCTTTCATATCACCTGGAGGTGTAATACCTTCACTCATATCTTCCCTTTTCTCAGCTCCAGTACTCTGGAAACTGTTTCATGAACTCTTTACGAGACTCTCCCTTTAAATGAGGAAGGAATGGACGGAATGTATCGAGCTGTTTCCAATCTTGCCGAAAGACAAATAAAACTTTGTGAATATAGTTGTGAATATCTTCAGCGTTGGTCACGTTCTCTATGTAGAAGTATTTCTTGTTAATCCGACTGGTATCGTCAGTTGCCACACCAGAGCTTGATGCGCTCGAACGTGCTGTAAATGTTCCCAATTTAAAGAACGCTTGCAGAAAGCCTTTGCTGTAGGCTCCAGTATCGACAATCATATCGAGTGGGAGCGAAAGGTTGTGACGATTCCATGGCGTAGTATAGATAAACTTGCTGA
>Ga0163154_10008264_pt1 | contig 12184 bp, 13 predicted proteins | sample OliLakLV19MP9P1_FD_148649 | JGI IMG/M metagenome (GOLD analysis project Ga0163154, IMG submission 148649) | Freshwater microbial mat bacterial communities from Lake Vanda, McMurdo Dry Valleys, Antarctica - Oligotrophic Lake LV.19.MP9.P1 | ecosystem: Environmental > Aquatic > Freshwater > Lake >... | reverse complement strand
CAGGATGGTCAGGCCGGCCGGGGTCACGTCGGCGAAGCCGCCGTGGACCTCGAACTGGCGACGCGAGCCGCCGTCGATGACCGTGACCACGCCTTCGCGCAGGGCCGTCATGAAGGGGGCGTGGTCGGCGAGAACGCCGAAATCGCCCTCGACGCCGGGCGCGTCAACCTGATCGACGAGGCCGGAGAAGACCTCGCGCTCAGGCGAGACGAGGGAGAAAGAGAGTTTAGAAGCCATCTCAGGGAACCTGCTTTTGACCGACCTGGACGACCCCGGTGGCAACATCGCCACCAAGGTCTTGGTTCAATGCGAAAATCGAAACAGTGTTGCTGGTCTCGGAAAGAATGCCGTACAGCGCTCCAGACCCGGCTTCGGAGACCGGAAAGTCCTGGAGCTTTACGGCACCGTGGAATTCCAAGAGCTCTCGCGCCAAGGCTTCACGCTCATGAGCGCCTCCACCGCCGGGGAGGTTGACCTGCACGAAGCATGAGCTCGAAGTCGGACTCAGATCGATGATCACGCTCGTTTGCCGATTCACACGGCCTCCAAACATTGAAAGTCCGCCAGACGTCTGCGCATCCGCTCTCAACGGCACCCATTCATCGGATGCCGGGTCGAGCGCGTGCGGAACCAGCGCTGTGCCGAGGACGCGCTCGGTGCAATAGCCAAGCACGGCCTCCCGATACATGGCTCTCGCCGCCGGAACGTCGAGGGCCGTGACCTGCGCGCTGGCCGGTCCCACAAACGATGCTGCGACCATAGCGAGGGTCGCAGCACTCAATGAGAGGCGGCGGCCCCAAATGGTCATCACGCCGCGTCCGCAGCCAGCTTCTGGGCCTTCTCGACGGCTTCCTCGATGGCGCCGACCATGTAGAAGGCGGCTTCGGGCAGGTGGTCGTATTCGCCGGCGACGATGCCCTTGAACGAGCGGATCGTGTCTTCCAGCGACACGAACTTGCCCGGCGAGTTGGTGAACTGCTCGGCCACGAAGAAGGGCTGCGACAGGAAGCGGCTGATCTTGCGGGCGCGCGAGACGATCAGCTTGTCGTCCTCCGACAGCTCGTCCATGCCGAGGATGGCGATGATGTCCTTGAGCGACTTGTACTGCTGCAGCACTTCCTGGACCGAACGGGCGACGCGGTAGTGTTCCTCGCCGATGACCAGCGGGTCCATGATCCGGCTGGTCGAGTCCAGCGGGTCCACGGCCGGGAAAATGGCCTGGGCGGCGATGTCGCGGTTCAGCACCGTGGTCGCATCGAGGTGGGCGAACGAGGCGGCGGGGGCCGGGTCGGTCAGGTCGTCGGCGGGCACATAGATGGCCTGGACCGAGGTGATCGAGCCCTTCTTGGTCGAGGTGATCCGCTCCTGCAGGTTGCCCATCTCGGTGGCCAGCGTCGGCTGATAGCCCACGGCCGACGGGATGCGGCCCAGCAGCGCCGACACTTCCGAACCGGCCTGGGTGAAGCGGACGATGTTGTCGACGAACAGCAGGACGTCCTTGCCCTCTTCGTCACGGAAATATTCGGCCTGGGCCAGACCGGTCAGAGCCACGCGGGCGCGGGCGCCGGGAGGTTCGTTCATCTGGCCGTAGACGAGGGCGCATTTGGAGCCTTCGGTCGAGCCGCCGTTCTTGGCCGGGTCCACGTTGACGTTGGACTCGATCATCTCGTGATACAGGTCGGTGCCCTCGCGGGTGCGCTCGCCCACGCCGGCCAGCACCGAATAGCCGCCGTAAGCCTTGGCGATGTTGTTGATCAGTTCCTGCATGGTCACGGTCTTGCCCACGCCGGCACCGCCGAACAGGCCGACCTTGCCGCCCTTGGTATAGGGGCACATCAGGTCGATGACCTTGATGCCGGTGACGAGGATTTCCGACGAGGTCGACTGCTCCTCGAAGCTGGGGGCCTCGCGATGGATCGGACGGTACATGGTGGTCTTGATCGGGCCCTGTTCGTCGATCGGCGCGCCGACGACGTTCATGATGCGGCCCAAGGTGCCGGGGCCGACCGGGGCCAGGATCGAGGTGCCGGTGTCGGTTACAGCCTGGCCGCGCGTCAGGCCTTCCGAGGTGTCCATGGCGATGGTGCGGACCATGTTCTCGCCGAGGTGCTGGGCGACTTCCAGAACCAGGGTGAAGGGCAGGCCGGTCTTCTGGTCGACGTTCTGGGTTTCCAGGGCGTTCAGGATCGCCGGCAGCTGGCCGGTGAACTCGACGTCGACGACGGCGCCGATGACCTGGGCGATCCGGCCCACGCCGGTGCCGGCGGTGACGACGGCGTTGCCGGTCGCGGCCGCGGCAGCCTTGGGAGCCTTGGGAGCAGCCGGTGTCCTGGCGGCGGGTTTCTTGGCGGTGGTGTCGGTCATCTGTTGCGGCCTTGGGCTTATCGGATCATTTCGAGGGGAACGCTGACATCGAGCTTTGCCCAGTCGGTGTCAGCGGTGATGAGGGGTTCGTCGCGCTCTTCGGCGAGAGCGATGCAGAACCGGTCGCCGAGCGACAGGTCCTTGATCGTGGCCCGCGCGCCGGCGCGTCGTGCCTGGCCGGCGGTGGTTCCAACGGCGTTCAGGTCAAGCGAGTCCAGGATGGCGTCGATCTCGGCGGCATCGCGCCCGTCGCGCGCCAGCCGCCCGATCACCTCGGCCAAGTTTACGTGCGAAATGACCGCGTCGGGCAGGTGGCCGACTGCGGCTTCCGCGCCCCGCTCGCCCTTGATGACCGCCAGCACGGCGGAGGCGTCGATCACGCTCATTCGCCCCGCTCCGCGGCCTGGCGGCGCTCGGCGATAAATTCATCGACGGTCCAGTCAGGCCTTTTGCCCGCATAGGCCTTCATGACCGCCGCGTCGATGCGCGCGAGACGCTCCTGAGGGGTCAGAACGGGCTTGGCGGACTTGAAGGTCGTCTCCAGCGCCATGCGCACCTCCGCCTCCATACTTCGCCCATGGCGCGCCGCCGCGATGCGGATCGCATCACGGGTCGCGTCGGGCAGATTTCGGACGGTCAGGGTGGCCATGGTCTCTAGATGATGATTGCTAGCGTTGCTGTCAATGCTGTCAAATCACAGGGCTTCGGCCCCGGCGATGATCTCGATCAGTTCGGTGGTGATCTGGGCCTGGCGTCTGCGGTTGTAGCTGAGCGTCAGGGCGTTGATCAGGTCGCCCGCGTTGCGGGTGGCGTTGTCCATGGCACCCATCTGGGCCCCGAAGAAGCTGGCATGGTTCTCGTACAGGGCGGCCAGCACCTGGGTGGTGATGTTGCGCGGCAGCAGAGTCTCGAGGATTTCCTCTTCCGAGGGCTCGTACTCATAGGTCGCGCCGTTCAGGTCGATCGCCGCGGCGTCGCCGTCGACGACCACCGGGATCAGCTGCTTGGGCGTCGGCACCTGGGCGATGACCGACTGGAACCGGCTGTAGAACAGGGTCACGACGTCGGCATGACCGGCCTCGAACTCCGCAGCGATCAGGGCGGCGATCGGTTCGGCGGCGGGCAGGCCGACCACCTTGTGTTCGCTCGTCTCGAAGGTCCTGATCAGCTTGTCGCCGTACAGACGCGACAGGCCGTCGCGCGACTTGCGGCCCACGGCGATGATGCGGACGTCCTTGCCGGACGCGATCAGGCCGTTGATCCGATCGCGCGCGGCCCGGATGACGTTGGTGTTGAAACCGCCCGCCAGACCCTTGTCGCCGGTGGCGACGACAACGAGGTGTTTCTGATCCTTGCCCGTTCCGGCCAGCAGCCTGGGCGCGCCGTCACCGGACACGCCGGCGGCCAGATTGGCGATCACGGCGGCCATCTTGCGGGCATAGGGACGCGCGCTTTCGGCTTGGTCCTGGGCACGCTTCAGCTTGGCCGCGGCGACCATGTTCAGGGCCCTGGTGATCTTCTGCGTGGACTTCACGCTTCCGATCCGATTGCGCATTTCCTTGAGGCTGGCCATCCGGGGCTACTTTCTCGCTATCCGGTCGGGGCTCAGGCGAACGTCTTGACGAAGGCTTCCAGCACCGACTTCAGCTCGGCTTCGAGCTCGGCGGTGAGGTCCTTCTTCGTGCGGATACCATCCAGCAGGCTGGCGTTCGACGACTTGATGCGCGCCAGCAGCTCGCTCTCGAAACGGCCGATATCGCCGACCGCGATACCGTCCAGATAGCCGCGCGTTCCGGCGTAAACCGAGACGACCTGCTCTTCCATGGTCAGCGGGCTGTATTGCGGCTGCTTCAGCAGCTCAGTCAGGCGCGCGCCCCGCGCCAGCAGCTTCTGGGTCGAGGCGTCGAGGTCCGAGCCGAATTTGGCGAAGGCGGCCATTTCCCGATACTGGGCCAGCTCGCCCTTGATCGAGCCCGCGACCTTCTTCATCGCCTTGGTCTGGGCCGAGGAGCCCACGCGCGACACCGAGATGCCGACGTTCACGGCCGGGCGGATGCCCTGGTAGAACAGGTCGGACTCGAGGAAGATCTGGCCGTCGGTGATGGAGATCACATTGGTGGGGATATAGGCCGAGACGTCATTGGCCTGGGTCTCGATCAGCGGCAGGGCGGTCATCGAGCCCGAGCCGTAGTCGGCGTTCAGCTTGGCCGAACGCTCCAGCAGGCGGCTGTGCAGATAGAAGACGTCGCCCGGATAGGCTTCGCGGCCCGGCGGGCGGCGCAGCAGCAGGGACATCTGGCGATAGGCCACAGCCTGTTTGGACAGATCGTCATAGACGATCAGGGCGTGCATGCCGTTGTCGCGGAAGAACTCGCCCATGGCCGTGCCCGAGAACGGGGCGAGGAACTGCAGCGGGGCCGGCTCGGACGCCGTGGCGGCGACGACGATGGTGTAGTCCAGCGCGCCGCGCTCTTCGAGCGTCTTGACGATCTGGGCCACGGTCGAGCGCTTCTGACCGATGGCGACATAGATGCAGTACAGCTTCTCGCCTTCCGACGTGGCAGCCGCGTTGGTGCTCTTCTGGTTCAGGATGGTGTCGATGGCGACGGCGGTCTTGCCGACCTGACGGTCACCGATGATCAGCTCGCGCTGGCCGCGGCCGATCGGGATCAGGGTGTCGATAGCCTTCAGGCCGGTCTGCATCGGCTCATGCACCGATTTGCGCGGGATGATGCCCGGAGCCTTGACGTCGACGCGGCGGCGCTCGGTGAACTGGATCGGGCCCTTGCCGTCGATCGGCTCGCCCAGCGGGTTGACGACGCGGCCCAGCAGACCCTTGCCGACCGGGACGTCCACGATCTCGCCCAGCCGGCGGACCTCGTCGCCCTCGGCGATCTGGTTGTCTTGGCCGAAGATCACGGCGCCGACGTTGTCGCGCTCGAGGTTCAGGGCCATGCCCTTCACGCCGGCCTTGGGGAATTCGATCATCTCGCCGGCCTGGACATTGTCCAGACCGTGGATGCGGGCGATGCCGTCGCCGACCGACAGCACCTGTCCAACGTCGGACACGTCGGCTTCGATGCCGAAACTGGCGATCTGCGACTTGAGGATGGCCGAGATTTCGGCGGCGCGGATGTCCATGAGAGGCTCTCTGTTATCGTCTTGTCGGATGCCCCGAGGGGCACCGGCGGTCGTGTTGATCGGGGCGGCTTACGCGCGCTTGAGGGCGAATTTCATCTGGTCGAGCTTGGTCTTCAGCGAGGCGTCGAAAAGCTTCGAGCCGACCTTGACCTTGAGGCCGCCCAGGATCGACGGATCGACGCGGGCGGTCATTTCCGGATCCTTGCCCAGCGAGGTGCGGAGCGCGGTCTGGATGGATTTCATCTGGGCGGCGGTCAGGGCCTGAGCCGAAACCACCTCGGCGGCGACCACGCCGGTCTTCTTCGCGTGAAGCAGGTCGAAGCCGGCCATCACGGCGGGCAGGTCGCGCGAGCGACCGTTCTGGCCCAGCAGGCCGAGGAAATTTCGGGTCACGCCGTTAAACTTCGCCTTGTCGGCGATCGCGAGCAGACCTTTTTGCTGATCCTCGGCAGCCATGACCGGCGAGGTGGCGAGGCGGCGCAGGTCCGCGCTGTCGTTCCACGCGGCGCGCAGCGACTTCAGATCGGCGCGCACGGCGTCGAGGACGCCCGTTTCGTCAGCAAGGTCGAACAGCGCCTGTGCGTAGCGCGAACCGACTTCGGTCGTCCTGAAATCGTCAGCCACTATAAGGTCCGCGCGGGTTAGCGTTCGGGTTTGCGACCGGCGGCGGAGTGCGCACCGATCAAAGGCCTGAAATGCTTGAAGAAAACACGCCGGGGACGCGTCTTGCAACGCGTCCTACAGCTCAGCCGGCCGCCTGATAGCACTCATCCTCAATGGCCGCAACTGAAGGGGGCCGAGATGAGCCGCCGGATTGCCGCACCCGGTCAGTGGGCGGCGCGCTTGCCGCGCGGGATAAAGTGCACGATCGCCACGATAACTCCGCCGGTCACCAGGCCGGCGACCGCCGAGGCGGCGGCCGTCGCCAACCATTCCGTCACGGGACCGATGAGCGGGACACGCCCGGCTGCGTTTCCAAGGCTGTCGACCAGGCCGGGCAGGAAATCAAGATGGTACTCGTGCATGCCATGAACCAGGATCCCTCCGCCGACCCACAGCATGGCCAGGGTGCCGATCGTCGCCAGACCGGCCAGCACTATCGGCATGGCGTGGACCAGCCCCCGGCCAAGCGCGCGCTCTGGAGCCGAGGGGCGTTCGGCCAGATACAGCCCGATATCGTCCATCTTCACGATCAGCGCCACGGCACCATAGACTGCCGCGGTAATTAACAGTCCGACCAGGGCCAGGGCCGCCGCCTGGGTCGCCAGTGAGCGTTCGGCTAGGTCAGCCAAGGCGATGGCGGTGATCTCGGCCGAGAGGATCAGGTCGGTGCGGATAGCCGAACCGACCATTTTCTTTTCCTGTTCAGCGGAAGAAAGGGCCAACGCCTCTGTCGGGGTCTCGCCACCGCCGTGACCCGACAGCTTCTCCCACAATTTCTCGGACGCCTCGAAACAGAGATAGGCTCCGCCGATCATCAGAAGCGGGGTCAGCGCCCAGGGCGCGAAGGCGCTGATCAGCAGAGCCCCTGGCAGGAGGATCAGGAATTTGTTCTTCAACGAACCGATGGCGATCTTGCGGATGATGGGCAGCTCGCGCTGGGGCGAGAAGCCCATCGCGTAACCCGGCGTCACCGCGGCGTCGTCGACCACCACGCCGGCGGCCTTCACGCTGGCGCGGCCGGCAGCGGCGGACACGTCGTCGACCGAGGCCGCCGCCATTTTGGCGATCGCGGCGACGTCGTCGAGAAGGGCGGCAAGACCTGAGGGCACGCTTCACCTGACAAAAACGAATGCAGTTCGCCCTTGGCTAGGCGAGCCCGCGAGCCGGGTCCAGAGGCCCCGGTCGAACGCGGCACCCTGACGACCTGCTTGCCGCGAAAAATTCTGGCGCGACCTCCCGCCCGGGCTTATCCCGACCCGATGACCGAAATCACTGCTCTCCTCACCGATCCCGCCGCCTGGGCGGCGCTGGTCACCCTGATCGTGATGGAGGTGGTGCTGGGGATCGACAACCTGATCTTCATCTCGATTCTCTCGAACAAGCTTCCGCCCGAGCATCGCCAGCGGGTGCGGCGCATCGGTATCTCCCTGGCCTTGGTCATGCGGCTGGCGCTGTTGTCGATGATCGCCTGGATCGTCAGCCTCACCGCGCCGGTCTTCACCGTCATGGACAATGAATTTTCCTGGAAGGACATGATCCTGATCACGGGCGGCCTTTTCCTGCTCTGGAAGGCGACCAAGGAAATCCACCACAGCGTCGACCCCACACCCGGCCATGAGCTGCTGGACAAGAAGGATATCGTCATCTCGAACGTCGGCTCGGCCATTTTCCAGATCATCCTGCTGGACCTGGTCTTCTCGATCGACTCCATCCTGACCGCTGTCGGCATGACCGACCATCTGCCGATTATGGTCGTCGCTGTGCTGGTCGCCGTCACAGTCATGCTTCTGGCCGCTGATCCGCTGGCCAATTTCATCAACGAGAACCCGACGGTGGTGATGCTGGCCCTCGGCTTCCTGCTGATGATCGGCATGGTGCTGATCGCCGAGGGCTTCGGATCCCATGTGCCCAAGGGCTATATCTATGCCGCCATGGCCTTCTCGGCGGGGGTCGAGGCCTTGAACATGGTATCGCGCAAGGCATCGGCGAGGAAACATGCCGCCCTCGACGCCCGTCAGGCGATGCTGAACAAGGCCGAAGCGGCCGAGCCCGGCGTCTGACCATGCGGCTCGCGGCGCTTCTTCTCGCCCTGCTGCTGGCACCCCTCCCGGCGCTGGCGCAGACGACGGGTCCCGCCACGACCCAGGCCGCGCCTCAGCCCACGCCCGTCCCGGTCTACGGCTTTGAGGTGGTGCGCGCCTATCCGCACGACCCCGGCGCCTTCACCCAAGGGCTGGTGTTCCGCGACGGCGTCCTGTTCGAGAGCACCGGCCGCTACCCGTCCACGGTCCGCAAGGTGCGGCTGGAAGACGGCGTGGTGCTCGAGCGGCGGACCCTCGACACGGCCTATTTCGGCGAGGGATTGACCGACTTCGGCGACCGGATCCTGACCCTGACGTGGAAGAACCAGAAGGGTTTCGTCTGGGATGCGGCGGACCTCAGCATGGACGGCGAGTTCAGCTATTCGGGCGAGGGCTGGGGCCTGACCCAGGACGGGACCCGCCTGATCCTGTCAGACGGGACGCCGGCGCTGCGGTTCCTCGATCCGCAGACCTTTACCGAGACCGGCCGGGTCGCGGTCACCCTTGAGGGACGGCCGGTCGGCAATCTGAACGAACTGGAATGGATCGACGGCGAGGTGTTCGCCAATGTCTGGCAGACCGACTTGATCGTTCGCATCGATCCGACGAGCGGTCGGGTGACGGGGATCATCGACCTGACCGAACTGATGCCGGACCGCAGCGCCCTGGACCCGACCGACGCGGTGCTGAACGGCATTGCCTGGGACGACGAAGGCCGCCGGCTGTTCGTTACCGGCAAAAACTGGCCGACCCTGTTCGAAATCCGTCTGACCGGGCCGCGCTAGACCATTTTTGCTTCAGGTCGAATCGACCTGAATCCAAAATAATGGTCCAGCATCAATCCGGAGCGAAATCCGAGCCTCGACGGACTGCGTCCATCAAGACCGATTTCGTTCTGGCTAAAGCCCCGGGTCCCACGCGCCCGCATCGCGCATCCGGCATTCGCGCGCCTCCTGGGCCCGGCCGCCGACTTCCTCGGCCATGACGCAGATCTCCCTGGAGACCCTGGTCTTGCACACGCCGGGGACGACGCCGTGCAAAAAGGCCGCGCCAGCGAGGCCCAGCAGCCGGAAGCCATAGCGCGACGAGGCGGCCATATGTTCGAAATAGCTTTCGCCGACCTCGCGGGGATGGTCAGCGAACAGGCGTTTCAGCGTGCGGATCATGGTCGCATTATAGAACGAGATGAGGCGTCCCTCTACCCGTCCGCGCGATTCTGGCCTAAAACGCGCCACAGAACAGGGGGCCGCGGGCACGTCAGCACCGGATCGCGCGAGGGTTCCTGACACCGCTGAGGAAAGACCACCCATGGCCGACGGCTCGACCGCCCCGATCAAGACCTTCAAGTGGGACGACCCGTTGGACCTGTCGGGCCGGCTGACCGACGACGAACGGATGATCCAGGACGCCGCCCGGTCCTATGCCCGCGAGAAGCTGTTGCCGCGCGTCATCGCCGCCTTCCGCGACGAGACCTTCGACCGCGCCATCATGACGGAGCTGGGCGAAATGGGCTTTCTGGGTGCCATGCTTCCCGAACAATACGGCGGCTCCTCGGTCAGCCACGTCGCCTATGGCCTGATCTCGCGCGAGATCGAGGCGGTCGACAGCGGCTATCGCTCGGCCATGAGCGTGCAGTCGTCCTTGGCCATGTATCCGATCTACGCCTTCGGCTCCGAGGAACAGAAGATGCGGTTCCTCCCAAGAATGGCGGCCGGTGAACTGGTCGGCTGTTTCGGCCTGACCGAAGCCGACGGCGGCTCCGACCCGGCCTCGATGAAGACCAGGGCGGTCGCAGTGGCGGGAGGCTATCGTCTGAACGGTGCCAAATACTGGATCACCAACAGCCCGATCAGCGACCTCGCTGTCGTCTGGGCCAAGCTCGATGACGTGATCCGTGGCTTCATCGTCGAGCGCGACTTTGACGGCTTCACCACCGACAAGATCGGCGACAAGCTGTCCTTGCGCGCCTCGATCACGGGCGACATCGGTCTGAACGACGTATTCGTGCCCGAGACCAACCTGCTGCCGGGCGTGAAGGGGCTGCGCGGGCCGTTCTCCTGCCTGAACAAGGCCCGCTATGGCATCGCCTGGGGGGCCATGGGCGCGGCCGAGTTCTGCTTCCACGCCACTCGCGCCTATGTCGGCGAGCGGATGCTGTTCGGCCGGCCGCTGTCCAGCCGCCAGCTGGTGCAGAAGAAGCTGGCCGATATGCAGACCGAGATTTTCCTCGGCTTCGAGGGCGCGCTGGCGTTGGGTCGGCTGCTGGACCAGGGGGCCTGGGTGCCCGAGGCCATCTCGATGATGAAGCGCAACAACTGCGGCAAGGCCCTGGCCATCGCCCGCGAGGCCCGAGACATGCACGGAGGAGCCGGCATCACCGGCGAGATGCACGTCATGCGTCACGCCATGAACCTCGAGACGGTCAACACCTACGAGGGTGCCCACGACGTCCATGCCCTGATCCTCGGCCGCGCCATCACCGGCGAGAGCGCCTTTTAGGTCGGGCCGGGCACCGATCGCCGACGAGCCGTCCGGAGGCAGTCGTCACGGCCCGTTTCTCGCGCTAGGGTCCGTCGGCAACAGGGGTCAAGTGATGCGGCGTTCCATTATACGGACTGGCGGACTTTCGGTCTTCGCGCTCATCATCGCCGTGACGATGTTCATGGCGGCTCCGGCGGCGGCGCAACAGTCGCCCATTCCCTATGATGCCCAACGCGGCGTCTTCACCTTCGCCACCGGTCTGGAACGGGCCCTGCCGGCCGTGGTCCAGGTGACGACCCTGGGCCAGTCCGAAGGCCCCAGTTCGGGCGAAAACGAACCCAAGCCGGTCTCCAGCGGGTCGGGCGCCATCATCGACGCTCGCGAAGGCATCGTCGTCACCAACAACCACGTGGTCGAAGGCGGCCAGAAATACACGGTCGACCTGACCGACGGGCGGATCTTCGACGCTGTCCTGGTCGGCACCGACAAGGCGACGGACCTGGCCGTCCTGCGCATCGTCGCGACCGGTCTGTCGCAGATCGAGGTGGTCAACTCCGATTCCCTGCGCACCGGCGACCTCGCCTTCGCCGTCGGCTATCCGCTGGGACTCGACCAGACCCTGACTATGGGCGTGATCTCGGGCCTGGGCCGCTCGGGCATGGGCGACCGGATCGAGGACTATATCCAGACCGACGCAGCGGTGAATTCAGGCAACTCCGGTGGACCGCTGCTGGACAGCCGGGGCCGGTTGATCGGCATTAACACCTCCATTCTTTCGGGCGGCGGCGGCGGCAATGACGGCATCGCCTTCGCCGTGCCCAGCCGCATCCTGATGTATGTTGTGGCCCAGCTGCGGGCGACCGGCGAGGTCAAACGCGGTTCGACCGGGGCCATTCTCGGCTCTCTCAACGCTGAACGGTCGCGCGATCTCGGTCTCGGGATTGTGCGGGGCGCGGTGATCGAGGACGTGGCGCCCGGCTCGTCCGCCGAGTTGGCCGGACTGATGCGTGGCGATGTCATCACCCGCATCCAGAACCGCCCGGTCTCCAATGCCGGAACGGTCGCGGCCACCATCGGCATCGCCGATCCCGGGACCCGGGTCGACGTGGTCTATCTACGCGACGGCCGCGAGGGCCGGACGTCGATGACCGTCGACGCGCCGGGCGATCGGCTGATCGTCGTCGGCGCCGAGGCGGTGATCGCCCGGGGTGCCGGCATCCGAACGGTGGCCGACGGCCTGCAGGTCTATTCAGTCGAGGGCGGTTCGCCCGCGGCGGCGGCCGGACTTTTGGCGGGGGATGCGGTGCGGGCGGTCGACGGCGTGCCGGTCCTCGACCTGTCAGGTCTCGCCATGACCCTCGACGGCGAGGGTCCGCGGACCCTGACGGTCGAGCGGGGCGTAGGGACAGTTGAGATCGTCCTGCCCTGAACCGTCCGCCCGATGGGGCCCGGAC
>Ga0163154_10008263_pt1 | contig 12190 bp, 11 predicted proteins | sample OliLakLV19MP9P1_FD_148649 | JGI IMG/M metagenome (GOLD analysis project Ga0163154, IMG submission 148649) | Freshwater microbial mat bacterial communities from Lake Vanda, McMurdo Dry Valleys, Antarctica - Oligotrophic Lake LV.19.MP9.P1 | ecosystem: Environmental > Aquatic > Freshwater > Lake >... | reverse complement strand
AACGCGGAACTTTAGCGACGATGGCTTCACGCGCTGCCTTTCTGGCTGATCCGACGCACCGTATTCGCTTTGTTTACACTCCCAAGCACAGTTCGTGGCTCAATCAGATCGAGCTTTGGTTCAGCATGCTCATGCGCCGACTCTTAAAACGCGCCAGTTTTGTTTCTATCGCTGACTTAAACCAGCGTATTCTCGATTTTATCGCCTTTTTTAACCGAACTGCCAAACCGTTCAAGTGGACGTATACCGGGCGACCTCTTTGTGCTTAATTGCTTATTTACTTCCGCTAATGTGTACTAGTAATTTTGGAACAACAGATTCCAAATCGTGTTTATAGTGGGAGGTATAGTGATTTTTGGAGAACATTTCGCATGAGTCGTGTTTCAGATTCAACTTCACAAGAGCGTAAAGACCGCGTTGTGAGCCTCCTCAAACAAGAAGGCGAACTTACTGTAACCGAAATTGCGACCCATCTCAACCTTGAGCGCCGCACGCTTGACAATTATCTTAGTGACCTCGAATATGAGGGCAAAGTCGAAAAAGAAGGTATGCGCTGGTGCATCTCATCGCTGCGTCCGCTTCTTCCGCGTAAACTGACGATGGATGCGGAACAGGCGGTGATTTTGTATCTGGCGATCCGCCTGTTCGTGAAACAGTCTGACCGCAGGGTTGAAACTGCGGAAACGCTGCTCATGAACCTTGCCAACATCGTCACCGACGACCTCGGCGCGGGCAGTTATTTTTCTCAAGCCGTCACAGAATTAGCGACGCGCCCAGAAGACGAGACACATCACGACACACTGCGGATTCTAGCACGCGCCATGATCCAAAAACGAAAGGTGGAAATTGCCTATCAGCCGTATCACGGGCGCGAATTTAGAACTACCCTTTCTCCCTACTTGTTAGAACCCTCTGGCATCGGGTTTGCGACGTATGTTATTGGTCATAGCAGCACGGTGAACGAACTGCGCACGTACAAAGTCGAACGTGTCCAATCCGCTCAATTGCTGCGCGAAAGCTTTGAAATTCCTGAGACCTTCCCCGGACTCGAATTGCTCAAAAATGCGTGGTCGATCTACTACGGAGATGAGACGATTGAGGTAGTGCTGCGTTTCAGCCCCGATGTCGCCCGCCGCGTCCAAGAGACGAATTGGCGCACGGCAACTCCTTCACAGCCTGACCCCGAAAAGCCCAATTACCTGCGCTTGACGTTTCATGTGGCGGATACCACTGACCTCAAGCCGTGGATTCGCACATGGGGCGCCAATGTCGAGGTCTTAGCGCCGGAATCTTTGCGTGATGAGATGGTTGGTGAGGCGCGGGCATTGGGTCGGCTGTATGGATGGTTCAAAGCTGACGAAGACCAAACCGATCATTCTCTCTTCAACGACATTTTTGGAGATTAAACGTGGATATATCGCTTTACCCTCATCAAGAACGCGCTTTTGACCTGTTGCGCGCAGGTAAAAATGTCATCCTCCAGGCGCCTACAGGGTCAGGAAAGACTCGTGCTGCAATTTACCCGTTCCTAAAGATGGCGGAATTCCCACAAATAGGCTTCCCACGCAAATGTGTCTACACGGTCCCTATGCGCGTACTTGCCAACCAATTTGTGGCTGAATATCGGGAAGTTGTCAATAAATACAATCTCAGACAGGGGCTAAACCTCAAAGTCAGCATCCAAACCGGAGAAAATTCAGGCGACCCCTTCTATGAGTCCGACCTGATTTTCACCACTATTGACCAAGCCCTCAGCCGCTTCTTGAACTACCCCTATGGTGTGTCCAAACGCAAGGCGAACCTCAACGCCGCGGTGGTGATGGGATCGTATTTGGTGTTTGACGAGTTCCACCTGCTTGATCCCAAGTCAACGTTACCGACCACGCTGGCAATGCTCAAAATGTTGAACGGCATTGCGCCCTTCATGCTGATGACCGCGACTTTCAGCAAGACCATGCTATGCGAATTGGCAGAGCAGCTTAACGCGGAGATCATCCCCGGTACACTTGCCGAGGAAAACGCATTTTTGAGTTTGCCCTCCCAAAAGAAAACGCGCTATTACCGTACCTGCACCGAGCCTTTGACCGCGCAGTTGGTGTTAGAGACTCACAACCACCGCAGTCTTGTGATTTGCAATGCAGTAGATCGCGCCCGCGCTATTTTTGACGATCTGAAACAACTTTGCCCAGAGACGGAAATCATCCTTTTACACAGCCGTTATCTTGCACAAGATCGCTTAAAGGCTCAAGCGCTACTGGAAAAGTATTTCGGCAAAAACGGTGATCGCACTACTGGCAGCGTGATTGCCGTTGCCACCCAAGCGATTGAGGTCGGCGTAGACATCACCTGTGAGGCGCTGCACACCGAACTCGCCCCTGCCAACAGCGTCATCCAACGAGCGGGACGCTGTGCGCGTTATGCCGACGACATCGGTACGGTGACGATTTATAGCCACAGCCTCGATCAAGGGGAAATCATCGACTTGACCGAGCGCATCAACCCCTATGCCGGACAAGGAGAGACGATACGCCACACATGGAGTGCGTTCGTTGCCCTCACGAAGGTTAAGTCCGAATTCACTTTTGCTGACGAGCAAACCGTCCTCTCACAAGTCCATGCCGAAGCAGACCGCCGCACCCTCGAACAACTCAATATCAAGGGGAGTCAACACCAGATTGATATGTTCGACCTGATGGCTGGGCGCGAAAACCTCGCCAATCCCAGCGCCCTGATACGTGATGTGTTTCAGGTGCGCGTCACGATTTCGGATAACCCAGATAGCCTTCGGGACGCCCCGTTTGATGCCGAAGCATTTGGGCTTCACCCCGGCATCCTAAGCAAATATGCCAAAGCGTGGTTGGAGGATGCAAGTGAGCGCCCATTCACCCTAAAAACCCTCATCCTACGGGAAAAAGACAAGAACGCTGGTGATAGCGACACCTATAAGCGCCCGGAGTATGATTGGGATCCAGTTCAGACCGTGAAATCTTTAGTAGGCGCGGCATTGGTCGTCATACATCCGAGCCTCGCCCGTTATGACGCGCAGCGAGGTCTGATTTTAGGGGAGTCCAGTGATCCCGATGGTTGGCAGGCGTCGCTGCCCGATCAGAGCCAGCGACGTGAAGAAAAGACCACCTACAATTACAGATTAGAGACCTACGAGCGCCATATCGAGTTGGTCTATAAGGCGGCGTTCGGGGCAAACGGCGCATGGGATGAAATAGCGGGTCTAGCGATACGCTTGGAACGCCGCTTTGGGTGGCAGCGTGGGGATGTCCGCAAGGCGACGGAATTGGCGGTGCTGCTGCACGATATCGGCAAACTCAGTATGGATTGGCAGAAATGGGTGCGCGCTTATCAGGCAAAGATCACCGATACGGAATCGACACAACAGGGTGAAGCGTATGCCCATACCGACAGCCGGACGCAAGAACACAAAGAGATTGAAAAATCCATGCCGCGCCGCCCAACCCACGCCGTCGAGAGCGCACTAGCGAGCTGCCCACTATATGCCGCCGCCTTTGAAGAAGACAGCCCGCTCATCTACGCCATTTACAGCGCGATTGCCCGTCATCATGCGCCATTTGCCGACTCGAACGGTGAATATAGGCTCATCACGGACGCCGATAAACACGTCCGCGCTACACTGTCGAAGCACGGTTCCACTCCCCTTGATCCAAATTGGGAACTTGAAATGGTCGCTCCTGCCAATGCGGACGCACAAGCCGCCAACATCGCCAAGCCGGAAGATGGGGCATCGTATTGGGCATATCTGCTGATGGCACGGGTTCTGCGCCGCGCTGATCAAGAGGGTACAAGAGAAGGGGGTTTATGAACCCTCGGCGGGTTTACTGGTAGATTTTAAGCGCAGATGTTCTATGTTTCAGTACCCTCACTGGGTATTCTTAGTATAGCACAATGAATCAGACATCTATGCCAATTGCTTGACAATGAGAAAAAACCCAATAGGATTCAATTCACGCGGAGATGATCTATGGGTGAAGTAATGGACAAGCAATTTGAGGTAAAACTCTCGCTGACGTCAAACGTTGTTTTCGTCTCCTTTCAAACAAAGGATAATGCCAAATTCCAAAATACGTTGGGTGAATTTAGGCGGGTTTGCCCAAAAGCACGATGGGATGCTTCAAAGAGAGCATGGATTCTTCCGCTTTCAAATCTCGATAATCTTTTCAACTTTCTTCATAACGCATTCGGTAATGAATACTCACATCAGCTGCGTTTGCTGTAAATCATACAGGGATATAAATGGATCGAGAAGAGTATTACATCGACAAAACCAGTGGGACATTCGCAGATGTGCTGCTGGCGTTCGGATGGATGCGCGTTCTCTCCGAACTTCATTATCGGCAAGACACACCGCATCAACTTGCGCTCAAAGACGATGGCGCGTACTACCGCATCACCTGTGCGCCCGTCTTCCAAGAGACGCTGGAGAATCTACGACAGAAGCCGGTTTTTCCCGGCAATACGCCCATCATCATCACAACTAAGAACCGGGAGAGCTTACCCGTTGATGCGCCGATTTCAGTGGATTATGAAGTCCAAAAAGAAAGGGTAGCAGCATTTTTCGGTGCCAAGAACAAAGCTCAAAGTGGTGAGGCGCTGGTAGATCAACCTCATCCCCATTGGGATATCTTCCGCGCCATCAATCCGGCCGCTCTACCTGGCTATAACGGGATTCTCTCGGATTGGTGGACGGTGCGCGATGCACAACCGGAAATCTTCACGCTCTTATTCCAGTTGTTCTCCGACTCCCCAAATGACATCGCCGCTGCCGTCACCACATGGAAAGCACTCGACAAAGCTGCCCAATGGGGGATTGATGCGCTGTCAACCGGACAGCAGCTTTACAACCCGGATCAAGGCAAAGGGCAAAATAAAACCAAAGCCAACGGCATCAGCATCGGGAATCTCGATAACTTCTGGCTGTTGGAATTGCTCAAAATCATCGGGTTTTATGAGGCAGGGCAAACGCGACTCATTCAAGGTGCGAAAGACCGCAAAAGCTATGTGATCGTCCCGCGAGAACTGACTTATAACGAACATCGGGACATCTTCAACACTTTTTCGGAGTCAATGAAGGTCAGCACCACTTCCATTAAGGGGGATGCGATGGCAGCGCTACGTTATACCGAAGCCTTGCTGACCTACTTTGCAGAACCGACCCGCCAAATCACGCTCGGCAAGCGCGGCAATCTCAAAAAGCGCCTTGTGGCTGGGTTATACGCCGCTTTCTATAAAGACCTCGGCAACGCTGTTGCCACTATGAATCTCGCGTTTATCGGACTTCCCGGCTGGATTGAAGTCCGTTCCCCCGACGACATTCCGGTTTATCAGACGATGGTCAGTGAGTTAGTCAAGTTAGTGCAGCAGTTTGATGAATCGCATAGCGACTCCGTTGATTTGCTGCAAGCCCTGCGCGACTTCATCTCTGGCGACTCTCTTGACGCCCTGTTTCGATTTACCCGCGCTTTCCCCTCTTATTACATAGGGCAGCGCGAACGCAGCAAATATGTTTACGCATTGAATGAGGATACCCTCGAAAGGATGATTACTATGATCGAACCGCGCTTCGCTGACATCTTGAAAGATGAAGGCTTCAAAAACATTGCCTACGCTATCCGACGCAGCACTGTCAGCGCCCAATACCAGAAAATGCAAGGCAACCGGAAATATGATGTGCGCTATGGTTTGGGGCAAGAATTGGCACGCAAATCACGCTACAAGGCAGACTTTATCGCCGCACTCTCGGACTTCTTATTCAAGTTCAACGCTGAGAATGCCCAAGTCATGGAAACGAGCAAAGGCGAGCGCCCACCCTACCGCCGCAGTGTGCAAACGGGCGACATCGACTCCATTGTCGCCTTAATCGACACGTTTGGCGCAGAAACCATCGCTAATTTGTTAATCGCCTACGGTTATGCCCGCGAAACCCGCGAAGCAGACTCCGACAACGCCTAATTTGCCCGTTCTGTTCTATCTATTGACCGATTTAACACACAGGAGAAACCCAACTATGGATAGCCTTTACAGCATTTCCATCAGCGCCCGCGCCACGCTTGACCTGCACAGTCTGAACAACGAAGGCGGTGAAGGTAACCAAATTCAGACACGGATGGTTAACATCGTGGATCAGACGGGGCGGCTGCAAAACGTCAATGCCATCAGTGGTGATATGTACAAGCATATCCAGTCTGACCACCTCATTCGCCGCGCCTTAGCCGCCGGACTTCCGGTTTGTGCTGGCTGTCGTACATTCAATGCCAATCGTATCAACGCGGATAAGGATTTTCTGAACCGCAATGCCACGCTCAACGACGCGCAACTATTGAGCGAATTGTTTCGCACTTGTGCGGTAGACGATATGGCGGGCATCCTCATCACTGAGGGCAAACGTAGTCTGCCGCGTAAAAGCGTGGTCGAGTTTGGGTGGGTGGTCGGACTGCCGGACTCTGTGACCACCGACAGCTATTTCCACGTCAAATATGCCAATGAGCGCAGCGAGAGCAAGCGCAAGGAAGACCGCGACTCCACGGAAAGCACCGGATCAAATCTCGGTCAGGCGATTTTCCACCGCCCGGCATCGTCTGGTGTTTACGCTGCTATTTGTCATATCGACCTCGCCCGCATCGGCTTCAACGACATTACCCAAACCTATGCCATTGACGCCGCCCAACGCGCTGCCCGCGCCAAAATCCTGTTGGAGAGTGTACTGTTCACCTTCATCGAGCCGAATGGTGCGATGCGCACGACCCAAGCCCCACACCTGGTCAACTTCGAGGGCGTAGTCAGCTTTAGTAAGACATCTATTCCCGCCCCGACGGTCAGTCCGCTCAAGGATGAGTTTGTGAATCATGTAGGCAATTTGGCGGGGGTCTTGAACCGCATCCAGCCCGATGCAGTAGAGGTTGCTGAGTTCAGAGACCTCAGCGAATTCGGGAACATCTTGGCTGAACTGATGGATTGGCAGCCGTACACACATAACTACAGTCGTTAAGGGAGCGCATATGTGGGTCTCTGCGGAATACGAAGCGACGGCGCTGTTCACACTCAAACCAGCGCTGGCGACCTCATCGGGCGGCAAGACCTTGCTCGTCCCGACGCCGTACAGCATCAAGATGGCGCTGCTGGACGTGGCATGTCGGTTAGAGGGAGTCGAAGCGGCTACAGCCTTCTGGGAAGTGTTGGCGGGTGCCACCGTCGCCCTTTATCCTGCGCCAGAGGTGGTGGTCAATAACACGTTTACCAAAGTGCTGCGTCAGCGGCGCAATGAATCTGAAGAGGGTGAGCAGCACGGGGGGTTCTTTGGAAAAACCATCGCGTATCGGGAGTACGCCTATCTGGAAGGGATATTTGGGATTGCGCTGGAGGTCGACTCGACCGACGATGCCGAACGCATCGCCCGTTGGCTGATCAACATCAACTATCTGGGCAAGCGCGGCGGGTTCATTCAAGTGCAAGCCTTGCCGACGGTCAGTGAGTTCTTGACAGAGGGCTACATTCCCATCACGGGTGACATCGCTGGCATGGCAATGGACAGCCTGCTTACCCAACTGGACGACAGCGCGCCCGACTTGAGTTTTGAACGGGTCAGCGTCTATAGTAAAGACGGGATGACGTTGGGAAAACACCGCCTCTTGAAACATGTCGCCTTGCCCTATCGACGGGTGGGCAGCAGTCGGAGTTACACCCATTACAGACGGAGCGAGGAATGAGCATCATGCACTTGCCGCTGACCGTCCATCAACTGGTGTTCGAGGGAGAGGCAACCACGCCCATCGAATTTGGACCGCAAGCGGGCGCACAACTGCGCGGGGCGCTGTGGGAGGCGCTCCGCGAGATTGTAATTTGTGATGATGCCCGCGCCCGGACACCCGAACATACACGCTTCTGCCCGCTGTGCCGCCTGATCCTGATGGAATCGCAAGAAAGTTCACGCGGGGCGAATCCGCCGCGCCCGTTCGCTATCCGCCCGCCGTTGAACTTTGACACGGAACACCGGATCAAGATCAAAAGCGGTGAGATAATCCGGTTTGGCGTTAACCTGTATGGCGATGCTGAGCAGTTGTTCCCATATGTGTGCCAAGCGGTTCATAAAATAGGGCTGATTGGCGTTGGATATGGGCGCGGAACGTTTCTGCTGCGAACGGCGGAAGCGGTCAACCCGTTCACGGGCGAGTCACAGATGGTCTACGCAGATCGAAAACTGCGTGGACTACCCGGCGTCCCTATCACCCATGAGGGGATTGAACAGGCGGTTAAAGTGTGGTCGAACGACCAAATTACGCTCGATTGGCGAACCCCATGTGAACTCACCGATCAGGGACGCCCTGCCAGCATCCCAGAGCTTCCCATCGTAATAGGGCGGCTGATCGAACGCTGCCAGATGTTGGAACTCCATTACACGCCCAACCCCACCGAGACGGTAGCATGGCGTGAGCTGCATCTGCATCTGCAAGAACGAGCGAAGGCGGTTAAGCTGAACGAGAATGCGACCCGATGGGTGCATGTGATGAGCGGTTCGCGTCGTTCCGACAGCATGAAGCCCATTAGTGGTCTGATCGGCAGGGCAGGCTATGCGGGCGATTTGTCAGAGATGCGCTATTGGCTGGCGTGGGGGAGCGTACTGCATATCGGCAAAAATGTGGTCAAAGGCAACGGATGGTACGAGATTTCTGAAATGGAACATTAGATTCCAACGGCGGATTAGCATGGAAGGTGTAGAGGCATTTTGCCCAGAAAGGACACCTTCCATGATCGTCGATCACCTGATTACGGACACATTCGGCAGCCATATCGGTAAATATTCTGAACGCTTGAAAGTCACCCATAAGGAGGGAACGCTAGGAGAAGCGCCCCTCCTTCACCTCAAATCCGTCCTCATCACCAATCGGGGCGTCAGCATGTCATCCGACGCGGTGGAAGCGTGCTGCGAACGCGGAATCCCCATCCACTATCTCGATCCGACTGGGTATGTCTATGCATCCGTGATGTCTAGCGGACTTAACGGCACTGTCTTGACGCGTCGGGCACAGCTTCATGCCTTCGAGTCACCACTTGGGGCGCAGTTCGCCTGTGCAGTGGCTGAGGGCAAAATCCACAACCAAGCCATCACCTTGAAATACATCGCCAAAAACCGCGCTGAGAACGAACCAGACGTATTTGAGTCCCTGCGGATGGCTTCGGATGAGGTACTCGACCATACTGTGACCATAGACCGAGTGCGTGGCGGTCTGTTAGAGGAGGTGCGCAATACAGTGATGGGCGCAGAAGGCGCCGCCGCCCGTCGTTATTGGCAGGCGGTCAGCAGCCTGTTCCCGGACAGCTATCAGTGGTCGGGGCGCAAAACACGCGGCGCGCGTGACCCGATCAACAGCCTCTTAAACTATGGCTATGGCATCCTCTATGGGCAGATCGGGCAGGCGATTGTGCTGGCGGGGCTTGATCCCTACGCTGGTTTTCTGCATGTAGACCGTTCCGGCAAGCCCAGCCTTGTGCTGGATATGATTGAAGAATTTCGTCAGGTGGCGGTAGATCGCCTAGTGTTTGGATTGATCAACCGCAACTTCACCGTCAAACAGGAGGATAATGGGCTGCTTGACACCGATACCCGTAAGCGCCTGGCGACCAAAGTTTTAGAACATCTTGAAACTGAGGTGCGCCACGAAGGAAAACGTTTTGCGATTCGTACCGTCATCCAAATGCAGGCGCGTGACCTCGCCAGTTTCTTGCGCGGGGAGCGAGGAGCCTATACGCCGTTCAAGGCGAGTTGGTGATGCCATGAACCCGACCTTGGTGATGTACGACATTGAAGAGGACAAAGCGCGGACAAAAATCGCCAACGCTTGCCAAGACTATGGGTTGGATCGCGCGCAGTTCAGCGCATTTATCGGTATGCTCAGCCGCAACCATCAGGAAGAACTGATGATGCGAATTGAGAACATTTTAGGGGATAAGCGCGGGCGGATTCAGTTGATCTCCGTTGGGCAACACGAGTGGAAAAACCGGATCGTCATTGGGCAGGAAGATTATGAATAGTCTAGAGACACCGCAACCAGTCACAGTTACCGACCTCAAACAGCACATCTACTGCGCTCGGATTTCGTATTATCATCTGTGCTTGCCCGATGTGCGCCCAGTCACGCGCAAAATGACGTTGGGGATTGAGCAGCATGGCGCAGAACAAGAACGCGCCGCTCGGCGCACACTGTCGATGTATGGCAATATTGAAGGCGAACGGCGGTTTGAGGTGGATGTATTTTCCAGCCGTCTCAACTTGACCGGGCGGGTCGATGAACTGGTCTTCACAGACAGCGAGATCATTCCGGTGGATTACAAAATTGCCAGCAAATCTGGCAAACACTATGAAGTCCAATTAGCAGCATATGGCATGATGGCAGAAGAAACCTTCTCTCTGCCTGTGCGCCGAGGTTATATCTATTTGACCAAGGCGAAAAAAGCCGTCGAAATTCGTATCGGTTCGCAACTCCGTAAAATGGTAGAACGTGCGGTCGATGAGATGGCAGAAACTCAGCGACAGGAGAAGATGCCACAAGCCACGGAATGGCGTCAGCGCTGCCTCGATTGCGAGTTTCGCCGCTTCTGTAACGACGTTTAACATGGTTCGCAACTCCCCGCCAATTTTGCGCGGCTGCGGAGTTGCGAAATCCAAACTGGAGAAAACGGAAAATGATGATATACTCTGTTCAGAAAACCATTGTAGAAGCCGTTTTAAGCGTTGTGGTGGCGTTGATGGGTCATTTCATCAACAATCCATGTAACGCAAAGGGCGGGTTTCACTCAGCCAAAACCCGTTGAGGGTACTGAAACCCGATCGGGGACTCAATATCAAGCGCGATAATGCCGTTTCACTCAGCCAAAACCCGTTGAGGGTACTGAAACAGTTCTCTGTTAGTCGTAACGTACGTCCACTTTAGAGTTTCACTCAGCCAAAACCCGTTGAGGGTACTGAAACATCGCGCCAAACGGACGACTAAGGGCACTAGCGCCTAGTTTCACTCAGCCAAAACCCGTTGAGGGTACTGAAACGTCTTTATGTCGCTCAGGCACGAGAAGATATTGCGCGTTTCACTCAGCCAAAACCCGTTGAGGGTACTGAAACCCGGTCGCGCCATTAAATTCCGTCCCCCCTTCACAGTTTCACTCAGCCAAAACCCGTTGAGGGTACTGAAACTCATGCAAGTACCACGTCTATGTCATCGATGAAGCGTTTCACTCAGCCAAAACCCGTTGAGGGTACTGAAACTTTCTTCTACGCTGTACAGATAGATTAACGTTGAAGTTTCACTCAGCCAAAACCCGTTGAGGGTACTGAAACGACACGTGCAGCACGAAGCGGTGGGTACGCGCGGATGTTTCACTCAGCCAAAACCCGTTGAGGGTACTGAAACGGTTATTTTGTTTGGTAAAGTTGGTATCGTGATCAAGTTTCACTCAGCCAAAACCCGTTGAGGGTACTGAAACGTACCGAACGTACGTGAGTACCGTGCGGCGTTAATGTTTCACTCAGCCAAAACCCGTTGAGGGTACTGAAACGTTCACAAACGTGCGTTACATTACAATCACAAATGGTTTCACTCAGCCAAAACCCGTTGAGGGTACTGAAACACGAGCGGGGGCGGCGGCGGCGGCGGCGGCGTTTTGTTTCACTCAGCCAAAACCCGTTGAGGGTACTGAAACATGACCAATGTCAATTTTGCAAGGCGCGTCTAAAGTTTCACTCAGCCAAAACCCGTTGAGGGTACTGAAACTTATTGGGACGACGCTGATGCAGATAACGCAGATGGAGTTTCACTCAGCCAAAACCCGTTGAGGGTACTGAAACCTATAAGCAGGCGGGGGGTCATATGAAAAGAGGATCGTTTCACTCAGCCAAAACCCGTTGAGGGTACTGAAACGATGATCATCAGCGCGTCTAGATCATCTGTTTCATGTTTCACTCAGCCAAAACCCGTTGAGGGTACTGAAACTTGATACGCGTATGGCTAAAGTTGTCGCAATCGCTGTTTCACTCAGCCAAAACCCGTTGAGGGTACTGAAACAAATATTCTGTGTCCCCAGTCGGGCTGTTCCGTGTTGTTTCACTCAGCCAAAACCCGTTGAGGGTACTGAAACATCTGTTCTGCAATTTCGCGCGTTGAACATGACC
>Ga0163154_10008259_pt1 | contig 12193 bp, 7 predicted proteins | sample OliLakLV19MP9P1_FD_148649 | JGI IMG/M metagenome (GOLD analysis project Ga0163154, IMG submission 148649) | Freshwater microbial mat bacterial communities from Lake Vanda, McMurdo Dry Valleys, Antarctica - Oligotrophic Lake LV.19.MP9.P1 | ecosystem: Environmental > Aquatic > Freshwater > Lake >... | reverse complement strand
TATACTCGCTCTCTGCGATGGCAGGCAGTATGCTTAGTCCGCCTCTTTCATTCTTCGCCTTGGTGGAGAGATCAATAAATAAATTACTCTTGTCAAGCATGGCATTCATGTTCGTCATCAAGGTAGTCAATCCCCTGTCGCCAGGGCTGGCTTGAACTCGCGCTTGCATCATGTCTCGAAGTTCGTTCTTGGGTAGGGGTGCCGCCAACAAGCCCCGTGGTGTCCAGGGCGAACCGCCTTGGCTGTACAGCGGTGTCGATGTTTGACCGCCTGACTGCTGAGCGCCATCTACTACGGTAGAAGCTGACTGAATCTCAACTTTTTCGGCATAAATCTTTTGGATTTTGCCATCTGCAAAGTCTTGTAGTCCAGTCTTGCCAAATGCCATATTCCGCAGATCTTTAGGATCGTAAGCGCCTTCTCCAGAAGAAAAACCATTAAACTCTGCATCGCGCTGCAAGAAGCCATCCGTAATCAGATCTCCGCCAAACTGACTGCCAAACTGAATACCAATCGCGCTCTTTGCGGTGCCTCGCATCATTTGTGCGCGAATACCTTTTAAGTAGTTTTCTCCTTCTTCCGTGAGTTCGGCAACATCCTGCGACATCACGCCAAACATCTTTTTCTGCTGCGTTACTTGGGTAAACCGTTGAATCTGTTCAATTTCTTTTGGATCAAGATAGGTCTCTGCCCCTTGCCGTAGGGCTAATCCTGCCTCTAGCATTTCGTCCTTGATGACTTTTGTAAAAGAATCCAGAACGCCCTGAGAACTCTCCCTGAAGCTGCTAGCGTTCCGCCGATCTTGAATTCCTTCACGGGCAGATTCAAGCTGATCACCCTCTAAGCCGTACTTGGTGCCTGCCAGTGGCTTGCGGGCACGAACATTGACGATCGCTTCTTTTATCTCGGTTTGGCGATCGAAATCACCGAAGAACTTACGACTGCTCTCACCACTGGCAAACGACAGGTTCGACAGTGCCTTAATCAGGGTGAAGATTGGCTGAATCATGAACTTGAAGAACAGCCTAGGCAGGGTGGTGATTGTCTTCAAGAAGCCTTGAACGAAGTTGCCCCCAGTTTTGAACACTGTGTTGAAGAGCGTGAAGCCGATCAGGATTAGCGGCACCACGTTGAGAATGCTTTTGCCAAACCCGGCGATCGCGTCGGCTCCCGACTGGAAGATGCCATCTATATTGAACGGCTGCATGATGATGTTCAGCAGGTTTTCGCGCAGATCTCGCACCCCATCCAGAATGTTGTTCACGAAATCTTGCAGGTAGACTGCAAAGGTTTCCAGGTGCCCGGTGAACGACAAGGTGAGGAATGCGCCAACCCCCGCGATCGCTAGACCAAGGGGATTCATTCCGCCTGCCACGATGACGATTGCTAGGTATAACCCACTCAGGGCGACTGCTGCGAAACCCGTCGCCTTGGTCAGGTTCTTCACCCAATTGATCACCGTTTTGCCAATATCCACTAAGGCTCCAAAGGCTGGCGTGGTTACTCCCGTAACGATGTCTGCGCCTCTTTGAAAACTTTGGGTAAGCGACTCCCACTTCTCCTTGAGCGTTGCCCCTGGCAATATCAACAAGCCGAGCAATCCCAACACCAAGCCGAAAGCCCCAAGGATGGGTGTAGCCATCCCTAGGGATGCGACCCCTAGCTGTCCCAGCAAAGCCGCAATCCCAACACCAAGCCCGATCAACTGCATCACCGTCCCAATTACGGAGCGGATCGTGTTCATGTTCCTGGAAATCGCTCCAGTCAGCGCATCCCAAGCACCCACCATTTTGTTGATGATCAGGTCGCGCCAGTCATAGATGAAGCTTTCCATCAACCAGCCGATCGCTTTTAGCTCCTCCATATTTCCATGCAGCGCTTCCCATAGGGCATGACCCAAAATGCGGGTAGATTTTGCGGCAAACTGAACCACTTTCGCCAAAAGTCGGATGTCTTGCAGCGCGAAATCTAGCAAGTACAAGAAATAAACAATTCCAAAGCCTAGAATATCGAAGGGAGCCTTCAAAGCACGACCCACCCCGTCAATCACCTTTGTGATAGCAATCAACGCGGGGGGAATTACCTTCAGGAGCAGATAGGTGAACGCCCCAATCGCTGGAATCACATACTTCGTCACCACATCGGCGATCGCGTGGAACGTTTTGGGATAGCGGAAGTAGATGTAAGCAGCAGCAGCGGCTACCAACAGCACCACACCCAGCAATAGCTCTAGCTGCGCTGCAAATATGGTTGCAGCCAGTGCCGGACGGGTGAACAGCATAGGTAGGGTCTTGAAGATATTCAATCCCGATCCCATCCCAGAAAAACTCTTGTTCAGCTTGCTTAATTTGGCATCAAATAGCTCCGTCCCTTCCCGTGCCTTCCAGAATGGATCAGCCATCAGGGAAGATTTCATTAGTGTCTCCCGCTTTGCGCCTGCGTTAGCTCCTGGCAGGAAAGCCGTTGGGTTGATCGCATTCTGAGCAATTTCTGCTGGCACTCCCGCCTTTTGCAAATAGAATGAGCGGTAGAATTGCCCCGATTTTTTAACTGCTTCTGCGGTGTTGCCGACCACGCCGCCGATCTTTGTCGCGATGATCCGCAGATAGGGAATGATTTGCCCGACCGCCATTTGGATTTGGGTGGCAACCTTATTAGCAATCACGTAGGCTTCACCAATCTTTTGCCCGGTGGTGATGGCTGCACCCACCACGCTCCTTCCTGCTTTTGCGGCACCCGACGCGATCGCCACGCCACCCTTGATCACCGCCTGACCCAGCGGAGACTCAACAAACATCTTCACGGCTCCCGCCAACTGCTGCACCACCAAGCCTAGGTTTTGCCGTATCCAGGCAATGAAGATCACGGCTCCAGGCAAGAGGGAGTCCACAAACCAATTAGTGAGGGGTGCCAGAATCGGCGATAGGAGGTCCGAGATCGCCCGTGCCCCTGCCAACACTGAACGGATGACCACCTGCACCGATGGCAATGCTAAAAACTGACGGGTGAGGGCGATCGCAATTCCCGCCGCATTTTGCAACCCCTTCACTAGGGTCATTAGGAAGGGCTTGACCACGCCGAAGGCTCGTTGCAACCCCTTCACTAGGGTCATTAGGAAGGGCTTGACCACGCCGAAGGCTCGTTGCAGCCCTTTTGCCAGCCCTATCAACCAAGGCGGTAGTTTAATCTGACTGAGGAATGCTTGGGCGGCGACTACCACTTCAGCGATCGCGTATTTCAGGAAGGGGATAATGCCGCCCAAGTCGCGAATCTTGCTGCCAATCATCAAAATGGTTTGATAGATGGTGCCCAAGGTCGGGGTTAGCCCCGTTTTAAGCTGGGTTATGAACGGGGCAATATTGGACAGTGTAAATGAGCCAACTAGCGCAAAGCCGATCGATAAAATATCGTCTCGAATCCAATCGACCAATCCTTCAATCTGTTCACGGAAGGGCAGGTCGGGTCCCAAGTTAAACCCGCCTAAGTTTGCCAGCAATCCCAGGATCAACGGCACCGCTCGTGCAAAAGGAACCAGGATTGCCGGGATCAGCCCTTTCTCAAGGGCGGGATATAAATAGGTTTGCAGTGCGGCTGGAACCAATACGCCCAATATCCGCAGGTTGTCAGTAAACCCACGCACAATTTCAGCAATGGTGTGGGTAACAAAATCAACCGGGTTGAAGTTGGTCACGGCGCTATAGGCGGCTGTGATAAATCCGCTGACTGACGCGATCGCCCCAGAACTAATTTGTTGAAGTTGCTGCCAAGACTGTTTTGCACTTCCCACAATATCGGAGAATACGCCGCCCACGGTATCCTGCGTCCGCTCCCATGCCATCGCCACCGCATCAGCAGACCCGTGATTTAGTAGGGCAACCAGGCGATCGCGAACTCCTGTCGCCATACCCACCAGCCAACCCCAAGTTCCAGCGATCCGCAATCCTGCCAATACCCAAGCAATGCTAATGAAGCTTGCAGCACCTCCCATCAGGCTGGCAAGTTGAGTAAATCCTCCAACCGCTGCCTTGACTAAATTCAGAATGATGCTACCTGCCAGCGAAGCGCCTGCCACAACCGACTTCAGCAAGATTTGAAAAATCGACTCAACGCCAGAGCGCAAGATAACGCGAATCTGCCCAATCCCCTTTTGGACAAAGCCTAGGATGGTTGTAACGAGTCCGATCGAGGCAGACACCGTGTCCCCGACAAATCGGGCAGAGGCTCCTACTGCCCTCAAAAATAGAGTAGTGTTCTTCAGTAGATCTGCTACAACCAGGACTGCACCCATCACCTGAAACACCGTCCCCAAGACGGGTAGCAATGCCCCGAACAATGGCAACAACGGGCGGGCTGCGACTGCCACCAATGCGAAGAATGGCTCTAGCCGTGCTAATCCTGCCAATACAACTCCTGGTATTGCCGTTTCTAGTAACAAGAAGAACGGGCGAACCGCTTTTACGACTTTCCCGATCGCATCAACGATTGGGGCGAAATTTTCCCAGCCCAGCGCGTCAAGAATGGGGGTGATCAATCGCTTGCCAATCCCCCCGCCTATTTCTTTGGGAGCTACAATCGCTTTTTCAAAGAATTTGCCCACATCGGAGGTTAGCCCTGGCAATGCTGACGCAAACGCATTCCGCAACGTTTCTGGCACAAATAAGGCAATGAATTGCCCGACAGGTTTACCCACCTGGTTCACAAAAATCGATTCGACTAGCTCGCCAACACCCAGGAAGTAGCGCACCATCACCGCCGCGATCGCCCCGACTCCTCCTTCAAACGGAAACATCAACGCTTCACTTAGAATGCCACCCAGCCGATTGCCAATCTTCTGAGCGCTAAAGGTGCTGCCCCTTGACGATGCGAAGATACCATCAATAACTTTGGGCAAAATCTGGCGAACCAGTGCGCCCATCAAAATCGATCGCCCTAGATTCAGAATGACTTCACCGACTCCAAAAAACACTGCCGAGATCGCGTTACCAACCGACTGCACAAATGGCACAAATCCCGACAGCAACCCCTGAAGAAATTGCACTGTCTGATCCCACTTTTGCCGGATTTGAAACGTGGGACCCGGCGAATTCTCAGCCAGCGAACTCACTAACGACTGCCCAATAAAATCAGCGAAGTCGGCAAAGGGCTTCATGATTGCGACGATCTGAGCGATCGCGCCTTGCCATAATCCGGCGATCGCTCCGGCTGCCAGCTTGAACGGCGACAGAATATATTGCGCCAGCAAGTAACCCGTTTCTTCCCCCTTGCCGACAAAATTTGTCCAGATTTTGGCAACCTGCGAAATCGCGTCGCCCATAATCTGAAAGGGCAATGCCAATGGTGCCCCAGCAATGCCAAACAATGGCATCAGCGCTTCCCCCACCGCATTGCCAAACCCTTTGACGATGCCAAACACGAAGGCAAACGGTGCTGCTAGTGCGCCAACGGCTGTTCCTAGAATGCTGACATTGGGTGTAACGGTTTCCAGCAGTAAGTACAGCCCGGTCAATGCCGCGATCGCTAAGCCCATGGGCGAGGCAAGAAACGCGATGGATGCGGCACCCAATGATTCAAAGCTAGTTGCCACGACTGCCAACTGCGGCGGGAGGAAGGATGCCCCTTCTCGAATCGCATTCATGGCGATCTTGATTGGGTTCCCACCTGCAAACGCCGCCATTGAGGTTTCAAAGAATCCTGTTAATGGGATCAGCGATCGACTCATGGTCAGCACCGCGATTTCTGCGGTCGCGCTTGCCTGCTGGAAGGAGAAGAATGCAACCCCAACAGTGCCGATCGCCACAGCCAAAGCGCCGATCGCGTAGGTGACAACCACAACGGCTTTCACTAGCCCCTGGTTTTGCTGCACAAAATTGGTGGCAAACTCTAACAGTTTGTTTGCGCCCTTAAGGAAAGGCAATAGCGCTTGCTCAAGCAGATTGCCTAGCAGCGTCTTGAAGTTAGACAGTAATTGCGCGTTCCGTTCAGTTTGAAAGGCGCTCTTGCCCTGTACCTTGTTATATTCATTGCCGATGGAAGTTGCCTTCTCAAACCCCTCGTTTGACAGTTTCCGGGCATCCACCAAGACCCCAGTATTTGCCGCCAATCCTTTGATCAATTTTTGATCCTGTGCGGAGCCAATCCCTAGACTCGCAAAGAAGGAACCTTTTGCTTCTACCGTGCCAAGACTGCCAAATTTCTCGGAGATTTTTTGAATGACGCTCAGGTAGTCGGTGTTTGCCATTTTGCTAAAGTCTTCCCCGCTCATATCCAGCGCTTTAGCAAATCCACTCATGTTCCCCGCAACTGCTGCGTCTAAACGCCCCACAAACGACGATGCAACATCTTTCTCAATTCCAGTAGCATTCAAGGCGGCGGCAAAGGCGGCAATGTCAGGCGGCTTGAAGTTTTCCACATCCCCGATCGCGGATGCTAGCCCCGTAAAGATGTTAGCGACACCTTCCGCATCAATCTTGACGTTTGGCAACTCGTCGGCTAGAACGTTGAAACTAGAGCCGATTCGCTCATTCAGTTTAACGATGCCGCCATATTTATCAAGACTCTTGATGTAGGTGGAACCTAGTTGAATATCAAGCCCGGTAGCCGCATCGGTTGTAATATCCAATGCAGTTTTGACGCGAAGAATACCATCGGCTTCCGCCTTAATTGCGTCCGTATTTGCAAAACTTTTTCCTGCCCCTGCCAAATCTGCGTATAGGGCTGATACTTCTTGCCTTGCCGTTCCAGTCGCATTCGAGAGTCCGATCAAGTCTTTCTTCACCTGCTCCGATCTCGACGCTTCAAACGACGCTTTACGAGCGGCTCCCAACTGTTCTTCTTGGTCGGTTAGGTAGCCTGCTAATTTATCAATATCGGATAGTTCTTTTGAGAATTCCCGCGACTGCGCCAAGGGTTCATTAAAAAAGCCAGTAATGCCCTGTCCTACCGATTGAACCGCTTGCGATGAACCCAGTCGCTCACCCGCGATCGCGGATTTCCGTTGTTGTCCCGCAATATCAACCCGCGATTCAGCAATCTTCTGTGCCGATTTTAGCTGTGCCGCAAACTCTCGCTCCTCGGTGGTGTTGCGCCCAATCTGAGACTCCAAAGCCTTCAGTTCATCTCGATATTGATGAACCTGTTGGGTTGCGCCTTTCCATGCCGCCTTGTCATACAGATCAGCCGGAAACTCAATATTTCGCGCCTCAGCCTTCAACGCCCGAAACTCTTTTCGCAATGGCACGATCTCATTTGCCGCTTGCTTTGCCGATGAGCCAATCCCGCCCAAGGGTCGAGTCGCGCCACTCATATTTACCTGAGCGCTTAATGCCTTCAGGTTTTGCCCTAGCCCAGAATCTTTGACCGCTGTACTTGCTGATCGCGCCGCCCGTTCAATCTCGCCCAACTGCGATACCACCGCACTCATTGCAGTCAAACTTTTCCCTTCTGTCATGAAGGAAAATTGCGCCGACAAACCATAGCGATCGATCTCATCAGCCATCTAGTCCAGCCCTTTGTTTCGCCTCTTGCCCGATCGCCTTAAAGTCTTTATCAGCTTGATTCACCAGGTTTCTATAGCTTGGGTTCGCAATCATAGTGCTAACAAGGCTTCTAGGTTACTGAAAATGACATCGCGCATGTCTGGCTGGTTTAACAGATAAAATACAAAGTCATCTTGGGGTTTCAACTCTTTCAGTGTCTTTTTCACTGCCTCAACAAACTGGGGAAGTTTTGAGTCATCTGGCAGTTTCAATCCTTTCGCTGCTGCTACTGCCGACTCGCCAAGAAGAGGGGCATCTAGCAATATCCGCCTTGAATTAGCAACCTTCTCTGCTATCTCGGATGCAAGCTTTTTTGTTACTCTTTCCGAATCAGCCTGATTCCATTTTGCCTTATCTTTCTCCCACTTAAGATTCTGCTGTTGCATTGCCTCAACCGGCTTCTTGCCGATCGCCGCATCCAATTTTTCCAGCGCTTTCCTGGTTGCTGCACCCGCATCCATGATCGCTCCAGCCGTTTTTTTCAACGCATTCCCAGTTGCCACGCTAGTATCTATGACCTTCGGGATCGCCTCATGAACAGCAACTCCCTCGTAATATGCAATCTCGTATGGGACGATCATTGCGCGGGCTGTAACCATCGCAATCAAGCCAGCGACTTTGGCGGTCGTAGCAATCACGCTAGTCACAGCGGCAGCCGTCAATTCAAATGCAATTGATCGCTTTAGCGACTCTTCTTTGTTCTCTAACGCCCTCAAGCTTTTCTTCAAGCTTTTTGTGAGTTTCGCGATCGCGTGTTTTGATCCCTCCACCATCATTTTTTTATGATTGGGAGACGCATCGGAGTTCTGGATATCGTCATTTAGCTCGGCAGCTTTACTAAGCTCGTCAATTGCATTTCTAGATTTTGACCGCACCTGAGCCAGTTTATCAATCTGCCCTGCTAGGTGCTCCCGGTTCACCGTGTCAGGAACCTGAGCCTTGCGAAACGTTTTGTTGATGATCTCATCCTGAGACTCTTTTGAGGCAAACTTCCCGTCTTTGGCACGAGCCACCTTCTTTTCGTCGAATTTCGCTTCCGCCGCTTGAATGCTGAGAGCAAGAATATTGACTTCAAGTGCTAATGCGTTAGCGATTAATAGGTCTTTCATTTTGGTTCAGTATTGGGTTAACATTACCAGTTGGCAGCAGTGGGCTGCGCTACGGCTCCTTGTGGGCGCAACAGCCTGAGCTTGTGCATCATCACCACGCCGCGATGATGCACCCCTTCTAGATATTCGATTGGATAATAAGTGCCTTCAAATGCGATACGCGATCGCTCGGTCAATTCTTCTCGCGTCATATCGGTTGCGATTACATACGCGGTGTAGCTACCCGACTTTAGTTCCGCATTAGCAACTAGGGCAAGGATAGAGATTTTCTCAGGGAGTACATAGCCCCGCACGGGACGAGATGCGATCGCTCTTTTTGCCGGAACCCCATACTCGACATTGGCTGGTTGCGTTTGGCTCAAGTCGCAGAGCAGCAAGGCATGTCCAACTTCTGAGATTAAATCTAGAATTTCCGCTGGATTAATCAGCATTGAGCTTCGCCTTATTCAAGCACTTACGGCAGCGATAACAAGTAACTCGTAGGGGGTCGGCGGAACTGCTGAGGGTGAAACTGCGCCAGCGCTTGCCGATCCCGGCGTAGTGGATTTTGCGGCGAGCAAGCTGGGCTAACATACAATTCTGCGGCGATAGCGTTCCAGCGGGCTAAGGGTGCGATCGAGGATAGTGCCACCACCACTTCCACCTCCATCGGATGAGCCACCCCCACCCAGTCGAAAACTTTTGCTGATGCCACCCGGCAAAGATAGGGAGGTGGCATCTCGAACAGGCTCATCCAAAAAGCCAACATTGCCTGTAGTTCCAGTCGTTTTGAGTGTCAAGGTTAATAAATCCCAGGTTGCCATCCCGACGATCGCGGGGATGGGGTCATAGCCAGCCCGATAGGTTACTTGAACGGGGGTATTGCCAAGCGGTAGAGAGAGTCGGCGATCTTGTCGCCAGACCGAAGGAATATCAATCGGCTGCACCGGGACTGACTCATGCCCTGGAATCACATCGCGATACCAGCCAATTCCCATCACCGCTAGTACAGGGTAGTGATACAGCAACACATTACCCGCCGAATTGGTGGTCAAGCGCTCAGTATAGTCGGTAGGTGCCATCCGTTGTCCCAGCCAGCCATCAATCCGCGTTTCGATCGCGCTTAGCACCCAACTCAAGGCTTCTGAGGTAGGGGCTAGTTCGACGGAATAAATGCCGGCTGCAATTAGGCGATCGCGGGCAACAGATGGCTGCAAATAGGCAAGAACCATAGGGCTTGTGAGTAAGGAGGGTTAGAGGGCAACCGCGCTACGGGGGCTGATGTGTAGCACAAAGATCAACTCTTCGTTTGCGATCGGGATGTAGGCATTGCGGACAACGGGCACCCCAATCAAGCGACGTACTCCCGCAGGCAGCACAAACTCTTTATTCACAGCGGCACTGTAGGTCATATAACCGCCTTCATCCACCGCACTAGCGGCGGTGAATCGGGCAATCGCAATCCGTTTGCGAATCAATGCTGCGGGTGGAGTCCATACCGCATTATCAACTGGTGCTGTCGCGGGTTCTTCACTAAACAAAATTAAATCGACTGCCAGCTTCAAGGATTGGGCAGCAACATCAATCAAATCGATTGAAGATAAAAAACCGCCAGACGATTCAGTAACCGCGTTAAATACTAGACCTTTGGGCGCACCCGCAGCCGGAGGACTGCCAAAAATCGCATCTCCAATATCGTAAGTGGTGGTATTCGCGGGGCGGACTAAAGCCGACTGAGAAACAACCGGCGACGAAGAAGCTGTTTTGGATAAACGGGAAAGAGCGTTAAGGGATGCATTAAGAGCCATAGGAGTTTAGGGGTAATTTAGGCGAGATGTTTTTGCAGTGCTGCATATTGCCGATCGCTGAGGTGCGATCGCAGGTCTTCATCGGTCAATGGTCGCAGTTCAACTAGCTCCTTCGCGATCTGGGCGGACAACCCTTTGATTGCAGTCAGTTCGACGAGAGTGGAATCATTGACAAACGCCGTCACAAGCGAGTCGCTGGGTGGTGCGGGGATCTCTTTTTCAAGCTCCGTAACCTGAGATTGAGAAACAGGCTCCGCATACCGTTCTGCAATTAACCAATCAGCCATGTCAGAGTCTACATCTAAGACCGTCCCTAGTGGATTACGGATTAATCCACAGGGAGAAACCAGGGTGCGCTGAGTCCATCGAGGAGTCGGAAGAACTAAAACCATAATCACCGAGATTCTCCAAGAAGCCCTGTCTCTTCAGAGCGGGGAGGGATAGGAGCGGCAGTTGAGGGGTTCGATGCCCCGACAACTGCCACACAGTCTTCAAACGCAGATGGAATCTCTTTACGCATTCTTGACCTCGCAGGTGATACAATTGTTTCATGGAACAAACTCTGACACTGGTTTGCAAGCTTCAACCTACGCCCGAACAATCCTCTCAAATTGAGTCGATTCTCGTCGCGTTTGCGGAGGCTTGCAACTATGCCAATGAGCAAGTCAATCCGCAAATAACCAGCAAGACCACGATTCAATCTCTGGTCTATCAGGATATTCGCGCTCGATTTGGTCTGAGTGCTAACCAGGCGGTTCGGGTTTGTGCCAGAGTCGGAGCCAACCGAAAAACAGCGAAACAGAAAGGCAAACCCGTTCAGTCGTTTAAGCCGACTAGCGCTGATTACGACGCTCGAATCTTCGCGTTTCGAGAAAAGGATTGGTCGGTTAGCCTGACGCTCTTGGGAAGTCGGGAACACATCAAATTGGATGTCGGCAACTACCAAAGAGGCAAGCTCAAAGAGAGAAAGCCAACCTCGGCTCAACTCTGCAAGCACCGCGACGGTAAGTTTTACGTCCACATTCAACTCACTGGCGAAACGCCTGAACCTATCAAGGCTGATAACGTCATTGGGGTTGACTTTGGACGCAGAGACATCGCTGTGACCAGTCAGGGCGAAAAGTGGGACGGTAAACCCATTCAGGCGACTAGAGACAAGTTTTCCAAAGTCAGAGCATCGCTCCAAGCAAAAGTCTCGAAAGGCACAAGATCGACGCGGCGTAGAGTCCGCAACATCTTGAAACGGCTGTCGGGAAGGGAGCGGCGCTATCAAGCATGGTTGAACCATACCATCAGCAGACGCATTATTGACACCGCTAAATCTCAAAGCGCAATCGTGGCGATTGAGAACCTGACAGGCATCCGAGATCGAACCAATCAGCAGCCCCGAAACAAGACAGAGCGGAGACGTTCTAACTCGTGGGCGTTCTATCAACTTCGCACTTTCCTCGAATACAAAGGACTCAAGGACGGCGTTGAAGTGGTTGCGATCAATCCTGCCTACACGAGCCAAACTTGCCACGTCTGCAACCATATTGGATTGCGGAGCGACAAGCGGTTTAAGTGCGGGGATTGCGGTTGGCATGGTGACGCTGATTTGAATGGGGCAATCAATATTTCTAAACTTGGGGCAACTGTAAGCTTGCCCGGAGGCTCGAATCTGAGTTGTTCTTTGAACCGCGATGATTCAGGGCTACTACAAGATCCCAGGATTGAACTCGGTGGCGAAAGCCCCCGTGCTTCAGCCGGGGGTTAGCTTACC
>Ga0163154_10008258_pt1 | contig 12194 bp, 8 predicted proteins | sample OliLakLV19MP9P1_FD_148649 | JGI IMG/M metagenome (GOLD analysis project Ga0163154, IMG submission 148649) | Freshwater microbial mat bacterial communities from Lake Vanda, McMurdo Dry Valleys, Antarctica - Oligotrophic Lake LV.19.MP9.P1 | ecosystem: Environmental > Aquatic > Freshwater > Lake >... | reverse complement strand
GGCGGCGGCGTGACTGACGCGGCCACGGCAAAAGCAAAAGATCGAGCGGGCGTGGTGGTCGACTCAACTTGTCGGCAAAGACCGATGTCCACTCCACAAAAAACCAGATCAAAAGGACGTTCGTGCCGAGATAGCCGGTGAAGTAAATCCCATTGGCGACGACCCCGCTCCACGGTGGATCGCTTGGGGCCAGACCCAAGACCTGCAACGACCAGGATGCAGCCAGTCCACCCAGCGAATACATGAGCCCCCGCGCGCCCAGCAGAGAGGCCCCGGCAAAGCAGAATGCTGCGACGAAGGCGCCAATGATCCCGTTGGCAGCCTGCAGATCCGCTCGCAGAAAGTGCAGCGCGGTATAAGAGGGGTAGAGGCGATCGTACTCGCCAAAATAGATCGGCCGCAGATGGCCGAAGCCTACGCCGCGCTGCACTTCGATTTCGATCAACGCACCCGCCCTAGCTAGAGGCTTTGGGATATGGAGCAGTCGCGGGCGGCGACTCCAGTTTGTGGGATCACCCGCCCCGGGGCCATCTCCCGCCACCAGCTCGCCATCAACAAAAAGACGCGCATTATCGTGCGCGCTTACAATGAGCACGGCAGGATCGCGCGCATTTGCGGTCTCAACGTCGAGCGTTGTGCGGAAGCGCATCGGGGTTGTTGCGCAGCAGTGCCAATGCGGCAGCGTCCGCGCAACGAAGGCGTCGCCGGGCAAGTCAGAAGCCAGCATCTCCACGACGCGTCGCCCGGAAACGTTCTCCGCAAGCGCATTGACGAATAGGAGCCCGCCCCAGCAAACCACGAGCAGCATAAGAATCGCCGCCGCCGCGGGCCAACGAACCTGCGAAGGCATGGGCGGCGTCATGCTGCGCTGATAGTCTGCCGGGCCATCCAAGTCACCTACTCACTCGTCGAAGCGAATGAGCCCGGCTTGCACGGCTTCAAAAACGGCCTCGCTGCGGGAATTCACCGCTAGTTTTCGATAGATCGACTTGACGTGATCAGCGACCGTGTGCGGCGAGATGGCGTGCAATCGCGCTACCTCTTTGTAACGGAAGCCCTTGGCCAGATCGGTCAGCACCGCGACCTCCTTTTCAGTTAAGGGCGCGCTGAGTTCTTCACGCGTCGCGCCGCGGCGATCGCGCATGCGCGTGAGGATATGGCTGGCCACCGCTGGACTGATTGGCGCCCCGCCCTGCAACACGATACGGATAGCGCCAGCTGCCTCGACCGGGTCAGCGCCCTTCAGGAGATAGCCGTCGGCGCCAGCCTCAATAGCGCGGACGACGCTGCGTGCGTCGCCGAAGATGCTGACAACGATAATCTTGATGCCGGCGTGTCGCGCGCGCGCCTCGCCGATAAGGTCGATTCCGCTGCCATCCGGCAGCGCCAAGTCGATCAACAAGACGTCGGGATTGGTGGCCAGCAAGTCTCTGCCATCCGCCAACGACTCCGCCATCCCGGCGACTTCGAGCTCTGAGGCTTGCCTCACGATACGCGCCAAATCCTCGCGCAGAATCGCGTCGTCTTCGACGATGGCGACCCGCGCGCGAGGAGATGCTTGGCTCAAACGATATCCGATCCGCCGCCACATTGGCGCCGCGCGCTTGGCTTCACCAGCAACCGCCTAGGTTGGCGGTGGCGGCGCGTCATCATCATCGTCCTGGTTGTGGTCGTAAATCGCCCATGCGACGGTCACGCCAGCGGCAATGAGCAACCAATTTGTCGGTGACCGGTACCAGACCGAGCCATCCTCGTTGGCGTTCAGCGTCAGCGGCGTTTGAACCCGCAATGCGTCGTCGGTCAGCGAAAGCGAAACCAGGTCGAGGTTGCTCACCTGCCCGCCGCCGAAATCATGCGCGAATCCAAGCGCAAGACGGGGGTCTGTCCGATCCGCGGCGGCTTGCCCGAATGGCAACGTGAAGCGCAGCATCACTGCATCCTCAGTCGAGGCGCGTTGGTTCTGAACTTCATCGAAGGCGCGCAAATCTTGCGCATTGGCCGGACTTCCAAGCAGACTGGTCCCTACACCCGCCGCCAGCGCAAAAATCATGGATCGTTGCATGGTTTCCCTCCGCGGCGGGGAGTCCGCCGGTGGAAGGCATGAGCCGCGGCGAGCGGCCCGCCAACCGCATGAATATGGGATGGCGTGGTCGCCTCCTGCGATTCGTCGGCCTTCGCGCGCCAGCCGAACGCGCGCGTCGCCCAGGCAAACAAGAGTGCGCGCTTCTTGCGCGGCACGGCACGGCCAAAAGTGTTCAGCATTTCGAGAGCGAGCCAACGCCGTATGCCAAAGTCTTTCACACCGTATTGAAAGCGCGCACCGCTCTCCATCAGGCGCTGGCGCCTAATTCGCCTACTGTGGCGGCGATCGGCGCGAGCACCCGGCGCCATGGCGTCGATGCTCGACGTCCCTAAGCTGTCAGCGGTGACCGGCGGCGGCGCCACGCCGTACGTCTTGAGATTCCAAGTCCACACACGGCGTAAGTCGTGATCGATCGGCAAGTTGCGTAGCCCCGGCGCAAGAAACTTCAACGCACCGGAGTGGCTCAGCAGATAAGCGCCAGTGCTCACCGGGATTTGTGAATAGCGCACGAGTTCAAAGCCGCCGCCAAGCGTTGTAACGGAGAGCATGGCGCGCTTAGACGGATACGACAACCGAACGATGTCCCAGCCTGGAGGCAACGCGGCGCACAAACGCTGCAGGACATAAGCCAAACGGGGCGGCAACACGACGTCGCCTTCAAGTACCAAGGTCGGCGAACCAAGCGCACCCGCGGCGATCTGCCGGCAAATCGAGAGGTGGCTCGCATAGCAGCCGATCTCACCAGCGGAAAGGGGCGTGCTGCCCGGATCAAAGTAGTCGCGAAGGTCGCCGGGGAGGTCGGAGCCATCGATCGCGCTGAACCTAAGAAATGACAGGCGCGCGCGCAGGAGCTGTGTACGCATGTGCTGAAGACGCGAGGTGTCGCGATCCAGATTGATGACAACGACGCTTGGCTGCACTGGCGACCCTCCGGCGACAGCGCATGGGGAGGGGTTTTCGCTACACGCCAATCCCCAATCTATGTGGTTGCGAGTCGAACTCCGTTCGACACTCGAGCTGGGTTCATGTAATCCATTCGCGTCGATCTGCATGCAACGGCAAGGGCGCGTTATGATTACGGGCAGACACGCCGGCATTCGTCACATCGTGCATCTGATGCTGGAAAACAGGTCGCTCGATAACGTACTTGGCTGGCTGTACGAGCACGATCAGCCCGCTCACGTCCTGCCGCACGGGTCGGCGCCGCACTACGACGGTTTGCACAAAGACTTCATCGCGCGCGGCGCGGACGGCAAACAACATCCTGTCATTCGGGGCACGGGCGGCCGCCACGCCGTGCCCCGCTACGACCCCAATGAAGTGTTCGAGCACGTCAATAATCAGCTGTTCGGAAGCAAGATCACCCCGCCGCGCCCGCAAGAACCGGCGATGAACGGCTTCTACGCAGACTACGCCAAATGGTACCGAAACAACGACGAGATCATGATGAGCTACACGCCGGAAGAGCTTCCGGTGTTGAATACGCTGGCCCGCCGTTTCGCCGTTTCTGATCGGTACTTCTCGTCGGTGCCGACGCAGACGAACTGTAACCGCGCTTTCGCCGCCGCGGGAAATTCACTGGGCCTCGACAAGACCGGCGCGCTGACGGCCTGGGTCGATAACCGCAACTCAAATTGGCTGGCGCGGCCCGGCGGCGTTCAGTTCAATTCACGCACGATGTGGAACGTGCTCGACGAGCAGGGTCAGAGCACGCCCAGCGATTGGATGATCTTTCACAGCAAAGGGAACTGGCTGGAGAATGCCTTAGGCGCCGAGGGCTATCCGTACACGCGACGGATCATGGAGAGATTGCAGGACCGACGCTTCGACAAGAACTTCGCCCCGGTTGGATCCGCCGAAAAGGCGGACGACAACACGTTGTTCGGCTTGATCGCAAGCGGCGCGCTGCCGCGGTTCAGTTTCATCGAGCCGTCGTGGACGCTGCCGTTCGGACCGGGCCTCGGCCCCAACGGCACGGACTATCACCCGCCGGGCGACATCCGAAAGGGCGAGAGCTTTCTGAGGCAATTGTACGAAGCGCTTTCAAGCGACCCAGACATATGGAGCGGCCTACTGCTCATCATTAACTTTGATGAGCATGGCGGCACTTACGATCACGTGCCGCCGCCGTGGTCGGCCGCACCGCCATGGCGCAGCAACACCGATACGCCGACGCCAGCGTCGCGTGAGCACGGATTTGAGTTCGACCGCTTCGGCGTCCGAGTGCCGCTGATCCTGGTGTCGCCGTTTGTACGCGACAGCACGGTCTTCCGCGCGGAGGGCGATATCCCCTTCGATCACACCTCGGTGCTCGCCACCGTGCTGCATCAGATGGGTGTCCACCGACAATATTGGCGCCTCGGCGCCCGCGTCGAAAACGCACCGCTCCTCCATCACGTCCTCAGCGAACGCGCCCGCGACGATGTCCCGAGCCTGAGCGGTCCTTCGGGGCATGAGCCGAACATGAGTAAGCGGCTCTATGAAGCGCTTGGGACCGACTACCCCGACCACCGCGCTGACATGCGCCCGGTGCACGCGGTCGGGATCGGGGCCGCCGGACACTTCATCGCCTCGCAGGCGGCCAGTCGCTTTACGTTTGCTGAGCAATTTAACGGTTCGCCGGTCCCGATTACAGTACGATTCTCAAACGGTTCGGGTTCTCCGGTGGAGCACGACAGCGCGCTCGACGTGCGCGGCATGGCGGTGAAGTTTCACTTGAAGGACGGCGGCGAGTCCGACCTTATCGCTATCACGCTGCCGATCTTCTTCGCACAGGACCCGGAGGAGTTTCTCCAGTTCGCGGCCGCCGGCGTTCCCAAACCCGACAAACCCGAAGGATGGTTTCAGCGGCTTCTGGACATGCTACAATTGCGCGCGCCAGCCCGCCCGCCCGATCTTCCAGAGGACGGAACGATGGGCGTGCTGCGCTACGCAAACAAACATGTGGCGGCGCGCCCCGGCACGGTCGCGGCAACTATGCTGGTGACGCCGTCCAGCTACGCGCGCGCTGCCTATCATGCGCTGCATACGTTCAAGCTCATCGCCGCCGATGGCGCGGAAACCTTCTGCCGCTTCGACTGGGAGCCTGTGGCGGGCGTGGAGCCCTTTCTCGAAAAAGGACCGCACAACCGGTTCCTTCATGACGAGCTCCGCGCGCGCATTAAACGCGCCCCTGTCCGCTTCGTTTTGCGGATGAATGTCGCCGGCCAAGGCGATGACATCAATGACCCGACCAAGGTGTGGGACACCACGCGCCTCCGTGTCGTACTTGGCGAGCTCTGGATTACGGACATCGCCGCCGACAATGGCGCGGGCTGCGAACGCCTGAGCTTCAATCCCACACGCCTGGCGCCCGGGATTGCGTGCTCGGATGATCCGGTGCTGCAAGCACGGCGCGGCGCGTACGAATATTCATGTCGGTTACGAGGCGGCAGCAAGTGCCCGGTTGGGGGAGACCAGTGGTAGATAGGTTCTTCACGAAGCTCGGCGCCGCGCTGCGGCGCGCACTGGAGCCGGTGCTCATCGCGTTCTGGCGCCGCGCAGCGCCAGTAAAGACGCCGCAGCCGCCTTACTCGACGGCACTGGCCGACAATCTTCAGATGCACATGAACCTGGTGATGCCGCTCGCCGATCAAAGCGCCGTGGGCCGAGCACAGGCGGCACAAGCGATCGCCGCCAATATCGACGAACTCTTCACTGGCCTCAGCAATGTAGGCACCGTGCACTTTGCCCGCTTCGATCTGATCGGGGGCAATCTGTGTATGTATTCGGTGTTCGACGGCGACTTCCGCGCCTACATTCGAGACTTTATCTGCGTGTTCGGCTCGGTTTTCGATTCACTGCTGGGGCTCGTGGCCGATCCCCCGCCCTCTCCATCGGCCTTGCACCCGGAAGCCTTTATCGACTGGATTCACAAGCACGATTCATTTCAAATTCCGCGTGATCTGACCTCGCTATTTCCTGACGAGAAGAACATCAACAACCTCTCGCGCGATCTGGTCTTGTTGCTCGACGCCAACCCCAATGTGCAGCTCGGACGCTTCAGCGGGTATCCAGGCGTCTCAGTCGCACAAATTCGCCAGGGTACGGGATTGGGGTGGTGACGGTGGGGAGCGCTCTCAACTTCGCCGATTTGCAGGGCAATATTCTGCGGGGCTATGGCAAAGCCTATGTTCGCCATCTCGTCCTCGCAGTGGATCAACCAACAGCGGCGCGGCGCTGGTTATCAGACGCCATTTGCGGCGATGAAGGCGCGGCGCCGCAAATCACCACCGCCGAACCGTGGGCCGAACGGAAGCGCAGCTGCGTCAACATCGGCATCACCCATGCCGGTCTCGCTGCGCTTGGCGTGCCATCGGCGTCGCTGAATACCTTCCCGCACGAGTTCGTCGCCGGCATGGCGGCGCGCCACCTGCTGATCGGCGACACTGGCCCGAGCGATCCAGCGCGGTGGAAACCCGAGTGGCGCGATGGCGACCTGATTCACGTGATGATCTCGATCTATGCCGATGACGCAGACGACCGCGCCGCGATCGCCGATCGCGTGCTCGGCGCCCGCGGCGCTTTTCTCCTCCGCGCTGCGCTCGATGGCGAAGGCTTCAAGGGCGGCGCTGTGCAGTTTGGCTACAAGGACAGCATCGCCCAGCCACAATTTTACGGCGTACACGACCCCGACAGCCGACGCGACGACCAACCCTTTGTTGAAGTCGGCGCCATTCTGCTTGGTCACGCCACGCCCATCGAGAATCTGCGCTGGGAAGTGCCTCAACCGAACGTGCTCGGACACAATGGCAGCTTCAACGCCTTCCGTGTGCTCGAACAGCAAGTGGAGGCGTTCGAGGACTTCCTCAGCACATGCGCGGATGCTCTGATGGAAAACCCGCTGAGCGAAAAGATGCTTCCCTCCGGCGCAGAGGCCGAATGGGATCCGCCGATGACCCGTCACGCCGCTCTGCGAGAAGTGGTCGCCGCCAAGATGCTCGGCCGCTGGCGCAACGGTGTGCCGCTGGCGCTGTCGCCCACGACACCCTCGCCGCGGCCGCCGATTGGAAGCAGCGGACTCAACAATTTCGGCTACGCGGCCGATCCAGACGGTCAGCGTTGTCCGATCGGCAGCCACATCCGCCGCAGCAACCCGCGCGACGCGCGGACGGTGCAGCGCAACACCAACCACGCCCGCCGCTTAGTGCGTCGCGGCACGCCGTACGGTCCGCTGTACGATCCTGCTAATCCGACACAGGCCGAGCGCGGGCTGCTCGGCTCGTTCATGTGCGCCAGCCTCACCGGCCAGTTCGAAGCCCTACAATACGATTGGACTAATCTGGGACTTCAGGACCCGCGCATAACCGGATCCAACGATCCGATCCTCGGCAACAACGACCCTCTGTTCAGCCGCCTCTCATTTCCAGTAGGCGACGATGTCATCACCTTTCGGGGATTTTCGCGCTTTGTGCATACACGCGGCGGGGCCTACTTATTCCAACCTAGCATAAGCGCCATCCGTCACCTTGCCTCACTCCGGGGCGCGCGGTAACGAACACGACGCTGAAGAGTTCACGCATGCCTACCGAACAACTGGCGATCCTCTTCACCGATCTCGTCGGCTCCACCGAGCTATCACAGTCTCACACCCCCGATATGGCGGAAGAAATTCGCCGCCAGCACAGCTCGATTCTGCGCCAAGCGATCACCGAGCACGGCGGCACGGAGGTCAAAAATCTCGGCGACGGCGTGATGGTGGTGTTCAGCTCAGCTTCAGCCGCGCTCGCGTGCGCTGTCGGCATGCAGCAGGCCGTCGACCTCGACAATCGCCGGCAGCAGCGCACCAACGGCCTGCGCGTGGGCGTGAGCGCAGGAGAGGTAGTGCGCGAAGAAAACGACTACTTCGGCGACTGCGTCGTGGAAGCCGCGCGGCTATGCGCCCGCTGCGAGGGCGGGCAAGTCCTTTTGGCCGACGTGGTTCGCTTGCTAGCCGGCCGCCGCAACACGCACGAATGCCGCTCCATCGGCGCGCTCACGCTAAAGGGGCTAAACACGCCGGTAGACACCATGCAGGTGATGTGGCCGCGGCTGGAAAATATAACCACCGCGACGAGAATTCCTCTTCCGACGCGGATCGAACTTCCGACATCAAGTTTTGTCGGCCGCGGCGAAGAGCTGCACGTAATCAACGCCGCGTGGTCTCGCGTGTCGGCCGGTTCTGCGCGTGAAATTGTGCTCGTCGCCGGCGAAGCGGGACTGGGCAAGACTACTTTGGTCGCGCGAGCCGCCCGCGAAGCCTTCGACCAAGGCGCCACTGTATTATTCGGCCATTGCGAGGAAGATCTGGTCACGCCGTATCAATTGTTCGCCGAAACCCTCCGCCACTATGTCACCCATGCACCGGAAGACGAATTGCTCGCACACGTGGCCGAGCACGGCTCTGAACTTGTTAGACTTGTGCCGGCGTTGACGGGGCGCATCCGCGATTTGCCGCCCACCAAGGCCACAGATGCCGAGTCCGAGCGCTCTTTGCTGTTCGCCGCCGTTGTCGGCATCTTGAGCGCCGCATCAGCAGAGCGCCCGCTCGTGTTGTTGCTTGACGACATTCAATGGGCTGACAAAGGCAGTTTGCTTCTGCTCCGCCACCTCGGATTGAACGACCGTCCGATGCGCCTTCTGGTGCTTGCCACCTATCGCGACAACGAAGTCAGCGCGCTCCTCGACACGCTCGCGGCGCTGCACCGCCAAACCGGCGTCAGCCGCGTTGAGCTGAAGGGGCTTGATGACGGCGAGGTGCTGCAATGCGTGAAAGCCATCGTTGGCGACAGCATTGACGACGCGGCGCTTGACCTTGCGCGGGCCGTCCACAGCGAAACCGATGGCAATCCCTTCTTTGTGACTGAACTCGTGCGTCACCTGACGGAAATCGGCGCCATTTCGCAGGACGGGCGCTGGGGCGCCGCTGGCTCGGCGGACAAACTGACACTGCCTGACAGCGTGCGCGAAGTGATTGGGGCGCGCGTGGCCCGATTGGGCGCTGAGTGCGGACGCGTGCTTGGGCTCGCTGCAATTATTGGGCGCGACTTCGATTTCGATTTGCTCGCCAGAGCAAGCAAGCTGGAGGAAGGCGCCCTGCTTGATACGCTCGACCGCGCAATGGAAGCGGCCTTGATCCACGAACTCGCCGAGGGGGTCGGCCGCTATTCTTTCGCGCACGGCCTTATTCAGCACGCGGTCTATCAGGAGTTCGGCGCTACACGTCGTGCAGTAGCGCACCGGATTGTCGCGCACGCCCTCGATGACCTCTGCGGCCAGCGGCCAGGGCTCCGCATCGGCGAACTTGCCCGCCACTGGTGCTTCGCACCGCAACGCGATGATGCGCCTAAGGCGATCGCTTTCGCTTACCAAGCCGGCAGCGCTGCTCTGAGTGCGCTCGCGCCCGCGGATGCGATCGACTATTTCGCCTCCGCCACGGCCCTGATCCGTGAACACGGCGTCTCCGATCCAACCATGGAGCTCGATCTCGCCGTTGGGCTGGGTACGGCGCAACGTCAGACCGGAGATGCCGCCTTCCGAGATACGTTGCTCGCCGCCGGCAAGCGCGCCGCTGAACTCGGAGATACCGAACGGCTGGTGCGCGCAGCCCTGGCCAATGACCGCGGCTGGCACAGCACCACCGGCGCGGTTGATGCAGAGAAGGTGGCGCAGCTGGAACTAGCGCTAGAGCGTTTGCCCGCCGATGTGCCGGATCGCGCGCTGGTGCTTGGCACGCTGTGTGCGGAGCTCGCCTTCGGCAGCACACTCGATCATCGCCGCGCGCTCGCCGATGAAGCCCTCACGATTGCCGAAGCATCCGGCGATGATGCGATCCTGGTGCGCACGCTAAACCACATGGCGTTCTCGCTGACGCTGCCTTCGCTACTCGAGTCCTCGATGCGATGGACCGCCGATGCGCTCACCCGCGCCGAGCGGCTCGGCGATCCGATGCAGCTCTACTTCGCCGCCATGTATCGCGCAACGGCCGCCGTTCGCGCCTGCGACATCACCGAGGCCGACCGCTGCTACGCCATCGCCGGCACTCTCGTTCGCCAATTGGGCCTACCACCGCTGCGCTGGGAGTACACCTTCCACATGGCGAAGCGGGCTCAATTGGCGGGAGACCTCGCCGAGGCCGAGCGGCTCGCTGGCGAAGCGGCCACCATTGGCGCCAGTTGCGGTCAACCGGACACGCAAACATTTTTCGGGGTGCAGCTTGCTGCGGTCAGCTGGATGCGTGGCTCCATGGGCGATCTTGCGCCCTTGCTTGAGATGATGATGCAGGCCAACCCCGGACTGCCCACCATTCGGGCTTCGCTGGCGATGGCGTACGCGCAGGCGGAGCGGTTTGAAGACGCCTCGCGCATCCTCGGTGAGTTCGCAGCTACAGGCTATGTGTTGCCTGAGGACGCTGCTTGGCTGAACGGCATGACCGAATACGCCGACGCCGCCATTAATTGCGGTGAGCCTCGTTCAGCACAGGCGCTCTACGATCTGCTTTCGCCGTGGGCCAACCAATTCTCCGCCGCGGGTGGGCTCACGGCGGAGGGACCAGTCTGCCTCCATCTCGGCGGGCTGGCGACCGTGCTCGGGCGCTACAGCGAGGCGGAGCGACATCTTTCGCTAGCTGCGCAAATTTGTGAACGCCACGCGATGAAGTTCTTTGCCGCGCTAACGAATTTGCGCCTAGGTCAGCTAACGTTGGCCAGCGGTAACGACAAGGTTGCGGCCCGATCGGCACTCACACTCGCTCACAGCACGGCAACCGCTCAGGGCTACGGCGCGGTGGAGCGTCAAGCCCGCGCCGCGCTAGTGCTTTTGTCCTGACCGGATGAGCGCCTGTACGTGTGCGAAAAGGCTCGCGGAAGCGCAACGCGATTCCGACGCCGCCTCGCGCGTCTCCCAGAAGAGGCAGCAAGGTAAGTCGAGCGCTGTATGCTCATACCAGCCGCTGAACCGCCTCCAACCGCTCAACTGCCCGCTCGAAATCTGCGCGCTCACAGCCCAGCTGAATGAGCAACTGCGACGCGCCAATTACAAACCGATCTGAGCACGAGAGCGTTATTCCTCCATCGGACAGCGCGACCGCAATTCGATATTCGCAGACGCACGCGTATGGCCCACACTTCGCGTGGTTTGAGCGGCGGCTTCTGGCCAGTAACCCTGCCCTTATTCCAAGGCACGAACGGCTTGCGCGCTTGTTCGAATGCTTGCGTTTCCATACTTCCCTCCTTCGTTGGAGGACGGGACAAGCGACTCTGAACTAGGGCAACCTCAAGCCGATACACCCGTACTCGCCATTACGGTCGATCCCGGTGTCGCCCCCCAACTCCAACGCGCCTAACGCGCCGGGCAGCGCTCGTGTCGGCTCTCAGCACTGCGCGCCTGCTGAGACATAATTCTCAGTTCAACTGCTCTTCGGTAAGCTGGAACCGCATCCGTCGGCCAGTTCGGTAACACTGTTGGCGCAACGCTGCCGCCTCTCAGCGATCGAGACCATGCCATGATAAATGTTCCGCTTACGCACGCCTTGTTCCCCCTCGGCGCGCATTGAACGCCGCCCGAGGCGCACGGTGGCGGCAGGCGCTACTCAGCACATCGGCCCTCCTTTTTATTGGAGTTGCGCACGCTGGTCCGACGGGCGGCGAGATCGTCTCCGGCACAGGCGTCATCACGGAATCGGGCACGACAACCACAATCGTGCAGTCGAGTTCTGCGCTCTCGCTTACATGGGAGAGTTTCAATATCGCCGCACAGGAGACGGTCAACTTTCAGCAACCGTCATCCAGCGCCATCGCGATCAACCGCATCTTCGACACGAATGGCACGGTTATCCTCGGCCGCCTCAACGCCAATGGCCAAGTTTATCTGATCAACCCGAACGGCTTTCTGTTTGGCCAGAGCGCGCAGGTGAATGTCGCAGGTCTTGTCGCTTCAACGTTGGATCTCGATGACGCGAGCCTCGCGGGCGGCAACCACCGCTTTAGCGGCGAAAGCGTCGATGGCGTTGTCAATCTCGGCACGATCAGCGCGGCTGAAGGCGGATACGTTGCGTTGGTGGGCAATCATGTCAGCAATCAGGGCGTCATAAGCG
>Ga0163154_10008251_pt1 | contig 12203 bp, 11 predicted proteins | sample OliLakLV19MP9P1_FD_148649 | JGI IMG/M metagenome (GOLD analysis project Ga0163154, IMG submission 148649) | Freshwater microbial mat bacterial communities from Lake Vanda, McMurdo Dry Valleys, Antarctica - Oligotrophic Lake LV.19.MP9.P1 | ecosystem: Environmental > Aquatic > Freshwater > Lake >... | reverse complement strand
CTCGAGGAATTCCTTCCGGATGATCGTCGTCAGCATCGTCAGTGCCTCAGTTGCGCATGTGCCGGAGATAGAGCTGCTCGAGATCGGAATGGCCGATGTCGGCTGCGTCGAACTGGTCGACCATCGCACCATGTTTCATGATGCCGATACGTGTTCCGGTTTCCTTGGCGCGAAAGAGATCGTGCGTCGCCATCAGGATCGCGACCCCGTTGTCGCGCAGGTCGTTCAGTACGGCGCTGAACTCGTTTGAGGCCTGCGGATCGAGCCCGGAGGTCGGCTCATCGAGGAGCAGAGCGCGTGCATTTCGTGCGATTGCGATGGCGATGCCGACCTTCTGCCGCATGCCTTTCGAGTACGCCGACACCCGCTTGTCAGCGGCGCCTTTCGGCAGTCCGACGCGATCGCAGAGCGCCAGAAGCTCGGTGCGTGCGAGCGGTGCCTGTCCGCTGAGCTGCTGGAAGTAGGTCAGATTCTCGAGGCCCGTCAGGTTCCGGTAGAGGTTCACCTGCTCGGGGATGTAGGCGAGCAGCCGTTTCGTTTCGAGCGAGTGCTGCGACACATCGAGTCCATCCACCGTGGCGCTGCCGGCGCTGCGCGGGATGAAGTCGAGAAAGAGGTTGATCGTGGTCGTCTTCCCCGCTCCGTTGGCGCCGAGGAGGCAGAAGACTTCGCCGGGGTTCACGGTCATCGTGAGCGGCTGCAACGCGACGTGGTCGCCGTAGGATTTGGCGAGACCGGAGGCCTGGAGCATGGGTCGGGACGGTGCGAGGGAGATTGACGGCGAGGCTGGCAGATCACCTTACTGATATTAGGTTATCGTCTGATTTTCCGCCAGAGCCTCTGTGCGTGCTTCGAGGGTTCGTCGATTGCTCCTCATGGCAGGCCGCGAGACCGCTCGCAACCGATCCCGCAGCGGCGATCGCGCCAGCGGTACTTGGAACGCTGTGACGGCTCGAGTCGTGTTACCTACCGGCCGTACCACTCCCGCCAAAGCGCCACCGCGCCAAGGGAATCCGCGCCGATATGCCGTGTACGCAGCGTCAGGTAGCGATGATACAGCGGCGCCGCCGCATCGATCAGACGACGATCCCCCGCACTGAGCGCCGCCCCTTTCGGTACCGCGTACACGAAGCTCGACTGCGCCTCTTCGCCCGCGCCGCCAGGATACTTCTGGAACGTCTCGACCCGACGGAAGTCGCGTGGCACGAGCTGCTTCGTACTGTCGCCTCGTACGCCGGCATCCACAAAAAACTCGACCGCGTCATCCGGGTAGCCGAACAGATAGCCGTAGCCGCGCCAGCGATCGGCACGCGGAGCATTCTCCACCGCCGACAGCACATCGCCCGGCTCAGCCGATGGAGTAACGCCCAGCCGGCCGAAGAAGGCTTTCTGTCGCACGATGGCGTCGCGCAGCGCGCGGCGGTGGTAGATCGCCAATGATGCGCTCCGAACCGTCGTGCTGTCCGGGCGCTTGTACGCGTTCGTGAACACTTGCACCAGCATGCCAGTCTCACCACACGTCAGCGTCGCGGCCACGCGCCGCAGGCGGTCGAGTTCGAGCAGCGGCACCGTATCCAGCGTCGGCGCTATCCGCAGCTGCAGGTTCCTCACATCGCTGGACATCGGCTTCAGGCCATCCGCCAGCGTGTACAGCCCCTCGCGATCTGAAAACTCGAGCAGCGTTTTCTCGGCAACGACTCGATCGGAGTCAGACAACGCCTCGAGATCGAAGCAGCGGGTTGCGCGCGCCATCGCAGTTGGCGAATCGCTGCCGGATGCTGCGCCTCGAAACGTGGCGCAACCACCGATGAGTGTCGAGAGCGCAACGACACTCAGCCCATGTCGTGATCGTCGATCCATTCAGAACAGCTCCAGAGAGAGAGACCACATCGACCGAGCCAATGACTCGCGGTCATCCGCGAGACGACCCGAGGTTCGCGCGAGGCTCCCGTCGACACGCACACGCGAAGACACACGCCCTGCCACGATCCGCTCCCACGCCAGCGACAGCAGCGCGCGTCGCGTCGGCGCCGACACGACACCGAAGTCCGCGAGCGCCAGGATCGGCGTCAACTGTGTCGGTCGCTGCGCCGAGTAGGCCGTGGATCCTCGCCAGCCGAGACCACCGCCAACGCCGAGCAGCAGATCACCGCCGGGCGCCGGCACGCGGCGGGTCGCTGTCGCGGCAAGCGATGGCATGACCGCTTCCCACGACGTTTCGGCCGCAATATCGCGGCGCGAGAGCCGGGACTGCGACACCACGAGCCCTGCACCCCAGCGCGCAGCCACGGGATCCACGCCGCGCCACCATCGGAGCCGTGCCTCCATGGCCGTTCCCTCGTCGATCACATTCACGGCCCGAAAGATGGGATCGACGCCACGAGCCTCTTCCATTCGCAGTGCAGCGGCGACTTCCAGGCCACCACGCGCGCTGCGACGGCGTAACGCAGCCTCACCATCACGGCGCGTGCGACGCGTCGCCCCACCGGAGACAGGCGTGGCGATGCCATCACGAACCGAGTCGCGCTCGACCCGCAGTGTCGTACCGATCGCCGTCACCCAGCGATCACCGGTGCGCGACCACCCTGCATGCGCCCCACTCACACCACCGATCATTGCCCGCTCAGCGGAGATCAACTGGGTCCGATCGAACGTACCGAGCCCGCGAAGCCGATAGACGAGTGGAAACTCGGCGCTCAGCCCACCACCGATCTCGAGATCCTCACCCTGCCACCCGAGCATCACGCCCGCACCGATCTGCTGGCGGCCGAACGTGTATGCCACGGCTGGCGACAGCTCGGCCACGCGTCGCCTGAACAACGGCTTCGGATCGTTCTGACGCGCTCCCTGCCCGAGACCGTAGTCGATCTGCACCCCAGCGTTCACTCCGCGCCAGCTCGGTGTGACGAGCGCACCTGCCAATGCCAGTTCATCTCGCTGGAACGTTCCTCCAACCGAATCCGCCCAGATGAAGCTGTTGCCCAGGTACGCATCGGAGGTGTTCCGCCACGAGACGCCGACGTCGCTGGCACGGCCATAGGTCACACCGCCCGACACGAACCAGGCACCGGCACGCTGCTCACCTTCCGCCGTGAGCGCGAGCGCGTTGATCCGGGCCGCGTCCTGCGGACGACGCCAGCCCCCCTCGGTGGCACGTGCCTGTCCGAGTACACGACGCCACGACTGGCTGAGGCTTCGTGGAATCGAGGCAGCGTTTCGGCTCACGGAGAGCAGCGACGGCAGCGTATCCCGGATCGCAATCTCCTGTTCCGACGCCGCTCCGAGACAGCACGCCCGGAGCGGCGACGACGAGGTGTACGGCGTTCCCTGCGCGAGTGCAACGGATCTGCCACCGAGCGGTATCTGACACAGCCCGAACAGCACGATGACCCTCCGACGCACCGGGCGCGAACTCACGGCGAACCGAATGAACGCGGCGTTGGCGGTGTGATGATCGTGAAGTCATTGGTGCTGTTGTTGCTGTCCTGCAGGACGCGGCGCACACCAATCGTCGCAGCGACCTTCCGGCGTGCCGACTGCGACGTGTACGTGCCGGAGCCGAACTGGAAACCGCCATCGAGCGACGCCGGCACTCTCTTGAACGATCCGCTGGTGCCGTTCTGCAGCGCTTCGAAAGCATCGATCACGAGCGCCACCGGAACGCGTGTCCGGTACGTCTGCGTCGTACCGGGCACCAGGACGGTATCGAGGGCCGCAACACTCGGTGCCCTGAAGATGACCAGCCCAGGTCCGAAGACGGGTAGCAGCCAGTCGAACCCGCCGCGAAACACACTGCGCGTCAGATTCGGGACGCCTGGCGCATCGAGATCGCGACCATCCGGCCGCTCGTTGAACGTCTCCCAGTTCGCTGTCGAAAGGTTGACTGGGCTACTCGGATTGCCAAGCGGATCACCGCGATGATCAATGCCGTCCTGCGCAATGACGATGCTCGCACCTGGAGCGAGCGCACGCTGACGACCGCTGCCCGGTATCTGCCAGATGCTCGAGACGTAGACGTTCTGTGCATCCGACTGGAAGGGCGTCGGAACGGTTGCCGGGTTGATCTGGCCGGAAGCCCCAAACACGTCTGCAATGAACAGACTGTCGGTGTAGATCGTATCGGTCGAGTTGTTGTAGATCTCCACGAACTGATCGCTGAAATACAATCCGCCACTCGGCGTGAGTGATCCGGTGTAGTAGACCTCCTTGATGACCAGATCGCCGAGGCGCGATCCTGCCAGCGTGAGTGCGGTGGGCAACGCTGGCGCCGTGGCGAACGCGATTACCGGGTTGATCACATTCAGCGTGACGGCCGTGCTCTGCCCGGTGAGGGTGAGCGCTTCCGACGATGTCAGCGTCCTGGTGGCGCTGATCACATAACTTCCAGGCAGCACACGAGGGAATGTGACACTCCCCTGCGCGTCGGCGAGCGCCGAATCGACGGTGCTCGTCTGGGTATTGGTGAGCCGGACCGACGCTCCCGCCGCTGCGGTGCTGGCGTAGTTCGCTGGATACGACACGCTCACGGTCACAGGAAATGTCTGGACCTCCGTACTCGAATCGGAACAACCGGCGAGGCCGGCCAGCAGCGCCACGCTGGAGAGGAGTGCCGCGCGAACCGCACGGAGCTGTGTACTTCGCATCATTGGGACCTGGAGACGGGTGATGAAAGAGCGAGCGACGAGAGAAACTCGACGCCGAAGAACAGCGGGGGATTGCGACGTTCGAACCCAGGTTGCCGCTGCCGGAGGTAGAGGGGACGGTCCGCGAACGCGTTGTTGGCGAACACCGTCATCTGCGTGCGACGCGGCAACGTCTTCGTCAGGCGCAGGTTGATGAGGTGCAACAGCGGCCGGCGCTCCCAGCGGCCTTCCAGCGGCAGCACGGACCGGCGCAACTGCGCATTCTGCGGTAGTCGTGCCTCGTCCGGCGACAGTGCCGTGATCGTTCCGCTCCGATTGACGAAACCGGTCGGAAATCCATCCAGCCGACCAACCGGACGGTCGTCTTCGCGCCATGAGGTCTGCCACAGCACCGACGCAACGAGTCCAATGCCTGGGTCGCGGTGGACGAGACGCAGCGACGTGATCGCACGGACGGATTCGCTGCCTCGACCGCCCGGATACACGCCGACACGGGTGGGCTGGACCGTCCCACTGAGGAATTGCTCCACGGGAATCTCCTCATCGCTGTCGGTCGCGACTGTTCGAAACCACCCCCCACTCACCGACAGTTGCGTCCGCAGTGCACGCCACTCCGGTGAGTTTCCGGTGATCTCGACACCCCGCGTCGCAATGCCACGCGAATTGCGCGGCGTGTCGTACAAGACGACAAGACTGTCGATCCGAATTGGCACGGGATCGAGGATCGGCGGCGCGCCCGGCGGGAACGACGCTGCCCGGTATTGCGGCACCAGCATGCCAACGGGAACGCGTGAGGTACCGAACGCGCCGGTCGTTCGCTCGTCGAACCACGTCACACTCCCTGTCGCCTGACGCACGACGAAATCGATGGCCCCTTCCAGCTTGCGCGTCGACGCGGGCCCGAGCCCCGCAGTCCGCGGATCGATCACGCGTGTGGTGAAGACCACCAGCCGCTCGGCTGGCGTCCCCGGGAAGTAGTTGAACGACGTCAGCTCGAAGTAGCGCGGCAGCGGATACAACTGCGACAACGTCGGTGCCTTGTTCGTGATGCCGTAGCCACCGCGCACGGCGACGGACCGATGCACCTGCCACACCACGTTCGAGCGCGGGGCAATGCGCTGAGATCGCGACGAACGCGCGCTGCCAATGGGATCCACCAGGTCGAGTCGTGCTCCGGCTGCGACATCAATCGGGCGGCCGAACAGCGTGGTACGCAGCCGATGCTCGGCATATGGCCCGAGCTGTGTCTGCGGCGGAATCGTGGAGAAGTCGTTGGGCCTGTCACCGACGCCAAAATTCTGCCGTGGAGGCTCGATCGGGTCGAACACGCGACCGGAGCCGAGGTTGTCATCGTAGCGAAGCTCCACGCCGACCATCGGCTGATGGCGCCACTTGCCGCGCGACCAATCAGTACGCGATTCGAGTCGCGCATACCCATTCACCGGCCGTCCGTCGACCGTCAAGCGCGTGAGATACTCGCTGCGCCCATACACGCCCGGCGCGATCGTGTCACGACGCGCGCCAGTCAGCGGGAAGATGTCCCGGGTGATGAGTTCCTGATATCGGGCGGTCTGCTCGGCGATGTTGACACTGGTCGTCAGTTCCGTCAGCCAGCCACCACGCGCTGCGTCGCCGTGCGCCACCCGAAAATCGAGCCGTCCCCCGCGATCGCGTGCGGTCGTCGTTCGCTGCGACCGACGATCGTCCGGATCACGTTTGGTTTCGTCGAGCACGGCGTAGCCGCGGGCCCGAACCGTGACGCTCAGCTGCGGTCTCAGACGCGCAGAGTACGACAGCTGTGTCGTCGCGCGCGTGAAACGATCCAGCGTGGAGCGTGGATCGTCTTGCGATCGCACCAGATTCGCATCGACGGACAATCCACCAGTTCCTCGGCGGCCCCACCCCGCGACCGTACTCGCCTCGAGCGTGAGCGGATTTCCACGCACGCGCAACTCGGGGTCCTGCGCGCCGGCCCGCGATGTCACCAGCACCGCGCCAGCGGTGAGATCACCATGCCGAGCACTCGGCACCCCGCGAATCACCTCGACACTCTCGATGTTGTCAGCGGGCAGCTGGCGCAGATCGAGTCCACGTCCTGCGGTGCTTGAAAACTGCGGCAGTCCGTTGGGACCACTGTTGAGAATCGTGAGCGTGGTCTGCAGGTTGGCGTTGTTCGACAACGGCACACCGTCGAGCACGATGCTGGTGCCAAGAGCGTTCGAGCGCTCCGCTTCCGTGCCAGGCCCTGGGTCACGGCTGCTGCCGGTCGGCGCCTGGCGCAGTAGCACCTGCCGTGCGGATGAGAGCGTTGGATTGAGCGCTGGTTGTCCCGGGAGCAACTGCAGCACATCCGCCAGACTGGATGCCTGTACGTGCTCGATGGCGTCGCGGCCAATGAGCGAGACACTGCCCCCTTCACGCGAGCGGGACGTCTCGGTGGCCGTGACGACGATCCGCTCCAGCTCCACCCCGCGGGCGGACAGTCGGACGAAGACGCGCACCGAGTCGCCTGACACCACATCGAGCGTGATCACCCGGCGTGCGAAGCCCGGGTGGGTCGCGATCAACTGCGTCGGTCCGGCGGGGACATCCGAGAGCCTGAAGCGACCGACCGCATCGGCGCGAGCCGTTTGCGTGCCGATGGTGATTACGGCCAAGGGGAGCGCTGCCCCGCTCGGCGACTGCTGGACGACGCCGGAGACGACTCCGCCAGTGGTCTGCGCGTAAAGCCTGTGCGTCGGTATGCCGACTGCGAACGTCACGGCGCCAACGAGGACGAGCGGCCTGAGCATTGACGAGCATTCGCCGAAGCATTGCTGCAAAAAAATACCTGAGCTCATCCACTAATGATATCCAAGAATCAGTTATCATTCAAGTCCGTCTCATTCTGCTATCGCGTCAACGCTCCTATCGCCCGGGCCGTAACTGTTTGATAATAGTTTGTCATTACTACCCTTTATCACCTCTCGACTCCTTCAATGATCATTTCAACAACACCGGTTCGCCGGCACTGGAGCACCATGCTTCTCCGCCGCACGATCAGCGTTGCGCTCCTCGCCGTCCCCGCAGTTGCGCAGGCACAGCTGCCAAGGTTCACCCTGACGGAAATTCCGACGCTCGGCGGAACGACGAGCTTCGCGCGCGGGATCAGCACAAATGGGCTCGTGACTGGCAATGCACAGACGGCGACGGGTACGCCCGCGCCGCGACTGAACGCGTACCTCTTCGACGGGACGAGTTCGCAGAACCTCGGCGTGCTGGCAGGCAGCAACAACTTCAGCCGCGGATACGCCGTCAACAGCAGTGGTGTGGTGGTCGGCGAGAGCGACAACAACGCGTCTCGCGCCTTCCGGTGGGAGAACGGTGTCATGACGGCGCTGCCCACGTTGGGTGGTGCCACCGGCGTGGCACACGGGATCAACGATGCCGGAACGATCGTCGGAATCTCGTCGACCGGGACGACGTCACGGGCCACAGTCTGGACGAGCGCTGGTGCCCGCGACCTTGGCTCCGCTGACAACACGACGTCGACGCTCTCGCGCGCCTGGAGCATCAACGAACAGGGAGATGTCGTCGGCTTTTCCCGTTCAATGGCAGGAGTGTCGCAGGCCACCGCCTGGTTCGGCGCCGGTTCGGCCATCTCGCTCGGTTCGCTGGGTGACGGCGCTCAGTTCAGCGAAGCGTTCGCGAGCAATGGTGCGCAGATGGTGGTCGGACGATCCAACACCGGCGTCCGCACCCCCGGAGGTACGAGCGTCTTCAGCGCGTTTCTCTGGCAGAGCGGCAGCATGACGCTGCTGTCGACTACCGGCTTCACCTTCAGTCAGGCCATCGATGTCAATGCCAGCGGCTGGATCGTCGGCAACGCCACCAACGTTTCGGGCGCGCCGTCGGCTGCGCTGCTTTGGAATGGCGGGGCATCCACACTGCTCGCGACACTCGTGAACGACGCGTCGGACTGGACATTCAGCAGCGCAGAGGGGATCAACGACGCCGGCCAGATTGTCGGGTACGGCAGGAAGAACGGTGTGACCCGCGCCTTTTTGCTGACGCCAGTGCCGGAGCCGGGCGCGATGGCGCTCTTTGCTGCGGGCCTGTTGGTGCTGACCGGCGTCATGCGGCGCTCGCGCCGGCGGGCCTAGTCATCTGGTTCGGCAGGTTGTCGATCATACGGCCAAGCCTGCCAAACCGTGTCCGATGAAACCCAGCATCAGACTCTCACCCGCGTCACTGTGCGTCGTGTACCGGCCGGCTGGCAATGGAGCGTGGCGCACGTGGACGGAGCGACGATCGAACTGGCGACGCTGGAACAGATGACGGCACACGTGCGATCCGAGTCGGTCTCGCCCAAAAATTCCGGCAATCTGAACTACGGAGTCACGGCGTTCAGAAAATACTGAACCTCTTGCTTGTTGAGACTCGTTTCTCATATACTTCGTTCGTCCAGTCGGTGTCAACGCCCCGCGTGATCGACACGCTCAGTCACACCGCTACCGCCAGAAATTCCCGATGAGAGTTGCGTACGTCTTTACCACCGACCTGTCCGCGATCCACAAGCTGGGGAGCATGATCCTCCCGCAGCTGGAGCAGAACCGTCACGGCGCCGAAGTCGTCGGCATGATGTTCTTCGATGACAACGTTTACTGCCTTCGGCAGGGTGACCCCATCGGCGAACGTCTCGCCAGAGTCGCCGCCGAACGCGGCATGTTGCTGATGGTGTGCGACCAGTGCGCCGTTCGGCGTAATCTCGCCGACGGCACCTTCGAGCAGTGCGGCAGCGGAAACGTGAAGGCGAAGGGGCTGGTTGACGGCGTAGTCGCGGGCTGTTTCCCACAGCTCTACGAGGCACTGGCCGGCGCGCAGGTCGACCAGGTCATCTCGCTCTGATGATTTGGCGACTTAGCTCGGCACGCACGCGGTCGATCGTCCACGATTTCACCGGCTGCGGCCGAGGACACCAGACATCCCGTGCATACTCAGGGGAGTGACGCGTGAACGCTCAGGCACGAACGCTGGCCATGGCATCTGTTCTCGCCGGCGCGTCCCTGCAGGCACAGGGCACGCGTGGCGATGACGGTCAGTTGGTCTCTCGCAACGCCTGTCGACTGCATTCGCTCGACCACGCCACCTATCGCGGTGAGTACCGACGCGATCAGAACGTCGAGATTGTTGCGATCGACAGCGCCTTTCGGACACTGCGGCGACCGACCGCCGCTGACAGCGGCGAGTACCGTCGCTCGCGTGACGATGCCGCTGCGGGTCAACCGATACCGGAGGCACGGTATGATCTGCTGTTCCGGTCCGGTCGCTATCTGTGCGAGCGCATTGCCTATCGCAGCGATGGCCTGAAGGTGATCGGGTACCGCTACGGCGGTGCGCCGCATCACAGCGGAAAGCACCCAGTCATTCTGTTCCTCCGCGGCGGCAACCGGGAGTTCGGCAAGGTGGATGAGTCGTGGATGCGGCGTTTCCGGGTGTTTCTCGATAGCGGCTACGTGGTCCTGGCCACGCAGTATCGTGGTAACGACGGGGGCGAGGGTCGCGAGGAGTTGGGCGGTCGCGATGTGCACGACGTGCTCAATCTCGTGCCGCTCGCGCGCGGCGATTCGACGCTCGATCACGACAACGTATACGCCTTCGGCGTGTCTCGCGGCGGGATGATGGCCTACCTCGCGATCAGGAGCGGTCTGGCGGTGAGGGCCGCCGTGATTCAGGCAGGACCAACGGATCTGGCACGCACCGAAGCGCTGCGACCCGGCTTCGAAAAGGAGGTGTATGCGCCGCTGGTGCCCGGCTGGCCCCGCACCCGCGCGGCCTTCTACGCCGATCGGTCTGCCATCCACTGGGCCGATCGTCTGAACGTGCCGATGCTCATTCTCCACGGGACACGAGACTGGCGCGTGGATCCGCAGGATGCGCTTGCATTGGCAACGCGGCTCCAGCGCGTCGGCAAGCGATTCGAGCTGGTCATGTACGACAGCGACGATCACTATCTGTTCGCCAATCGTGACGACGTCGACCGTCGGATGTTCGCGTGGTTCGCGAAGTTTCGGCAGGGCGTTCCAGCGGAGCGTACGACACGATGATGGCCATGTCGGACGACGAAGTTTCCAGCACAGCCGTGCAGCCCCTGCAACCAGCGAAAGAAACGTGATGCTCCCAGCGCAGACGGTACCGCACGACGGATCTCGCCGTCAACCCGCGACCCCGCGACTGAAATCGCAAACCGCTGTGACGATGCGTAGCCGCACTGATCGCGCCTTTCTTCTGCATGTCAGCAGCCTGCATCGCACAGGTACAGCCGAAACCGCTGCTCACAGCTGCCGACTACGGAAAGTTTGAGTACCTGACGGAAAGCACGCTGTCGCCGGGTGGCCGTTGGCTCTCGCACGGCCAAAGCGCGGCGAGCGTACGAGCTGGGCCCGGTCTCGTTCCTGACGCTGTAACATCCGCGTGTTCGTGCTGCCGATCGCGGGCGACGCCAATGGCGCGCTGGCCACCGCAAACGTCGCCTTCGCCGTCGCCGCCGGAGTCGTGGCATGCTTGCCCATACTACTCGATATGGGTAGACTGTATCCAATGAAAACGACCATTGATATTGCCGACGCATTGCTTGCGCGGGCCAAGCGCCACGCGCAACGATCCGGCGTGCCGTTGCGCGCCGTGGTCGAGGAGGGCATTCGCCGCGTGCTCGCTGCGGAGGACGCACCGAGGGCCTACCAGCTGCCGGATCTGAGTGTCGGTGATGCGCGCCATGGCAACCCGCTCGAAAGCATGTCGTGGCCCGATCTGCGTGATGAGATCTACGGTAGTCGGCGATGATTGCCGTCGACACCAACGTCCTCGTCTATGCGCATCGCCGGGACGTTGCCGAGCACGCGGTGGCGCAGGACCGCCTGCGCGCCATGGCCGAGGGACGCGACCCGTGGGCGATCCCTTGGCCATGCGTGTACGAGTTCTTCAGCGTGGTCACCAATCCCAGGATCTGGCGCCAGACCGCGAGCACATCCCAACAGGCATGGGCGCAGCTGGAAGGGTGGTTCGCCTCGCCAAGCATTCGATTGCTCGGCGAATCGCAAGGGTTCACCAGCGTGCTCTCCGGCTTCGTGCGTCGCCCCCGCGTGCTCGGGGCGGTCGTACATGATGCGCGCATTGCCGCGATCTGTGTCGCGCACGGCGTCGAAGCGTTCCTGTCCCGCGATCGCGACTTCTCGCTGTTCCCTGAGCTCAATGTTCAAAATCCGTTTGCCTAGTCTGTGCCCTCGGAGTGGCCACGAGTGACCATGACTGACACCGTCCGGCGACTGTCCGCCGCACTCTGCGACCGCCACCGCATCGAGCGCGAACTCGGCGCCGGCGGCATGGCCACCGTGTACCCGGCGCACGACATCAAGCACGACCGCGATGTCTTGATCAAGGTGCTGCACCCCGACCTGGGCGCGGCACTGGGCGGCGAGCGGTTCTAAGGCCGTGACCTATCGGTCGGACAAGTCCGACGGCCCGACGGCGGGCACCGAGACGGTGGACCCGATCGAGTTCCTGGCCCGGGTCGTGATGTGC
>Ga0163154_10008250_pt1 | contig 12203 bp, 10 predicted proteins | sample OliLakLV19MP9P1_FD_148649 | JGI IMG/M metagenome (GOLD analysis project Ga0163154, IMG submission 148649) | Freshwater microbial mat bacterial communities from Lake Vanda, McMurdo Dry Valleys, Antarctica - Oligotrophic Lake LV.19.MP9.P1 | ecosystem: Environmental > Aquatic > Freshwater > Lake >... | reverse complement strand
GATGGTGATGGAGTTGCTCTTGAACTCCTGGCTCGTCTGGAGCGCTTCCGCCTTGTCCTTCAGCTTCTTGACGAGGTCGCCGAGCTGCCCGACGAGGTCGAGCTTGCGCTGCTCCTGCGTCCGGCGGGCCTGGATCGTCTTGATCGGCAGCCGCTCGAGCTGCACGAGCTGTTGGACGATCGCCTGCGTGTCGATGCCGCTACCGAGACCTGAGAAGCTGATGCCTGTACTACCTACCATCGGACCCTCCAGGTGGTTCTCGGTCGAAGCGGGCGGGAGTCGAGCCGACTTCCTCCAGTTGTGCCTCTTCGCTGCCGGGATCCACCCCGTGTATCGATCGGACTCCGTCAACCTCGAGCACCGAGAAAAAAATTCCAGCGGCCGCGAGCGCGGCCGCTGGCCCTGATCGCGCCCCAGGGTCACCCGAAACGAACCCGCCCCATCGACCGTGTTCGGGTCGAGGGGGCGCGCGCCGCCCCATCAGGGGCCGTTCCAGGCGCCGGACTCGTCTGAGGGTGGGCCTCGCCCTCTTTGGGCTCGGCTCAGCTCGCGAGCCCGTTATGGATCAACCGAGCAGCGAGAGCGCGAGCTGCGGCTGCGTGTTCGCCTGGGCGAGGACCGCGGTCGCGGCCTGCTGCAGGATGCTGTTCCGCGTCAGGTCCGCCGTCTCGAAAGCGACGTCGACGTCACGGATCCGGCTCTCGGCCGCCGAAGTGTTCTCACGCACGTTCAGGATCGAGCGCAGCGTGCTGTCGAGACGGTTCTGCTGCGCGCCGAGCGTACCGCGATTCGTGCTGATCGTGTTGATCGCGCTGTCGATCGCCGTGATCGCTGCGGAAGCGCCGGACGCCGAGCTGACGTCGAGGGAAGCGACACCCAACGTCGAAGTCGTCGCGTCGACGATCGCCACAGAGACCACGTCGTTCGTACCGGCGTTGATGCCGACTTGCACGGACAACGACGTCGTGTTGCCGTCGAGCAGGCTGACGCCGTTGAAGTTGGTGCTGCTAGCGATGCGGTCGAGCTCGGCGACGAGCTGGCCGAACTCGGTGTTGATCGTGCCGCGGTCGTTCGAGCTCAGGGTGCCGTTGGCCGCCTGAACTGAGAGCTCACGCATGCGCGTCAGGATGCCACCCGTTTCGTTCAGCGCGCCTTCGGCGGTCTGCACGAGTGAGATGCCATCCTGCGCATTACGCGCTGCGACGCCATAGGAGCGGATGTCGGCGCGCATGCGCTCGGAGATGCCGAGGCCTGCCGCGTCGTCCGACGCAGAGGCGATGCGGAGGCCGGACGAGAGCCGCGAAAAGTTGCCCTGGACACGTGAGGTCACGTTGCCGAGGTTCCGCTGCGCAGTCATCGCGGCGATGTTGGTGTTGACACGAAGTCCCATTGATTCTCTATTCCTTGGTTTAGATACCGTAATGCGAGCCTGAAGGAGGGGCTCCCATAGCGTCGTCCTCTCTCGAGGGGCCGTCGTGACACTTGTCCGAGCGCTCGTCGCCGCCCACAGGCGAACGTGCACACCGGACATCTCGACGGACGTCGCACTGGGTGTTTGTGAGATCGAAGGCTGTCAGTTCCTCGGCGCGGGGCACGGTGCGCTTCGGGCCTGTTCCGGGTCAGCGCCGCGCTGCGCGCGGCTCGCCCGGTCCGGCGATCGATCGATTCCAGAAGTCGGAATATGCTGTGAATTGGGAGAGAGCTCGCTACAGGCGCGCGAGAACCTGCATCGGTGTTCGGTGGTAAGGGGGACCGCCACCCGGCGGTCCCCCACTCAGCGAAACGGCACCGACGCCGTTGTCTTCTCTTATCCTTGGAGCAGTGACAGCGCGATCTGAGGCTGCACGTTCGCCTGCTGCAGAACACTCACTGCTGCTTGCTGCATGATGCTGTTCTTCGTCATCTCTGCTGTCTCCATGGCGATATCGACGTCACGGATACGGCTCTCCGACGCAGAGAGGTTCTCCCGCTGGAGCTGGATCGACCGCAGCGCGCTCTCCATCCGGTTCTGCTGCGCACCCAGTTGGCCGCGCTGCAGAATGACTCTGTCGATCGCGGTATCGATGGTGTCCAGCGACGCCTGAGCGTTCGCGATGGTCGTCACGTCAGTCGAGGTGAAGCCGAGCGTATCGGCGCTCATCTCCGGTAGCGTGACGTTGATCACGTCGTCGGTCGTGTTGCTGTTGATGCCGACCTGGATCGGGATGCCGGACGAGGCAGAGCCATCGAGCAGGTTGGTGCCGTTGAAGACCGTCGTCGTCGAGATCCGGTCGATCTCGCTTACGAGCGCCCCGAACTCGACATCGATGGTCCCGCGGTCCTGCGAGCTCAGGGTGCCGTTAGCGGCCTGCATGCCCAGCTCGCGCATGCGGTTGAGGATGCTGCTGATCTCGTTCAGCGCGCCCTCCGCCGACTGTGCGAGGGAGACGCCATCGAGGGCATTGCGGCCCGCGACGCCGAAGGACTTGATCTGCGAGCGCATGCGCTCCGAGATGGCGAGGCCGGCGGCGTCATCTGCCGCGACCGCGATTCGGAGGCCAGACGCGAGGCGGGTGAAGTTCCCCTCCAAGCGCGAGGTGACGTTGCCCAAGTTTCTCTGGGCCGTCATAGAAGCAATGTTGGTATTGACTCGAAGTCCCATGGTGGGGCTCCCTTTCGCAAAGGTTCGGTGGTTGCTGAGATGAACGGTGTCCCGTCCACGCTGCGGTTCTCGGCGCGCTCGAGCCTGGATTGAGCCCGGACTGGCAGAATCCGAAAAACCCTCGGCCGGCGCTGTGGAAGGCCTGGACGACGGCGCGCGCCTCGGGTCGTGGGTCCGAGCGGGGAGAGATGGATCTGCCCCCTTCCGAGACCTATCCTCCCAGGCGTGGCAAGGATCCTGGTCGTCGATGACGAAGCTGGCGTGCGCGCCGGCCTCGTCGCCATGTGCATGGCGGGTGGCCACCGTTGCATCGAGGCCGGTACGGGCGCGCAAGCCCTCGCGAGGGCCCGGGAAGTGGCCCCCGACGTCGTCCTCCTGGACCTCGTGATGCCCGACGGAGGCGGCCTCGAGATCCTCCCGGCCCTCCAAGCACTACCCCAAGGCCCTTCGATCATCGTCCTGACTGGCCACGTCGACGTCCGCACGGCAGTGCGCGCGATGCAGGAGGGCGCCGCCAACGTCCTGGAGAAGCCGGTCGACCCCCCCACGCTCCGCAAGGCCCTGGACCGCGTCCTCGAGATCCGCCTCGTCCGCGCCGAGCGCGATCGCCTGCGCGACGAGGTGGCGGAGCTCCGATCCGGGCCGATCATCGGCCACTCGAGCGCCATCCGGATCGTGCTGGAGCACATCGCGCGGGTGGCCGGGACGCCGCACTCCACGGTCCTCGTCGCAGGGGATTCCGGAGTCGGCAAGGAGCTCGTCGCGCGCGCGATCCACGAGCAGAGCGCGCGCGCGAAGGGGCCGTTCGTGGCCCTCAACTGCGCCGCGTTGTCGGAGGGCCTCCTGGAGGCCGAACTCTTCGGCTACGAGCCCGGCGCGTTCACTGGCGGCGACCCACGCGGCCGGGACGGCCTGATCGCGGCGGCAAAGGGTGGGACGCTCTTGCTCGACGAGATCGGCGAGCTCGATATCGGCTTGCAAGCCAAGCTGCTGCGTGTCCTGCAGGAGCGCACGTACCGCCGCGTCGGCGGCACGCGGGACCTGACGCTGGACGCGCGCGTCGTCGCCGCGACGAACCGCGACCTGTTCGGCGCGGTTTCAGAAGGGCGGTTCCGTGAGGACCTCTACTACCGCCTGAACGTGCTCTCGATCGACGTCCCGCCGCTGCGCGAGCGGCCGGAGGACGTCCCTCTGTTGGCGCGCTACTTCCTCGACCGCATCGCGTTGGAGTTGCGCCGGACGTTCACGGGCATCGACGACAGCGCGCTCGAGGTGCTCGTGCGCTACCCATGGCCGGGCAACGTGCGCGAGCTGCGAAACACGATCGAGCGCGCCGCGATCCTCGCCCAGGAGGGAGTCATCCTGCCCGAGCACATCGCGCTCGACGATCGGCATCGTCTGCTCCGCGCGCCGCAGCAGGAGTCGCAGCATAGGCCGCCGCGCGAACCCGTTTTCGACGCCGAGCACGTCCTCGCCGCGGCGCACCCGAGCGACCTGCGCATCGACCGCATGGAAGCGACGCTGATCCGGCGCGCGCTGGAGGTGCACGAGGGCAACAAGCAAAAGGCCGCCGACGCCCTCGGCATCCACCGCAGCACGCTGTACAAGAAGCTCGAGGCCTACGAGATCCCGGCGCATTAGCGCTCGGACGTCGCGCTCCCGTGCAATGTCGTCGAACCCGTCCCAGCCGCGGCGCTTCGCGCGCGACCACGAGGCGCGCATCGTCCCCGGCGATATCGTCGACGAACGTTATCGCATGGTCGCGCTCCTCGGCCGCGGCGGCATGGGCGAGGTCTGGCGCGCAGAGGACGTCGAGCTCGACCAGGAAGTCGCGCTGAAGTTCCTACCTTCGTCGCTCATGCGCGACGACGCGGCGCGCGAGCGATTCCTCGATGAGGTGCGCCTCGCTCGCCTCGTAAGCCATCCGAACGTGTGCCGCGTGCATGACGTCGGCGGCCGCATTGCTCCCGACGCGGATGCGAGCCCCGGCAGCGTCGGCGTGAAATACATCACGATGGAGTACGTCCAGGGCGAGGACCTCTCGTCGCTGCTCCGCCGCGTCGGACGCGTGCCGGAGGAGCGCGCTGTCGAGATCTCGCGCGAGCTCTGCGCTGGCCTCGCCGCCGCGCACGCGCAGGGCCTGATCCACCGCGACCTGAAGCCCGCGAACATCCTGATCGATGCTCGAGGCAGTCCGCGCATCGCGGACTTCGGCCTCTCTGCAGTGGCGTCCGAACTGATGCCGGACGATGCGCGCGTCGGCACGCCGCGCTACATGGCGCCCGAGCAGCTGCGCGGCGAAGGCGTGAGCGTGCGCAGCGACATCTTCTCGCTGGGCCTCGTGCTCTTCGAGCTCTTCACCGGCAAGGGCGCCTTCCAGGGCAGCACGTTGGACGAGCTCATGCACGCGCACGACGCCAGTCGTCCGGACGCGCGGGCGCACGTCGCGACGCTGGACCCGGCGATCGACGCGCTGCTCCGCCGTTGCCTCGCGCGCGACCCCGACAAGCGCCCGCGCTCGGCGCACGAGGTCGCGGCCGCGTTACCTGGCGGCGATCCGCTGGCGGCGGCGCTCGCAGCGGGTGAGACGCCGTCGCCCGAGCTCATCGCGGCCTCTGGTGGCGTCGGCGCGCTGCGCCCGCGTACTGCGGCGGCGCTGGCGCTGCTCGTCGCGACACTGCTCACCTTCGCGGCCTGGGCGGACGAGCAACGCAAGCTGCTGGCGCTCGTCGAGCCTGAGCTCTCCGAGCCCGTCCTGCGCCAGCGCGCGCTGGACATCGCGCGCTCAATGGGGCTCTACGGGCCCGAAATGCGCCCCTTAGACCAGCAGGGCCGCGTCGTGGAGCGTGTGCGCAGGGACCTCTTCGAGCGCGACAGCGACGACCCCTGGCGAGCGCTCGCGCACCCGTGGTCCGAGTCGGTGCGTTATTGGTGGCGCGGCTCCGATGCCGCGCTCGACCCGTTGGAGCACACTGGCATCGTCGGTTGGGACGATCCGCCGCCGTCACGCGAGGGTGACGTGCGCGTGATCCTCGGGCACGACGGCCGGCTGCTCGCCTTCGACGCGACGCCGCGCAAGGAGCTCGCGCGCCTCGCAGGCGAGGCGCCGCCCCGCGCACCGTTCGATTGGGGCCCCGCGCTCGCGGCGGCGAAGGTCGACCGTGCCGCTCTGGAGCCCGCGCCACCGACCTTCCTGGCCCGGACCGACAACGACGCGAAGGTCACATGGATCGGCGCGGCGCCGGGCATCGAAGGGGCCACCCTACGCGTCGGCGGCGCGTCGCTGGGCGCGCGCCCGGTGCACTTTTCCTTGCTCGTCGATTGGCACCGCCCGCCGGTCGAGCGCTCGGGCATCGCGCGCGGCCTGCGCCTCGCGTTCGACGTCAGCGTCCAGATCGTCGGCGCGATCACGATGCTCGGCGGGCTCTGGCTGGGCGTGCGCAACCTGCGCGCGGGCCGCGGCGACCTGCGCGGCGGCCGTCGGCTCGCGCTCGGCGTGCTGGCTGTGAGGGCCGTCGTGTGGTCACTCACGGCGCACCACGCGGCAGGCTTCCTCCACGGGCTCTGGTATGCATTCCCGCACTGGCTCTTCGAGGCTCTCTTGGTCGGCGCGCTCTACGTCGCACTGGAGCCCACAGTGCGGCGCGAGTGGCCCCAACGACTTGTCACGTGGCAGCGTCTCCTGAGCGGGCAATTCGACGACACCGCGGTCGCGCGGGACGTGCTGCTCGGCGTCGCGGCGGGGCTCTGCATCCATGCGCTGATGGTCACGAATTGGCTGTGCGCTTCGGCCATTGGCGACCCCAGCGCGATCCCGGCGCTCTCCAGCAGCGCCTCGCTAGCGTCGCTCCGCTCCCAGCTCGGCGAGCTGCTCGAGGCGCCCCTCGGCGGCGTTCAGGTCGCGCTCTTCGTGCCGTTCCTCTACGCGCTGGCGCTGAAGCTGACGAAGCGCCATGTCGTCGCGTCGCTCGTGTTGGCGTTCATCGCGCTGGTCCGCATGCCCTACGCCGTGATCTCAGCCGCGCCCTGGTTGGATCTCTCGTTCCGCGGCGCGCAGGTCCTGATCCTGCTGGCCGTGCTGCACCGCGCTGGCCTCGTCGCGCTCTTCGCTTGCTTCACTGTGCTTCAGTGCTTGCCCGCGGTCACGTGCACCCTCTCCTTCGACCCGTGGTACTCCAGCGCGTGGCAACTCCTGCTCGGAGCGTTCGCCTTGATCACGCTGTGGGCAGCGCTCCGATCCAGCCACAGCCGCGCTGTCGCGCCTCGTCGCTCGGGCCCCTGAACGCCAGCGACCGTGGGCCTCGTCAGCGCGACAGCGCCTTCAAGAACGCGACCAAGTTGCGCGCCTCTGAATCCGACATTTCAATCGGGCCGATGTGCGGCGAGAGCTGCGAGTTCGGTCGAGCGCCCTTGCGGTAGAACTCGACGACCTCCTCGAGCGTCGCGAGCGAGCCGTCGTGCATGTATGGCGGCGTCAGTGCGACGCCGCGCAGGCCGGGCGTGCGGAACTTGCCGCGGTCGGCGTCGTCGCCGGTGATCGCGGCGCGGCCCGGCTCGGGAGTCGCGACCTCGGCGCCCTCGGCCACCAGCGCGGCAACGCCCGTGTTGTGGAACGACTCGTCCGCGAAGTTCGGGCCGACGTGGCACTTCCAGCAGCGTCCGCGGCCCTCGAACAGCCACATGCCGTTCTCTTCGTGCGAGTCGAGCGCGGTCACGTCGCCCGCGCGGAAACGATCCACCGGTGAATCGCCCATCGTCAGGCGGCGCACGAACGCGGCGATGGCCTCGGCGAGGCGCTCGGGCGTCGGAAGCCCATCGAACGCCGCTTGGAAACGCGCGGCGTAATCGCCTTCAGTGGTCAGCCGCTGTAGGGCCTCCGCGAGCCGGAGGTCCATCTCCTTCTCGGCCTCGATGACGATCAGGACCTGCTCCTCGAGGCTCTTTGCGCGGCCGTCCCACAGCACATGCTGCGACAACGCCTGGTTCAGGAGGCTCGGCGCGTTGCGGCCGACGTCCTGGCCGCGGATCCCGATCGACTTCGCGCGCGGTTCGGCGAAGCCATGGTCGGGGCGATGGCAAGAAGCACAGGCCAGCGTGCGGTCGCCCGAGAGGAGCGGGTCGAAGAAGAGCTTGCGGCCGAGCGCCTCGATCTCGGGCGAGCGCGAAGGCGCTTCGGCAAATCGCTCGAGCCCCCGCGGCAATTCCCGCGGGAGCTCGCTAGGCAGCGTGTCAGCAGGGATGTCGGCGACGGTCGGTGAGACACGCAGCTCCTGCACCGGACGCGGGGCCCACGGCACGCCCCGGCCCGCGCCTGCTGCCGCGATGGGCAACAGACACAGGGCGAGGGCGCCCAACGCGGGCCGATCGACGCGGCGGGTCATTGGTCCCGAGCAGAGCGTTCGGTCACTTCGCCTTCAGCTCGGCCACCAGCTTCGCGATGTTCGCGTCGTTGTTGGCGTCGCCATCCTTGGCCACGATCTTCCCGTCCCCGTCGATGAGGATGTAGGTCGGATAACGCGTCACCTTGTACAGGTCCGCGATCGGCGACATCTGGCCTTGGTAGGCGCTGAGCCACGTCACGCCATGCGCTTTCAGGCCAGCGCGGTACACGCCGACCGCGTCACCGGTGTTGATGCCGATCAGCGCGAAGGGATTGTCCTTGTTGAGCTCAACGAGCTCACGCAGGTGGGGCATACCTGCGACACAAGGGGGTCACCAGAACCCGTAGAAGTCGAGCAGGACGACCTTGCCGCGGTAGTCCGACAGATTGAAGCCGAAGCCGTCGATCGATTCGCCGTAGAAGTCCGGCGCGGGTTTGCCGACCTCGAGGTCGGCCTCCGTGATGAACATGCCCTTGGCGAGAGTGCCCCAGGCCGTCTTCGGGTACTCCTTCGCGACAGTCTGCAGGAGCTGCTCGCCCTCGGCCTTCGTGTCGTCGGCGGTGTAGAGGAGACTACCGAGGCCGTACATTGCTGGCGCCTTGCTCGCCGGCGACTTGGCCCCATCGACCGCCTTGCGCAGGAGCGTCACCTTGACGGTGCTCTCGACCTTGTCCTCTTTCATGAGCGCCGCGATCGCCTCGCCGAACCAGTCGGCCTCGACGTGCGCTCCGAACAGGGTCTCGAAGTACCCCGTCGCGAGCGGCCCGCGCTCGCTGGCCTTCAGGCCCTTGTCCTTGAGCTGTATTGCGAGCCACAGCGTCGCTTGACCCTCGCCGGCCTTCGAGAGCGCCTCGAAGCGCTCCCAGAATGCCTTGGTCGGGTGGTTGCGGCGCAGCTCGACGCGGGCGTTCTTGTCCGTCGTGGCTTCGAGCGTCGCGTTCCACTGTGTGAGGGCAGCGTCGTACTCGGCGGCGAGCTCCTTGTAGCCGTCGGCCGTCGCTCGCACGAGCAACGTCGGGGCTGGGCTCGCCGCCGCTTCGGCGCTGCCGAACAGCAGCGCCGGGAGGAGAAGGGTGGAAATCATGGTGGGTTGCTCCTGGATTGAGAACCTGGATGCCTCGGTGTACGCGACTCGACCGCGGTTTGGACAGGGCATGTTGTTCGGATTGCGTGAACCGGGCACGGGGAGTCGAACTGGGATCTTCCCAGGGGTCCAGGAGTGGCCCCCGAGGACCGATCCGCGGTTCTGCCGCCCGGCTGGATGGTGCGCGATCGTTCGCTATCGTAATATTCGATCTCGTAATATCATGGCACCGCCACTCCTCGTCGTCCTCTCGTCGCTCCACCGGGCCATGCGCCAGGTCACGCTGCACCTCGAGGAGGCGCTTCGCGGGCTCCCCGTGCAGGCGACCGAGGGGCACCTCTTGAGCTTCCTGGCCCGTGACTCGCCAACGAGCTGCGGGGAGCTCACGCGCGTCTTCGGCGTGAAGCCCAGCACCTTGACGAGCCTGCTCGACCGCCTCGTCGCGCGCGACCTCGTCACGCGCGAGGTCGACGCGGACGATCGCCGGTCGTTCCTCGTGGCGCCCACCGCCGAGGGGCGCCGCCTCGCGCGCCGCATCGATCGCAACGTGCGCGCGTTCGAAGGCCGCTTGCGAACGCGAGTGAGCGAGGTCGAGTTGCGCGGCTTCCAGGCCGTCATGGACGCGATCGCGGCCGAGACGGCCGTCGAAGTACGCGCTCCGCGACCCCGCGCGCCGCTCCAGGACTGAGCACCGATCGGCCAAGGAACCCCGAACATGCTGGAAAGAGCGCTCGTCAATCAACTCAACGCCATCCACTTCACGACCCACAGGAACCTCGCGGGCGTCACGCACGAGGAGAGCCTCGTCGCGCCGCTCGGCGGCGGGAACTGAATCAACTGGGTGCTGCGCCACCTCGTGTACTCGCGCATCGGCATCGCGCGTGCGCTCGGCGCCCAGCCGCTCGTCCCGCGTGAACGGACGGCGATCTACGAGCGTGGCGCGGCGGCGCTGGACACCAAGTCCGACGCGGTGCCGCTGGAGGAGCTCGTGCATCTCCTGAGCGAGCTGGGGGCCGTTGACTCGATCACTCGCGCAGCTCGACGTCGAACACTCTGCCAGGCGGCTGGATCGGACCTCTGGATGGACTCAACGTGCGCTTCCCACGCCGCCCGTTGGCATCCGTCGCTTCGATCCGGCACACGACCGGATCGACGGTATCGAGGACGACTGGCCCCTCCGAAGCGACTTCGCGCCGGACGAGCTCGAGACCACTCACATAGTCGAGGACGACCACCTGCAGCGGATACTCGAGCGCGACGCCGTCCGCGGCCACGAACCGAAACGTCGCGAGGGTCGCGGGCTCGAGCGTGACTTCCACCGCCGTTTCGCCGTTCGGCACGATGTGGAACGCGACGGGCACGGCGAAGTAGCGTGAGGCCTCGATCGATAGCTCGTACTCACCGCCCGGCAGAGTCGTCGTCTCGGGCGGCGCTCCGTTCCGCATGACTCCCCTCTTCCCGGTCGATCGGCACAAGAGGTTCCAACTGAATGTGCCACGTAGCGGCGTGTCGGGGCAGGCGAGCGCGATCCTCATGCGACCGACGTCGGGTACCCGCAGGTCGCCGAGCTCGACGGCCTCGTTCGCTCCGACGACGACCTCGAGCCGAGCAACGCTCGCGACCTCGGAGACAAGAAGCTCGAGCCCATAACGGCCGGGCGCGACTTGCTCGAGCTCGAAACCGCCATCCGCGGCGAGGGCGACGTAGAAGCCCATCGATGCCCCGAGCTCGCGGACGATGAGTTTGACCTCCAGCGACCCTCCGTCCGCAGCGCACACGACGCGTCCACGGACCGTACCCGTCGCGCGCGCCTCGTCGGTCACGCGCAAATCGAGGTCACGGATCCCCGCTGCCACGTCGCGTGCGATGACCGCCGGGCGCCCATGCCAGGGTGCCCCCGGCGCCCAGACCGAGAGGTGGTGCCCACCCGAGTGGGACAGTCGCTGCAGCGAGAAGGAACCGTGGCGGTCGGTGCGCACCTCGTCCGTCCAGTGCCTGAGGAAATCCCGCTGTTGGCGAATGTCCTCCGCGGGGTCGAGGTCGTGCAAGCGCACGCTCCAATCCGCGAGGCCGAGTCCACGCTCGTCGACGACCCGCCCTTCGATCGCGCGGGACGGCGCTAGCGTCGGGTTCCATTCGGTCTCCAATGTCCCACCGTCCGGAGGTCGAGCGTCGCAGACTCGAACCCATTCGCGCTCGCGACGACCTGCACTCCGTGCTTGGAGGTTGGGCTCGAGTACGGGATGCCACCGAGCACGAAGGCGCCATCCGCGCTGGCCCGCACACCGGATTCGTAGGGCAAAGTACCGGTGCGCTAGACGACATGGGCGACCAATCCCTCTGGCTGAGCTCCCCCGGCGAGGCTGACGCGACCGACGACCCGCCGGCCGCGTACGAGGCTGAGCTCGACGGTCTTCGTGACATCTGCCTGCAGGGCAACTCGGGTGATCAAACCGATGAAGTCCGGCGCGCGAAGGTCGATCGGTGGCCACCCCGGCTCGAGGCTTGCGAGCTCGGCGCGCCCCGCTTCGTCCGTGACGCCCACCTGGTCCGTGACGTCGGCCTCGTGCGGTAACGACCCGACGCGTACCGTGGCGCCCGCGATCGGATCCCCGTCTTTGTCGGTCAACAGCACGACGAGCTTTGCAGCGGGGCCGCGCATGCGAAGCTCCAGGGGCTCGCCGGGCGCGATCACGGCGTTCGGCGAAGAGACGTGCTCGGGATGGCGTGCTCGGACGCGGCCCGCGAGGAGCTCGGTCCCGAGGTCGAACTCGCCATGCACGTCGGTGGGCTCACCGACGACGATCCCCTCCCACGCCACGCCCTCGGTGCCCGACAGTACGAGGCGTGCGCCAGGAACCGGGCGACCGCCGGCGTCGACGACACGTCCACGCACATTGACCTCGGGTGCTGCGACGGGCGGCGGCGCAGCATCGCTGGGCGCTGCGCTCTCGAGAGCCGTGATCACGCTCGTCCGGACGCTCGCCTGTGCTCCAGTCGCGTTCGCCTCGGTCGGCACCTCGAGCCGAGCGACGTGCAGCGCCTTGTCCGGTGCGATCGTGGGCGAGTAGGGCACGTCCTCCCCGCGGGACGTGGT
>Ga0163154_10008249_pt1 | contig 12205 bp, 13 predicted proteins | sample OliLakLV19MP9P1_FD_148649 | JGI IMG/M metagenome (GOLD analysis project Ga0163154, IMG submission 148649) | Freshwater microbial mat bacterial communities from Lake Vanda, McMurdo Dry Valleys, Antarctica - Oligotrophic Lake LV.19.MP9.P1 | ecosystem: Environmental > Aquatic > Freshwater > Lake >... | reverse complement strand
GCCCCCCCCACCGCCGCGGCCTTGTGAGCCGCCGAAGATGTCGGCGAACATGGAGAAGATGTCGTCGACGTTCATCCGGCTGAAGTCATGGGCTGCGGGCCCGCCGCCGCTGCGGAGTCCTTCGTGGCCGTATTGGTCGTAGACCTGTCGCTTTTGCGGATCGCTGAGCACTTCATAGGCGGCCGCGGCGTCCTTGAATGCCTTCTCAGCGGCGGCGTCGCCGGGGTTGCGGTCGGGGTGGTGCTTCATGGCCGAGCGGCGGTAGGCGCGCTTGATTTCTTCGGCGTCCGTGGCTTTGGACACCCCGAGAACTTCGTAGTAGTCACGTTGGGCGGAGGTCATGATTTACCGCAGAGGCGCAGAGGCGCGGAGAGGCAGATAGTTACTTGAGGACGGGTGCTTGACTGAGGACACGGCGGACAGTTCCGTCACGAAGGTAGGCGGTTGTGAAGTTGATGATGTGGCCGATGGAGAGTTGGGTGAGGTTGAGGCAGGTGAGAAGCTGGTCTTCGTGCACGAGGAGCACCTTTTCAACGGCTTTGAGTTCGACGATCCCACGATCGTCCACGGGCGCGTCGAGCGGATAACCCGGCATGATCTTTCGTCCGAGGAACTCAATCGGCCCGTCAACCTGCCGTCGCTCGCTGTGCTCGCGCTGCTTACACGCGCGGCCTGAACGCTGCTCGTAGATCGACTCAAGCAGCCCTGGCCCGAGCGGTTTGTGCACATCCATCGCCGCCCCGATGATCTCGCGCGTCAATGGATCATCTACGCTCGGCTGCACAACAGGCACATCCTCTTAGCGCACCGCGCCGACGGCTGCCCTGGCGTGGTCCTTGAGTTCGGTGATCATGACGCGGGTCGTGAGCATGAGCCCGGCGACGGAGGCGGCGTGGCTGAGGGCCGTCTTGGGGACCTGGACGGCGTCGATGATGCCGGCCTTGACGAGGTCCTGGTACTCGTGGGTCATGGCGTTGAAGCCGAAGCCGCCGGTGCCTTCGCGGACCTTCTCGACGACGATGTCGCCGTCGACGCCGGCGTTGACGGCGATCTGGTGGACGCAGGCCTCGACGGCCTTGTGGACGATTTCGAAGCCGAGCTTCTCGTCGCCCTTGGCCCTGGCCTTGGCCTTCTCGATGGCGTCCTGGGTGCGGATGAGAGCGACGCCGCCGCCGGCGACGTAGCCGCCCTTGGCCGCGTGGCGGGTGGAGTTGAGGGCGTCGTCGACGGCGTCCTTCTTCTCCTTCATGGAGACTTCAGTCGCACCGCCGACGGAGATGATGGCGACGCCGCCGGTGAGCTTGGCGTGGCGCTCCATGAACTTCTCACGGTCGTAGTCGCTGGTGGACTTGTCGTGCTGGGCCTTGATCTGGGCCGCGCGGGCTTCGATGTCGGCCTTCTTGCCGGCACCTTCGATGATGGTCGTCTCGTCTTTGGTGACGACGATGCGCTTGGCCTTGCCGAGTTCGGAGAGTTCGATCGACTCGATGCTACGGCCCAGGTCTTCGGCGAAGAAGGTGCCGCCGGTGAGGACGGCGATGTCGCCGAGCATGGACTTGCGGCGGTCGCCGAAGCCCGGTGCCTTGACGGCGCAGATCTTGAGGACGCCGCGGAGGCGGTTGACGACGAGCGCGGCGAGGGCCTCGCTCTCGACTTCTTCGGCGATGACCAGCAGGGGCTTGCCCGTGCCGGCGATCTTGTTGAGGAAGGGGAGGAAATCGGTGAGGTTGGCGATCTTCTTCTCGTAGATCAGGACATAGGCGTCGTCGAGGACGGCCTCGGCAGTCTTGGGGTCGGTCATGAAGTAAGGCGAGATGTAGCCCTTGTCGAAGGCCATGCCCTCGACGTATTCGAGGGTCGTCTCGGCGCCCTTGCCTTCTTCGACTTCGACGACACCCTCGGCACCGACCTGGTCGATGGCCTGGGCGATCAGCTCGCCGATCTTGGCGTCGTGACTGGCGGAGACGGTGGCGATCTTGACGTAGTCGGCCTTGCCCTTGCACTTGACGGCCATCTTGTCGAGGGCTTCGCCGGCGACCTTGGCGGCTTCGTTGATGCCGCGCTGGATCTGGACGGGGTTGCCGCCCGCGGCGACGTGGCGGAGGCCTTCGAGGAAGATCGCTTCGGCCAGGACGGTGGCGGCGGTGGTGCCGTCGCCGGCCTCGTCGTTGGTCTTCTTGGCGACTTCGGTGACCATCTTGGCGCCCATGGACTCAAAGGGGTCGGGGAGCGTGATTTCCTTGGAGACGCTGACGCCGTCGTTGGAGACGACGGGGCTGCCGTAGGACTTCTGGAGGAGCACGTGGCGCGCGGAGGGGCCCATGGTGACCTTCACGGCGCGAGCCAACTGCTGCACACCCTTCTTCATCTCGAGCAGGGCGGCGTCATCGAACATGATCTGCTTGGTGGACATGGGAGGGTCTCAGAGTGCCAAGGGGCGAGGTGCCAACGTGCCGAATGGTCAAATGGTTAATGGCCAAAGGGGGCGTGGTGGACGGGGGCTGGGGATACCTGCGAGCGATGGTCGTGGCGGCGATGGGGCTGATCGATCTGTGGCCGCTTGATCAGTTGGTCGTTTGACCATTTGACCGTGGGGCCATTCGACCGTGTGGCCAGTTCATCAGCCTTCCACGACGCCGAGGAGTTCGCTTTCTTTGATGATCAGGTGCTTCTCGCCCTTGAGCTCGACTTCGGAGCCGGCGTATCGGGAGTAGACGACGGTGGAGCCGGGCTTGACGGACATTTCGGCGCGCTTGCCATTTTCGAGGCGCTTGCCGGGGCCGACGGCGACGACCTTGCCCTTGATGGGCTTCTCTTTGGCCGACTCAGGCAGGAAGATCCCGCTGGCGGTTTTGGTCTCGGCTTCGATGGGCTTGACAAGGACGCGGTCTTCGAGAGGCTTGATGGCCATGTTCAACTCCGTAGGAAAAGGCTTTGTTCAGTCGTTTGTTCAACAGCGAGTACATTGAACCCGGCTGTGGCACCCGCCGCGCCGAGTGTTCGAAGCGGTCTTTAGTGGCTTAGAACCCCATCCCACCCATGCCGCCCATTCCACCCATGCCGCCGCCCATTCCACCCATGCCGCCGCCACCACCGTGGCTGTGGCCATGGTCGTGATCGTCGGCTTCCTTGGGGGCGTCGGTGATGACGCAGTCGGAGGTGAGCAGCATCGTGGCGACGCTGGCGGCGTTGACGAGGGCGGAGCGATCGACCTTGGCAGGCGTCAGTACGCCGGCCTTGATGAGGTCGCAGTATTCGAGCGTCAGGGCGTTGAAGCCGAAGGCGGGGTTCTTTTCGCCGCCCTGGGCAACCTTGGCGACGACGACGGTGCCCTTTTCGCCGGCGTTGTCAGCGATGGTCTGAAGCGGGACGACGAGGGCCTTGTAGACCGTGTCCATGCCCGCGGCGACGTCGTACTTGGCCTGACCGACGTCTTCGGAGGTGACTTCGCCGCTCTTGCCGTAGACGGCCTTCCACTCGGGGAGCTTCTCGATGGCGGCGCGGGCGCGGATGAAGCTGACGCCGCCGCCGGCGACGACGCCTTCGGCGACGGCCGCGCGGGTGGCGTGGAGAGCGTCTTCGACGCGGGCTTTCTTCTCTTTGAGTTCGACTTCGCTGGCCGCGCCGACCTTGACTTGTGCGACGCCGCCGGCGAGCTTGGCGAGGCGCTCCTGGAGCTTCTCGCGGTCGTAGTCGCTAGTCGTGACCTCGATTTCCTGGCGGATCTGGGCGATGCGGGCCTGGATCTTCTTGGTGTCGCCGGCGCCTTCGACGATGGTGGTGTTGTCGGCGTCGACTGCGAGCTTCTTAATGAGGCCGAGCTGCTTGAGCTCGACCTTGTCGAGCTCGACGCCGGTGTCCTTCATGATGGGATCGGCGCCGGTCAGGACGGCGAGATCTTCGAGCATGGCCTTGCGGCGGTCGCCGTAGCCGGGGGCCTTGACGGCGCAGACCTGGAGCGTGCCGCGGAGCTTGTTGATGACGAGGGTGGCGAGGGCTTCGCCTGTCACGTCCTCGGCGATGATGAGCAGCGGCTTCTTGGCCTGCATCACCTTCTCAAGCAGCGGGACGAGCTTCTGGACGCTTTCGATCTTGTCCTCGTAGATCAGTACGAAGGCCTTGTCGAACTCGACGGTCATGTCTTCGATGTTGGTGCAGAAGTTGGCGGAGAGGTAGCCGCGGTCGAACTGCATGCCTTCGACGACGGTGACCTCGGTGTCGCGGCTCTTGCCTTCTTCGACAGTGATGACGCCGTCCTTGCCGACCTTGTCGAAGGCGTCGGCCATGATCTTGCCGATCTCGGGATCGTTATTGGCGGAGATCGAGGCGACGTTTTGGATGTCCTTGGAGCCGCTGACGGGCTGAGCGATCTTCTGGATGTGCTCGCTGGCGGCGGTGACGGCCCGCTTCATGCCACGCACCAGGGCGTTGGCTTCGACGCCGGCCGAGATGTGCTTGAGGCCTTCGCGGAAGAGGGCCTCGGCGAGCACGGTCGCGGTGGTAGTGCCGTCGCCCGCGTCGTCGCTGGTCTTGCTGGCGGCCTGCTTGACGAGCAGGGCACCCATGTTTTCGACGGGGTCACTTAGTTCGATCTCGTCGGCGACACTGACGCCGTCCTTGGTGACGGTGGGGCCGCCCCACGACTTGTCGATGACCGCGTTTCGGCCGCGGGGCCCCAGCGTGGCCTTCACGGCCCGCGCCAGCTTCTCAACACCCGCGAACAAGGCTTGACGAGCGTCGACATCGAACACCAGTTCTTTGACAGCCATCTGGGAGAACTCCGCAGCAAGGGATGAATCGTCCGACGCCGGTGGCCCCGCCCACTGCGGGAAGCGATCGCGCCGCTCAAGACGCTCTGCCCCATGCAAGGGCGATGCCATGCCTGTGAAAACCGCGCAAGCCCCTGCTATTGCACGATTTACGGGATGCGGCACCCCCTCTAGCCCCGTCGTGGGCCTGTCACCTGTCGCCGACCCCCCTCCTCCGCCTGCCGCTTTGGCAGACTAGGCGGTCGGCGAGTGTGCAGGCTTGCCAGTTCGCCACCTCGCCACTCACCCACGCCAAAGGCGGCGGGCCGGCGGCGGTTTGGGCGGTGTGATCTCCGGTCGGCGTGACGATGATCCCCCCGGGTCGCCGGCACCACCTACGGGCGGCTGGGCGCGCGGAATCCGAGTCTCTGAGAGCGCTTGCACTTGACCTTCGCACCCGGATGCTGCATATTTATGCCATGACTTCCAAGGCGAGACGCCGACAACTTCTTCTCGACATCCTTTCTCAGCAGAGCGTGGCCAATCAGGAGCGGCTCGCGCACCTGCTCGCCCAGCGCGGGGTGGAGGTGACGCAGGCGACGCTTTCGCGTGATCTGCGCGACCTGAACGTCTTCAAGGGCCCGTCGGGCTATGTGCTGGGGCAGAACGCGCCGGAGGCCGCGCTGCACAATCAGCAGCTTGAGACGTCGTTCAAGCTGTTCATGATCAACGCGCAGCCGGCGGGCAGCCTGGTGGTAATGCGGACGCGTCCGGGCCACGCCTCGCCGCTAGCGTCGGAGCTCGACCGCGTCGGGATGCCCGGGGTCGTGGGCACGATCGCCGGCGACGACACGATATTCATTGCCACCGTTTCCCCGGCGCGGGCCAAGGGGCTGGTGCGGATCGCGCGGAGTTTGGTGGGTCGGACTTAACGCCGCCGCGTCTTGAGGGTCAATACTCGCATCGCCTTCTGAACACCCCGGCCCGCACACCCGGCCCGCACACCCGGCCCATCTTGCGCGTCCGGCTTGACCGAGTCATCCATGACGACGCCTGCTCAAACATCACACCGGCAGAAACCCTTGAGCACGAAGGACCTTGTGTCGGCCGCCACGCTCACGGCTAGCGATCTTTCGATGATCCTCGACACCGCTCTGGCGTTCAAGGCCGATCCGGCGGCGTATCGCGGCGTGCTCGACGGGCGTTCGGTGGCGATGCTGTTCGAGAAGCCCTCGCTGCGGACCCGCGTCACGTTCGAGGTGGGCACGGCTCGCCTGGGCGGGCACCCGCTCTACTACGACCATGGTTTCGAACGCATCGGGCAACGCGAGTCGGTGAAGGACTACGCCCGCAATCTCGAACGGTGGGTCCACGCGATTGTTCTTCGCACTTACAGTCAAAGGACGATCGAGGAGATGGCGGCGGTGGCGCGGGTGCCGGTGATCAACGCGCTCTCGGACACCGATCATCCGTGCCAGGCTCTGGCCGACGCGTTGACGCTGGTTGAGCGCTTCGGCCGCGTAGAGGGCCTTAATGTCTGCTATATCGGCGACGGCAACAACGTCTGCGTCTCGCTGATGCACGTCTTGTGCAAGTTGGGCGGCCATGTGCGGGTGATCACGCCCAAGGGCTTTACGCCGCCGGCCGATGCGGTTGCCGAGACGCACGAGTTTGCGAGGCTCTCCGGCGGGAGCCTTACGCTGACGAACGACCCGGCGGCTGTGGCCGGGGCTGACGCGGTCTATACCGACACCTGGGTGTCGATGCATCAGGAGGATCAGAGCGACGCCCGCGAGAAGCTGTTTGTGCCGTATCGGGTCGACGCCGAGCTGATGGCCCGGGCCGCGGGGCACGCGGTGTTCATGCACTGCCTGCCCGCGCACCGCGGCGAGGAGGTGACCGACGAGGTGATCGATTCGCCAGCGTCGGTGGTATATGACCAGGCGGAGAATCGCCTGCACGCGCAGAACGCGGTGCTGATCCACACGGCCGGGGCCCGGCCGGCGCGGCTGGCTCGGTAGTTGGCCGGGGTGCCCGCGTACGCTCGTGCATGTCGCCATGGCTCTTGCTCATCGTCGCGGGGATTTTTGAGGTGGTGTGGGCCTCGACGCTGAAGCGGACGGACGGGTTCAGCAAGTTGTGGCCCTCGGTGATCACGCTGGCCGCGATGTCGGTAAGCTTCTATCTGCTGGCGCGGGCCATGCAATCGCTACCAGCGGGCGTTTCGTACGCGGTGTGGGTGGGCATCGGGGCCGTGGGCACTGTGCTGGTCGGTTGGCTGACGCTGGGCGAGCGGCTCGCGCCGGCGCAATGGGTCTGTCTGGGTGTGGTGATCGCGGGGCTGGTGGGTCTGAAGGCGCTGACGCCCGTAGAGCCCAAGCCGCCCGCGGCGGTGCCGACGGTCGGGTCAGAAGGGGACCGGGCTGACGAATCGCACCAGGCCCCCGGTTGATGGATCCGGAAACTCCAGCCACTGGGCGTGCAGCATTAGCCGCGGCGCTGGCTCCACTTCCGGCTGTCCGTAGAGCACGTCGCCGATGATCGGGTGGCCGATGTGGGCCATGTGGACGCGGAGCTGGTGCGTGCGGCCCGTGTGTGGCGTGAGCGCCACGCGCGTGCGATCGACTTCGTAGGCGAGCACGCGCCAGTGCGTCAGCGCGACCCGCCCCTGCAAGTGATCGACGATCTGGTAGGGCCGCCGCTTGATGTCCGCGCGTATCGGCTCGTCGATCGTGCCGGATTCATGGGCGAGCGTGTCGTGGACCAGCGCGACATAACCCTTGCCGACGCGGCGCGATTCGAACGACCACGACAGCGCCCGCTGCGTGGCTTGGTCGAGTGCGTAGACCATCACGCCCGAGGTGTCCATGTCGAGCCGATGAACGACGATGGGCCCTGAGGCCGCAGGGAACATGCCGCGCAACCACGAGATCACGGAGCGTTGATTCTCGGCGGCCTTGCCGGGCACGCTGAGCACGCCGGCGGGCTTGTCGAGGACGACATAGTGCGGCGTGCGCGCGATCAGGCGGAGTTGATCAATCGCGTTTTGTCGCCGCGCGTCGGTGCTCATTTCTGATGAAGGCTAAGCACGCCGCGCGAATGTAAGCGTCATGCAAATACTCACCCCCGGCCCGAGTGGTTCGGCCCATGATCTGAGAGAGGGGGATTTCACCCTAGTGATTCATCCGCACCAGACGAGTGTCTTTAGGTGTCGATAGCTCGTGGATGACCTGTCAGTTGCTCTTTTACGCACCGCTCACCCGCACGGGTCGCCGTCGAGGGTGCGTTAACGAGATCTACCCGTTCGGGCGGATGAATCGATCAGGACAGATGGAGTAGCAGGCCTTGTCTGCGTCGCGGTGCGATGGCCATGGATGGCCGCGCTGAGAACGGACTCTCTCGCCACACCGCGGCGAGTGGTTGACCGCGTTTCTTCTCCTTGCACAGCCCGATGATCCGGGGGACGGATCATCGGGCCTTTCAAAGACGCTGTTCAGCACTCGCTTCGAGCGTCCGTTCAAGGAGCCGACTGTGTCGACACGCCGCGCCCTGCGCGTTCATCCTGTATTGCCCGGTCCGCCCGCGTCGGACAACCCGCTCGTCGCATGGTTCGACGACGAAGTGGGCTGGAGCGCCGCCGAGTATTTAGCGACCCTTCGAGAAGAGGCGCTGGTTGCCACGTCGCCGCTGCACGCCGACTGGCCCCGGCAGCCCGACGCCGCGCTAGTCGCGGCATACTTGCTGCTAACAGATTTCGGCACCTCCAAAGGGCTGCGTCTGGGCGAGGTGATCATGCTGCTGCCGAGCCCGATCCAAACGGCGCTGCGGGGGCTGAACGAACTGGCGAGACGAGATCAGAAAACGCAAACAAACTACAAACCTACTGAATGGACAATGGATTAGGGCGAACGCCCTCCTTTCTTAGGCGAAGTTCTGTGTCAAGATAGATAAGTTGGGCAACTTGTGCAGTGAGGAGTCCGAGCATCTTGAATGAGTCCGACGCCAACCAGCGAATCGCCGAGCTCTACGGGCGTTTGGGAGCGGCGGTGGTGGCGTATGCGCGCCGCTACGCGAACGAGCACGCGGCGGCGGACTGTGCGCAGGAGGTGTTTCTGCGACTCATGCAGTACCGCGTGTTGGAGCGACGGCCTGTGGGGCTCGCCTATTTGCTGAAGATGGCTCGCAATCAACTTCGGCGTGAGCATCGCCGGGGGCAATCCGCGGGCCGAGCGGGGACGACCGCGACGCGCCGTCGCGGTGAGGCTTCGCCGAACTTGGGGACGTCGAGCGAACTCCCCTCCAGTTTAGAGCGACGACTGGCGCGGCTCGAGCCGGCGCATCGCGAGGCCGTGGTGCTTACGAGCGTCCGCGGTCTGCGCTGCGACCAAGCCGCGAGCGTCTTGGCGGTTTCGTCTACTTCGCTTATCCGCAAGCGAGAGACCGGTCTAAGGCACCTCCGGCAGGACTTCCCTCAGCTCCAGATTCGCGTCATGCCCCGTAGAACGCTCCGTGTAGAGGAGTCGGCGGCGTGACTCTGCGAATGGAAAACGCAGCTGCGGCTGCGGAGGAGCCCTTTGAACGAGCGATTCTTTCAAGGCGCGACCAATTGTCAGTGTTATGTTTGGTACAGGGAGGAAAACTACCTATTCGTCACGATCGCTACAGATCGTGCGACCGGCGCTTATTTCTCGGACCCGAATGGCCGTTGGAAGGGGTCATGAAAGACGCGCCCAAGCTCCCAGGCCAACGGATGGAACTGGGTCTGAATGCCATTGAACCCAAGGCGATCGCTCCCGCCAAGAGGGGGGCGCGTACGCGAACGCGCGGCGATGCTGAGGATCGGCAGAGCCAGAAGATGGCCGCGTTGGGGGCTCTGGCGGCGGGGATCGCGCACGAGTTCAACAACCTGCTGATGACGATCTCGACGCACGTGGTGCTGGCCCGGGGGCCGGTGGCGGGGCGGGCGCGTCCGAGTGGATCGGCGATGAAGAAGCACTTTGAGGGGATCGACCAGGCAGTCGAGCAGGCTCGCGAGATGACGCGGTCGCTGTTGATCGTGGCCCGCAAGGAGCAGCCCGATCGTCAGTTGGTCGACCTGGGGAATCTGGTGGAAGAGGCGGCGTCGATGTTCCGGCGGTTGCTGCCGGCGTCGATCCGGCTCAAGTTAACCCCGGTCGCGCAGCGTTGGCAAACGGAGGCGAACCCGGATCAACTGCGGCAGGTGCTGTTGAACCTGGTGGTGAACGCGCGCGACGCCATGCCCGACGGTGGCGAACTGCATCTGGCCGTGGCGGCGGCGAAGGGCCGATCGCGGCCGCGCGGGGCGCGGCGTTGGGTGACGATCATCGTGGAAGATACTGGTTGCGGGATGCCCGACGCGGTGGTGCGGCGGGCGTTCGAGCCGTTTTATACGACCAAGCCCCGGGCCCACGGCACGGGCATCGGGCTGGCGATCGTGGCGGGCATCATCGACGCCCACGGCGGGCGGGTGCTGTGCCAATCAACGCCCGGCACCGGCACACGCTTTGAAGTCTGGCTGCCCACCCAGGCGAGGAAGTCGCCGGCGCGCGGCGGGATCGGGAAGTCATCGAGGGCCAGCAAGCGAGCGTCAACATGAACCCCATCAGCGTAGTTCTGGTCGACGACCACACTCTTGTCCGCGAGACGTTGAAGCTTCTGCTTGAGGCCGACCCGGGGCTCAAGGTGGTGGGGCAGGCGGGCAGCGGGAACGAGGCGTTCGATCTGCTGCTTCGGACGAGGCCGCAGGTGGCGCTGATGGACAGCGACATGCCGGGGCGGACGTGCTTCGATGTGGCGGACGCGCTGCGGGGCGTGCTGAGCGGGACGCGGATCGTGCTGCTCTCGGGGTTCTGCCACGATTACTTCATCCAGATGGCGCTCGACGCCAAAGTGTCCGGGTACATCACCAAGGACGAGCGGCCCCAGCAGGTGCTGGCGGGCATCAAGGCCGCGGCGGCGGGGCAGACATACTTCTCGCCCATGGTGAAGGCCCGCATCGAATCTGGCGCGGCGGCCCAGTCGCTTTTCCGCGACAAATCGACACGGGTCGACCTGCTCTCGCTGCGCGAAAAGGAAGTGCTGATCCAACTGGCCCGCGGGCAGACGCTCAAGGAAGTGGCGGGGAGCCTGACCCTGAGTCGCAAGACCATCGACAATCACGCCCAGCGGCTCATGGCCAAGCTCGACATCCATTGCCGGGCGGAGCTGGTGCGGTTTGCGATTCGTGAGAAGCTGGTCCAGGCGTAGGCCGCCGCCCCACTATCCGCACCGATGCCTGCGGCCCTGAAGCCGATCCGCATTCTGGTTACGCTGCGCGGTCGGTTCACTCAACGGAGCTGCTGCGCATGGAACAATTCGGCGGGATCATGGGCGTCGTGGTGTTGCTGTCGATCGCGGTGCTGCTCTCGACGGATCGTCGGCGGATCGACTGGCGGCTGGTAGGGACGGGGGTGCTTCTTCAGGTGGCGCTCGCGTGGCTATTTCTCTCGTTTCGACCGGTGGCGGCGGCCTTTGAACTCCTGGCGACGGGTGTGACGCGCGTGATCTCGTTTGCCGGTGCGGGGGCCCAGTTCGTCTTCGGGAGCTTGAGCGAGGCGAAGATGCCGTGGGGGTTTGTGTTCGCATTCAATGTGGTGCCGGTGATCATTTTCTTCGCGGCGTTGATGGGCGTGCTCTATCACTTGGGGATCATGCAGCGGGTAATCGCGCTCATCGCGTGGGTGTTGCGGCGGACGCTGCGGATCACCGGGGCGGAGGCGCTGTCGGCGTCGGCGAACATCTTTGTGGGGCAGACGGAGGCGCCGCTGTGCATTCGGCCGTATTTGCCGACGATGACGCGGTCGCAGTTGATGGCCGTGATGGTGGGCGGTTTCGCGACGATCGCGGGGAGTGTGATGGCGGCGTACATCAATATGCTGGGGGGCGAGAGCGAGGCCGCGCGGATCATGTTCGCCAAGCATCTGATCACGGCGAGCGTGATGTCGGCCCCGGCGGCGATAGTGATGGCCAAGATCATGCTGCCCGAGACGGAGACGCCGCGGCCCGAGTCGATGCGCGCGATGATCGGCGAAACCCGGACGACGCGGAACGTTGTCGACGCAGCGGCGGCGGGAGCCACCGACGGGTTGAAGTTGGCGCTCAATGTCGTGGCGATGCTGATCGCGTTCGTGGCGCTGCTCGCACTGATCAACTGGCCGATTCAGAGCCTGGGGGCGGTGCCGGCGGTGCGCGAGTTCACCGACAGCATCGGGCTGCCGCCGCTGTCGCTGGAAGGGATCCTCGGGACGGTGTTCGCGCCGCTGGCGTGGACGTTTGGCCTGGCGTGGAGCGACGCGCGTAGCCTCGGGACGCTGATGGGGACGCAGCTCATCGCGACGGAGTTTGTCGCGTATCTGAAGCTGGCGGAGATGAACGCTAGCGGTGCGATCAGCCCGCGC
>Ga0163154_10008248_pt1 | contig 12205 bp, 8 predicted proteins | sample OliLakLV19MP9P1_FD_148649 | JGI IMG/M metagenome (GOLD analysis project Ga0163154, IMG submission 148649) | Freshwater microbial mat bacterial communities from Lake Vanda, McMurdo Dry Valleys, Antarctica - Oligotrophic Lake LV.19.MP9.P1 | ecosystem: Environmental > Aquatic > Freshwater > Lake >... | reverse complement strand
CCCCACCGACTGATGGAGTTGCGGTCAGCCGCTCCAGATTCAGCACATTGCCTGCCAGCGTAAACTGAGTGCGAACCGTCGCCAAATCGACTCGATCAATCCGCACCGGGCCGCGATTGCTCACCGTGCCACGAATCACGGGCTGATTAGGCACACCCGTGATGGCTACATCGGCATTAAAGGCTCCAGTGGCGGGGATGGGAAGCGTGATTGCCGCCGTGCTCTGAATCTGCCGGATATCTACCCCGCGCAGCTGCGCCGTTAGGTTGTAACCATCGACCAAATCGTAGGTGCCCTTAAAGGCCACTGGAATGCTGCCGTAGACAGTGCGCCCCGCTTCAATTGTGATTAACTGTTCGCGAAACCGCAGCTGGACGTTGCCTTGGGTCAGCGTTTTGGGCACCTCTGTGACTCGTGCCGTCACATTTTGCAGGCGAGCAGTGCCGTCCAGCGCCGTAATGGCGTCATCTTCCACCTGCACCGTCAAATTTGAAAATAGCGTCCCCGCGTCGGTACTCACCGGGGTAGCAATCAGTGAATTCACGTCTTTCACCGCCAAGCCATCGCCCTGAATCAAGACTTTCAGCTTGATGCTTGGATCGGTATTCACCTCACCCCGCAGCCGCAGGATACCGCCGCGAGCAGGCATTCCTGCCAGATCAAACCGGGTCAACTTATAGTCGTTTTCAAAGTTGACATCTCCCGTCATCTGCCGCAGCGTCACGGCAAAATCAGACGTGAGCGTGGCTCCTGGCTTTTTGGCATCCACCATGACGGCGGCAGACGGATCTAGCACGACTGTGCCATCCTGCATCTGCAACCGATCGAGGGCGATTTTGAGTCCGCCTTTGTCTTTAGTCTCGGCTAGCTTTGTCATAATCCATTTGCCATCTGCCGTTTGATCGATGTAGGCATTGGGGCGCACCAGCGTCACATCTAAGCCCAAGCGGTGGTTGAATAACACTTCCCATAGGTTGTACGATGCCTTAATCTGCTGCACGGTGGCGCGATCGCGATCGGTGGAGGTGGGCGGTAGGGTCGATGCGCCAAACCAAATGCCCGTCAGCGAAATCTGCTCTAGCGGGCCGACCTCTACCGGGCGGTTTAGGGTTTTACTTAAGTTTTCTACAATCAGGGGAGCCAGCCGCTGATTGACAAAGACCCAGGCCCACCATGCGCCAAACACGCCTCCGGCCAGCAGTGCTAAGCCCAGCCCACCACCGACCGATCGCCATAGCCGCCGCGATCGCCATCGGCTGCGTCTTGGGGCTGGTGCCTTATTTGGCTCATTTGGCTCAGGAGAATGTGTCATGACAGCCCTAAATAAACCCGACGGCGAACCGCTCTTGCAATCCCCAAAACCAGCTTGAAACTATTCAGCCTTAACCCGTCAAAATTTCCTTTGAAAGCCTTAAAAGCTATGAACTTCATCGTTTTGAGCGGGTCTAAATCACGCCATTAAGACTCTATCCCAGATTTGCAATTTCGGTGTCTATTGCCATGATTAATGTTGAGGGAATGAGTGGAGGGAAGATTTGCCCCGCAGCATCCCAGAGTTTGGCCGGGTTTGTTCTAGTCCGATCATTTTGCAGCAGCTGTCTATGAAGCCTTACCAACACATCGCGATTCGAGAATGTCATCAGCCGCTGGTGCCCATTCCCTTGCAGCAGTTTGCGGTGCAGCATCCCCATCCTTATGTAGCATTGGGTGCTCCCTATGGCGATCGCTCTCCGTATTGTTTGCGCCAGAGCGTGGTCGAGCGCCTGCTAATGGCGCAAACTTTGCTCCAGCAGCATTGTCCAGGCTGGCAGATTCAAATTTTTGATGCCTACCGCCCCCTGACAGTGCAGCAATATATGGTGGACTATACGTTGGAGCAATTGGTGCGATCGCATCAGCTCACCCCCGATCACCTGACTGCCATTCAGCGCCAAGAGTTTCTGGCGCAGGTGTATCATTTTTGGGCGGTGCCCAATCATAACCCCCTGACTCCGCCCCCCCATAGCACCGGAGCGGCGATCGATATCACCCTAGCCACTGCTGATGGTGAACCTGTCGATATGGGTTCCCCCATTGATGAACTATCGCCCCGTTCTTACCCCGACCACTATGCCCCGGCAGCTACCACTACGCACCCCTCCCCCAGCCACACCGCCTTTCACCATCACCGCCAACTGCTCAACCGGGTTATGCGTCAGGCCGAGTTTTACCGCCATCCAACTGAATGGTGGCATTTTTCCTACGGCGATCAGCTATGGGCATGGCTGAAGCAGCAAGAACAAGGAGAAGGATTCGTAGTGGCTCAGTACGGGAGAGTTGAGGAGGAAGGATGAGGGATGAGGGATGAGGGATGAAGGATGAAGGATGAAGGATGAAGGATGAAGGATGTAGCTTGCTTCTGCGCAGCAGTGGGATGAGGGATGAGGGATGAGGGATGAGGGATGTAGACTGCTTCGGTGCAGCAGGGGGATGAGTGGGGGAGCTGGTTTGTGTAAAGCAGCCTGTGAAGCGAGTGAGGCTGCGAGTAATTTGCGTATATATCGGGTTGCCATTAGCCCCCTGTAGGTGGGTTTACTGGAGGAGAAGATAACCGATTTGCAACTTTGGAGGGTTGGTAATGGCGACAGATACCGCTGGACGAACTCTTGGTAGTGCTAGGACAGTCAATCTCAAATCCACCAAAATTTCCTTAAAGGAGTGGGTGGGGATTGGCGATCGGGATGACATCTACAAAGTCAGCCTCAAGGCTGGCAGCAGCTTCAATTTGAACGTAAAACCGTCTAGTCGGGGGGTGGTTGCTGAGTTCATTCGCGATTTGAATGGCAATGGCCAAATTAGCCAAAATGAAATTCTGGCTAGCACCACTGCTAGCCCAACTCGTGCGGGTACCCTGAACCGATCTAAGCTATCGGCTGGCACCTATTTTGTCCGGGTGCGCGCTCAAGGGGCTAACACAAATTACAGCCTGACGATGGAGTCTCCTGTTGTGGCTACAGTGCCTCCGCCCAGTGCGTTTACCTCAGAAGTGTTGCGTCTGACCAACTTGTTCCGGCAACAAAACGGGCTACAGCCGTTGACGTTGAACAGCAAGCTGACGGCGGCGGCTCAGACCCACAGCCAAAATATGGGAAATCTCGATTTCTTTAGCCACACGGGTGCAGACGGTTCCAGCTCTAGCCAACGGGTTTCGGCATCGGGATACACGTGGTCTGCGGCGGGTGAAAACATTGCCGCTGGGTATACAACACCAGATGCTGTGGTCAATGGGTGGATCAATAGCCCTGGACATCGGGCAAATATTCTCAATGCCAACTACCGCGACATCGGCATTGGGTACTTTTACTTGGCGAACGATACAGGCAATGTCAACTGGCAGTCGTACTGGACGCAGAGCTTCGGTAAGCCTGCTTAATTTCTGATGTGAGGTCTAAATGAAAATGGGACGGGGATGTGCTCCTACGTCCCATTTTTTTGGATTTTATCGTTCTCTACGAATTTGAAAGATAGTGCGAATTTTGCCGACGCAAATCCTAGAGGATTCTGACAGATGCCGTTTAGCCTTCGGTGACGGTTTGATTTACCGAGTCGGTTGACCCTGACGGGTAAGGTAGCCCTGTTCAATGAGGAAGGCTCGTAACGCAGCGGGGAAGTCTAAATATTGGCCAACAGCGCGATCGCCAGCTGTAATTTCTAAGCCCCAGTCCGACTGCCGATCATAGTGGATCAGCATAAAATCCCAGCCCTGCTGATATTCGCCTAACAAAATTTTTTGAGCCACATAGCCAGCCAGAATGCCGTTCACTTCTCCCATATTTTGATCACTACGCAGCAGTGCCTGATACATTTGCCATGCCGTGCTGCGCAAATATTGCGGATACTGCTGTGTCGTGTTGACAAACCTGCCATTTTGAAATGAAAAAATCTGAGACGGCGGAAATGACCCAGCATAGCTGCTAAACGCATACAGAAACGCATTGTCAACTATCACTCGAACGGGGTCGGTACGCAGTTCTTGGTTGATGACATCTGTGTCGGCCAGTTCCAGGCGAGTCAGGGGAATTGCTAGAGCGGCGGCAGGCAGGGCGCTAATACTTAATGGGGTGCCCAGTGTAGTACTCAGTGTAGTACTCAGTGTAGTGGCTAGGGCGATCGCCAGTGAACGTCGCGATCGCAATCCGAGTGGTTGACTCATGACAGCCCATGCTCAAGGTAACTCTTATTGCCTAGCGTACGCGGTGCGACCTACCGATTGGGGTGTTGTGACTAAAATCGATACCGATTTTAGCTAATCTAAGTCGCACCCAGTTGAAATACACACCTCCTTCTTTAGTGCGAGTAGCGGCTGCTAGCTGTTTCTATCTGTAGAGGGGTGAAGTTTCCCACAGGCTTCGTTACTCTCAATGTAGTGATTTCGCACTGCCTTAACTAACAGCAGTGTGAGCCAAGCTGTGATTGATCCAAGTCGTGATTAAGGATTTCTATGACCTCTGTAACATCGGATAATGCCACCGACCTGATAAAAGCATTTGAAGCTCTAGCAACCGATCATCAGCTAGCGCTGTTCTACTTTATTTACAAGGAAATGGGTGGCTCGATCACGCCCGCTGCACCGGGTGCAAGCAGTGTGTCTCCAGCGATCGCAGAAGGGTTGTTCAATCAAGTGAAAGACCTTTCTCATGATGAACAGTTGCAGCTTCAGCGCGATTTGATCGAGAAAAAAGATACAGAACTGAGTCGCCAGTACGGCGGGTTAGGCGAGACAACGAAGCTGCTATTCTGGTATCTGTTGGCTCAAGGGATGGATAGCAGCGACATTATTCCATTGCCCTCCGGCTATGAGTTGCCTTCAGCCGCAGCTGACTTGTTAACTCAGATCAAAACGATCGACTTTCAAAAACAGATCACGTTTTTCCGCGATATCGTAGCGCCAATGGGGTTTGATGCCACCAATAGCTTCACCTCAGAAACGTCTGAGCAGCCTGTGAAATCAGGCAGTTGAGCCACTGATCGCAGCCACAGTCAAGCAGGTTCTACGGTTTCGCAGTAGGTTTTGAGAATGGGAATGCAGTTGGCGATCGCCCCCAAGTGAGCAATCTCGTAGCCATGGGTATGGCGATCGCCCAACAGATCCACAACGCCTTCACCGTAGACCCACGGGTATGACCCGCCTAGTTTGCGGACGTCCACCCAGCCACTGCTGCCCACTGTTTTCACAATGCCACCAATCTCATCTTTGTGCGCCGTGATGGCGATCGCCCCTGCGCCCCGACCGGGAATTTTGGCGATCGCATTGCCGGCTGCATCTAGCCAGCAGTTTAAGCCCCGCGCCTGGAACTGCTCCATCAGATCATGGTCAATTTCTCCCTCTACTCCACTGGGCGAGTGGTGCATGACCAGGGTTGAAATGGCTTGAAATAACTCCTCATTCATAGGCCGTCAGACATCATTGGCTAGCTCACTAGCGCACCGTCTTGATACTATCCATCCGCTTAGAAAATAGGTCTGTGAAAATACTCATGACGGTGCGATCGCGCGTAATAATGTTGGCTGTGACGGCCATCCCCGACTTTAGCGCAATCTCTTTACCGCGCACCGTCAGCATTTGCTGATCCATTTCTACCGTCACTGGAAACCGATAGAAAGGGTGAATTTGGTCAGGCGGCAGCGCATCAGAGCCAATTTGCCTTAGCGTCCCTTTCACGTCGCCAAACTCACTAAACGGAAAGGCGTCAATTCGCACATCTACTAGCATGCCTTCGCTGACAAAGCCAATGTCTTGGTTGGTTACATCCACTTTAGCCACCAGGTTTTCACTCGGCACAATTTTGAGCACAGGTTCGCTGTTATTGGCCACAAAGCCCGTCCCTTTGGGCTTGAGGTCAAACACAATGCCATCAATGGGTGCGCGCAATTCCTGATATTTGAGGGTAACCTCCGCCTGACTTAGCTGGCTGTCGATCTCCGAAACCCTGCGCTCGTTATCTACAATTGCCCGGTTAATTTGGCTATCAATTGAGGCGAGCTGCTTGTCATTGTCAGAGATTTTGCCTAGCAAGTCGGTGCTAGTCACGGCAACGGTATTGGTTAATCGAGCGCGGGCTTGGGCGATCGCCAGATCTAACCGCTGCTTTTCTTGCGACAGGCGATCCACTTCTGCCTGCTTCGTCAACACTTCTTGCTCTTGCCGCAATAGCTGAATCCGTCCAATGCCGCCCGCTTCAGCCAGTGGCCTAATATCGTTCACAATCCGTTGATCAATGGCAAAACTCTGGCGGGCAGAGGTGAGTTGCCCTTCCGTTTGCAGCAACTGCTGCTGGAGCTGAGCTACTTCTAGCTCAGCCGCCGATGTGCGCGATTGAGACTCGGCTGACCCTGCCGCCAGCCGAGCCTGCTGTTCAGCCGAAAAATTACCGCCTGAACCATACACTTGCGCCCGGTACAGTTGATTCTCAGAGGCGATCGCGATCCGATTAGACAGCAACGCCAGCATTTCTGGTGGAACAGCCACTGGCTTGCCAGCACTAAGGGTGGGCTGCCCGGTGATATAGCTGCGGTAAAACTGATTTTCTTGCAGCAATGAATTACGGATTTGCTGAAAAGACTTTTGCTGCGCCTCAGCCGTACTGGGATCAAACCGAATCAGCACCTGACCCCGCTTGACCGCTTGGCCATCTTTTACCAGCAGTTCTTGAACCACGCCCCCCACAGGAGCCTGAATTTCTTGTACTTTGTCTTTTGGCTCCAGTTTGCCTGTCGCGGGCACCGCTTCTTCAATCCGGGCAACGCTAGCCCAAATTAGCACCATAGACGTAACCCCGACAATGCCAGCAACCACCAGTTTTGCCCACAGGGAGGTTTGCTGCAAAATCACCGGCTGGTCAAACGCAGCGGCTTTGATTTGTTTACTAGATGGCAGCTCAGCTTCAACTTCTTCTGGAGCGGTGACATGCATTAGATCAGATGGGTCTGGTTTGGTGCTAGCTTTGACGCCGTTGTTGCTGCCGTTATGTCCGTTTTTGGGAGAAGTTTGAGTCATAAGAAAGTAAGGAGGAAGGAGCAGGGAGGAAGGATGAAAGAGGAAGGATGAAGGATGAAGGATGAATGGGATGGATGTTAGCAATTAGAGAAGGTAGAGAGTGAAGAGACTAGCGGCTATCCATTACCACCTTCATCCTTCATCCTTCATCCCACTGCTGCGCAGAAGCAAGCTACATCCCTCATCCCTCATCCTTCATCCTTTTCTTAAAGCTGTGCTTCTTGCTGCTGATATAGACAATAGTAGCGTCCACGCATAGCCATCAAGTCTTCGTGAACCCCTTGCTCGACGACTGATCCTTGATCCATCATCAAAATGATATTGGCATGTTTGATGGTGCTCAGGCGATGAGTGATGAAGAACACCGTACGCCCCCGGAAGTAGTCGGCCAGGTTCATGCACACCCGTCTTTCTGAATCGTAGTCAAGGGCGCTGGTGGCTTCATCCATAATCAGCAGGCGCGGGTTTTGCATGACCGTACGGGCGATCGCAATCCGCTGACGCTGCCCCCCCGACAACGAGGCTCCCCGCTCACCCACGCGAGTGTTGTAGCCATTGGGCAAGCACATAATAAATTCGTGAGCCGCCGCCACCTCAGCCGCCTTAATGATTTCGTCTGCCGATGCATCGGGCGAATTCAGGGCAATGTTTTCTTGAACTGTGCCGTCAAACAGCAGCGTATCTTGCGGTACGATGCCGATTTGTTGCCGCAGTGAGTAAAGCTCGACCTTGGTAATGTCATAGCCGTCGATTAAGATCCGCCCAGATTCAATGTCGTAGAGGCGCGGCAATAGCTTCATCAGCGTACTCTTACCGGAACCGCTCTGCCCGACGACGCCGACAAACCCACCGGGAGGAAACTCTAGGCTAACGTTGTTGAGCTGGAGCGGCCCTGTGGTGCCAAACCGGAACGACACATTGTCGTAAGTCACCCGGCCTTGAATCGGCGGCATGGGAATATTGAGGCGATCGAGTTCGTCGGCTTCGGGAGAGGTGTCTACAATGTCGCTCAGTCGCTCAATTGACAAGCCCACCTCCTGGAAGTTTTGCCAGAGTTGCGCCAGCCGCAGTAGAGGGCTAGTGACGTAGCCTGCAATGATGCGGAACGCAATCAGTTGCCCTAGGCTCAATTCTCCTTGAAGTACCAAGTAGGCACCCACCCACAGCACCAGCAAACCCGAAAGCTGGTTGAGGAAGCTACTCATTGCCCCCGCTGTCGTCGAAGTCAGTACTGTTTTGAAGCCGGCACTGACGTAGCGGCCATACCGCTGCTGCCATTGCCAGCGCGATCGCAGCTCCATATTCTGCGCTTTCACGGTCTGAATCCCGCTGACCACTTCCACCAAATAAGACTGGGTTTCGGCATTGCGTTCTGCCTTGACCCGTAGCTGATTCCGGATAATGGGCGAAAACACCACTGCCAGACCCATAAACAGCGGAATGGTGGCCAGCGATACCAGGGTCAACAGCCAGCTGTAGATCAACATCACGACGATGTAGATCACCGAGAAAATGGCGTCGAGCACCACCGTTAGCGCCGTCCCGGTCATAAAGCTGCGAATATTTTCTAGCTCGTTAATCCGGGTTGACAGTTCCCCCACCGGGCGCTTCTCAAAGTAGCGCAGCGGCAATCGTAGCAGGTGGTCGATAATTTCGGAACCCAGCGCCATGTCGATGCGGTTGGTGGTATCGACAAACAGATACGTCCGCAGCGCCGTCAACAGCGCCTCAAACACCGCCAAAATCAGCAGCAACACCCCCAATACTTGCAGGGTATCGGCACTGTTTTGGACAATCACCTTATCGATGATCACCTGAATCATCAACGGGTTGGCCAAGGCAAACAGCTGGACAAAAAACGACGCGATAAATACCAGAATCAATACATTCTGATATTTTTTGATCGACGGCAAAAACCACTCCAGGTTGAATCGCTTCTGGGGCGTTTGTTTGGTGGCACGTAGCAGCAGCACTTCACCCTGCTCGCCCCAGGTTTCGGCAAACTCAGACGGTTTGCGCCGCACAATGCCGACATCCGGCACCGCAATTACTATTTCGCGCTCGCTCACGCTGTAAATCAATGCAGAGTTATCTTGCCATTTGACCAGCGCGGGGGCTTCGAGCCGCCCCACCGACTGCGCCGGAACCATCACCAGCTGGGCGCTCAGACCCATAAATTCGGCAACGGCACCACACAAGTCGAGCGATAAGCCGCCTGTGCGATCCATTTGGTTAACCAAAATCCGCTGCACCACGTCTCGCCGAAACGGAATATTCAAATGCTGACACAGCATTTGGAAGCAGGCCATAGTGCCATCTAGCTGCCCTCGTCCTTTAACGAAGGGGTATTGCTGCCCCTTCCCCACGTTGACGTTGACAACTGGCTCTAGTTCGGGCGGGCGATCGGAGGCGTAGGGAATATCGCTTTCTGGCTCTGCCCAGGCATCATCAGCAACGGGAACATTGGCGACAAACGCAGCGGGCTTTGTCAGCACTGACTGCGGAAAGCCGACTAATCGAGCGGGGCGATCGCCTGTCACATTTAGCTCTGCCCCATTTTGCACATTCAGCCGACTGCCCACCGGGTAGCTGCTAATTTCGCCACCGCTGACCAGCCACAAAAATCCTTTTTCTAACTGGCTAACGGGCGTTCTGCCGGGTGGCACGTTACAAATCACGGCACTGGGTTTGGCCTCCAGAGTCAGATCTTTTAGATCAACGGTGCCATCGGCTCGCCGCTCTAGCTCGGCTCCCAAGAGGTCAAATGCCTCAATTGCTGTACATTCGCCTTGAAATGCTTGAGTGAGGGCAGGTTCTTGGGCTAGCAGCGCCAGAAAATCTGAGGCTGAAAGAGTCAGACAAATAGATTCTAGCGAAGCCGTCGTAGTCTCACAGGAAACGCCTCGCAGCAAGCTAATCGCGCCCATGACCGCACCCGGCTCTAACCGTTCTAGCGTGACGGGACGCTTGGTGCGGGGATCATAGGCCAGCGATCGCGCCTGACCTTCATAGAGAATAGACACCTGAGCAGGCATGGTGTCGCGCACCACAATTACCTGCCCCATCCGATAACGCAGCAGTTTTACCCCATCTGTCAGCTTTGACAGCGCCAACGGCGAAAGGCGGTTAAAGGGTGGCACTGAGGCAAGAAATGATTGAATCGTGGCTTTATCAATTGTCATGGCTCAGAAGCGGGGGCAATGGGGGCAGGGCTGGCAGCAGACGTGGCTGCACTGGTGATAGCGGGAATGGTGATAGCGGGAATGGTGATAGCGGGAGCAGAAGAGTCGGGGAATGAGTCGAGTAATGCGTTGATTGGGGCAGGGGAGGCGATCGCTGGCTGCAAGCCGGGTGAAGCAGTCATTGTGTGATCCAGGTTTTCCTGGAGCCAGACGTTGAAAAATTCCGTCAACAGCCGACGGCGCATGGCATCATCCATCTGCGCGGGCACAAATTTTTCTAGCCGCACAATCACAATCCATTCGCCAATCCGGGTCGGCGGCCACAGTTGACCGGGCTGGCTCACCGTCAGCATCTGGGCCAAGTTGGGGTGGGGCACACTTAATTCTACAGGCCCAATTAGCCCGTCGGTTTGAGCCTCAGGCCCTTTGGAATATTCCCTTGCCAGTTCGGCAAAACTTTGTTCGCCTTCCAACACCCGAAAATAAATTTCTTGAGCGATCCCAATATCTTGGGTGCGAATCAGGGAGTAAATTACCTTATCGAGCTTACTTTTGCGGCTGAGGAAGTAGGACTCTAGCTTGTTGCCCCACGTTTCAGCTTTAAATTTTTCAACTTTGAGGCTGCGGGTCATTAGCGCCTTTAGCTGCTCTGGCGTCATGGCATGGCGACTGATCCAGGCATGCAGGGTCTCCTCGGAGGTAATTTGATTTTGGGCAAAAAATTGTTCCTGAGCCTGCTTGGCTTCGTCGTCGGTGCAGGTGATGGGGGCGATCGCCTGATCAATCAAAATCTCCTGCAATAGCTGGGGCAACATCTGATAGCCCGCCAGCAAATGCAGCAGATCATCGGTTGCGATCGCCCGATCCCCGACTTGCAAAACAACACTCATGTAAATACGTCCATGTGAGTATTCAACTGAACCTGATGGTTGAAATAGGCTATAGAGTGACCCTTACGATTGCTGAGCTACAGACGGCAGGTAAGCTACAGACCAAGCGCCACCGAACCAATGCTCAAAACGGAGTAGTGAGCTGGTCAAGTGAGCTGATCAATAGATAAAGTCTTAACGAAGTCTCGATAAAGATTTCATTAGCTTGGTAATACCTACACAGACAACATGGCCTAATCCGAATAAATCTATTCCCTTTGATGCTGAGATTTTAAGGCGAAGAGCCGAATTATACTGCTTGAAAAAGTCAGGAATTAAGCCAGCTAGCTTTTTATAAATATTTACAATTTGCCATTTGCCACTTAGCACCGTCAACAGTCTTCCGCTCCCCGCTTAAATTCAGTAGCCCTACAGACACTATCCCCATATAGATTACCCAGTAATGAGACAAACGCTCATTCAATCCGCAATCTCACCAAGTAAAATTTACAAACCTAAAAAAACGACGCAATTTTTGGCAAAACTGCATCGTTCTTAAGCAATATATGCTAAATCCCTAGCTTTTGCCCTACGGCTCTATGGCCTTAGCGCATAGCTAGATCCCTGCGTGTCCTAGCGCCAGTGCCGTCACTAGCATCCCTAAGACCAAAAACGGCTGAGCACTCGCTTGATATTTAACGTCGTTTTTGAGGGGATCACGTAGAAAGTACATGTCTTGGAAGGTAATCTGCGGGATCACTAGCAAAATTAGCAAGACTGCATAGAAGTTCTGGCTAATGCTAATGAGGTACCCAGCCATCCCCGCCTGGAATACGTCGATCATCAATACGCAGATCCACGCAGCCGTACCGATGCCAAACATCACTGGGAGTGAATTTAGCCCAAGTTGGCGATCGCCCTCCACACTCTTAAAGTCGTTTACTATTGCGATCCCCAACCCGGCGAGGCTATAGAACAAGGTCAGCACCATAATGGTGGGCGTCAGCGTGCCAAACAGCGCCTGTCCAGCCCACCAAGGCAGTGCAATATAGCTAGCGCCCAGCGCATAATTACCGAGCCAGCCATTTTTCTTTAACTTCAGCGGTGGAGCCGAGTAG
>Ga0163154_10008244_pt1 | contig 12207 bp, 14 predicted proteins | sample OliLakLV19MP9P1_FD_148649 | JGI IMG/M metagenome (GOLD analysis project Ga0163154, IMG submission 148649) | Freshwater microbial mat bacterial communities from Lake Vanda, McMurdo Dry Valleys, Antarctica - Oligotrophic Lake LV.19.MP9.P1 | ecosystem: Environmental > Aquatic > Freshwater > Lake >... | reverse complement strand
CGCTTGCTGATCGACATCCGCTGACCCTGCACCAAACCTCTTAAGGTCCGCCTCAGATTCATTGTTAACAGGTTCGGCTCTCGCCGCAGGAACGAGTTTCGGCGACTCGATTCATTGACGCGGCGAACCCCGGTCCTATGGTCAAGTATTGTAACGGCGTTCCGGGAGAATCCTGCGGACGAGGACAGGGCGGGGGCCGATGAAGACGATCGCGGTAATGTCGCGCAAGGGCGGCGCGGGCAAGTCAACGCTCGCCGTTCACCTGGCCACGGCGGCTGCGGCGGCGGGGAAACGCGTGATGCTGGTAGATATGGACCCCCAGCGGTCGTCGCTGGAGTGGGCGCGTGAGCGACGGGCCGAATGGCCGGTGGTCATCGAGGGCCGCGCCGGCGCGCTGTTCACGACCCATCGGGCGGCCGAACGACAGCATGTTGAATTGCTGATCGTCGACACCCGATCTTCGGCCGACGCCGAGGCTGCGGAAGCCGCCCGGCTTGCCGAGCTATGCCTTATCGTGGTGAGGCCCAATTTCTTCGATCTGCAGCCTTTGGGGCGGACGGTGCAACTGGTCGCGAACATGGGGCGACCGGGGCTGTTTGTGCTGAACCAGGCACCGGTCCGGCGCAACGGCGTGGAGCCTCGGGTCATCCGCGATGCGGTCCATCATCTGGCCTGCCACGGGTTCGACCTGGCTGAGGTCGGCCTGCGGCAGCGGACGGCCTATCAGACCGCCATGTGGAAAGGTCTGGGTGCCCAGGAGGATCAGCCCGACAGCCAGGCCGCCTTCGAGATCAACAGCCTGTGGGCGTCGCTCGCCGAGCGGCTGTGGCCGGTCGCAGGTCGTCATGTCTATCGTCCGCGCGGGGCGGCGGAGGAAGACGGTCCGCTGGAGTTGGCCCTCGCCGGTTAAGCCTCAGGCCGTGCGGTTCAGGGTGACCGCCCGGCTGTCGCCTGCATGGGCTGCGCCCGACGCGCCATAGCCGACGCCGAGCGCCCGGGCACCCGCCACTTCCCGGGCGATGGTGCGGACCAGCCCTTCGGAGATCGTGCGGGCCGCCTCGACCGTCCGTCCATGAAGCGCCAGCACGGCCTCGAACGTCTCGGTCGCGCGGATCAGCGACATCCGCTCCGCGACGGGGGCCTGGGACAACAGTTCCGGGTTAGCTTTCAGCTGCGCCGACTCGCGGCGATACAGGTTGGCCAGGTCCTGGGTCTCGGCCAACCCCACTGCGACATCCTGCGTGCGCCGCCCGGCATAGGCGTCGGTCTCGGTTTCCAACCGGGCGGTCAGGCGCTCGGTCAGGGCCGTCAGGCGACGCAGATGGGCCGTGGCGGTGGTCGGGTCATGGGTCATGCGGCGGGCTCCACCGTCTGTTCCGTCTGCATCCGGATCATCTCGGCCACCACGGTGTCGGCCAGGCCGATGCCGCCGGCCCTGACCGTCTGTTCGGCCATGGCGTCGATCAGGAAGCCGCGCCAGGTGCCCTCGGCCTCGCCGCCACCGAAGGGACCGTCGGTCTCAAGGCCCTCGAACATCGGCTTCAGCATCTGGGACAGGAAGGATGTTTCGAATCGCTCCGCTGTCTCGCGCATCCGCGGCGTTTCAACGGCCCGGGCGGCGAGCGGGACAGGCATGAGTATCAGATCGTTCACTACAGAACCTCAATATCGGCCTGCAGCGCGCCCGCCGCCTTGATGGCCTGGAGGATGGAGATCATGTCGCGCGGAGACACGCCGAGCGCGTTCAGGCCGTTGATCAGGGTGGACAGGGAGGTGGCACCATCCACCATCCGGATCTCGCGGCCCAGTTCCTCCTCCACCGTCACATCGCTCTGGGGAACCACAACCGTCTCGCCCTGGCTGAAAGGCGCGGGCTGGCTGACCTGGGGTGTCTCCTGCACCGAGATCGTCAGGTTGCCCTGGGCGATGGCGACCGTGGAGATACGAACATTCTCGCCCATCACGATCACGCCGTTGACCTCGTCGATGATGACCCGCGCGGGCGTGTCGACCGCGACCGGCATATTCTCGACCCGGCTGATGAAGGCCGCCATGCCCAGCTGAGTCGGGGCACGCAGGGCGACGACCGAACCGTTCTCGGCGAGGGCGGTGGAGGGGTAGGTGGCGTTGATGGCCGCCGCGACCCGCTGGGCAGTGGTAAAATCCGGGTTGCGCAGGGTCATGCGGACTTCCTGCAAACTGTCCAGGTTGAAGCCGGTCTCGCGTTCGACCGTGGCCCCGGAGGCGATTCGGCCGGCGGTTGGAACCCCCCGCGTGACCGACGAGCCTGATCCGCCCGAGCCCGAGACCGACCCGGTCTGCACCGATCCTTGCGCCACGGCATAGACCTCGCCGTCGGCACCCTGCAGGCTGGTGACCAGCAGGGTCCCGCCCAGCAGGCTCTTGGCGTCGCAAAGGCTGGACACCGAGACGTCGATCCGCGCGCCGGGCGTGGCGAACGGCGGCAGTTCGGCCGTCACCATGATGGCGGCGAGGTTCTTGGAGTTGGCGTTGGTCCCGCGGATGTTGACTCCGAGGCGCTCGGTCATGCCTTCCAGCGACTGCCGGGTGAAGGGGCAGTTCCGCAGGCTGTCGCCCGTGCCGTTCAGTCCGACGACCAGCCCGTAGCCGACCAGCTGGTTGGTGCGTACGCCCTCGATCGAGGCGATGTCCTTGATCCTGGACTGGGCTGATACAGGGCCCGCGAACAGAACGGCCGCAGAGAGGGAGGTCAGCAGGGCGGTGAGAAACTTTTGCACAAGGCCGACTTTCCGCGAGAGTTCCTGTCGGCTTCTGCGAGGATCGTGCCGGGTAGAAAGTCCAATGAATTCAGACTACGAGTGCCAGCCTGGGTGGATATCCCGGCAAATCCTGCCGGGGCGTTAACCAAACGGTGACGGTCGCCCGATGATGGTGGCCCATGTCCCGGAGATTCCGCCCATGAAGGTCACCGGCCCCACCGGCTCCAGCTCGCCATCGGGCGCGCGACCCACCCGTGCGACCGGCGGATTTTCTATGCCGCAGGCCTCTGCGGCGGCTCCGGCCACCCCGGCCGCCGCCGCGCCCTCGACCTCGAGCTTGTCCAACGTCTCCGCCCTGATGGCCCTGCAGGGGGTGGAGAGCGCGACCGAACGGCGGCGGCGGGCCGTGCGACGGGGCGGGACGCTGCTGGACCGGCTGGACGAACTCAAGATCGCGCTCCTGTCGGGCGAAGCGGGCGACGGCGCGCTGGACCGGCTGGCGCGCAGCCTGCGCGAAGAACGCCCGTCCGACCCCGATGCGGCCCTGAGCGGATTGCTGGAGCAGATCGACCTGCGGGCAGCGGTTGAACTGGCCAAGGCCGAAGTACGCCGCGTCGCAGCATAACTTGCGGATTTGGCGTCTCAATCCCTGGATAGGCGGTCCTGGTGATGAAGAAATGTCACGCTGGCCCATCTAAGCGAGCTTCACCGGCATCACGGACGCGCGATGCGTGTTGCCGCGACTCCCCGCCCTGCCTATACGCCGTCTTGCGCCACGGGGGGCGTTGTTCATGAGTGTGAGTGCCATGACCGCATTGGCCTCGAGTTCGTCCGAAGAACCGGTCGCGTATCGGCCGTCCGATGACGAGCCGTTCATGAACGAACGGCAACTCGCCTATTTCAAACACAAGCTCATGGCCTGGCGGGATGACATCCTGCGCGAATCCAGGGGCACGGTGGTCAATCTGAAGGCGGAGACGGAGAACCATCCCGATCTGGTCGATCGCGCCTCGTCGGAGTCCGACCGCGCGCTGGAGCTTCGGACGCGGGACCGCCAGCGCAAGCTGATCTCCAAGATCGAGGACGCGATGCGCCGGATCGAGGACGGCTCCTACGGCTATTGCGAGGACACCGGCGAGCCCATCGGTCTCGGCCGTCTCGAGGCCCGCCCGACGGCGACCATGTCGGTCGAGGCCCAGGAACGCCACGAGCGCCGCGAGCGGGTCCACCGCGACGACTGATCGCCTGCGGCCTGCCTGCTCCGGCCCGCTTACTCCGGAATGTTCCTGAAGTTCGAATAGCGGCCGTCCCTGGCCAGATTGCCGAACCGGGTCGTGTCGGCGTCAAAGCTCAGCTTGACGATGCCGATGGGGCCATGGCGCTGCTTGCCGATGACGATTTCTGCAATTCCGCGAAGGCGGTCCATGTCTTCCATCCAGGCCAGGTGTTCGGGCGAGCCCTCGGTCGGTTCAACCCGTTCCTTGTAGTAGCTTTCCCGGTAGACAAACATGACGCAGTCGGCGTCCTGCTCGATCGAGCCGGATTCCCGCAGGTCCGATAGCTGTGGCCGCTTGTCCTCGCGGTTCTCGACCTGGCGCGACAGCTGCGACAGGGCGACGATGGGGACGTTCAGCTCCTTGGCCAGGGCCTTCAGCCCGCCCGTAATCTCCGACACCTCCTGCACGCGGTTCTTCTGGCCATTGCCCTCGCCGACGGTGATCAGCTGGAGATAGTCGACAATGATCAGGTCCAGCCCCTGTTCCATCCGCTTCAGGCGCCGCGCCCGCGCTGCGAGCTTGGAAATGGCCAGACCGCCGGTGGCATCGATGTAGAGCGGGCTCTCGCCGATCTCGATAGCGGCGTCGCGCACCTTGCCGAAGTCCGAGGCGTCGATCTCGCCCTTTCTCAGCCGGTCCGACGATACGCCCGACGCATCGGCCAGAATGCGCATGGCCAGCTGTTCGGCGCTCATTTCCAGGCTGAAGAAGGCCACCACCCCGCCCGAGACCGTCTTTCGCCCGTCGGGCGTCGGCTCCCAGCGATAGTTTCTGGCAATGTTGAAGGCAATGTTGGTCGCCAAGGCCGTCTTGCCCATCGACGGACGGCCCGCGAGGATCAGCAGGTCGGACGGGTAAAGGCCCCCCAGCTTCTGGTCCAGATCGTCCAGATGGGTGGCCAGACCGGCCAGCTTTCCATCGCGTTGATAGGCTGCGCCCGCCATTGCGACAGCACCGGACAGGGCCGTCGAGAAGCTGATGAAGCCGGACGACGGGGCACCGGTTTCGGCCAGCGAATACAGCGTCAGCTCGGCCTGCTCGATCTGGTCGATCGCCCGCGTCTCTGGATCGGGCGCCTGTTTGACGATGTCGCCGCCGATGCGGATCAGATCGCGGCGCAGGGCCAGATCGTAGACCACCCGGGCATAATCCGGCGCATTGGCCCCCGTCGGGGCGCGGTCCATCAGGTCCGCCAGATAGCGCAGGCCGCCGAACTCGGCAAAGGCGGGATCCTGCTTGAAACGCTCCATCAGGATGGTCGGCTCGGCCAGCATGCCCTGGCGGATGTGATCCTCGATGGCGTCGTAAAGCCGCTGGTGGAAGGGCTCGTAGAAATGCGAGCCGCGCAGGCGATCCGACAGCCGCTCGAAGATGGCGTTGTCGAACATCAGGGCACCCAGCAGCGCCTGCTCAGCCTCGAGGTTGTGCGGCAGGGAGGGGATCGAAACCGCATCGGCGGCAAAAGGGGCGAAGGCATTCATCGGGTTAACGCTTACCCTTCGCAGCCCCCTGCGACAGGGTCGGACGGAGCCTTGGCCGGGGATCGATTCGGCGCGTCTGTGGACCGCTCGAAAATCCCTAGACGGATCAGTTCCGGCTCGGCTCAGGCCAACGGGCAGGGATAACGCGAAGCCATCCACGCGCGGATGCCGTCGGTTGGCGTCATGCGAGTACGTCGCGCTTCCGGAATGGCGTTGAGAAATTCGAGCATCTGGCGCGGGTTCACCGAAATCCTCTCGGGCGGACAGGTCGAGGGGGCCTGTCCGGCCGTGCGCGCTGTTCGAACCTCGGTGCCGATCGTCGTGAAGGCCGCGCTGGCCTCCCGCGCGAGCCGTCGCGCATCCGAGCGCAACATGGCCGTAGGGTTCAGGGGGACCCGATTGGCCTCGGTCACGAAGGTATCGAGCGTCCGCCCGCCCTGGGCGCATGCGGGAACCGCGCCCAGCAGGGTGATCGTTGCGGCGAGTGTCGCTGCACCCAAAGTCCGCCGCATCGCATCTTTCCCTCGAACGTGCAGAACAGCCGAGCTTGGGGGCGGAAAAATGTCGATCGGGACGTCGAGCGGCGCGGGGAGCATTCCCCGCGCCGCCACAGATGTCACCAGTTCAGGCTTAGCCGCCCATAGACAAAGCGGCCGTTGAAACCGAACGGTGAATAGTTCGAGAAGGCGAGGGCACCGTTGGTGTTGATATTGGCCGCCGTCGGGTCCGGATATTCATCCGTCACGTTATTCACGCCGACCGCCAGCTGCACCCGCTCATTGAATTGATAACGCCCCTCAAGATCGAGCAGGACCTTGTTGCCCGTGTTCACGTCGAACGCAGGGTCGGTGTTGCTGAACGGGTGCAGCACGCTCGAATAACTCTGGAGCTTGGCTGTGAACCCCACCGGACCGTCCGACAGGTCCGCGCCGAAGGCGATCTTCTCACTGGGCGTGCCCTCTTCGAAGGTCAGCACATTGATGCGGTTAAACAGGATCGGGGGGTTCGGGATCGGCACGCCCGCCGGAATGGCCGGCACGCGGGTGACGTCGGTGGTGTTCAGGTTGGCCGCCAGGGTGAAATCCACCCGGCCGGTGTCGCTGTAGTCGTGGCGATAGCGACCTACGATGTCGACGCCCTCGGTGGTGGTGTCGACGCCATTGATGAAGAAGCGGCCGCCGCCGACCGAGCCGCCCGTTCCGGGCGGGTTCAGCAGGTTAAAGATGGCCACGGCCGTCGCGCTGCCGGTGGGTGTTCCAAGGAGGTTCTCCGACAGGACGATGCGGTTGGTGATCTCGATCTGGTAGGCATCGACCGTCAGTTCGAACGGCCCTTGATGGAAGACCATTCCGAACGAGTAGTTGGTCGATTCCTCCGGCTCAAGCGGACGGGCACCGAGATTGCGTGCAATCGAATTCGTCGCCGGGAAGGTCGTTACTTCGACCGGAGTACTGACGCCGCCGATGACAAGAAAGTTGATCGCAGTGGCGGTGAAAAACGATTGCTGGAGGCCCGGAGCGCGGAATCCTGTCGAAACAGCGCCGCGCAGGGCGAAGCTGTCAGTGAAGTCGTAACGAGCCGCGATCTTCCCGGTCGTGGTGTTCCCGAAGTCCGAGAAATCTTCGAAACGGACAGCGCCGTTAACGTTGAACTGTTCTGTAAGCTGGGCGTCGAGGTCCAGATACAGGCCGAAGGAGTCGCGGTCCTCGTCCACTTCGTTGGACGGCCGGAAACCGATGAAGCCCTGCGATCCCGCTCCCGCGCCCGGGCGCCCGGGTACGAACTGAAAGGAGGCCAGTTCACCCGCGATGATCTCGTAGTTCTCGCGGCGGGCTTCAGCCCCGAAGGCGACGTTCAAGGGTTCGAACAGCCCGACATCATAGCGCCGCACAAAATCCAGTCCCAGGACGAACTGGTCATACGCTACACCCCCCGCATCGAAACTGGTCGGCGAGCGAGGCACAAGTGAACCGTTCAATGTGTTCTCGACACGGAAAGCGATCTCGTTGCGGCCGTAGACCAGGTTCAGGTCCACGTCGAAACCTCCGACCTGGCCCCGCAGCCCGCCGGCGGCGGTGAAGTCATCCACGGTCGGCGCGATGATAGGCAGGAAGCCGTCGGGAAACACGGCCGGGTCATTGTTGGGATTGTTGAAGGTCCGGGGCGTGGCGGCGCTCTCGGCCTCGCGGCGCTGATAGCCGGTGAAGCCATACAGTTCGAAGCCGTTGCTCAGCGGTACGCCGGCGTTCAGGTAGAGGGTGGCGTCCGTCGTTTCGGGATCGCCATAACGGCTGGTAATCCGCGCAGGGCGCGGTGCCAGTCGCGGGTCCAGGTCGCCGCGGCTGGTTGGCTCGCGGTCGCGATATTCAGCCGAGACTGTCAGGAAGCCTTCCTCGCCCAGCGGCAAGCCCTGCCAGCCGGCCACGGTGACAGTCTGGCCGTCTCCTTCCCTCCGTCCGTCAGGGATGCGGGCGGTGGCGAACTCGGTGAAATACTGGCCGGCTGTCGTCGTCAGGCCGCCGCCCGAGCGCGCTTCCCGCAGGCGAAGGTTGATCACTCCGGCAATGGCGTCCGACCCGTACTGTGCAGATGCGCCCTCGCGCAGCACTTCCACGCGGTCGATGGCGATCGAAGGAATCGCGTTTAGATCCACTGCCGCCGAACCCCGGCCGATTGAGCCGTTGACGTTGACCAGGGCCGAGCTATGGCGGCGAATGCCGTTGAGCAGCACCAGGGTCTGGTCGGGCGAAAGGCCACGCAGGGTGGCGGGTCGCACGGTGTCGGTGCCATCCGTGATCGAAGGCCGGGAGAAGCTGATCGACGGTGCCAGGGTCGATAGGGCCTGGGCCAGTTCGGTCGAGCCCTGGCGTGAGAGGGCCTCGCTGGAAATCACGTCGACGGGCGCGATCGTGTCAAGCCGCGTTCGGCCGGCGACCCGGGTACCCGTCACGACGATTTCGTCGACCCTTGTCCCCTCGTCCTGAGGCGCGGTCTGGGCCAAGGCGGGTGCGGCCACGCAGGCCAGGGCGATCGCCGAGCCGAAGCCCAACAGGCGCACGCGGGAAATTCTCTGTGTCATTTCGGTCCTGATGCCTTGGAGCCCGACGCCCGACGCGCCGGTTGAGTTTTCGCTTGCACCCCGGGAATGTCGCGGACCGGAGTGTCGCAGACTTTGGGATGGCGCAAGAAACGTGCGTCCACCGCCCCAGCTATGCGACTTGTTGCAAGCTGGGTTCGCCGCCGGGCCCGGTCAAGCAAGGTTTAACGTGAATTTGCCTGATCGTTGCAATTTTGACATAGTTTGGCGATGTCCCAAAAGAAGAAGGGCGCGTCCTGCGACGCACCCTTCCGTTTTTGATCGCCACCGGGAGACGAACGGGTTCCCCGAGATCAGGCTTCGGAGCCGAGACCGTCCTGCTGGCCGGCACCGCCCTCGACCATGTCGCGGGCCTGTTCGGCGGCCGCGTTGCGGTCTTCCTCATAGGCGGACTTGATCACGTCCTCGCCCTTGGCCTGACGTTCGGCCTCGTCGGCCGAGCGAGCCACGTTCATCGAGACCGTGGCGGACACTTCGGCGTGCAGGCGAACCGGCACGACGTGCATGCCCAGGGTCTTGATCGGCGTGTTAAGCACGATCTGCGACCGCTCGACCTTGCCGCCCTCGGCCTGGATGGACTCCATGACGTCGCGGCCGCCGACCGAGCCGTACAACTGGCCGGTCTCGCCGGCCTGGCGGATCAGGACGTAGATCTGGCCGTCGATCTTGTCGGCGACCTGCTGGGCCTCGGCCTTGTTCTTCTCGTTGCGCGCCTCGATGGCGGCGCGGTCGAGTTCGAACTTTTCGAGGTTCTTGGAGGTGGCCCGAAGGGCTTTGTCCCGCGGCAGCAGGAAGTTGCGAGCGAAGCCGTCCTTGACGGTGACGACGTCGCCGATGGCACCGAGGTTCTCGACGCGTTCGAGCAGAACGACCTTCATCTTACTTCACCACATAAGGCAGGAGGGCCAGATAGCGGGCGCGCTTGATGGCCTTGGCCAGTTCGCGCTGCTTGATCTGGGACACGGCGGTGATGCGCGAGGGCACGATCTTGCCGCGTTCGGAAATATAGCGCTGCAGCAGCTTGACGTCCTTGTAGTCGATCTTCGGCGCGCCTTCGCCCGAGAACGGGCAGACCTTGCGGCGACGATAGAAGGGACGGCGGCCCGAGCCGCCCGAGCCCGCGGGGGTGCCGGGGACGTTGGCCGAGGAGGTGGTGGTGTCAGTCATGGGTACAGATCTCCTTACGCGGCCACATCGACGTCGTCGCGCGGACCGCGATCGCGGTCGCGCTCACGTTCGCGCTCGCGGCGCGCCAGCAGCGGCGACAGTTCCAGGTCCAGTTCCTCGACGCGGACGGTCAGCCAGCGCAGCACGTCCTCGTTGATGCCGAGCTGACGCTCGACTTCGGCCATGGCGGGGGGCGGGCAGTCGATGGCCAGCAGGGAATAGTGCGCCTTGCGGTTCTTTTTGACCCGATAGGTCAGGTTGCGCAGGCCCCAGTACTCGATCTTGGCGACCGAACCGCCGCCGGCCACGATCAGGTCCTTGATGATGTCGTTCAGGGCTTCGGCCTGTTGCGCGCTGATATCCTGGCGCGACATGACCGTGTGCTCGTAAAGAGCCATAGTGCAGTCTCCCTTGTAGGGCGTCGGCGCAGCCGGACCGGGTAAGTCCGAACCACGATGGATCCTGGAGCGGCGGCCGGGAGGACTTCCCGAACCCTTTGGTGTTCCGCGACAGGACCGAAGCCCTGGAAAGCGGGCGCGTATAGGGGAAAAGGGGGCGGGGGGCAAGGTGGTTGGAAACTGGGCGGCCCGCGCCGTCACCCCAGACTGCGCGATAGCCAGGTGATCGGCCCGAATGACAACAGGCATAGTGCGAGCGCGTGCCACCAGCGCCGACGGATGAAGATCAGGGATGCGAACACAACCAGCACGACGAGGTCGATCGGCCGGTCGACCAAGAAGCGCATCAGCGCCGGGGCAGAGGTGGCTGCCGACGCTGCGTCCGTCAGGAGCGGCCATGCGACAGCGGCGGTGTAGAGAGACCAGAAGTAGGAACCATTCTGATCGTAATAGGCCCGCAGGTCGAGGGTCCCGGCCGAGAGTTCGTCGGGCAGGGCGGCCGCAGCCAGAAGATAGAGAATGATCAGCTCGAGAAAGAGGGGGAGGAACTGACCGATCGTCATTCCGTCCTGCGTGGGTCGATACTGGCTCCACCACACCTGAAGCAAAGTCAGGACCACGAAGACGGCGCTGACCGGAACCGCCCAGTCCCATCGGACCGCGGCACCGGCGCGCACCAGACGGTTAGCGCTGGCCAGGAGGTCGACCATGGCCATGCCCAGGATGATCGACGCCATCACCGAGACGTATTCAAAGGCGCTCACACCGCTCTCCCCCTGGCGGACGGGACGCTAGCGGCCCGTTCATCGAACTGCCAGTGCGCCGCTTGCCCGGCCCGGGCTGATCGCCTACCCCGTCCGGCCTGCTGACCCTGTGGAGACCCTCATGACGCTCGCCCTGCTATTTCCCGGACAAGGCAGTCAGGCCGTCGGCATGGGGGCGGCTCTGGCCGATACCTTCGAATCGGCCCGCGACGTGTTCGCCGAGATCGACGAGGCGCTGGGTCAGGACCTGTCGGGGCTGATGCGCGACGGGCCGGAGGATCAACTGACCCTGACCGAGAACGCCCAGCCCGCCCTGATGGCGGTGTCGCTGGCCGTCCTGCGCGTGCTGCAAGCCGATTTCGGCGTCGGCGTGGACCGGGCCGCCCTCGTGGCCGGCCATTCGCTGGGCGAGTATTCGGCGCTGGCGGCAGCGGGGGCGCTGACGGTTGCCGACACCGCCCGTCTGCTGAAGCTGCGCGGTCAGGCCATGCAGCGTGCCGTACCGGTCGGGCGGGGGGCCATGGCCTCGCTGATCGGGCCCAAGACAGATCTGGCGCTGGCCGAGGCGGCCGCGGCAGCGGGAGCCAAGGTCGGGGTTTGTGTGGTGGCCAATGACAACAATAACGGCAACGTCGTCATCTCCGGCGACAAGGTCGCCGTCGACCGTGCGATGGAAAAGGCGAGGGAACTCGGGTCGCGGCCAATCCCGCTGAAGGTCTCAGCTCCCTTCCATTGCCCGCTCATGCAGCCCGCCGCCGACGAAATGGCCTTCTCCCTCGCCTCCGCGACCCTCTTCGCCCCCTCGGTCGCCGTCGTCGCCAATGTCACTGCGCGCCCTGAAGTCGACCCCGAAGTCATTCGCCGCCTGCTGGTCGAACAGGTTACCGGTCGCGTCCGCTGGCGCGAAAGCATGGACTGGATGGCCACGGAAGGCGGGGTCACCCGCTTTGTCGAGGTCGGCTCGGGCAGGGTCCTGACCGGCATGGCCAAACGAATCGCGCCGGACGCGGAAAGTCTGGCGCTGAACAGCCCTGAGGACATTGAGGCGTTTGCGAAGAGTTTCTAGTTTTGCGCTCACCCCCGCGAAAGCCGGGACCCCGTTCTTTGGGCGAGCGCAGGCGAATGTTTGTGCACCGCTGGCGATCCTCGCCATGGTGCGAACGAAAACATTGGGGCCCGGCTTTCGCCGGAATGAGCGGAGAGTTTCATGTTTAATCTCACAGGGAAGACCGCCCTCGTCACCGGGGCAACGGGCGGCATCGGCGGCGCGATCGCGCGGGCA
>Ga0163154_10008241_pt1 | contig 12212 bp, 10 predicted proteins | sample OliLakLV19MP9P1_FD_148649 | JGI IMG/M metagenome (GOLD analysis project Ga0163154, IMG submission 148649) | Freshwater microbial mat bacterial communities from Lake Vanda, McMurdo Dry Valleys, Antarctica - Oligotrophic Lake LV.19.MP9.P1 | ecosystem: Environmental > Aquatic > Freshwater > Lake >... | reverse complement strand
TCGACGTCCTCGACGGCCGGGGCGGGGTAGGCGTAGGGGAAGTAGTTGACCAACTCCTCGATGCGCACGCTGTCGGCCGGCGGCGTGGTGTTGCGCGCGAGATGCCTGCGCATGCGCACATAACTGGCGGTGTCGACATCGAGGGCGATGGTCGATGCCTGATAATTGGATAGGCCGGAGTCGAGGGAGCGGTTCCAACGGCCACGCATGCCCAGGCGCTCGCCCCCAGCGCCGCGGCCGAGGTCGCGGTCGTTGGGTATTTCCGCTTCGGCGACCAAGGGCGTCCGTGATCGCATCGCGGGCGCGTCGCTGGCGGATGATGGGGAGCGCGAACCGCACGCCGCGATCGCGAGCACGGCGACAATGAGGAAGGGCAGGGCGAGCCAACGCGCGTGGGACATGGGGATTCCGTGATGGGTGGCGGGGTGAAGGAAGGGAGACGACGAAGCGCGAAGCGGGAGCGTCAGCGCCTGCGTGCCTGCCCGATCAGGCCGATGAACTCCGCGCGCAGTCCGCGCGCATCGCGTTGCGCGCCGGCCGTCGCCAGTTGCTGCACCAGATCCCAGGTACAGGCGCCCTTGTAGGGCGATTCGCGCAGCAGCATGCCGAAGCCGGCGACCGCGGCGGCGAAGCGGAAGTCGTCGTCCATCGCCTGGGGCGGGGCGGCGACAGCGCTTTCGATGAGGGTCGACGTCTCGCCGGCCGGCTGCTTGTAGCGCAGGCGCAGCTGCATGAGCGTGCCCGGGGCGACGCTGAGCTGGCCGTGGTAGTCGTCGGTGAACGGGTTGGCATCCGAGCCGGCGGCGGCCGGCACGGTCATCCCGGCGGGCACCACCTCGTAGAGCGCGGTGACGGTGTGGCCGGCGCCGATGTCGCCGGCGTCGATGCGGTCGTTGTTGAAGTCTTCGCGGCGCAGCAGGCGGTTCTCGAAGCCGATCAGGCGCCAGCCGGCGACCTCGGTGGGATTGAAGAAGACCTGGATCTTCACGTCTTTGGCGATCGTCACCAACGCGCCGAGCGCCTCGTCGACCATCACCTTGCGCAGCTCGCGCTCGTCGTCGATGTAGCCGTACACGCCGTTGCCGGTGTTGGCGAGCATCTCGAGGGTCTGGTCCTTGAGATTGCCCATGCCGAAGCCGTAGACGCTGAGGAAGACGCCGGTCGCGCGCTTGGCCTCGATCAGGCGCTTGAGCTCGTCCTGGCTGGTGACCCCGACGTTGAAGTCGCCGTCGGTGCACAGCACCACGCGGCTCTGGACCCCGGCGCCGGCGTGCAGCGCAGCCTGGTCGTACGCGGCGTTGAGGCCGCCGGCGCCATTGGTGGAACCACCCGCACCCAGGCTGCGGATGACGTCGCGGATGCGCGCCTGATCGGCGCCGCTGGTCGCGGCCAGCGCGGTGCCGGCGCTGCCGGCGTAGGTGACGATGGCGACGTGATCGCGCTCATCGAGCTGCTGGGCGAGCATCTCCAATCCACGCTGGACGAGCGGCAGACGGTTCGCTCCCTGCATCGAGCCCGAGGTGTCGACCAGGAAAACGAGATTGAGCGCCGGACGCGTCGAGCGATCGAGCACGCGCCCCTGCAGCGCCACCCGCACCAGGCGGTGGTTCTCGGCCCATGGGCAGGCCGCCACCGCGGTGGCGAAGCGGAACGGATGCGCGTCGCGCGCGGTGGGCGCCGGGTAGGCGTAGTCGAAGGAGTTGATCAGTTCTTCGATGCGCACCGCCGCGGCGGGCGGGCGCTGCTGATTCTGGGTGAGGTAACGCCGGACGTTGCTGTAGCTCGCGGTGTCGACGTCGACAGCGAAGGTCGAGGCATCGCCGCCCGGTTCGCTGGCGCGCACGAAGGGGTTGTCGGCGCGCGCGGCGTAGGCTTCGCCGGTGAGGGTTTCAGGATCGGGCTGGGGAACGCCCTGCTTTTCGCCGAGGCGTTCCTTGCCCGCCCCGGGACCGAGGTCGCGGTCGTTGGGGGTGGCGCCGTCGGCGACGACCATGTCCAGATTGCCTTGGACTACCCCATCTTTGTTACGACCTGCATCGGGCCTGGAGGCCGGCAGGGACATGGCGGGGGCGGATGGCTTTGGTGCACTCCTCGCAGCCGATGCGCCGTGATACGATCGGGCCTCGCTGCTCGAATGCCCCGCGCGATCCGGCACGACCGACCTGCTTTCGCGCAGGTCGCGATCCCGTTGCCCACATGCGCTCGCTGCGATCAGCAGCGCGAAGAGGGCAAGGACGACGGCGAATGACAGGTGTCTCATGGGTTCTCCGGGGGCAGCAGGGTGACGATGCGACGGGCATGGACGGCGGCGTGGGGTCGCATCAGCCCCTCGCGTCGGCGCAGGTAACGATCGGACACGGCGCCGGTGAGCGCGCCCCACAGCAGCGCCTCGCCATCCTCGTCGAGGCCGGTGAGACGCCGCAGGATCGAACGCACCGCGGCGAGGTTGGTGCGGTCGACCTCCCACGGCAGGAAGTCGTGCGGCGGGAAGACGAGCAGCGCGAGCGCGCGCGGGCGGTCGTCGTAGAAACCGTAGAGCAGATCCACCGCAGCCTGGACGGCGGCGCGCGGAGTCGGGTTCTCGGCGGCGAGGTCGGCGAAAGCGGCCTGGATTGGCTTGAGCGCCACGGCGTACAACTCGCGACCAAGGTGCTCCTTGGTCGGGAAGTGCTTGAACATCGAGGCCGATCCGACGTCAGCGGCCTGGGCGATCTCGCGTGTCGAGACGGCTTCGTAGCCGCGCTTGGCGACCAGATCGAAGGCGGCGTTCAGGATGCGCTCACGGACGAAGGCTTTTCGACCCATGATAGAAAGCATGTGCTTTCTTTCCGTAAAGCAAGCAGGTGCTTGCATTGAGGCACGGCTTCGCCATTCGGACGTCGTAAGCGATTGACGCTGGGACTTCCTAATATCCCTGGGAACGCCACTCTCCTGAGTGGCTGCGGGTTGATCTTGCACACGATTCGAGCCACTCAGGAAGATTGGCGTTCCCGGGGGTCATCCGTTGCGGTGCTGGTGAGCGCTAGCTGCGGCTCGTTCAGGCCAGGGCGTGGCCGACATGGCGCAAGTATAAATTTTACAATAGGTTACGACTTATTTCACTGGTAGTGCATATTTCTATGAAAACGCCATGGCAACCACGTGGCCAGTCTCGGTCGCGTCGGTCAGTCACGTCAACGCGGCGATCGAGCAGCGTTGCGCCACCCGCTCGGCCAGCAGCGTGAAGGCGTGCGCGCTGTGGCTGTCGGGCGACGCCAGCACCACCGGCGTGCCGGCGTCGCCAGCGGCGCGGATGCCGGGTTCGAGTGGGATCGCGCCCAGGAAGGGCACGCCAAGGTGGGCCGCATAGGCCTCACCGCCGCCGGTGGAGAAGATCGGCTCGACGTGGCCGCACTGCGGGCAGACGAACGACGACATGTTCTCGACGATGCCGAAGATCTCGACGTTGACCTTCTCGAACATCGCCACGCTGCGCTTGGCGTCGTTCAGTGCCACCGCCTGCGGTGTGGTGACGATCACCGCGCCCGCCATCGGCACGGTCTGGGCCAGGGTCAACTGCACATCGCCGGTGCCGGGCGGCAGATCGACCAGCAGGTAGTCGAGTTCGCCCCAGCGCACGTCGGTGAGGAACTGCTTGAGCGCGCCGACCACCATCGGCCCGCGCCAGATCACCGCCTGGTCGGGCGGAACCAGGAAACCCATCGAGATGATCTTCACCCCGTGCGCCTCGACCGGCACCAGCTTCTTGTCGATGACGAAGGGCTCCTGGCACACGCCCATCATGGTCGGGATCGACGGCCCGTGGATGTCGGCGTCGAGCAGGCCGACGCGCGCCCCGCTGCGCGCCAGGGCGCAGGCGAGGTTGGCGGTGATGGTGCTTTTGCCGACGCCGCCCTTGCCCGAACCGACGCCGACGATGTGGCGCACGCCGGGCAGGATGTCGCTGATGCCCAGGCCCTTGGGCACCTCGGCGGTGACCTCGATCTCGGCGCTGGTGATGCCGTCGATGCCGAGCACGGCGGCGCGGCATTGCGCTTCGAGCTCCTTCTTCACTGGGCAGGCGCCGGTGGTCAGCACGAGTTTGAAGCGGGCCACGCCGTCGTTGATCGCGAGATCGCGGATCATGTTGAGCGCGACCAGGTCCTTCTTGAGGTCGGGGTCCTGGACGGTGGCCAGGGCCGCGCGTGCGCGTGCGAGCAGGTCGGTCATCGGTGGCGCATGGTTGACGCGGCACCAGCGCCGCAAGTGCCAGACAAACCAGGCTCCGACGCGAGATGATCGGCAGGCCGCCTTGCCCAACCGTGCGCTGACCTATGCTCCGGCAACGCATGTTCATCGACCAACGCAATTCGATCTACGTCGGCCATCTCGGCCCCATCCCGTTGTTCCTGCATTGGAGCTTCGCGATCCTGCTGTTTAACGCCTACCGTTGGTCAAGCCCTGGTGGCTTCGATATGCAGCAGGTGCTGATCTTCACCACCGTGCTGCTTGCCGGCATCGTGCTGCACGAGATGGGGCATGGCATGGCGGCACGGATCCAGGGCAACAGCGGAGTCAAGATCACCCTGTGGGCCATGGGCGGGCTGTGCCATTCGCGGGGCGATTCCTTACCGCGGCGCGAAATCATCATCCTCGTCGCTGGCCCTGCGGTCAGCTTCGCCTTGGCGTGGGGATCTTGGCTCGCCCTCACTTATCTCGCCGCGGCGCATCCTGAGATGCTCACGAATGGCGAGCGTCCCAGCCTGCTTCTCGAATTCCTGGACATGTCGTACCGGCTCAATCTCTTGATGGGCATCTTCAACATCACGCCGATCTATCCGCTCGATGGTGGGCAGATCGTCCACAACGTGCTGCGCCTCTTCATGCGGGACTACAAGGCAAACCAGGTGACGCTGATGGTAGCAGTCGTGACGGCTGTCGCCTATCTCGCCTGGAACGCCCAGGCCTATGGGCAAGTCGATACCTACCTGCTCGTGCTCATGGTCATGCTGCTCTACAACGCATTCACCTACCTGCGCTGAATCTCCCCATGCCCCGCGTCCTCTCCGGCGTCCAGCCCTCGGGCCAGCTTCACCTCGGCAACTACGCCGGGGCCATCAAGCAGTTCGTCGACCTCCAGCAGACCAACGAGGTGTTCGTCTTCGTCGCCTCCTACCACGCGTTGACCTCACTGCGCGACGCCGCGACGTTGCGCAGCAATGCGCGTCAGGTGGTGGTCGACTACCTCGCCTTCGGCCTCGATCCCGCGCGCACCAGCATCTACCTGCAGCAGGACGTGCCCGAGGTCACCGAGCTCGCTTGGCTGCTGTCCTGCGTCTGCCCGATGTCGTGGATGGAAAAGGCGGTCAGCTATAAGGACAAGGTCGCCAAGGGCCTGTCCGCCAACGTCGGCCTGTTCACCTATCCGATCCTGCAGGCCGCCGACATCCTCGCCGTCGACGCCAACCTGGTCCCGGTTGGCAAGGACCAGGTCCAGCACATCGAGCTGACCCGCGACCTCGCCGCGCGCTTCAACGAGGAATTCAAGGCCGAGGTCTTCACCCTGCCCGCCTACTGCCTGGCCGCCGACGCCGGCGTGCTGCCCGGCACCGACGGCGAGAAGATGTCGAAGAGCTACGGCAACACCATCGACCCGTTCCTCGACGAGAAGGCGCTGCGCAAGGTGATCATGTCGATCAAGGCCGACTCGACGCCGCTCGACCAGCCCAAGAACCCCGACACCGACGCCACCTTCGCCATCTTCCGCGCCATCGCCGGCGCGGCCGACTCGCGCACGCTCGATCTCGCCGGCAAATACCGCGCCGGCGGCTTCGGCCATGGTCACGCCAAGCAGGCGTTGTTCGAGCTGCTGCTCGACCACTTCGGCCCCGCGCGCCAGCGCCGCACCGAGCTGATGGCCGACCCCGCGTATGTCGACGGCGTGCTGCGCGCTGGCGCCGCCAAGGCGCGCGCGCGGGCGCGTGCCACCGTTGACCGCGCCCGCGTGGCGGTCGGGCTGTGACGATGGGTGCGTGGTCCGTGGTCCGTGGTCCGTGGTCCGGAGAGCAGCCAGAGGCGGTCGCTGTCCGACCACGGACCACCGGCTCTCGACGCTCGGGGACGAGCGTCTGCCGCCGGCAGCGGGACCACGGACCACGCACCCTTCCAGGACCACGCACCCTTCCAGGACCACGCACCCTGTGAGCCTCGCCCCACCCTGCGACCTGTTCGTGCTCGCCGGCGAGGCCTCGGGCGACGCCTATGCGGCGGCGATCGTCGAACGCCTGCGCGCGCGCCATCCCGAACTGGTGGTCGCCGGCATGGGCGGGCCAGCGATGAAGGCGGCTGGCGTCGAGATCGAGCAGGACAGCGACGGCTTGGCGGTGATGGGCTTCTTCCCGGTGCTGGCGCGGCTGCCCGAATTCATCCGCCTGGGTCGGCGCCTGGCCAGCGTGGTGCGCGCGCGGCGGCCGCGCGCGGTGCTGACCGTCGACTACCCCGGTTTCAACCTGCGCCTGTTGCGTCGGCTGGCCGACGTCCGCGCCGCCGGCACCCGCTTCATCCATGTCGTCGCACCGCAGGTGTGGGCGTGGAAGCCGCGCCGCGCCAAGTCGATCGCGCGCAGCGTCGATCGGCTGCTCTGCTTCTTCCCCTTCGAGCCGCCCTGCTTCGAACGCTTCGCGCCCGGCGTGCCGCGCTTCGTCGGCCATCCGCTGGTCGACCTCATCCCGACCGGCATGGACTGCGCCCCGGTGGCACGCGAACTCGACCTGCGCCCCGAGGACCGCCTGCTGCTGATCGCGCCGGGCAGCCGCCTCAAGGAGGTCACCGGCCTGCTGCCCGTCTTCGATCGCGCGGTCGAGCTGGTGCGCCCGCGCTTGAGCGTCCCCGGCGGCCGGTTGGTGGCGGCGATCGCCAAGGCGCCCGAGATCGCTCGCGAAGTGTACCGCCGCCACAGCCACCTGCCGTTGATCGAAGGCCGTTACCGCGAGCTGTGCGCGCGCGCCCACGTCGGCCTGATCGCCTCGGGCACGGCTACACTTGAAGCGGCGATCATCGGCCTGCCGCACGTCATCGCCTACCGCACCGACATCATCAGCGCGCGCCTGGCGCGCTACCTGCTGCGCGTCGACCACATCGGCCTGCCCAACATCGTGCTCGGCGGCCGGGTCTGCCCCGAGGTGCTGCAGGACGAGCTGACGCCCGAGCGCCTCGCCGCCCACCTGCTGCGCCTGTGGGATGGCCCGGTGCGCGACGAGCGCCGCGCGCGCCTGGCCGACATGCGCGCCGTGCTCGGTGGCGGCGGTGCGATGGCGCGCATCGCCGACGCGGTGCGCGACGAGATGGTGCGCGGCCGGCGCGCGCTCGACACCATCCAGGTGCTCGACCGTGAGCGGCGCAAGGCCTCTCCGTAGGCCGTACGCCCCACTGGTACCAGGCGTTCACATGGCCACCATCGCGCCATGCTCTCGATGACCGGATTCGGCGCCGCTTCCATCACCGACGTCCACGGGCTGGTGACGGTGCAGATCGCGTCGGTGAATAACCGCACCTGCCAGATCACCCTGCGCAGTGACCTGCGCGACCTCGCTCTCGACGAGGCCATCCGCCGGCAGGTGCGCGAGGCGTTGGCGCGCGGCTCGATCACCGTGCACATCGCCTGGCAGTCGGGCCAGGCGCTGCTCATCGACACGCAGCGCCTGCTCGGCGCCTGGCGCGAGCTGGCGGCGATGGCGCAAGAGTTGGGCGCGCCGCCGCCGGCGCTGGAGCGGGTGGCGTCGCTGCAGTCGTTCGCCCGTGTCAGCAACGATGAGGGCGTCGAGCGCACCGTGCTCGCCGCCCTCGCCCAGGCCCTGAGCCGCGGTGCAAGAGACCCGTCGCCGCGAGGGCGCGGCCTTGCTGCTGTCCTTCGTCGCCCAGGCCGTCGAGCTGCGCCGGCTGAGCGTGCAGATGGGCGAGGTCGCCGCCGGGCGCGCCGCGCGCCATCGTGAGGCGTTGGCCGCGCGTCTGCGCGAGGTGCTGGGCGCCGCCCATCCGGTGCCCGAAGAGGTGCTGGTGCGCGAGCTGGCGCTGTATGCCGATCGCATCGACGTCAGCGAGGAACTGGTTCGTCTCGCCGCCCACCTCGACGCGCTCGACGCGCTCTTCACCGGGCCGGACGACGGCCTCGGCCGCAAGCTCGAATTCCTGCTGCAGGAGATCGGCCGGGAAATCAACACCACGGGCAGCAAGAGCAACGATGTGGCGCTGACCCGGCGGGTGCTCGACGCCAAGGGCATCCTCGAACAGATGCGCGAGCAGGCGGCGAACGTCGCATAGGATAGCAGCCAATCGACTCGTGCCCGCCCTCCGAGCGGAGGAGACATCAGCCGAGCGCGGCGTCGATCGCCTCGCCCAGTCGCGCCGCCACCAGCCGGCCGCGGCCGCTACCGGTGCCTGGCCCGAGCAGGCGCTGGAAGCCAAGCCTGCGCGCTTCGGTGGCGCGCAGGTCATAGCGCGGCGCCGGGCGCAATTCGCCGCCGAGGCCCACCTCACCCACCGCCACCAGGTCGGCGGGCACCGCGATCTCGCGCCAGGCGCTGGCGACCGCCAGGGCGATCGCCAGGTCGGCCGCTGGCTCGGCCACCTTGGCGCCGCCGGTGGCGTTGACGAAGACGTCGGCGGTGCCGAGGGGAAGGCGCAGCCGACGTGAGAGCACCGCCAGCACCATCGCCACGCGGTTGGGGTCTAGCCCTGAGACGCGGCGCACGGGCTGCGGGTAGTCGGTGGGATTGACCAGCGCCTGGACCTCGACCAGCAGGCAGCGGTTGCCTTCGATGGTCGGGCACACGCAGCTGCCGGCGACGCCGGGATCGCGATCGGCGAGAAAGATGCCGGTCGGATCGGCGACTTCCTCCAAGCCGATCGCACCCATGCGGAACAGGCCGAGTTCGCTGGTCGCGCCGAAGCGGTTCTTCACCGCGCGCAGGACGCGCAGGTCCTGGTAGCGGTCGCCCTCGAAGGACAGGACGGTGTCGACCAGGTGTTCGAGCAGGCGCGGCCCGGCGATGGTGCCGTCCTTGGTGACGTGGCCGACGATGACCAGCGCCACGCCGGCGCGCTTGGCGGCCTCGACCAGGTGCGCCGCGCAGCCGCGGACCTGGCTGACCGAACCCGGTCCGCCTTCGAGCCCGTCGAGACTCAGCAGTTGGATCGAATCGACCACCGCCAGGGCGTATGCGCGCGACGACAGCGCGCCGGCCACCGCCGCGCAGTCGCTGGTCGCGGCCAGGCGCAGGCCGGGGGCGAGTGCGCCGAGGCGCTCGCAGCGCTGGCGCACCTGGGAGGTCGATTCCTCGGCGGTGACGTAGAGCACCGGCTTTGCGCGCGCGACCGCGGCGGCAACCTGCGCTAGCAGGGTGCTTTTGCCGATACCGGGTTCACCGCCGAGCAGCACCACGCCACCCACGGCCAAGCCGCCGCCGAGCACGCGATCGAGTTCGGCGAGTCCGGTCGCCAAGCGCGCGACTGGCGCGGCGCTATCGGCGTCGATGGTCTCGACCGCCAGGGTCGCCGCGGCGCGCGCCTGGCCTTCGCTGCGCGCGGCCATCGCCGCCTCGCCGGCCGAGATCTCGGCGACGCTGTTCATGGTGGCGCAGGCGGTGCAGCGACCGATCCATTTGAGAAAGGTCTCACCGCATGCACGACAGGCGAAGGTGGGCGCGCGCTTGGCCATGCGCGGCAGGGTTGCGCTCGGGGGACGGGGGTCCAGCGCTCACGGCCGGAGGAGGGCCTCACCAATGCCGAGCCCGGCGACCGACCCGGGACTTGGCCAACACGTGCCGGCCAAGCTCAGCTCGGCGATCCCAGGCACCGTTCGCATGGCCGATCGCGTCGTGTGGGGCGGCGGCGCCTGGGATCGCCGAGCTGCGCTCGGCCTGCTTCGGCTCGGCTCGTCTACTTCGCCAACCAGGCCGCGATTTCGCCCAGCGGCACGTCGCCTTGCCAACGCTTCAAGACCGCGCCGCCGGCGCGGTCGACCGCGATCAGCTGCGGCGTGCGCGCCGTCGCCTGCAACTCGCCCAGCCGCTTGGCATCGTCCGCGACCAGGCGGTCGACGGCGCCGGGATGGCGCTCGATCGACCCTTCGAGCGCAAGCGGGTCGATCATTTCGCCGAGGCGCGCGCGCAGCTCGCGCGCGTCGGCGCCGGCGCGGCTGCCGAGCATGGTCGCGAGGTAGAGGTCGTAGCGCGCTTGGCCGTCCATCGCCGCCGCCGCCGCCCACCGCGCCAGGGTCAGGCTGGCCGGCTCGCTGCGGCGCACGAGGTGGCGGGTGACCAGCTCGGCCTTCCCCGCCGCTAGGAAGGGCGCCAACGCGGTCATCAGCTCGTGATGGGTGGCGGCGCAGTGCGGACACTGGAAGTCGATCACCAGTTCGAGCACCACCGGCGCCGCGCTGTCGCCGCGCCGGCGCGCCGAGTCGGCGGTGGCGAAGGCGAGCTTGTTCCCCGCGGATAAGGCCGGCGCGGGCAGCGAGGTCAGCAGGTCGACGTCGGCGGTGTCGCGCACCAGTCCGGGATGGAAAGCGGCATGCAGTCCAAGCCCAGCGATCAGCGCGGCGGCGAGTCCGCTCGCGGTTGTGGCGCGCCAGGCCTCGCCGCGCAGCAGTCCGCCGGCGCAGCACAGCGCCGCGGTATGCACGGCCAGGCAGTGCGGGCAGACCAGATCCAGGCGCAGGCCGAGGTGGATGAAGTAGAGGCTGCCGCCGATCAGGGCCCAGCCCAGCGACCGCGTCGGCAGGGACAGCGCGGGACGATGCCGCTCGCGCAGACACGCCGCAGCGAAGGCGAGGGCGCCCACCACCGCCGCCCACAACAGGCTGACGCCGGCGAGCGTCTGATAATGCCCGCCGCCGGCGCAGGCCACCTCGCATGGCCACAAGCCCGGGACCGGCACCAGGCGCAGCGCCGCGATCAGGGCGGTGAGCAATCCCAGGGCGGGCAGGCCGGCGCGGGCCGCCTGTGGCCAGCGCCAGCCGATGATCAGCGCCGCGATCAGCGCCACCAGCGAACCCGCCAACGCGGCCGGAACCGGCGCGAAACGCCACAGACCGGCGACCAGGGCGACCAGGAGGGGGACGAGCACCGGCATCCCCGGCAGCGTAACGCCACCGCGGCGCGAGGGGAGGGCTTGGCATGGCATGGCGTACGCGCTGCGCGCTGCGCGGATGCAGTCCATGCATGCACCCCCGGTGGCGAGTCGACCTGCGCGTGGAAACGCTGGCATCGCCCCTTGTCGCGGGAGACTCCCGCACCGGCCCATGGACCAAACCTCGCCTTCCTCTGCCTCCCCGCTTCCTGCCGTCGAGGGTTTCCGCCCGACCAGCGAACACGTGCGCGGCCGCGCCTGGCCGCTGCGGCTGCTCGGCCGCTTCAGCTCGTTGCGGTCGGCGGCGCTGCTGATCTCGACCCTCGCCGTGGTGATTGGACTGGGCACCTACTACGAACGCGACTTCGGCCATCCCGCCGCCAAGGTGATGGTCTACGAATCGTGGTGGTTCGCCCTGCTCTTCCTGCTGCTCGCGCTCAACATCTTCGGCGCCGCCGCGGTGCGCTTTCCCTGGCGCCGCCGGCAGATCGGCTTCGTCGTCGTCCACATCGGCCTGCTCACCATCATGGTCGGCTTCTGGCTAGCGAAGGATCGCCTCGACGGCGTGCTGCTGGTGCCGCCCGATGGCGAGGCTTCGCGCATCGATCTGCCCAGCGACCTGCTCACCATCGTCGATGGCGTCGGCGCCCAGGAGCGCCGCCTAGCGGTCAATTTCCAGCCGCTGGCGATGGGCACCCGGCCCAGCCTGTTGCGCTATGCGCTCTCGGCGTGGTGGCCGCTCGACAGCGGTGGTCTCGCCAGCGTCGACGTGCCGCTGGCCACGCCGTCGACCGACTATGATGCCGTGCTGGCGGATCCCACGGCGGGGTGGTCGTTCGGTCGCTGGTGCAAGCGGACCTGGTTGTCGATCAAACACGGCGGCCGCGTGCTCGCCCCGGCAAGCTTCCCTTCCGTGCGCGTGCGGCGCATCGCGCTCACCGCGCACGAGGGACTCGGTTTCGGCCCGGCGTCTGGCAGCGGAGTGCCGGCGGTGAAGGCGGTGCTGAGCGGGCGCACGCCGACGATGCCGGCGTCGGCCAACGAGACGATCGCCAGCGGCTGGCTCAGCCCGGCCGGACAGGCCATGCTCGACGCCGGCATCGTCG
>Ga0163154_10008238_pt1 | contig 12216 bp, 7 predicted proteins | sample OliLakLV19MP9P1_FD_148649 | JGI IMG/M metagenome (GOLD analysis project Ga0163154, IMG submission 148649) | Freshwater microbial mat bacterial communities from Lake Vanda, McMurdo Dry Valleys, Antarctica - Oligotrophic Lake LV.19.MP9.P1 | ecosystem: Environmental > Aquatic > Freshwater > Lake >... | reverse complement strand
CGGTGATTATTTTATTGCGTTGCTGGCCACAGGTAGTGATACGTCTTACACACTGGCTGTAACGATAGAGTAGACAGCCAGTGTAGACAGCCAGTGTAGACAGCCAGTGTAGACAGCCCATCCGTTGGCTCTACGCCATGCAGGAAAACCGGCAACTAGATCAGTTGCCGGTTTTCCTGCATGGCGTTCGCTTCCGATCAACTTCGCACGACTGAGCTACGACTCAAACCCAATCGAAAACATACTTTCCAAGTCGTGTCTGGAGAACGCACGAAACGCAATATGCGTCTCCGTTTTCTGGATGCCATCTACTTTTAACATCTGATTGGTAACCAGGTCGGCCATCTCATCATTGGTTTTGACGCGTATTAGCGCGATCAGGTCGATGCGGCCACCGACCGAGTAGACCTCTGAAACGCCCGGAAAACTGGCGATCTGCTCGGCCACCTCGTTGATGCGGCCATGCTCGGTGTTAATCAGGATAATTGCTGTGACCATAAAGCGGTGCCTTTCTTTTGAACGACGTTCTGTTTAGACAGAGGCGTTTTCAAATAACCACAGGTGTAGAGCGTCTGCTATGCTAACGCATATTCTAACGCACGTGGTCCAGGCAAGAGAAAACCGTTACACAGTGCGCGGAGAACAAAGTAATCGCCCAGGTTTTCGCTGTGTAACGGTTTCTGTTGTGTTACCGATAATGCTTATTACTGCGCCGGTGGGAAGGTAGCGCTTGCGCAGCGAAAACCAAGGTTAGAATCATAACTGTCGGGCAAGAAATTCTTGCGCACTGTGCTGCGCAAATAGAGCGCAATATCGTTCCAACTGCCACCTCGTAATACCCGTGTCACACCTTCGCTCGGTCCGGTGGGGTTCTGCGGCGACGCGGTTAAATAGTAATCCCATTGATACCAGTCTGCCACCCATTCACGCACATTGCCGCCCATATCGTATGCCCCATAGCCGCTCACATCGGCTGGGAAAGATCCCACCGGTGCGACATCGCGCGCAATGTAGTTGAAGTTCGCCTGGCTGGTTGGCTCCTCATTGCCCCAGGGGAAAAGATAATTTTCTGGGCCGCGAGCCACTTTTTCCCATTCGGCCTCGGTGGGTAGGCGTTTGCCGCGGAAGCTGCAATAGTCGGCCGCATCATGCCAGGTTACCCAAATCGCAGGAAAGTTGCCAAAGTCGGATTCCGCATAGTAATTGGCGAAATTGAGCGAGCGGGGCAACCGCGGTGACGAGCAATTGCTGGCTTGCACACATTCGGCATATTGGCGGTTGGTTACTTCGTATTGGTCGATGTAGTATTCATCTACATGAATTAACTGTTCTGCTTTTTCATCGGGGAAGCCGGCACGGTTGCCGCGGATAAATGCGCCGCTGGGAATATGGACCATCGGGATCATATCGAGATCCAGATAGGAGCGTCCCGGCCAAACTTCAATCGCAAAAGGCTGATCGGCGCCAAACCACTTAGCATAGAGCCGATCATAGACACCGTCTAACTTCATCTCTTGCAGCGTAAAGTTTACCAATTCTTGAAAACGGCTATCATAATTAGGGATGCCTAACCCATAAGGTTCACTGCTAAAACGTTCATCAATCACAATGAGGCCAGGGTTGTCTTTGGCAAACTGCACCAATGCCGCGCGCGTAGCTGTCAAGCCATCTACCTGACCGGCTTTGAGCGCTTCGAGCGCAGGTGCATATTCCTGAAAGGGTAAAATGTTGATCGTAAGCCCTCTGAGATTGGCCGCACTTTGGATCGTTTCCACTGTAGCCGATCCTTGGATCACGGCAATCGTACGATTGTTGAAGTCGGCCAATGTGGGCAGCCCGGCGTCGCTGCGCGCCAAGAGACTTTGCCCATCCTGAAAATAGGTTTGGCTGAAATCGATTAACTCGTCGCGTTCGCGTTTGTGCGTCATCGACGCGGCGATGATATCGACCTCACCGGCAGCCAACTTCTGCACTCGATCGGCGGCTGTGACGGGCACAAAGACAACGGCGTTCGTGTCACCCAGCCAGCGTCGGCCAAATTCACGCAGAATATCAATGTCGAAACCGTCGGGCTGGTTGTTCGTATCTAAAAAGCCAAAGGGTTTCAGATCGAACAAAACACCGGCTACAATCTGACGATTGGTAAGAATATCCTCTACTTTAGATCGAACTGGTTTGTCGAGTGTGACCGGCGAATCGGCAAAGGTATAAGGCCAGGTGCCGGGCAGAATTTCCACAGCGTAGGGTAACGCTGCGTTCCCGAACCATTGGGCATACAAACGGTCGTAATCACCGCGTTGCTTCAATGCCTGGAGTGTAATGTTGACCAGGTTGTTAAAATAGGAATCACCAGCCGGTAAGGCCAGGCTATAGGGCGCATAGGTGAAAAGTTCGCCTATAAGGCTCAGACTGGGATCGGTTTTGATTAATTGCGAAAGCGTTACCTGATCGGCAGTCAGTGCCGCCACTTCACCCGCCTCTAGAGCCGCCAGAGCAAGGGCATAGGTGGTGTAGGTCTGGACGGTTAATGGAACACTGTTGGCATCCGCGTAGGCTTGGAGTTGGTCAATTGCATTGGAGCCTTCGATCGCGGCGACGGCGCGACCCGCTAAATTTTCGATCTGACCAATGCCTGCATCATTTCTGACGACCAGCCCTTGACCATTGACAAAGTAGGTTTGGCTAAAATCAATTGTCGCTTCGTCTTCCTTGGTGCGCGGTAGAGCTGCTGCCACCATGTCTACCTCAGCCGCTGCCAACTTTTGGATGCGATTGGCCGGTGTGACGGGCACCAACTGTACGCTAAGGCCCCATTCTGCTGCCAACGCTTGGACAATATCCACATCAAAACCAATAATTTGGCCATTCTGATCTTGCTGTCCGAAGGGCGGGATATCCGAAGCTACACCAACCAGCAAGGTGTTGTTTCGTTCGCGAATGCGCTTGATAATTGATTCTGAAGCTGACGTGATGCGAGGAGACGCGACTTGGTCGCGGTAGGGCAAAAGTAAATAGTCGGCATCACCGGGTACGATTTCCATCGCAAATTCGGGTGAATTCGGACCAAACCACTGGGTATATAATTGGTCGTAGGCCCCATCTACCTTCATCTCTTGCAAGGTGACATTTACCAGCTCACGAAAAGCCGAATCATTCTGGGGTAAACCCAAGCTCAACGGTTGTGAGGCAAGCGGTGGACCCACGTAGGTCTGGCTAAAATCGATCTGGGCGGCCCAATCGCGTTGTTGCACCAAGGCTGCGGCCACTAAATCCACCTGACCATTTGCTAATTGACCGATCAGCTTGGTCGGATCGTCTGCGACAAAATCGACTGCCTCCGCATTGCCCAACCAGCGTCGTGCAAACTCGCGGGCGACATCCAGATCAAAGCCTTTACGTTGCCCACTGCTGTCTTCCTCACTAAATATTGGAAAATTTTGATGAACGCCCACAACAAGCCGTCCGCGCTTTAAGATGGTCTCGATTTGTGACGCATTGGCTGTGATGGGCGTGTTTGGTAATTTATCGAATGTATAAGGCCATTGGCCAGGAGAAAATTCAACTGCATAAGGTTCATCGGTGGGAAACCAGCGTTTGTAGAGTGTGTCGTAGCTGCCATCGGACTTCATATCTTGGAGCGTAAAATTGACCATGTCACGCAGTAGCGAGTCTCCCTGCGGAAGGCCAATGCTAAATGGCTCCTGGGTAAACCGTTCGGCCATGACGCGTAGCCCAGGGTTGTCCTGTGCGAATTGAATTAGCGTGACACTATCAGCCGTCAATGCGTCGACCTGATTATTTTTTAACGCAGCAAGCGCTGAGGGATAATCGGGAAAGGGCTGAATAATCAGGGCAATGCCGCGCCGGCTGGCTTCATTTTGCAGAATATTGATCGTATTTGCACCCTGAATGGCAGCTACCGTTTTGTTCTGTAGATCAGAAAAACTAAGCGCAGTTGTGCTATCACGCACGAGCAGACTTTGCCCATCAACAAAATAGGTCTGGCTAAAATCGATCAGGGCATCGCGCTCGCGCTTGTACGTCATAGCTGCCAGTAGCAAGTCTACCTCGCCGGATGCCAGGCGCGGCACACGGTCGGCCGGTGAAACTAAAACCAACTCCAGCGCGTCTGGATTGCCCAGCCAGCGCCGCGCAAACTCTTGGGCTAGGTCGATATCGAAACCGACTGTTTTCCCGCTTGGCTCCGTAAAGCCAAAAGGTCGAGCATCTTGGCGAACACCAACCCGCAATTTTCCACGCTGCTTGATCTGAGCGGCGGTCGATCCTTTGTTGCGATTATCGGCGTTCGGATCCGACTGTTGCGGTCGCAATATGTAATAATCGAGTACCCATGTGGATACGGCGAGCAGCAAAAGAACTGCCATTACAGGGATAAAGAACTTTGGTCGTGCGAGAAAGGCCATGGGTGCTGATCCTGCTTGTAAGGTAGGGTAACTGCTTGAGAATAATGTGGCACTGCACCAAAAATCACAAATGCTAGCATAAAAATGAACCAAGCATTTGTAGTAATTTCAATAACTTCACGACAAGCCAACTTTAATTGCCTGGCCGACTAGGCTTAGAAAATTTGGATCGATTAAATATAGATGGAGATTTCTACCAGTATAGATCATTCGTGGCCAGTTACAATTTCAATTTGCTTACAATTTATTTTATTGGCCTATTGAATGGTGATTTTTATATCGCAAAAGCATCTTTTTAACAAATTACCCTGCTTTTGCATATAAAATATGCGGAAAACAAATAATTATACGAAAATTATGGGCTGGTGCAGGCTCTCATGCTGTTATTGCATCCATTACTGGTTATTGTGTAAGCGAATTGAAATATTTGGGTTACCGATAACTCATTTATAATAGGCATTGGATTCGTTATAAATGAATTTATCCAGATCGCCCGAAGCTTTTTGATCGCTTTGGGAACTGCTGATCTGTGCCGATAATTGTTTTTGCTATCAGCATCTCGGTGCTGCTTTGATGCAAGGTGTCTGAATCGTGGCTTTACAACATTATACAGGTAGATAGAAGGATATTGTATAAATATTGTAAGGGTAGATTATAATAAGTCCTTATTCCAAAGCCTAGAACCAAATACGCAAGCCAAGGACATGTTCTTACGTCATGAATTTAGATGAAATCAGAAGCAAGTCTATTATTTCAGGTTGGTTTAGTGATAGGCGCAAACCAACCCTGATATCGAACATATTTGGCATTATTTTAATTACCTGTTTTCTTTTAGGCTGTAGTCAAAGTAGTGAGATCGATCCTTCACCCATACCAATAGCAACGATTGTCCCGACACCACTGCCTTTGCCAACCTTTAACGTCGCCGTGATCGATGTGATGATCCATGATTCCTACTATGGGGAGACCGATACCAATCTGACAAACCCGCCCGTTTGGACTGTGCCAGCCAATGCCGATGTGATTCTAAATCTCGAAAACCAGGGCAATCTTAAGCATAACTGGGCCATCGTTAAAAAAGATGCAAAGATTCCAGTTCCGTACCAAGAAGCCCAAGTGGGTGATATTTTGTTGTATGGGATTGGGATGGTCTACAAAGACAGCAAAACAACTGTAACCTTTAGCGCGCCGGAAGCAGGTGAATATACTGTTATCTGCACTGTATCTGGTCATTATCCAACGATGCAAGGCCGGTTGGTTGTAAAATAGAAGGCTCATATGCGTCGTACGCCATTGTTTTATACAATCTTACTCATAGAACTGATTGTCGGCGTGATCTTGGTCTACAATTTCACCTATTTGACGAATTTATTAAGCCGGCGATCAGACGCGCCATCTGTAACTACCGTGGCGGCGTCAGAGAACACGGCGCCGTCACCTGTAGAATTGCCCCCAATTACCGTGGCCGAGGTCATTTCTGTACCCATTGCAGATGTACCCGCTCCCGTCGAACTATCACCAACGGTGCTGAGTGTCTTTTCTGTCCTGCCCGATCAAGCAATCCCAGAAGAGTATCAAACCACTGAGACATTGGTTAACCTGGGACGCATGCTTTTCTACGATCCCCGCCTGTCGGCTACCCAAGATATGAGTTGCAATACCTGTCATGCCTTAGACGAATTTGGTGTTGATGGGCTGGTGATCTCTGCTGGCCATGATGGCAGACCCGTGCAGCGTAATTCACCTACTGTTTACAATGCGGCCTTTCATATGGCGCAATTTTGGGATGGCCGAGCCTCAACCGTAGAAGAACAAGCCATTATGCCCATTCTTTCCAAAGGGGAGATGGGCATTAATGATTCTGCGGCCTTGGAAAAGGTGCTGCGTTCAATTCCCGGCTACGCGCCGTTGTTTGCATCTGCCTTTCCCAGTGACACCAATCCAATTACGCATCAAAATGTGGGGATAGCGATTGGTGCCTTTGAACGCCGACTTAGCACCCCAGCGCGCTTTGATGCATTTTTGGCCGGTGATAATGCCCAACTCGATGCCGATGAGCAACGCGGCTTGATCACGTTTATCAACCTTGGCTGCACCCAATGTCACATGGGCGTAACGGTAGGGGGACTACTCTATAAAAAGCTGGGCGAGATCGAACCCTACGCAACCAAAGATCTAGGTCGCTTCGCGATCACAGGTCTCGATGAAGACAAGTATGTCTTTAAGGTGCCTAGTTTACGCAACATCGCTAAAACTGGCCCCTATTTACACGACGGATCGATCGAAACATTGGAGGAGATGGTTAGAATTATGGCCCGGCATCAATTGGGCAAGCAGGTGACAGATAGTGAGGTAGCAGATGTAGTAAGTTTTCTCAATGCCTTAACCGGCGAAATTCCTACTGCCTATATCGTCCCTCCGCAGTTGCCGGCAAGTGGACCTGATACCCCGCGTCCCAAACGTGTGAATTAATTGGTGGCGGTTTGGCTTGGCCGGTTGGACGGTGTCTGCCTTTGGATAGTTACAAGTGCAAGATGGTGCAAACAATGGTTTGCAAAAATAGGTAAACGGAAGGCAAACTGGCTATGAAATTGACAGGAGGCAGATTAGCGCTTGTCTTACTCGGCCTTGTAGGTATTGTGTTGCTGGGCGTGATGATTGGTTTGCAATTGTTGATCATTGTGGGCCAAAATCAAGCTGCAACGACAAGTACAGAGATCGCCGTCCCGACGCAGGCCGTGGCCGCTGTTACCCTTGCAACCTCTACTGTCGCACCACCAACCTCAACGATCGCGCCCGCAACCGCTACATTGGAACCACCGACGGCAACTTTAGCACCACCAACTGTCACCCTCGAACCACCAACAGCAACCCTGGCGCCGCCAACGGCAACCCTCGAACCGCCGACGCTGACGCCTTCGAGCATAATCACGACGGCGCTTGTTGTTGCAACGACAGAGAATGCCACGATCACGCCTACCCTGGCGACTGCACCCACTGCGACCGCAACCTCAATTGCACCCGTAGACTTGCGCCTGGGATATGTTGATCGAGACGAGCATTGTCGACTGGTTACCGAACTGGTGGCGCTTGTGCTCGAACAAAAACTGGGCGTGACCGTTGCTTTGGTGCATTTCAACTCTGTGGATGATCTGTTCACCGCGGTGGCCTCAACCAGCGCCAACGCGAGCGTCGAGCTAACCTTTTGCTATATCGATCCTGATGATCGTAGTTACCTGCAAGCGTACGGCAGTAAAATTCGGTTCGTGGGTGGGCATTATGCCGAGAACAAGCAAACGCGCCTCTACGCGGTCAGTAACTCGGTGATTATTGTGCCGCTGAAAGAGAAGCATCCTTGTGTGCATGCTTTTCTAAAAAATCTTGAGCTTGGTGATATCGAAACGTTATCCCAGGATCCTACCCAGTGGTTGGATAAAAACAGTGATCGCGTGCGTGATTGGAGCCAATGTAACTGATTTTCCACGAGTTTTCATAAGTAGCGAAGGATTTACAATAAAAATGCGATTAATAGGTAAGCACAACAATTTATCAACTGTAGGGCAGCCGAAAACTGCCGTGGCAGGGTTGATTCGTCGCCTAGGTCGTCGAAATGCTCGGTACAGTGGGATGCAGTGCTTTTATCAATTCTGTATGGACGAGGGATGCAATGAAGACAATTCGAGATAATCTCCCTTATATCCTTTTGGTGATCATTGCTATTGTTCTAGTCATCATCACGATTAGCCTCCAGGCATCGATTATTTCCAACCAAAGCGCAGAGGCTGGGGCGCAAGGTGGTCAAAGTAAAGGCATTATTTATGTGCTGCGCGAACAATTGGGTATGTTAATTCTACCAGCCACACTCACTCCAGTGCCGGCGGTGGCAGCCGTAGCAACGGATACACCCGCAGCTACAGCGATCGTACTGCCCACAGAAACACCTTTGCCAATCGCAACCGACACACCAATGCCGTCCCCAACGGATACGCCTGTTCCACCCACACCCGAGCCGCCAACACCCGAACCAACCGCGACATCTGTACCGCCAACCCCGGAACCACCGACCGTTGCTCCGGTTCAACCAACAGCCGTCGCACCCACCGCCGAACCGCCGACGCCTGAGCCAGCCGCCCCCGTGGCTACGGCAACCGATGCCGTGGTTAGCACACCGGCCCCGCGCGCCAATTTTCTACTTGGGTATCTAGAAGCAAGCAGCAATTGCCAAGTGGTGACAGAAATTATCCAGCAAATCTTTCAACAGCAATTTGATCTGACTGTGGAAACGGTGGCGTTTACAACCGCAGATGACTTGTTTGCAACGCTTGCTGCCAAAGATGAAGCATCACGTGTCGATCTCACTTTTTGTTATACCGATCCAGATGATCGGGCCTTTCTACAGAAACATGTTGGGTTTGTGATTTTTGTTGGTGGTGTTTTTGGCCAGCTTGATGGCAAAAGCTATTTGGTATTGAGTAATGCGACCGTGAAGGCGCCCATCGAACGAGATCTTCCCTGTGTTTATAAATTTTTGAAGAATTTGAAGTTCCCCGACGCAACTTTGCAAGGGCAGGGCGCTGCCGCTTGGTTGGAAAAAAATGCCGACTTGGTTCGCACCTGGACCAGTTGTTAATGGCTCATCAGTCGGAAGTGTGCAAACGCGTTATATTGCGTAAGGTAATGCAAAAGACCGGTTTGCACACTTTGCCCAGATGAGCCATTCCTAATTTAGCCGAAAATGTCAACTTACATTGAAAAATAAATGTTAAATTAATGATGGCAAGGAGAAGATAGTGATGGTGCGGCAGCGTTATTTTATATTTATCTTATTAATTTCGTTTCTTTTATTCTCGACAAATTTTCGGGCAGCCCAGTCGCAAGACAATGCCGATACGGCAACTGCCACGCCAGATGAGACCAAACCCCCAATTAAAATAGGCTCAAAGGAATTTACGGAGCAGCTATTATTGGGCAAGATGATGGTGTTAATGTTGGAGAATGCCGGCTATCAAGTCGAAGACAAGACGGGCATCGGTGGTTCGCCAGCGGCGTGGGCGGCATTGCAGAGCGGTGAAATCGACCTCTATCCCGAGTACACCGGCACTTCGCTTACTCTGCACAATGGGCTGCCAGCCTCTGCTTTGCCCAGTGACCCCGATCGTGTCTATCTGTTGGCGAAGAGCCTGGATGCAGCAAAGGGGTTGATCTGGTTGGCGCCTGCGGTGTTCAACGACACCTACACCTTGATTGTGCGCCAGAAGATGGTGGACGAGGGCATTACGACGATTCAGGCATTGGCCGACTTCATGAATGCCAACGATGCCCCTTTCACGATTTGTATCGAGAGTGAGTTTTACGGACGGGAGCAGGATGGGTTGGCTGGGTTGCAGCAGCGCTACGGCTTCAGTTTCAAAGAAGAGAACGTCTTGTTCATGGATTTGAACGAGACCTACGATGCGCTGCGCGAAGGCACCTGCGATGTGTCAGAAGGCTTCAGCACCGATGGGCGCATCAATGCCTGGGGTTTCTACAACTTGGAAGACACGCTTAATTTCTTCCCTGTCTACAATCCTGCCCCCGTCGTCCGCCAAGATCTGCTCACCATTTATCCAGAAGTAGAAGCATTACTGAACCAATTGGGCCAGCATTTGGACAACGACGCGATGAGTCAGCTCAACGCACGCGTCGACATCGGCCCGGATGGCGTGATCGGCAGCGGTGACGAAGAGTCCGTCGAGACCGTAGCCTTTAGTTTTCTGCGCAGCAAACGGCTATTGAAGCCGGCCACCATTACGGTTGGCTCTAAGGATTACACCGAACAACTGATCCTGGGCAAAATCATGGTATTGCTGCTACAAGATGCTGGCTATGGCGTCATCGACAAGACCGGCACTGGCGGTTCGCGGGTGGTGCGTCAGGCGATTGAAAACAATGAAATTGATCTCTATGTCGAACTAACCGGCTCTTCGCTGGCCGTTCACAATGCTCTCCCCGCGGATGCCTTGCCCAGCGATCCCGACAAGGCGCACTCGCTGGCCAAAAGTTTGGACGAGCGCAAAGGCATCATTTGGCTCGATCGAGGCGCGTTCAACGACACGTATGCGATCATGGTGCGCGATGACTTGTGGGACGATGGTATCCAAACGCTGGAGAATTTGGCCGACTTTATGAATGAAAACGACTCGCCACTGACGATCTGCGTCGAGAACGATTTCTTTGCTCGCGATCATGATGGCTTGTCGGCGTTGCAAGAGCGGTATGGTTTCACCTTTAAGCCAGAAAACGTGCTGCTCATGGATCTGGATGAAGCGTATGAAGGTCTGCGCAACGAAACGTGCGATGTAGCCGAAGGCTTTAGCACCGACGGCCGTGGCGCTGCCTGGGGTTTCCACAACCTGGCCGACACGCTGAATTTCTTCCCGTTCTACAATCCGTCACCGGTCATTCGCAAAGATGTCCTCGATGCCAACCCAGAACTTGCCGAAATTCTGAATGGTTTCGCCAGTTTGCTGGATGACACCACCATGAGCGAGTTGAACGCACGCGTCGACATTGGCGCCGACGGCGTCGCCGCCAGCGGTGATGAAGAGTCACCCGAAGCAGTTGCCCTCGACTTTTTGGTCACCAATGAGTTGATTTCGCCGGAGACGAGTTTGCCCTCGGCGGAGCAAGCAACCGAACCAGCAACTGCGCCATCCGCAACGATAACGGAAACTGAGCAAATCTCTACAACCGTTACAACTACCCCTACGGCAAGTGTCCAGCCGCCGGCTACCATTGCCGTTGGCTCGACCGATGTGGCGGAACAGGTGTTGCTAGCCAAATTGCTTGTGGCGGTGTTGGAAGATGCGGGGTATACGGTTGACGACCAGACGGCTGCTGGCGATCCAGATACGCTGCGTGCATTGGTAGAGCAGGGCGAGCTTGATCTTTATCTCGACTCAACCAGTGATGCACTCACCCTTTATCATGACATTGCGGCCAATGCAGTGCCCACCAACACGCAACTCGCCTACGATCAGGCCAAAGAGCTTGATGCGGCGGCCGGCCTCGCCTGGCTGGAACCGACCAATCTCAATCGCACTTACACGCTGATCGCGTCGCAAGCCACCGTGGATCAAGGAATTCGCACACTGGAAGATCTGGCCACCTTTATGAATGATAACGATGCGCCACTGACGCTGTGTGCCGAGAGCGAATTTCTCAAAGGCAAAGATGGCGTATTGGCTCGGCTGGAAAACACCTATGGTTTCCGTTTCAAGCTGGGCAATATCCTCGCCGTAGAGCCAGAAAAGGTCTACACATCCTTGCGCGAGGCGCGCTGTGATGTTGCCGAGGGCTGGACGACCGATGGCCGCATCAGCGCCTGGAGCTTTTACCCCTTGGCTGATACACTAAATGTATTCGCCGCGGGTACTGTTGCACCCGTTGTCCGCCAATCGGTGTTGGATCAAAACCCCGAACTGGCAGATGCGCTAGCGGATCTGGGCCAAGCTTTGAACGCCAGTGCGATCAGCCAACTGAACGCGCGGCTGACGCTGGGTACCGACAATGAATTGGAGAGCGGGGACGAAGAAGCGCTTGACGAAGTTACAATAAGCTTTTTATGCGAACAGGGCTTAATTGAAGATTGCCCGAATGCTACGCCATTTGCCACACCAACCGTGGCGGTCACAGGAACTGAATCGGTTACAGAAACAGAATCGGTTACCGATACTGAAGCTGTTACAACGCCAGTCGCGACCCCGGCGCGGGCAACGGTCACGCCTACGGAAACCCCTGTTGCAGAGGAAGA
>Ga0163154_10008236_pt1 | contig 12217 bp, 9 predicted proteins | sample OliLakLV19MP9P1_FD_148649 | JGI IMG/M metagenome (GOLD analysis project Ga0163154, IMG submission 148649) | Freshwater microbial mat bacterial communities from Lake Vanda, McMurdo Dry Valleys, Antarctica - Oligotrophic Lake LV.19.MP9.P1 | ecosystem: Environmental > Aquatic > Freshwater > Lake >... | reverse complement strand
CTCGCCGCGTCGCACGCTTCCTCGCTTCAATGGGGCCGCGGCTGATCAGCCGCGGAAAGTGAAATTCTAGGCCGGACGCTTTGAACTGTTCCCAGCTTCAATGGGGCCGCGGCTGATCAGCCGCGGAAAGGCGGCATCACGGGGGTGAGTATTGGCGGAGCCGGGGCTTCAATGGGGCCGCGGCTGATCAGCCGCGGAAAGTGCTCGATGGCGACATGCCGAACTCACGCTCGATTCTGCTTCAATGGGGCCGCGGCTGATCAGCCGCGGAAAGGTTCTCTTAGTGCGCGAGCTTCCTGGCGGCACGCTGGCTTCAATGGGGCCGCGGCTGATCAGCCGCGGAAAGTACCATTCGGATTCGACCCTTGGTGGACTGCCAAGGCTGCTTCAATGGGGCCGCGGCTGATCAGCCGCGGAAAGATCTACAGTTGTAACATCCGCAAGAAACAGAAAGAAGCTTCAATGGGGCCGCGGCTGATCAGCCGCGGAAAGAGCATCGCGTCTACAAGCCGCATGTGGACGCATATCGCTTCAATGGGGCCGCGGCTGATCAGCCGCGGAAAGAACGTGCGCGGAGGGCGCGGCAAAATATGGAGACTAGCTTCAATGGGGCCGCGGCTGATCAGCCGCGGAAAGAGCTACGAGCAAACTGTACCCTGAAAACGGCTACTGGCTTCAATGGGGCCGCGGCTGATCAGCCGCGGAAAGGGAATCCAGCCGATTGTCAGCATCGATGGGTGGTTACGCTTCAATGGGGCCGCGGCTGATCAGCCGCGGAAAGGCCGAAGATGAGTGAAATGTACCCCAAACTGGAGCGGCTTCAATGGGGCCGCGGCTGATCAGCCGCGGAAAGCGGCCCTCCCGTAGACGTGGTGCTTGGCCGCCAGGGGGCTTCAATGGGGCCGCGGCTGATCAGCCGCGGAAAGCCTGGAGGATTATCATGGCTACTCACTCTCTCTTTGTGAAGCTTCAATGGGGCCGCGGCTGATCAGCCGCGGAAAGCCTGCCGCTTGGGACGCGGCGATCCCGGAGGAGGGCGAGGCTTCAATGGGGCCGCGGCTGATCAGCCGCGGAAAGAGCGGCGACCGCTCGGCCAACTCGGAGGCATCTCCATGGTCGCTTCAATGGGGCCGCGGCTGATCAGCCGCGGAAAGGAGGAGATTGTCGCCGCGCTCCTGTTTTCAAGGATGCTTCAATGGGGCCGCGGCTGATCAGCCGCGGAAAGGGTATCTTCGTAAGTCCTTTGTACACAAGGGGCCAGGTTCCCGTCTGCGAGCACCCGGATACCCTTGGCTATTTCGGGCCAGCGGCACCCCAAGGCGCTGCTCATAAACGATGGCCAGCCAAGGGTTTGCGTGCCTGCGAGCGGTCAGCGGGTTTTTGGCGCCACCTCGCCGCTCGCGAGCCTGTGGCGACAGCCGATTTTTCAATGAGCAAACGGTCTCGGCCGTCACCGCGTCGTGAAAACGGGATACGTTTTCAGTTCGCCGGTCACGAGCCTCCCGAGGAGCCGCGCCTGCACCTCAAGCATCCGCCGATAGCTCACACGGTACCCGAAGAGCGGGTGCGTGACCAGCGCGTCCATTCGCTGTTCATAGGCACGGAAAAACGCCTTCCTTCCCGCCGCTGTCAGCGAGACAGCATCGCCGGCCTTCACGAAATCCTCGGGCTGAACCATTCGCGTGTTGATGGCCGAGAGCACCGCCGAATCCGCGATCAATGGCCGAAACGGCTCCATGAGATCGAGGGCTAGTGGCGCCCGTCCGTACCGCGGCTGATGGTAGTACCCGATGAACGGGTCAAACCCGACCGCATGGCACACGATCGTCAGATCCTTGGCGAGCACGCTGTAGGCCAGTGACAAAAGAGCGTTCACCGGATCGCGCGGAGGTCGACGATTCCGCGTCGTGAAATCAAAACTCAACAGCGGCTGGTCATGCTCTCCGCTCCAGGGTTCATCATTCGTCTTCACCATGCCGGCGAAGTTCGCGAAGTAGATTCGCGCCGCATTCCCCTCCACACCTAGAAGCTCTTCGAGTGAGCCGGCCCGTTCGGCTTGCTCAATGGCCCGCTTCATTTGGCCAATGGCCGCTTGCGGCGGCTCGACATGGTTGCGCTGGAGGAGGGTTCGCTGGTTCCGGATCTTTCCCGCCACGAGTGCTCGCGCCACGTGAAGACAGAACGACGGATCATCCGCGAGCCGAAACTGATCCCGTCGAAGCGAGACGTTTCGCTCGCCCAAGCCCCGAGTGAGCCCATAGAACCATCCGCCCATCGAGAAATAGGCGATCGGTACGTCGAGCTCGCAGAGTGTTTGGACCGCTTGCGTCGTGATCTGGATATTGCCAAAAAGGTTGACCTGGCAGATCTCACCGATCCGCACCTCATCGACCACACGTTCCTTCTCCTGGATTCGGAGCACCTGGCCGTTCTTGCCGACCCGAAGTCCAGGCGTGTTGAGATAGAGGGGGCGGAGATCATCTCGGGCGGGCAGGAGCTTCCGCAGTTCCTTCGTTTCGGGCACATCGGCGGCCGACATGCAAACCGCGTCGCTCCCTGATTGATCCGCCGCATCGAGCTGGCGGGCCTCATCGATCACATGGACGGCACGGGTCTCGTCTGGCAGGCAGATACCGACCAGCGAGCACCGCGGGCACTTCGGGCTGTCTTCCAGCGGCGGTGGGATGGCGCCCGACGCTCCCACCTCGCGAGCCCGCTCGAGATTCGCGATGGCCCAGTCGATCGTCGCGTCGTCTATCGGGATGCGTACACGCTGCTTGGTCGTTGCGTAGTAGAGCACGGCCTCGACGCAACGATATCCGTTGTCACGGAGCACGATGGCTTGGGCGGCCATCTGGGCCTTGTCGGCGTCCCACACTTCGAGATCGCCATCGGGCCCGATTCGTGGTGAGCCCCGCTTGTAGTCAACTGGCACCACCGAGCCATCGGCAACCTCGATGAGGTCCATCTTCGCGATGAGACCAACGCGGTCGCTCGCCAGCATGACGCTCCGAGCGTGAATCCTGTCGTTGTCGCCCAGGCTATCGCCGGGAGGCAACGCACCATCGCCTGTATCCACACGCGAGTGGCGGATCGCCCCCTCGATCGTCTCGCGGTTGTGGGCAAACACTCCCTCGACGTGCTCATAGAAGAAGAGCCGCGGGCAGTACACAAACTCGTTGAGCATCCGCGCCGGCATGTAGCTGGCCTCGGGTTCCTCGATGTCGGCGATAGACATTGGTAGGCCTCACACCACGAAACAGGGGGAATCGAACGCGACGTAGGGCTGGCCGAGCGACGAGATCACGCGGTCCCCACGGCCCGCAGTTGGGCCGAGATCCACGAAGAGCACCTGGTCTTCGTTGTGCTTGATGATCTGCCCGAGCGTGTGGCGGCATTTCGCCAAGTCGATTGGCGTAAACTGGCACTCGAAAATCGAGTATTGGAGGTGGTCTCCGAAATCCCGCATCGTTCGGAAGACGCGGCGAAGCCGCTTGTCGTCACGGATGTCGTAGCAGACGAGATACGTGGTGCGCATCGTGCGTTTCCCCTTCGCGACCGCCCTGCCCGCAGAGAGATCGAGGGTAGTTCGCGTAATCCCCTGTTCAAGACCCTCGCCGCCGGTCGCCACCGGTTTTTTGGCGATGGCGACGGGTTGGCATATGCTCGTTGGCTATGAGCACAGCGCCGCGGTATCAGCCTCACTACACCGTCGCCGACTATTCCCAATGGGAAGGCCGGTGGGAATTGTGGGACGGTGTTGCCATCGCCATGTCGCCGAGCCCGCTTGGGGGGCACGCGAAGCTGCTGGCCAGGGTTGTGACGGCCCTCAATAACGCGGTTGATGCCGCGGGCTGCGATGCAACGGTGTTGGTCGAAATTGACTGGATCGTGGCCCGAGACACGGTCGTGCGGCCCGACGCGACGGTGGTATGTGGGCCTGAGCCATCCGGGCATGTGGAGCACCCGCCTGCGCTCGTGGTGGAAGTTCTCTCGGAAGCCACCCGTGAGCGCGACCTCGTTTTCAAGCGAGCCCTGTATCAGGATCACGGCGTGCCGTGGTATCTGATCGCTGATCCAGACGAGCGGACGCTACGCGTGCTCTCGCTCGGCTCCTCAGGGATTTATGAGGATTCGGTCCAAGACTCAGGGACAGGGGCGGTATCGCTCCTGCTCTGCGAGGACTGCCGGATCGTCCTGGACCCCGCGTGGCTCTTCCGCTGAGCTTGGCGATCCAGGCGGGGGACGCTGCGTGGGGGAGTACCGCTTGACAGCCGCCGTACGGATCATATGTTCATGCCCACGGCGGGTGGGGCGATCGCTTTTCCGCCGCACTTGGACTACGACGATCGAGGAGCCCCGACGATGCCAGCGACTTCAGCACCCGCGCTCACGTTCGATCAACTTTCAAAGGCGGTCGCTGGGCACGCTACAGCGATTCGATGTCGAACCCGGCTACAACCGGCCGCCGGCGCCGGGACGAAGGTCTTCCCGCCAACCCATAAGGACGGCGTCTACGCAACCGAGACTCGCCGGCTCCCGATTGAGGGGAGTGCAGGCGAGACCCGCGAGGTTCCATGCGTTCTCTTGGATTCCGTGCAGAGTCAGGCAAATCGGATTGAGGACGCGCTTCAGGACGCCGTGGACCGCAAGCTCATTTCGATGCCCGTGATTGCCGTGGAGTTTGGCGACCAGATTGCAGACGTGCAGCGAGTAACGAGCCTGCAAGCCCCTCACCGCATCGCCGACGCGATTCTACGCGACAGCCTGTTCGAGGGGACGCCTTTCCGCGCGTCGAATGTCGGAAAAGCCATTACAGACAGCAGTCTCTGCAACGCAACCAGCCTGTTCAAGTATTGCCCCCACGCCTTGATCCTCGGCGTTTGGGATTCGACGGGACCGAAGGGCGGCCTGGGAGCCAAGTTTGCCCGGGCACTGGTCAGCGAGATCGTGGGCGTGGATGCGGTTGTCGGCAAGAAAACTTCTAGCAGGATCGACCCCCTCCAGACACGGGCCAGTGCAAAGGTCGTCAAGAACAAAAACGGCGAGTGGAAACTCGCGGAGGGCGACAAGGCCAAAGGCGCCGTTTCACCGTCAGAAATCAACCACGGCAACATTCCGCCTTCAGTGGCTGCCGGGAGTGTGACAATTGCCTACGCAGAACATTCTGCCGTGCTCTCCTTGCCGCAGCTTCGTCGCTTACGCTTTCCAATCGACGGAGTACTTGACACGACGGTTGATGACGCGGGCCGCACCGTCCTCGCTGCGCTCGCGCTCACCGGGCTTACGCTGGCCATCGAGCGAGGGGCCGACCTGCGATCACGGTGCCTCCTGTTCCCCGAAGCGGCATTGAAATTTGAGCTCCTTGCGACGCCGGGCAGCCCCGACGCATTCACGCTGACATCGGATCAGGCGATTCGACTCTTAGAAGCCGCCGTCACTGAGGCAGAAAGGCTTGGGCTTTCGTGGCAGACAGAAGCAATCTCCCTCCAGCCGTCGGATGAACTGATCGCTCTCGTGAGGAAGAGCCAACAACTGGCGGCAGCAGGCGAGGGGGCGGAATGAGATGGGCAGCTTTTCTCTTGTTATCGAGTACCTGACCGGGTACGCGGTGTCCACTGATCCGTCGTCGCGCGAGAGGGCAGAATGGCCACCCCATCCCGCGCGCGTGTACATGGCGATGGCTGCGGCATACTTCGAAACAGACGGTCCTTCTGACGCCAAGAGACACGAACGCGACGCGCTCGAGTGGCTGGCAACGCTTCCACCGCCAGACCTCGTCATTCCGCCGCACTCCGTACGCGACGTGCTCGAAGTCTATGTTCCCGTAAACGATCAAAAGGGGGGCGAAGCACTCGGCAAGCGGTTGCGTAAGTCGCGTACGTTTCCACGCGTCCATGTCGGCGGTGAGGCAGTACGCTTCGTCTGGCGAGTCGATCCCGTCGCCTGGCGCGACCACATTCGCGCGATCGAAGCGGTCTGCCGGGCCGTGACACGCATCGGCCATTCATCGTCGCTCGTGTGGATGCGGATCGAGGACGGCGACGGTGATCGCCCACCAACGTTCGTGCCCGACGAACAAGGGCTCAGCCACCGATTGCGCGTGCCAAGCGCGGGAACGCTTGCCCGGCTCGAAGCGATGTTCAACCGCGAAGCGATCGATGCCTATGTTCACCTGGACACGCAGATCGCTGCCAGTAAAGGCGCCGCGAAGAGGAGCCTCAGGCTAAAGCAGTCGGAAGCCTTCCCGCACGGCCCGCCCATGTCGCGGCCGCCAGTCATTTCGCTCCATCAGGGATATCGAATCCCTTCAGTCGCTCCGGTGCGTGCGCACCCGTCACTATTCGATCCAAACTTCATCGTCCTGCGCGCGGCCGACGAGTCCGGAAGGACGTTCGGCCTCGAATCGACTCCTCGAATCATCGATGCTTTGCGAGGTGCGATCCTTTCGACGTTCGGTGACAAGCCGGTTCCCGCTTGGGTCAGTGGGCACGAGCCGAATGGTGAAAGGCTTCAGAGTGAACCGCACATGGCAATCGCCCCGCTTGCGTTTGTCGGCAGTCAGTATGCCGACGGCCACTTGATGGGTTTCGGAGTCATGATCCCGCGAACCGTGCCGTTGACTGATCGAGGACGCGCCCTCGCGGCCCTGTTGTTTGATCAGACGACTGGCGATTCCAGAGTGATCACTCTCAAGCTTGGTGTTCTTGGCACCTGGGATCTTGTTCGAGAATCGGCGGCCAGTAGCAAGCACACACTCCACACCGGCACCTACACGGACCCAAGCGTGTCTTGGGCCTCGGTCACTCCGATCCTTCTCGATCGAATGCCGAAGTCGGATCGGGTGAGGGAACCTCTCGTATGGCGCGAGGAAGTTGCCGCCATCATCTCGAAGTCCTGCGCGAACGTAGGCCTGCCCGAGCCACTTTCCATCCGGGTTGAGAAAACGCCATTCTTCCACGGGTCGCTTCGCGCGATGCCGGGGCAGGGAGGCTTCCCGCAGCTTCGCAAAAACATGTTTCAGGTGCATGCCGAGATTGAGTTTGATCAGGAAGTTTCCGGTCCGATCCTGTTGGGAGCTGGGCGATTTCGTGGCTACGGGCTCATGCGGCCGTGGAAGGTGCGCGACTGATGAATCTCTCGCCCGAACGCTTTACCGAGTACTTCAAAGCTCTCTACGGTATGGCACCCTTTCCCTGGCAGTCCCGCTTGGCGAATGACCTTGCCAGAGACGAGTGGCCAGACTGTATCGACCTCCCGACTGCGAGCGGCAAAACGAGCCTGATCGACATAGCCGTTTATACGCTCGCGAGCCAGGCGATCCGCCCGCCCGCCGACCGAACGATCGGCCGGCGGATTTTCTTCACCGTGAATCGTCGCGTGATCGTAGACGAGGCTCACCAACGAGCAATCCAGCTAGCGAAGGCGCTGAAAGCTGCCGACGGCGGTATCCTGCGAGAAGTCGCCGACGGGCTGCGGGCAATCGGCGGGAAAAAAGACCTGCCGCTCGATGTCGTCCAGTTGCGCGGGGGCATCTATCGCGATTCGTCTTGGGCACGCAGCGTCGTCCAGCCGACGATCATTTGCTCGACGGCGGACCAACTTGGTTCGCGGCTCCTGTTTCGCGGGTACGGCGTCTCCCCTGGGATGCAGCCAATCCACGCTGCGTTATGTGGCTGCGACAGTCTCGTCCTGCTCGACGAAGCCCACGTCACGAAAGCCTTCTCGCAGACACTGCGGCTCCTCCAGCGGTACCAACAATACAAGCCGGGCATGCGATTCATTGAAATGACCGCTACACCCAGCCAACAACTCACACGCCGCTTTGAGTTGGACGACGACGACCGCGTCCATCCAGTGTTGGAGGCCCGGCAGAAGGCCCCGAAGCCGACCGAACTATGCAAGGTAAGCCAGAAATCCCTCGTCAGCGAGATCGTCAAACGGGCAACCGGTGCCATCGACGAGCAGTGCCAAGCAATCGGCGTCATCGTCAACCGTGTGCAAACCGCTCGCGACGTTCATGCCCGCCTGCGGGAGTTGCATCCCAACGCGACGCACCTGGTGATCGGCCGGATGCGGCCACTGGATCGGGATGAGTTGCAGGAGCAGTTGCGTACCCTCGTTGGCCCTGATCGACCTGATGTGTTGGACGAAGCTGTTTTTGTAGTGGCTACTCAGTGCTTGGAGGTCGGGGCGGACTATGATTTCGACGCCCTCGTCACTGAGTGCGCCAGTATCGACGCGCTTCGTCAGCGTTTTGGCCGGCTCAACCGCAAGGGACGAGACATCGCCGCTCTTGCGACGGTCATCACCACCGATGCGGCTCTCGAAGACGACGACCCTGTTTACGGATCATCACTCTCGCACACCTGGAACTGGCTCACCGAAGATGGCCGTACCGTCATGGACTTCGGCATCGCTGCGTTTGCGACGCTCTGGGACGAGCTGACTGATGAACAGCGCACGTTCATGGTCAACAGCACCCCCGATGCGGCAGTCCTCCTGCCCGCGCACCTCGACGCGCTCTGCCAAACGAACCCCCAGCCAGTGCCGTCGCCCGACGTGAGTTACTTCATCCACGGCCCACAGCGGGACAACGCCGACGTCGGAGTCTGCTGGCGCGCCGATTTATCCGACGACAACCAGTCGCATTGGGCAGGGATCGTCGGCTTGCTGCCGCCAACCTCGCCGGAGTGCATGACGGTGCCACTTCGCGCTCTCCGCCAATGGATGCTTGGCGCCGATCAGCCAAGCGACGCCGATGTGCCCATGCACGTCGAGGAGCCGACTCGCGATAAGCGAACCGTCAAGCGATTTGTGCTCCGCTGGCGAGGGGCGAAGGACGCCGTACTCGTGAGCGAGCCGAACGAACTTCGACCCGGTGACACGATCGTCATTCCCGCGTCCGATGATTCCTCGCGTATTCTCGGGCACTTGCCGGATTATCACGGAATGTTTGCCTACGACCGTGCCGAGGCTGCGTTTGAGCAGGCCCGCCGGCAACGGGTTGTGCGACTTCATCCCGCCATTCACCCGGAACTGATGCCACCCTTCCAAAGTTACCTCGCGGCGAGCGATGGCTTCGGCAAGGGGCGAATCCGAGAAGCTCTCGGTGATCTCGCAAGCGACTTCATGACCGGGCCGGCCGAGGTGGAGTATCCCGACAAGTCCGGCGTCGTATTCCGCTTCAACACTTTGCTCGCTCCGAAAGACGACTGGAAGCAAGATGCGATCATCGAGGACGACGGCGAGGATTCCTCGTCCGATTCGACACGTCCGCTCCCGCTCTCACAGCACGTTGCTGACGTGCTCGAAGCCACTCGGCAGTGCGTGAAATGCCTTGGTGTCGACGACGTCGAGCAGCTTTTTGTCGCAGCCGCGAGGTATCACGATGTAGGCAAGGCAGACCTGCGGTTCACCGCCATGCTTGCTGGCGTCTCACCATACGAAGCAGTTGGGCGACCGGCCCTGGCAAAGAGCGCGAATCCGTGGCTCACGCCCGTCGAGCGAAGCGCACGGCGCAGAAGGGCGATGCTGCCGGACAACTGCCGACACGAGGTCGTTTCGATGCAGTGGTTGGACCATTATTTCGGCCACCTGCCCGAGCTCTACAGCATCGACCGCGATCTGCTCCTGCATCTCATCGGTTCCCATCACGGCTACGCGAGGCCACTCGTGCCGGTATGCCACGATCAGCCCGATGACCCGGATCTTCTCGAGTTTGAGGTGGAGGGCCTTCCCGTGCTGGCTCACGTCCGCCAGTCGTGGACTCCTGCCCATCGATTGGACTCTGGCGTAGCCGAACGTTTCTGGAAGCTCACTCGCCAGCACGGCTGGTGGGGCTTGGCCTACCTTGAATCCATCCTGCGACTCGCTGACCACCAGGCCAGCGCGATGGAGCAACGCAGAGGAACTGCCGCCAAGGAGGTCGCCCGTGAGTGATGGCATTCTGCTGCGAGGGCTCGATGGATCAAACCCGCTGGCTTTTCTCGCCGCTCTCGGGACACTCCGCACACTCTCACTCGCGCTGCCCGATGAAAGCGTGAAGATGAGTTGGGAACAATTTGAAGGCGCTTGGCGGCCGCGCGTATTTTGTTCGCTGGCCGCGGATAGTGAGAAGCTGGCCGAAACGTTGTGCAAAGCCCTTCACCCGACCCGTGAATCGCATCCGACCCGGCTCGTGAACTATCAGTCTGGAAATGCCGAGGCTACGAAGTTCTACCAGGCTGTGCGGGAAGGGAAACCTATCGACTCAGAGTTCGATTCGTGGGTCACGGCTCTCACCAGCGACGTTCATCCCGATGCCACATCACCACTCCAACTCACCCGTAGCGATTACTTTGTCGGCAATCTTGATCAGATCATTGCCAACACCACGGCTGACCACATTGGCAAGACCTTATTTTTCCCCTGGCGCTATGCCGATCGACTGAGCGGTCAATCTCTTCATCTCGATCCATCAGAAGACAGACGACACGCTTATCAGTGGAATAAGCCCAGCGGCGACCCTAATCGGAACAACGCCGGCAACATGCTCGGCGCAAACCGGCTGGCGATCGAAGCGATGCCCCTCTTTTTGGGCCTGCCATCAACAAACCCCGAAAGACTCCTGATGACAGGATGGACAGGAGTGCGGGCAGTTGACGCAACCTGGACCTGGCCCGTGTGGTCAACGAAAAGTTCCCTCGACGTGGTCCGGTCAATCATCGCTATTGATGAATTGCAGGCTTCCCTGCCGAATCGGTGTGATCTTGTGGCGAGGGGCGTGGATGCCGTCTATCGGTGTCGCCGCATTTTGGGTGACAAAACGCCAAACCTGACGCCATCTCAGTGCGTTGTATAGCCTCATCGCGTCGGCGCCGCGGTAGTGTTTCGCCGAAGGCAGACGAAGGCTACGGGCTCCGACTCCGATTCGCAGAACCGGTTCGGGGGCCGCTTCTGCTCGGGTACGGTTCTCACTTCGGCCTCGGACGATTCGCAGTAACCCATGAGGATTGAGCGGTGGGATCTCAGTTCGAGGCACCCTCGCGGCGGAAGGTGGCGCCTTGCAGCCGGTAGCCGACGAGACGCTTTTCGATTTCGATGATCGCGTAGAGCACGACACCGAAGAGCGTGATCACGCCCCAGGTCTCAAGCGAGAGCGGCCGGGTATGGAAGAGCCGGTTCATGATCGGGCTCTGCGTGAAGAACACCTGAAGGGCGATCATCGCCGCCGAGCCCCAGATCGCCGGACGGTTCGCGAAGAGACCGATCTCGAACATGCTTCGCGTGAGCGACCGGCAGTTGAAGAGATAGAACATCTCGCCAACCACGAACACCGTCGTGGCCGCTGTCCGCGCCTCCTCGAGCGAGGCACCGTTCCAGCGACGCAGCCACAGAAACACCCCGTAGGCCCCGGCTGAGAGCAGCAGACTCACCAGACCGATTCGCTTCGTGATGTCGGGGCTCAAGAGCGGTGCCTGCGGGTCTCGCGGCGGCCGGTCCATGACCCCAGGCTCCTTGGGCTCAAACGCCAGCATGAGCCCCAGAAGGATCGCCGTCGTCATGTTGATCCACAGAATCTGAACTGGGGCAATCGGAAGCGACGCCCCGACGACAATCGCTGCGATGATCGTGAGCGCCTCACCACCGTTGGTAGGCAGCGTCCACACGAAAAACTTCGTGAGGTTGTCGAACACGCCGCGGCCCTCCTCCACGGCAGCCTCGATCGACGCAAAGTTGTCGTCGGTGAGCACCATGTCAGCGGCCTCGCGGGCCACGTCGGTGCCCCCCTTGCCCATCGCCACGCCAATATCGGCCTGCTTGAGCGCGGGGGCATCGTTCACGCCATCGCCCGTCATGGCCACGACGTTGCCCCGCGACTGAAGGGCCCGCACGAGCCGGAGTTTTTGTTCCGGAGCCACGCGAGCGAAGACAGCGACGCGGTCGGCCGTCTCGGGGAGGTCGGCATCCGTGATCCGCTCGAGCTCCGCGCCTGTCACGGCGATCGCCGGCTGCCCGTCAGCCGAGACAGCCCCGGCGATGCCGAGCCGAGTGGCGATGGCAGCCGCCGTGAGAGCATGGTCGCCGGTGATCATCTTCACGCGGATGCCCGCGGCCTGACAGGTGGCGACCGCTTCAATAGCCTCGGGCCGCGGTGGGTCGATCATGGCCTGGAGGCCGAGGAACACCATCTCACCGGCAACGTCGTCGTGACGAAGCGTCGCCGTGCCGGCCG
>Ga0163154_10008234_pt1 | contig 12219 bp, 4 predicted proteins | sample OliLakLV19MP9P1_FD_148649 | JGI IMG/M metagenome (GOLD analysis project Ga0163154, IMG submission 148649) | Freshwater microbial mat bacterial communities from Lake Vanda, McMurdo Dry Valleys, Antarctica - Oligotrophic Lake LV.19.MP9.P1 | ecosystem: Environmental > Aquatic > Freshwater > Lake >... | reverse complement strand
CCATGCTCAATTGGTATCGGGCGTATGTCCGTCAATCCCCCGCCCCACCCACCGATTGGCAGATTAAACCGCCCACGCTGATGCTATGGGGCAAACACGACTTATATCTGAGCCACCGCATGGCACAACCGAGCATAGACCTGTGCGCCGATGGACGGTTAGAACTGCTAGATGCCACCCATTGGGTGCAACACGACAAGGCAGATGAGGTGAATCGGTTGTTGTTGGAATTTTTGGGGTAGAATAGACATTATATTTATCTCAGTGGGGATGTGCTTATGCCTGTCATCATCGGAATTATACTAGGATTGATTTGTCTTGTGTCAGGGGTGGGGGTTTGGGGAAACCTGCCAAATAATAACCTGCTTATCGCGCTCAATGCTACAGAGAATGAAACACTTATTCGCATGGCAATTGACAGTGGGCAGATAAACTTATGGTTGTTGATTATATGGGGAACTATTTTCATAATAGCAACAACAGCCTTACTCGCGATAATGCTGTTTATCTGGGATGAAGATAGCGTTGGCGTTGTCGTTGTCTTTGGCGTTGTCGTTGTCTATGTCTTTGTCGTTGGCGGTGTCGTTGGCGTTGTCGTTGGCGTTGTCGTTGGCGTTGGCGTTGGCGGTGTCGTTGGCGGTGTCGTTGGCGTTGTCGTTGGCGGTGTCGTTGGCGATTATTATATAAAATTCAACAAATATAACCATCAAGATGATTTTTGGGCAGTATCTGGTTCGGCTTTCTCAACCATCCTCATTGTTGTAGGCATTATTTGGTTGTTATTGCGCCCAGTCCTACCACCACCACCTGTCATTACTCCGCCAACATTAACTGTCCGAGAGATGACCCTTGTGGCGATGGAACAAGCCAATGACGCGCTAATTGCAGAAATCACGGGGACATCTACACAATTGACCGCCAATGCACATAGCACAGCGATGCAACTCACAGCCGATGTTCAGAATACGGCGACACAATTCGCTATAAACGCGATTGAAACAGCCACCGAAAGGGCTTTTTTAAGCACCGAATATGCCCTGCAACAAACACAAGAAGCACTACTCGCTTTGCGACAGGGAACAGGCGTTCCCACACCACCACAAATTAGCGCAACACCATACCCAACCGATACCCCTATCCCAACCCCAACTAATACACCAATTCATACCCCCATATCACCAACGACAACAGAAACATCAGATGTGAATATCACCCTCACAGCCCATATCCTAGCCGTTGAATCGTTGCAAGCACAGCCAACGCTAACGCCAGAGTCAACTCCAAATAGTCCCAAAGTTGAAGATATTCCCAACATCACTAATGAAAATGGGGATAGCTCGGCAAATTTTCTGCATGACCCTAATTGGGATGCGATAGGTGTGATTGTGGCATTCATTTTTGGCGTGGTTGCCATATTGATTGCATTGAAACAATCGCAAAAATAAATTTTTGGTGGTCAGTGGCTGACATACGCACTTGCGTGCTAGTCAGCCATTACACTCATGCCTATTTTGAGGGATGTAATGGCTGTACTAGAGGCATTAGACTCGTATGTCAGCCACAAAAATTTTCTAACAATATCAAAAAAGGGATGATAGGCACGCTAGGCGCACATCATCCCTACAAATCACATTACCACACTATCCCTATTCCGTTGGCAACACCGTGAAGGTACTGCCTGCCCCGCGCCCATAGACATCGGGGAAGAAGAATTCATACCCAATTGGTGGGATGACGTTATACACGCCTTCCAAACCCGGACGAATCGTATACACATACTCATACGTCCCTGCGGGCAGATAGGTACTGCTCAACACGGCTTTTTCATCATAGAACTCGATGTTGCTAAAATACCACCATCCCCACCCACGACTCAGCGGGTTGCCCAAATTCAGTTCTGGGCGTGTGCCAATTTGTTGGCTGGTGAGCAAGTTTGGATTCACCGCCTCTGCACCTGCGGGGAATGGGTCTTCGATGACCACATAATGCAGGCTATTGGGGATGATAATCGTCAAGCGCACCCGCACCAATTCACCAATTTGTGCTTGTGTGATGGGGGTATTGGTCTCATCATCCGCCAGCGTATAACGCCGATTGATGATAATCCCTCTGTCCAACGGTTCTACCTCATTCACAGGCACATTCACACGCAAGTAGGCGGTGTAATACAGATTGCCTGTGCCATCGGTGCGGTCAATGACGATGCGGTTGAGTTCTCCGCGCAACATCTCTGCCACATCAATATAAATGATGTTATTCGTGGTGACATTTCGTGGCGTGATGCTCTCATTGAGGCGTTCATCCCCATTAAATGTCACGGTATAGTCATAGCTACCTTCTAATTCTTGTGATATGACCATCCAATCGGTGAGCGCCATGAGTGACCATGCCGTCTCTTGGGTAGTAGACCACGCATCTGCCCGACGCATGACCATCAGATACCGCACGATATTGGGGATGAGTTCATTGTCGGGGCGGAGTTCTGTCAACATGCCCAAGACCATCGCCGTTGTACGCGTATCGGTGTTCCAATTGCGATAATCACGCACAGATTCTTCCCAATGTGCGCCATTGGCACTGAGTATCGCCACATTCATCACATCAGAAATCAATGTACTCATTCGCGCTTCATCAGCACCACCCAAATGCAAGGCACGGGCGAGTAATGTCTTGGCATAAATGCTCATACTTTCCCGTGAATCGTATAGGGTAGACATAGAGGCGATATTTGGTGCATCGCTATAGGCGAGTGCATACAACATAAATGCCTGCCGATTGAGTTGCCATGTAGCGACACTTAAACTGGGGGTGATAAGATTACTAGTGAGATAGCGTTGCGCCGATTGAATCACACGGTCAGATACCGTAAATCCAAAATCTTTAGCGGTTTGCAAGCTAATTAGCACCCATGCGGTTAGATTGGGGTCGCTGTCATCACTATAATACCATCCCCAGCCACCATCTATTTTTTGCTGTCCATAGAGGGCTTGAATGGCGGAATTTGTGCCAAGTTCTAATTCCGCCCGCAAATTGTCTCTATTATCAAGATTCAATGCTTCTATGGCACGATAAACCATGATGTTGGGCAAAAACGAGCTAACCAATGCCTCTGTACCATAGCGGGTGTATTGGCGCAGATACCTTAGACTGTCTAGCGCCGATGATGCCAATGAATGGTCGGTTTGCAGGGTTAATTCACCCTCATACGTCTCCCAATCGGATGGCAACATAATGCCTTCGGTGATAGTCTCTTGTCCGCGCAAAAATCCACCTGTGCCGACAATTTCTGGCACTTCATAGCGATACACAGGCAACAAACGGTCATCACCCTGTCCGAGTGGTGGCTTGCTGGCATCGGTATAGGTGCCATCTTCGTTCATGGCAAAAAATGTCAAATTCACGGTGCGAACATCTTCGACCAACGCCTGCCATGTAATGCGAGCGCGTCCGCCAGATGCAATTTCAACCGTTTGACGGGCGCTGTCTAGGATAGTAACACCCTCTGCCAGCACTTCTACAAAGACAGTTTGGGTGGCATTGGTGTTATTGTTGACCACTGCCGAGAGGGTCGTCACATCACCCACCACAAAAAAGCGTGTGGTCACAGGGCGGATGAGCAAGGGTCGGGTGCTAATGAGGTCAAAGGTATTTTGACCGACCAACGTGAGACCATCGTTGCCACTCGTCACAGCACGCGCATCCAAGCGCCATGTGGTCAGATTATCGGGCATGACCACTTCAAATGTGGCAACACCATTTTCGTCTGTCACAACGGTAGCATTCCAATAGGCGGTATCCACAAATTCTTCTCGAATATCAAAAATACCGCCCTCGCCGGGTCCACCGCCACCGCCCTTGATGGTGTCTAGCACCTCACGGGTGATTTGGTCGGTGTTAATCGTGAGCGCCATCGCCGTTAGCACACCCATCCCTTGCGGGCTATAGAAATGCTCTAGCAATGGGACGCTATTGGGGCTAGAGATAGATAGCGAGGCGAGGTCGGTTAGCCCAACACCCACTTCTGCGCTCACACCCTCACCCAGATAATTGGTCGTGCGGACGGTATATGTCACCGTTTCGCCAGGGGCGGCTTGCTCCACATCGGATGTGATGTCTAGCGTCAATTCTTTTTGCTCAATATCCACATATAGCGCAATCACCCCCATGCGGAATCCCGCCACAAGGTTATTTTCGTCCACACCCTTGATGAGTAGCACCGTCACATATACATTGGGCGCGTATTCGGGCAAAATGGGGAATTTATAGATATAGCTGTTGCTATCCATCGTCACCCGTTCAATCGTGAGGACATCACCTCGTTCTACGGTGATGAGCGCCTCGACACTGCCCTGAAATGGCGATGTAATGAGGATTTCAGCTTCATCGCCCACCGCAAAATCGTTTTGGCTGGCGATAAGGTCAATACGGTTGCTATTTTGTTGTCTCCAAGACACATATTCACGGCTACTCACCCACATGGTGGCGGCAGAACGAATTTCGTTGCCAAGCGAATCGGTTGTGATGGCTGTTGCCTTAAAAATACCACCATTGGGTGGGATAAAATCAAACACCGCAACACCATTTTCATCGGTGGTGACTGTGCCTGTGGTCACGGGGATGGTTTCTTGTTCCCATGTCCAAATGGTGCGTCCGTTGGAATCTTCTTCTTGCACACTAGACCAACGACGCTCAACAATCTCAATCGTGAGTTCTTGGTTGGGAACAGGATTACTATCCCAATCGACAGAGACAAATTCAAAGGCGGTGGCAGTATTGGCTGTACCCACATACCCTTGTGGACGCACCCCAACATATACTTCACCCTTATGCACGACCACCTCTGTCCGATTCGATACCGCTTGTTGGCTCTCATCCGTGATGGTCGTCTCTACACGGAACACTTGGCTTTGCGTGGCATCTTTTAGGTCGGCGGGGATTTCGACCAAATACCGACCTTCTTCATCGGTCATGCCCTCGCCATCGGCAACCCAACCACCGTTATACGAATAATATTCGCTGGGTCCGCCATCGGGGTCAAAATCGTAAAAACTATAATACCCTTTGCCCTTATAGGGAAAATTATAGGGTTCAGACACCACCGTATAATTCACACGGGCATTCGATACCAACCCACCAAAGAAATAGCGACTCGACACATCCACCTGTACCACGCCACCCTGCACCACTTCTGGCTCTACGGGGGCATTTTCGACCATGAATTCTGGCAGACGATATTCTGCTACGGCAAAATAAATAGACCCACCTTCAGAATACCAATGGTGGCGCGAGGGCAATTCCACGCTAATTCGATACGACCCTAATCCTGCTTCTGCTGAAATATCGAATGTGTCGCTAAATGTGCCAAATTCGGTGACTGGCAAATTTTTGTCATAGATAATCTCGCCAGCATCATCATAAATCTGAACGGGGACGGTGGCTTCGCCATAGGGGGTATAGGTCACATCGTCTTTATCGCGGATAACCCCTCTAAAATACACAGGTTGGTCTGGGCGATAAATCGGACGGTCTGTGTAGAGATAAACACTAAATTCTGCTGGATAGTAATTGCTCGGCACACCAAAGTTATAACTTTCGATGCCATTTGACCAGGTGGTCAAGCCCACACCATAATGTGTGCCATCATCCAACAGGGCAATGCGTTTATTATACAGATTACCGGTACGGGGCAAATTGAGATATAACATACCATCGGCATCGGTTGTGCCAGTCCCAACTTCGCGTAATGGTGGGTCTCCCACAACCAACCCAGTGTCATAAATAACAATCGGGGCATTGGGGATGGGTTCCCCAGTCTGAATATCGGTTGCCCAAACGGTAATGCCATCAATGCTCATCTTGGTGGTGAGATTGGCACTCCCAACCACTATGAATTGACGATTTGGGTCATAGCCCTCGCGTTGTGTCTCTGGACTATTCATATTCAAGAAATAAATTCCAGGGTCAAGTGCCTCTTTATCTTCGTATAACCCTTCACCCAAATTGAGCAATTCAAAGCGCGTCAAATTAGGTGGCGCAACCGACTCTATTTCCCACGACCTAATGAGACTGCCCGAAGGGGGCGAATAGCGATATGTGGGGTCATAATTATCTTCGTCCAAAGCACGCCGTGCAAAAGACTCAAATGGAATTTGATATAAATCCAAATTGACTTTACTCACATTGAGGTGGGTGATAAACAATTGTGTTTGGGGGTTATTGGCATTATAAAAGCCAACATCAGCCGAGCGCATCCCCAATTGAGGGGGATATGGCGGGGATGTAAACGAAAATTCATAGCTCCCGACTGTATTCCCATAGGAGTCTTGACCACCTTCTGCAAGGGTGATGGTATATTCAGTAGAAGGCAATATGGGAAATGAAATAGACAGGGCATTATTCCATGTATGAAAATATAAATCTGGGTCGTGGTCTGGGGCGGGGTCAATGGAGGTAAGCCCCTCAAATGAGGTTACATTCATGGGCACATTGAAGTTTATAGACACCTCCCACACACTAGATGGAGAAGTGCCATTACGCGGTTCTGAGCCGATAATCTCTGGATATGGCACCGTATTAAAATAACTGGTGAAACCAGTATTCATCCCCCCGCCACCTGCGACACTCACATATCCAGCGTCAAAGCCTGCTTTATATTGTGTATCTATAATGAGCAAGTCTGTGGGGGTAAAGCGGAAACCACTATTATCTTCATTCCATTCAAATGTACCCGCAACCGTGCCTATGTCCTCTGACCCTGGGCGTATGAAAAAGGCAGATTCCACACTCTCGGTATCCATTGGCATATTGAAGGTCATCTGAAAACTGCGGTTGAGGGCAATCTCGCGCTCATTATTACTAGGGCGCACCTCTATGACACGGGGTGCTGCGGTCGTAAATGACCACACCACATCTTTTGCCAATACGGTGCCATCAATCGCCGTTAAACCCGCATTGACCATGATGGTATAAAGGGTGCTTGGCGACCATATTATATTGGGTGTGAAGGTATAAATGGACGTATTGAGCCATTCACCTACCCCATCAATGGCGGGGGTGATGGTGAGTGGCTGGGGTAAATCATCCATATCCTCAACAATCACCAACGGCACAACGGGACGATTGAAGATGACTGTAATCACCGCCCGTCCCGCAACTTCTCGTGTGCCATCTTCTGGCAAAACGCTGACCACAACCAATTCGGGTGGCGCGTCTTGTGGGTCTGGCTCATCGGTCGGTGTTTGGGCAGATAAACTCATCACCCCCACCGATAGCAACAATAAAACAAATAAATATCGTAATTTTTGCATCACTTCTCCCTCTTTCGTGCTAAATAAACATGCGATATATTCATTATACGCCTAAGTGAAAAAGGTAAAAAATGCGCTTGCCTATATGCTTGCCCTACGATTAGGCTATGGCGATTAGCTCAATTCAAAATTGGTGATAGGCAGATTAAAAAATGTCTTAAATGCCTCCCAATGAAGCGCCGCCAATTCTCTGAGCAGATGTTGGACAAAAAACCGTTGCGCCACCCAATCTCGTGGGACAGGTGCGCGACTATGCGCTACCGCTTGACGCTCAAAAATCCAACTGGCACGGCGCATGTGAAAGCTATCTGTGACCACAATAGAGGTCGTCCAGCCCTTTTCTATCATAATTTCTTGGGCATAAATCGCATTTTGCTCGGTGCTACGACTTTTTTCTTCGATAAAAATCGCCTCTGGTGGGACACCCTCTTCGATAAGAATCAACCGACACACGGCCGCTTCGCTACGCGATTGCCCACCACCGATTCCCCCTGTGCAGATAATTGCATCGGCATAGCCCTGCTTATATATCTCCGCACCCCACAGAGAACGTCGCCATAGGGCATCACCCGCCCGCCCATCACGACGCAAGCCAGACCCCAACACGATAATCACATCAGACGGTTCTGCGGTGATTTCATCGCCATATTGCCAAATTGTCACCACCAAAAAGATGATGATAGATAGCCATATCGCCATGCTAATTCCCATAAATATCCCTATTCGTCTAACCCACTTGCGTGAGAAAAATTTTTTCATAGGCTAATGCACCATTGGGCGTGGGGTGTCATCGCCATCAACTTCACTGGCATCCAACGCCTGCCCCAAAATCCACCCGTCTACGGATTGGATACGAATTCGCACGATTGGCAAAATGCTATGCCGAAAGCCAATAGATGCCCCTGGGTATAAGACCATCGCATCTCTGAGATGCAAAAACCGCACAGGCACAACCGATGCCTTTTTCATCTTATATAGGGCATCAAAATCTATCACATCGGCTTCTGCCTCGTCTGATATATCGTCATCATTGCCGTTTAGAATATTGTCATCTTCGTCATCTTCGTCTTCATCGAGACTATAATCATTTTCGGTGAGCTTGGTAAAATCAAATAGACGGGCTAGTTCTTCATCCATCTCGCCTGTCTCATCTTCCTCAAAACTAGCACTCGCCAATGCCTGAAAAACCGCGCTCAAGCTACCCAAATAGTGGCGTTCACTGACCAATGACCCACTTAAAATCATACCCTTCATAAAAATGGTGATGCCAATGGGCATCTCCATCATATTAACCATAGTCGTGATAATATCGGTCAAAATAAAATCGGGTGCTTGCCAATACCCAGATTCATCCATGAAAAAATCGTCCATATCATCCATATCATCCATATCATTCATGGGTTATATGCCTTTCTACCAAAATAAACATCTATTATATCATGAGCATAAACAACAAAAACGGGGCATTTCTGCCCCATTGGGTAATCGTATAGACGCATTAATCCGTGTCTAATTGTCGTAAATCTTTACGGACGACATTCTTGCCGTCCTAGCACTCAGTATAACCGCAGGTCAAGCACCGCCGACACCCCTCAGCACGGATGAGAGAGATTGTGCCACAGGATGGGCATAAATCTGCACCAGAATAATCTGTCTCTAGCGATGTTTCGTGATGGTCGTGTCCATTCCCCTTACCATTGGTGGGTTTTTTCTCTGTCACCGTCTTGATAATCGGAATTTCCATCATGGGGATTTGCAATTGCAATGCTTCTGTTTTGGGGAAATAGGTATCTTCCATAGCGCGTGCAACGGCATCTGGCAACGATGTCACCCGTTCCATCCCAAACCCAACCGAGCGCGACCCGCCAATATCACGCAATTGGTCAATAATCAGGCGCAACATCTCACGGCGGTTATGGGGTTCTGTGGTACGAAGCGACAACGAAACCATGCGCCCAAGCCCTTCTGCATCGGCTTGCAAATCGCTCCCTGCCTTACCGGGTGCGGTGATAAAGACCTCAAACGGATAGCCTTGCTCATCGCTGTTCATGGTGACATAGGCTGTGCCAAAAGGGGTTTGGCAATTGACCGTCACACCATGTAGGCGCTTTGGACGTGGATAAACGCGATGTGGTGTGGCGACTTGCTCCACTTTTTCGGATTTATCCTCTTTTTTAGATTTGGCATCGTTCTCTTTTTCGGCACGTTCATCGCCTTTGAGCATGAGAACCTGCTCATCACGGCTACCATCTCGATAGACTGTGCCACCCTTGCAACCGAGTTCATACATATATTCATATAAATCGGCTGTTTGTTCCACCGTGTAGTTATTGGGCAGATTCGCCGTTTTGCTGATGGCGCTATCTATCCACCGTTGGAATGCACCCTGCACCTTCACATGCTCCATTGGGGCTAAATCCATCGCGTTGATAAAATAGTCTGGCAATTTGGTCGCATTGGGGTTTTCATCGTACCATTCTTTGACGATAGGCACTTTTTCTTCGTGCAATCCCAAACGGCTCTTGCGGTAATATACCCACGAGAAAAATGGCTCAATCCCCGTGCTGGTGTTTACCATGGTGCCTGTCGTATTATGCGAGACAAACCCATTGGCGATATAGGTATGATTATCTGGCACAGACAAGTCATAGGTGGCAGAAATGCCATCTTCAATTGTCAAAATGGTATCTAAATAAACATCCATAGAAACCAATTGTGCAAGTGGTGTTTGGGCTAATACGGGATAATCCTGAACAAATTGCTTCACACTTTGTTGAGTTAATGCTCCATTGGATACCAAACCTGCAATTTTTTGGCGATACACGCTTGGCAGACTTTGTGATTGTGCATAGAAGGACTGCAATAATTCAGGAACAGCGATATTATCCCCTCTATCAGAAATAGTTCCTAGTTCTTGGGCTTTGGCGCGTTTGCGTTGGCTAATGAAATTTATCTCTTGGACAAATTTTTCACATTCGCGCCGATTTAGAAGACGTAATTCGTGTAAAATACGGTCTCCATAACGATTATCTTGTTTGGGCATCTGACGCAGAGTGGCAATAATACCCAATCCAAGTAATGCTGTTTGGACTTGTTTTACCAATACCTCTGATGTGGATACAAAGGTAATCGTGCCACGATGTATACTGCCATCCGCTTCAAATAACCCACGCAAGAAGGCTTTCACCGCTTCACGTCCAGCGCCCAAAACCTTGCTAGGAATAAATGCGCCAGCCGCGCCTTCGCCATAATTACCAACAGGCTTTTTCATGCCATTCGCTTCAAAAAAGCGCCCAATATAATAGCCATTTAAGTTAGCCACCCAACATCCCGTCCGATCCTCAACAGGAACAGCACGTTCCCCCCAAACGGATTGTAGGCGCATTTTGACGTATTCCAGTAAATCGGGGTCTTGTTTGGCGACCACAATATGTAAACCACCACGCGCTTTGGTATATCCATCACCCATATATAAACCGAGTAATTCGGCAAATTCGGGGGTCATGTGGGTCGGTAATTGGCTCATAGCACAATTACCTTGTTCCACAGGGGTAAGCGCAATAGATTCGCCATCCCCCAATGTATTTTTCTTCAAAACAGTTGTATCACCCACACGCAATTCATCCATGCGTCGCCACACATAGTTGCCACATTCATCTATGACACGAATCCGATGATTATGTGTCGCAGTGATGCTAAAGCCACGATTAGTTGTGATTTTTTTGACGGGTTGTGTCCCATTGACATAAAATTGTGATGTGTCTCGCAAACCAACATCTGTATAAACTGCCCGATTAAGCGGTTGCCATTGTGCGCCATTGGGGTCGCCCAATTCGACAATCGGTTGCAACCCAGTTGATGTGCTGACAAGTGTATCTGGGGCGACACACCCTGTCGGTGCTTGTGTGAGCAAAGTCACGTTACGAATACCATCTGCAATAATCTGATTTTTAACATCATCTGGCATTTGTTGCATGAACCCACTTTGCACAAATTTTTCGGCATCAAACATGGGGAATGAGCCTTTTTCTTTGGCGATAACACTGCTGGTCTGATACGCATGAACCGCCATGAATTTATAGAGTTTGTCAATAAATTCCACCGATTCTTCACTGCCATAACGAATGTGTAATTTGAGCATGAGTTCTGCCACGCCCATCGTCCCAAGCCCAACACGGCGTTCTGCCATCTGCACTTTGCGATTTTCTTCAAAGAAATAGGGTGTGGTATCAATGACATTATCCAAGAAGCGGATTGCATACGATACAGTACGGGCTAAATCATCCCATGCAACTTCATGTTTTTCTTCGTCATAAAGTATTGCAAGATTTATTGCACCCAAGTTGCATACAGAGAAAGCAGAAAGTGGTTGTTCGCCGCACGGATTAGTCGCAATCAGGGGGTTAAAATACCACGAATTGGACATTTTGTTACTGCGTTCTCTAAACCACACCCCTGGTTCTGCGCTTGCCCATGCACTTTCGATGAGGGCATTCCACAGGTCACGCGCTTTAATGGTCTTATAGGTGAGGACTTCGCGCCCATCGGCAATCCATTTTTCGAGGTCGCCGTCCCAGTGAGTATCATAATCGGGGTGGCTGGTATCGGGGAATTGCAATTGCCAATCGGCATCGGCTTTCATGGCATCCATAAAGCGGTCACTCAGACCCACGCTAATATTGGCATTGGTGATTTTACCTGCCTCGCGCTTGCTGTTGATAAAATCGAAAATATCGGGATGCCAGTCGTTGAGGATTAACATCAGAGCGCCGCGCCGCGATCCACCCTGCTCAATTAGCCCCGTGACGAAGCTATACAACGCTCCCCACGATACCGACCCGCTAGAGCGTCCATTGACACCCTTCACATAGGCATGACGTGGACGTAATGTCGAGAGATTCATCCCCACACC
>Ga0163154_10008232_pt1 | contig 12220 bp, 9 predicted proteins | sample OliLakLV19MP9P1_FD_148649 | JGI IMG/M metagenome (GOLD analysis project Ga0163154, IMG submission 148649) | Freshwater microbial mat bacterial communities from Lake Vanda, McMurdo Dry Valleys, Antarctica - Oligotrophic Lake LV.19.MP9.P1 | ecosystem: Environmental > Aquatic > Freshwater > Lake >... | reverse complement strand
TTCTATTTTTAGGCATATACAGCGATATACTGATTTTCCAAACCATATAGGTTTAGAAATATATTAACCTATACTGAAAACAGCTAGCGATTTAAGCGGGTTTTGTGTTGTTTACTTACCTTTAACTAATTACACCCATCAACTACATGGGTGTAATTAGTAAATATAAAACAGTCACAAGTAAAATAGGCACAAAAAAACCTACCGGGGTTAGGGTAGGTTAGGTTATGGGTTAGATATCAGGAAATTCTACATCTGTGTTTACCCCTAAATAATGCCTTTGAATTACCTCTACACTGTTACCGCAAGCTGTTGCTAGCAGTAGTAAGTCAGTACCAGCGTGTGCCATCAAGGTAATGAAAGTATGGCGGGTATGGTAGGGAGGTAAGTAGCCGTCAATTAAACCATCAGTTACTAACTGAGTTACAACACCGGGATAAGTGTATGACTTATCACCCTGCCTTTGACTTTTCATTTTCCACAATTGACTAATTGCAACTGTACTATATGAACCGCCATTGGTATTAGTAAACACTAAATCGTTAGATTGTGCATCAACGGGTTTAATCCGTAGCAGCAACCCCTTGAGTTTAGGGTAGATTTTGAAGATTCTAGTTTCACCAGTTTTGGTTTGTTGAGTGTTTTTTAACACGCCATTATAGGACTTGCTAAAACGGATGTAATTCTTATCGCGTCCCATAAATACATCTTGCCAGCGTAGCGCAAAAGCTTCACCGCTACGGCAACCCGTGAGAAACAGAAACTCGACTAAAGGTGCAACCTGCTTATTAGCTGCTTTGTCAGACTCATAAAACGCTTTGATAATAATATCCCGTTCTACTTTAGTAAATGCACGTCTATCGCGTTCATCATTGTCAGATTCATTATCAGGTACATCCCACCATTCACGCTCTATACCATCGGCGTTAACCGTTGATTTGTACATATCGGTTTTGTTTTCAGCAACACCAGCAATGATTACAAACGGGTTAACCGTTAACTTAGTTTTACCTTGTGACTGTAACCGGGTAAAGGCCTCTGACAAAGCAGCAAGTAATTTACCTCTGCTATTTTCGGACAAAGAATAAAACTCAGACATTTTTTTACCGCAAATATGGGACAAAGCAAAATCCCATATAGCATCATCAGTTTTAGTAAAGGTTCTAGTTTTTTTGTCCCATACCAGACCTTTAAGCGCGTTAATAAATGTCTTTGTGTATCTTGCGTAAAATGTAGTTGGCTGTAACTGTGGTTGTTTCCAAACTAGATACTCTTCCCACATAGCGCCGACTGTTATCTCAGGTTCAACCTCTGGTATAGGTGCTGCTAGTTTCAGTGCAGCCGGTGTGTACTTGACTGCTAAGCCGTACTTAACAAACGTAGGGTCAAATAGTATCTGCCAGTTTTCAGAGTCTGACAAGTCACGCTCTATACGCAGCGCTGCACTTAGCGCTAGCTTCCAATTTTCGGGAGACTCCCTTAATCCTAGTCCCATTGTCCGCTGTTTAGTCGGGGTCTTACCGTCCAAGATTTCAAACAACGGATTGTACTTACTGCTGAATCGGAAGGCTAAAACACCTTTTTCAGCATAGACAGAGACTAGAGGCTTAGGTGCTGTATTTTTTGCTTGCATATTCTGTTTTCAATGTTCGGTAGGGGTTACAGCGTTCTAGGAAAGTTCTAGACTATTGGCCAGATTACCTAAAGCTGTATATCTGATTTACACCTATCAACTAGATGGATGTAAACATAAAATCAGTATATCATAGTTTTTTTACTGTTTGACAGGGATGAATCAATAAATTCACATCCTGCAAAACGGGTTTTTGACTGTCGTACCCGAATGTCAAACCGCTGATCTCAACTTTGCCGGTAAATTTATAAGGTGGCTGTGCCGATCGAGCATTTTCTGCTAAATTAACCGCATCAACACCGTCTGGCGTTTGCATAAACTCGTGGAACCGGATCATTGAAGAATAACGCCGCGCCAATAATTCGGCGATAATGCTAATCGGACGCAGTTGGGAATATGCCATGCTTGCCAGGGTGTAGACGGTAACAAAATATCCGAGGGAAATTTTGCCTGCAACCGTTGCTGCTAGGCTAAAACCAAGAACAGAAAATAAACACAACTGGACGATCGTCTGCTGGTATGTCCCCAGGGTGACGTATCCTTTGTGAATACGGTGGATCACGACTTTTAATTCGCGATCGAGTCTGGTGGTTTGCCTTTTGAGTTCATCACTTTCTGTCGCAAAAGCTTTGACTGTTTTGATGTTGGTGATAATTTCCGAGTTGCGGCTTTCGGTATCTTCGATGTATTCATCCAGAATTTCTTCCCGCGCAGTCACCTGTTGCAGGCCTTTGAGGGTGAAACTGAGGATAAATAGGAATGAAACCAAAATTAATAAGCCAATCCGCCACTCAATTAAGCAGATAACGGCAAAAATGCCGATTAATCGGACGACTTCGGGGATGAATTCGCCGGCAATTTCTGGATATGTCCAAGTGTGGTTGGCGATGCCTTTGGCGATGCGACTGGCAATCCGTCCGGCGTTGTTTTCGTCGTAGAATTCTAGGGGTAAGGTGAGGATTTTGCCGATCGCACTTCTCATTTGATCGCGCCTTGCCCTCAATGGTATCACCCAGTGGAACCAATTTCCCACCCAAGGCTGTACCGGTGCTTTGGCGACTGTTACCAGAAAAATCATGCCCAGCAAGACCGATAGCGATAATATTTTGTTGGGTGAGTGCTGGGTAACAGAGGCGATCGCTGTTATGAGTTTTTGCGTTACTGTATCTGTAGGTTGACCCGACAATACGTTTAATATTTGACCGATCGCGTAGGGTACAAGCAAATCGGCTAGTGCCAAAACGCTGGATGCGCCTATGCTGTAAACTGATATTTTCCAGTAGCGACTGTAGTATTGGAAAATGTCCTGAAAGCTTGCCATAAATTTTTGTTGAGATACAACCCTTGCAAACACTTGCATCTAAAATTGCGCTGTCTGCGCGCTTTGTTTACAAGTGTACTACAAAAGTAGTTGATCGGGGAGTCATCTCGGCTCATGCTAGCGACTCGCCCGATCGGGTGATTTATGGCAATCATTCGATCGTCAGCAATCGATCCGCATTCCTGGGCAATAAATTCAAGACTAAGGGCAAAAAAATGCAAAAGACAGAATTTTTCTTAAATTCTGCCTTCTGAGCAAGGCCTTATAAGTTTTACTTTTGAGTAGTCTGTTAGCTGAAGGTGTAGGCTGATTGCAGCGCCCACCAGATCAAGAAGCCGATTCCGCCGGCAATGACAATCGCCGAAATGGCGATCGCTATAGGACTGTCAGCTCCCTTGAACTTCATGATTCCGCGATTTAAATCTGACATGACAGTGTTCTCCCACAATTCCAGCTTGATTGTAGCTTTGCCGTCGGCGGATGGCGGTCAATTTTCACGGCAATTACTGATTTGGTTAATGATCTGGCTGCTGAAATTTCAGGTGGGGAGTGGGTTGGGGGGGGTTTACTGGGTTTGTGAAAAAAACTTACTAAAAAGACTTGACAAATTTCGGGAAGTGAGACAATATTGTTAATACCGCAGGAAATGCGGGTGTAGCTCAGTGGTAGAGCGTCACCTTGCCAAGGTGAATGTCGCGCGTTCGAATCGCGTCACCCGCTTTAGAAGATAAAAAAAATCCAGGAAACCGGAAAGTACATCCAGAAAGTTTTCGGTATACTCCTAATGATGGTTGAAAATACCTAAGTTAGTGGTAAGATTGAATGCAGAACTTGCAAGTCAAAATTGCCGATCGGACGATATCTCGGAACAGGCAGTTGAAAGCCTCGGTATGGCGAATTTGACAAGTTTGATTAAGTGGATATGTTAACGATTATTTTTGCAAAAACGCTTTTTTATCCGATCGCTCGTGCCATCTCAAAAAGTTCCAAAGATTGACTTAAACGATGAGTACCCCTGTCCTTGCCGGCGGCGGGGTCGTCTCGTGCCCATAACGTTGACAGAAGCCTTTGGCTGCAACCGCTGTCAGCAAATATTTGTATTGGAGGAAAGCGGACACGTCATCGAGCAACTATCAACAAACTATCCTTACAAGCAGGCTTGGCGGTGGACAGGGAACCAGTGGAACAGAGCACACCCGGGTTTGAAGGCCCATTATTTGCCACTGGCTTTGGGTATGATATTGGTGCCGCTAGTGATTTGGTTGCCCTTGGCGCTGCACTCGCCGGGCCCGAATATTATTCTGTGGGCAATGGTCGCCGTGCTGCTAGCAATGCTGCCGGCGCTGATGGTATGGCTCGCTTACAGGCGTTAGCTAGATGATAATAGAGGATTTTACCCATTCATCAGATGCCGCAAATGTGGCGCGTCGCGCTTATCAAGCTTCTTTGGAGTTGGCTACGACAAAGAGTGCTGATCGCGCTGCAGCTTTGCAGGCGATGGCGGGCTCGCTGAAACGCCGGCAAAATGACATTTTAGAAGCAAATACTCTGGATCTAGAAGCGAGTCGGGACATGGCGATTCCCGAGTTGATTGTGGAGTGGCTGAAGCTGACGCCGGAACGGATCAAGACAACTGTGCAAATTCTGGAACGGTTGGGGGAAATGCCAGATCCGATCGGCAGGGTGATCAATGCTTCTTATCAGGTCGATCGCTGTCAGGTTTACTGTCAGTCGCTACCGCTGGGGGCGATCGCTCTTATTTACGAAGCGTTTCCAGAGTTGGGGGCGATCGCGGCCGGTTTGTGTCTCAAAAGCGCTAACAGTTTGATTCTCAAAGGTGGCAGCGAAAGCTGGCAAACTAATGCTGTAATCGGAGAAGCTTTGGTGTCGGCGATCGATGAGGTCGGTTTGCCGTCAGGATGTTTGCAGGTATTGCCGCCGGATCGGGGCGCTTCGATCCGGGATTTGGTGACTCAAGACCAATATCTCAATTTAATTATTCCCTACGGTAGACCGAGTTTGGTGCAGCAAGTGGTAAGGCTGTGCACAGCGCCGGTGTTGCGATCGGCAATGGGCAATTGCTACCTTTATTGGTCGCCGACTGGTAGTTTGGAGATGGCAAGGTGGATGATTTTGGACAGCCATCAAAGCGTTCCCGATCCTGTTAATGCGATCGAGAAAGTGCTGATCGATCGCAACCAAAAGCCTTCTTCCTTAGTCAGGCTGTGGAACAGTTTAAAAGAAAAAGGCTTTCACATTAGCGCAGATGCGGATCTTGTTGCAGATTTCCCAGACTTGAAGCTGGCGGAACCATACGAGTGGACTCAACCGTATTTAAACAAAACCATCGCGTTTAAAGTTGTCGATAGTTTAGAGATTGCGATCGGCTGGATCAACCGCTACAGCAGCGGCCACGCTGACTGCATCGCCACTGAATCTTATTTAGAAAGCCGCCAATTTGCTCTGGATGTGAACAGCGCCTCAACTTTTATTAATGCCTCACCTCGGTTTTGGCGCTATCAAAATCGGGGAGACGCAATATTTTTGGGAATGTCCAACCAAAAAGGTTATCGTCGGGGATTGATCGGGCTAGATACGCTGACGACAATTAAAGAAATTGTTCAGGGAAACGGACTTTTTTAATCTTATAGGTTATTTAGGATTGGTTATTGGAATATTAAACCAAAGTCAAAAATGGGATAGTATTATCGATGCGTAAGCCTTTATAAGCCTTTAATAGTTGTTTCAAAATTTCTATTTATGGGATATAATAATATCTTGGTACAACAATCAGGCAGCTTTTATCTAAAGCAATTTGGTCGCCAGCTCCCGGAACGACACCGTGGACACAGATAAAATTTCCGCGTCCTGACAATAAGCCCGCGATTCATTTGTGGGTCAATCTAAAATCGGTACTGGATCTAATTAACTTTAGAAAGTTATTAACTCACAGGAAAATACTCTTAGCGATAATATGAAATCCGAAAAATCACTCAATACTCTAGACAATACGGCAACGCCGACTTTAGGCGAAGAAACGCTAATTCACCACTCGGTATACGCTAAGAAATTGCGCCCACTCCTGCCATCAGAAGCCTTTAAACCAGATTCTAGTAAGTTGGTTATACTGTTCATTAATATGGTCATTTTGCTACTGGGTTGGGGAATTGCCGCTCGTCTAGATCAGTGGCCCATCTATCTTCTATGGCTTTATTTACCTTTAGCTTTAATTATGGGTAATAGTATCGTAACTATGGGATTTTTCGCCCATGATTTCATGCACGGTAGCGTCAATAAAAAGTCTCGTATGACTTATCATATAATTAGTTTTCTAGGGTTTGCAATGATGTTTATGCCTTCAACTCAGTGGAAATATGTTCATAACATTGTACATCACAGTCAAACAAATTATCTAGAAGATCCGGATCGCAATTACCTTTACCAGCAGCCGAATAGTTGGGGAAAATGGATTCATAATTTCTTTGCGCCAGCGATTGATAATCCATCTTGGTTATTAATAGTAGGACTTCCAGCATCGTGGTTATTTCATCAATTTTGCCACCTCTCGTCGAGCCTATTGTTTAATAATAAAATTGTGGATTATGTGCCCGCTGCATTCACAGTCAGTCAGAAAGATAGATTGAAAATTGCTCTTGAGTTGTTTGCGGTTTTATGCCTGCATTTTAGCATTTTATTCTATTTAGAGTTTCATCCGCTAAAAATCGTTCTTGGGTACTTGCTACCCTTAGCAATCGGTCATACAGTTGCAATGTTTTATATCTACACAAATCACCTGATTTGTCGGATGACGAGTGTTAACGATCCTCTGATCAATAGTCTCTCGCTACGGGTTCCCAAAATAGTTGATTTGTTGCATTTCAATTTTTCATATCACACGGAGCATCATATTTTCCCTAGTCTTAACTCAGACTATTACCCTTTGGTTCAAGAGTTGATCCAAATTCACTATCCTGGACGGATGAATTTACTTGATGCTGGTGAAGCTTGGCAATTGTTAATGAAAACTCCTCGGCATTACAAGGATGAAGTTACGTTAACTGATTATTTAGGGAAAACTTCGGTAAATTGCCCTCTTGATAATTCTGCTGTAACACCTTTGCCATAGCTAAATACACCAGTTACGCTCACAAGTTTCCCCCAGACTACAACTAGAAACCGACGCTAACGACCAATACAGAGTAAGGTGTGCACTGCACACCTTACTTTGAGATATCGTGCTGAATTTTTAATTCTACATACTGATACTATTTAGCACCAACGAAGGCTTGAGAGCAAAATAAGGGATGACTCGTTTTTGATTGTTAGCGTCAATCCTTTGTTCTGCCATATTCAAATTTTGCTGGAACTGTCTAGCTAAAAGTTGGATCGGCGTTCCCGCAAAAACTTCGTCGAAACTCCTCCGGTAGAGTTCTCGGAAAGATTTATCGTAGTAACCCAAACGGTCATATCGATAAGCTGACAAAATAAACAGAATTTGCAGTTGGTCAGCCGCTCGTTTGTACGGAGGAAGTAACCGTAAAATATCCTTTTCCGTAATCACTTCTAGAGTACCCGAAGCAGTAATTCTTGGAATGTCCCGGTAGGCTGCCAAGGGCATATTTGCAGCAAAACTCATGTATTCATACTGGGGAAAATTGACTGCTGAATGTTGTGGGCCACAGGTAAAAATTACAGTTGTGACAATGGCAATTAATTGTTCCACTGTGTCGATATGGTCTGGCATTCCTTTGACTTTACCGCCATTATCAGACGCTAATTCTTGGGCCCAGGTTTGCAGTTCCACATCTTGTACGATCGCGATCTCCGTCGGGTAAAAGAACTTCAGATAGCCCGATACAAAGGTTTCAATCGCATCCCAAAGCAACAATCCATCATCTCGGTAAGGATAGTGAGGCAGTTGATTGGGGTCATCCATTCCCCGATTTTTCAGTTCAGCGGGCAAGGCAAATTGATCAAGACTCCATGTACTGCACGCCTCTCTAGTCAGTTCCATTGTCTCAACCAAGGTACCACCTAGCAATTCATCGACGGGCCCGCCGGGAGCGATCAAGTGAGAACGCGCCAGATCGTTGTTGGTCAACATAAAGCGAAAGTGCGGTTTCAGCAGCAGGCTCAGCGGGTGATTTTTAGCCAACTGTCGGGCGGTGACGATCGCGATTGGTTCCATCACCAGATGAGTTCGACCTAAATGCGAGCTCATTTCATGGTGATTGGCATCTGCTACTTGTACGCAGAGTTTCGCAAACAGCCAATCGACAGGAGGATCGAATGGGGTGTAGACATGGCTATCTGGGCTGGGATCTAGTTGAATGGCAATAGGTGTCATTACACCGCGATCGCGGACTCCCGTCCACCGCCAAGCGAAAAAAGCCCGCGGTTTCGGCAAGTATTTTCTGCCTTTTTCATAGGTTCCGCCTCCAACGAGAGCAGGCGCGCGATAGTGTTCGTCAGTACCTGTGTAATCGGCAATGTAAATGTTTTTGTCCTGCAACTCTTGGCGCCGATCGACTAATGGGTGCAAAGTCGGAAGGTTCGCCAGTGTTTGTGCCCGAGGATCGCTCGCATCTAAGAGGCGAAGCACCATTGGATTTGCTCCAGACAGGCGCTGTTCTGCAAAAGAGCGATCGGTTTGGTAAATTTTGGCAACTCCAGGTAGCGGCAGCCAAGTAAAAAAGTCTTCATAGTCTTGGAGTTCGTCGAGAGGATCGAGAAAAGTTCTCGAATCGGCTGCCAGCATATTTGCTGGAAGTTCCGATGTTGCTAATATCCGTTCTGCAAGATACTTGCTCGAAAAGTTCTCGACTGCGGGCACATCTTTCAATAAGGCCAAAGGTGATAAACTCTCATAGTCAAACTGATAAGCTTGTTGCTGACGATTCAAGGAATCTTTGCGCTGTTCTTGGTTCGGGTCGTCTTGAGGAAGAGAAGGTTTCATATTGTCTACCATTGTATAAATCAACTCTCTTTTTGTAGTAAAATATCGGACATCATCACTACTGATCGAGGATGGAATTTAAAAAGTATTGTGCAGGCTCACGCTTGATATAGGTCTTATTCACCGAGCAATAATCTTATTCCGGATTTTTTTAAACTCAGAAAAATTCCTCAAAAGAAGGCAACACTTCTCGATCGCCCTAAATCTAGGTTGAAAGGTTTCATTCTCCCGATAAGTAGCTAGCACTCAAGAACCCCGACATCTCAAAGAAGTCGGGGTTCGGGGTGTTCGGTTTTTTGAGCTTGGTCTACTGATTAGCGGTTATGCACGAACCATTAAATATTGGCCGTTGCCGATATATTCACCATCGCAACTCGCGAAAAGAGTTTCCGCCCAAATCAAGAAAAACCGCCAGATGCGACGAAATTTGCCATAGTCCATGCCGTAGTCTAAATCTTTGACTATTGCCTGAGAATCATCAAAATTTTTCAGCCAATTAACTAAGGTTGTAGAGTAATTGTATCCGTTGAGATACCAGTTTTTTATCGTTTTGAGGTCTTTGTTGTGGCTGGCAACGGCATCGTATTTCCAGATACGACCGTGGGGGAAAATGTATTTGTGGAGGAAAGGGCTGGACATATTGTTGGGAATGCGGACTGTGATAATGTGAATGAAAACTTTGCCGTTATCCTTCAGGAAAGAGGCAAGCTTTTGGAAACCCTTCGTTAAATTGCCTACATGCTCAAAAACTCCGATGGAGAGAATTTTGTCAAATTTTGTCTCGAAGTTGGCGTCGTTCAAATCGCCTTCATATAGGGTAAATCGACCGGAACTGAGGTAGCTTTCGGGGTCTTGCATCTTCTGACGCATATACTCGCATTGGTTGTGGCTGAGGTTAATGCCAGTAAACTGGACATTGGGGAATTTGGAAAGAATGTAATTGGGAACGCAACCCCAACCGCAACCAAAGTCTAAAATGCGATCGCCATCCTGAATGTCTAGCTTCTCAATCACATCATCAATCATCTGCATTTGCGATTGTTCAAGGTTGGCCGCTCCTTTTTCCCACAACCCCATGGTGTATTTAGGATAAATGAGTTTGCCGTCGCCTAACATCGGATTCAGCATTGCTTGAGGCAAGTCGTAGTGAATTTTCATTAAATCCCGGGACCCTTCGGCGGTGCGGTCTGTTTCTGTCAGTACCCATTCGTAGGCCATAAGCAGAGAGGGAAAGTACCGAAATAATACGGGCATACAGGTATCAAAAAGCGATCGCAATACTGAATCTGGGACTTCTAATCCGTTGATGTAAGACTCTGCTACTGCCATTTGCACCGTGTTAACTGCACTGACTGCTAGGCGGGTTGCTCCGTAGGCGATCGGACTTTTGGTATGGATATTTCCCACGATGGGAATGTGGTTTTCGATGTTTTGTAGGGCTGTTGATGAAGTCATGGTTATACTGGTTTTAAAGATGCTGCTATTCTATCTCACGAAAATTCGCTGGTTGTTAGAGAGCAAAAAAGCTGAAACTATTACCAAGTAAGGTTTACATACCAAAACTCCCCAAAACCCTAAAAATATATGGCGGTTGAAGGGGATTTGATAACGGATTTATAGGGCTTTGGGCGATAGGAATTTTATTAAGAATTATGTCAGCCAATTTTAGATTTTAGATTTTAGATTAACTCCACAGCTTGAATGGGGGTATTTTCAGGGTGAGATGAAGATTTTAGTGTTCAGCTATACCATTTTAGAGTTGAGAATTGAGAATGAATGATGAGCTAAGAGTTGGACTCTTGCCTAGAGTTGCTTTCTTTTTTTAAACTGGTGTCAGTTGGGAACTTGATCTGACGCAAGGAGAAGCAAATGCCGATCGCGACTTATAGTTAAGGAATCAGGGGATACACAAAAAATGCCGAGAAACCGGGTTTGCATAAAGGTTCGCTGCAATAACAGATGTCCGCGAGATTCCTCGCTAATTAGCTATACGGGCCAAATATGCCACAGATTCACTATCTGCCGGACGATCGCACGATCGAGATAGACGACGACGATATCATTCTGGAAGCTTCGCTGCGTGCAGGCATTCCCCACACCCACATCTGCGGCGGTAGTGGCCGGTGTTCGACTTGTCGCGTATTGATTGTCGAAGGTTTGGAATTTTGCTCTCCGCGCACTTCGCCGGAAGAGGAACTCGCGAAAAAATTGCGTTTAGAACCGGAAATTAGGCTGGCTTGTCAGACGCAGGTTGCGGGCGGCAAGGTCATTTTGCGCCGATTGGCGATCGATTCTGAAGACTTGGAATCATTTAACGACGAAATGTCTGGAAAGTTGATTTCTGCTCCTGTCGGGCAAGAAAAGAAAATTGCAATTTTGTTTGCCGATATTCGAGGATTTACGCCTTTTGCAGAATCGCTGTTGCCCTACGATGTAATTTATGTTTTAAATCGCTATTTCCAAAAAATGGGTTATGTAATCAACCGGAATGGCGGGATGATTAATAATTATATGGGCGACGGTTTTATGGCGCTGTTTGGGTTGGAAAACTCAGACAAGGCGGCGGAACAAGCGGTGAGGGCTGGGGTGGAGATGCTGGAGGAATTGGATAAACTAAATCCTTATTTTGAGACTTTATACCGTCACCGATTGCGGATTGGGATTGGGATTCACTGCGGTTTGGTGGTTGTGGGGAATCTGGGGGAGTCGAAAAATCAGACGGTAACGGCGATCGGGGATGCGGTGAATTTGGCCAGCAGGATTGAAGCTGCTAACAAGCAAGTGGGAACAAGTTTGCTGATTTCCGAGGAGACTTATGAGGAAGTCAAAGAATTGGCGATAGTCAACCAGCGCGTATCAGTTCAAATTCCGGGAAAGAGCGGCGAATATCCGCTCTATGAAGTAGTCGGGATGCCGCCGCTGCCCCTGGAAATCGAGGAGATTTCCGAGGTTAAGAAAAGTTCTTTTTTCCAGAGTTTTGTCAAAAAGTTGATGAGTTTATTTGCTGCGGCGCGGAATTGGATTATGAAATTATTGGGATTGTGAAATTTATATTAATCTGAGCATATAATTTTGTTGTAATTAAGTTGTGTACTTGTCATAAGCCTATGAATGAGGAGCAGCTTGCAGAAATTAAACAGATTGCCAGAAGATATAGAAACTTTCAATGTCTCCCCTGTTCTCAAGCAATCGAAAGTTACTTGACTAGAGAGGGCATTCAGGGTAAGCTAATAAAAATTAGCACAGAAACCGACCGACTGCCATTTTCAATTATCACTAATCCAGCGGGGAGCGATCGCCAAATAGCCAC
>Ga0163154_10008230_pt1 | contig 12221 bp, 12 predicted proteins | sample OliLakLV19MP9P1_FD_148649 | JGI IMG/M metagenome (GOLD analysis project Ga0163154, IMG submission 148649) | Freshwater microbial mat bacterial communities from Lake Vanda, McMurdo Dry Valleys, Antarctica - Oligotrophic Lake LV.19.MP9.P1 | ecosystem: Environmental > Aquatic > Freshwater > Lake >... | reverse complement strand
GCGCGCAGACACGACCTGTTGAGCCGACCTTCGCGCCGCCCGTGCGTCTGAAGGCCGGCGACGCCTTCCTCGGCGAAAACCGCCTCTTCCCCTCACCCGTCTACCACGACCTGAACGGCGACGGCCGCGCCGACATCGTCGTCGGCGACTTGATCGGTCACCTGACCGTTGCGCACCGCGCTGCGGACGCCGATTCGGCGCGCTTCGCCGCCGAGGAGAAGGTCCTCGGCGCCGACGGAGAGATCGTCGACCTGCAGAACTGGTGATGCATCGGCATGAGTCCACAGTTCGTGGACTTCGATGGTGACGGCCGGCTCGACATCGTCGCGGGCATCTTCGATGGCTCGCCGCACCTCGTGCGCGGCACCGAGAAGGGCTGGGGCAAGCCCGAGCAGATCCTCGACAGCAAGGGGGATCGCATCGTGCTGAACGCGTTCTGGAACTTCGACAAGAAGCAGTGGGTCGAGACGCACGACTACGACGCGGCCGGCCACAGCGCTGGCGGCAATGGGGGCAAGGCGCACATGACCTCGGCCGTCGCGTTCGATTGGGATGGTGACGGTGATCTCGATCTCCTGCTCGGCGATCACTCCAGCGGCCGCATCTTCCGCCGCATCAACGAAGGCACGGCGAAGGCGCCGGAGTTCTCGCTCGAGAACGAGCCCGTGCACGCAGGTGGCAAGCCGATCGATGTGCCTGGCACGGTCGCGACGATGCGCCTCGTCGACTGGAACAAGGACGGCCTCCTCGACCTCGCGTGCGGCGGGATGGGCGACGCCTATGGTGTCGACGAGGGCGCCGGCGTCTACGTCTACATGAATACCGGGACCAAGGCGGCGCCGGCGTTTGCCGCGCCGATCACTCTCCTGCAGCCCAGCAAGAAAGGTGGCACCGAGCCAACGCGGCCCGATTCCGGCATCTACATGGACTTCGGCGACCACGACGGCGACGGCGACCTCGACATGGTCGTCGGCGGCTACTCACACTGGCAGCCGAAGGCCGTCGAGCTGAGCGCCGAGCAGAAGGCGCGCGTCGCGGAGCTGCAAGCGCAGATCGCCGACCTCGAGGCCGCCGTGCAGAAGGTCTATCAGGAGATCGAAGAGGCCCTGAAGGGCCTCGACGAGGCTGCAGCCGACGAGAAGCGCACCGCCCTCTTCAAGGAACGGCGCCCCGAGATGACGACGCAGAACAAGCAGCGCATGGAGCTCACGAAGGAGCTCGAACCGCTCGTTCCGGGCCCGAAACGCCGCACGTTCGTCTGGCTCTACGAGAACGTCAGCGACGCGAAGACGGCGAGCGCGGCGAAGTAGCTCACGTCCGCCCAGAGGCGCTCCCTCGGTTTCCGAGACAGACAGGTGTCACGCTAATCGGTGCTGGCAGCACCGATTAGCGTGACTCGATCTGGGCCCTTTGTCCTCGCCCGGAGGTCGGGTCGCTCACCCGTGCACGCGCGCCACGAGCCTCGAGGTGCAGTGCGCAGCCTGGGTCGACCGTTCAGCGGCGTACCGGGTGCAACGCGTGGACGAGCTCCTCTGCGTCCTCGTCAAAGGCGACGAGCGCGCGGGCGACGACGAGTGGCTCGTAGCCGGTGGCGCGCACCTCGACGCCGAGCAGGCCCGTGGTGAGGGACTCGCCGCCGGTGTTCCAGCGGCCGTCCGGGGCGTCGAAGGCGACGCCGCCGCGTTCCCAATCGATGCCGTAGCCCATGGCCGGTTGCTCGTCCGCCTCGAGCTCGGGGGCGATGAGGCGGACGGTGAACGCACGGAGGGGCGCCCCCGACACCGCGTCAACGACGCGGCCATGCAAGCGGCCAGCGCGGGTGAGGCGCAGTTCCAGCGGGCCGGAGGATCCGGCGGGGACCTTCACGTCGGCGTCCTGCCAGCCGTCTGCAGACGTGCTGACCAAGAGCTCGAGATCAGGGAGCAGCTCGAGCGTGAACGTCCCATCGACTGCGGAGAGACCGAGCACGCCCTCGGAGTGTTTGTGCCGCGCGTGGATGTCTATTCCCGCGACCGGTCGCCCGAGCTCGTCGACGACGGTGCCTGTCACGGTTCGTCCTCGCCCGAGCCGTACGATCACGGGCGGCAGCTCGCGGACGTCAGGCGGCTCATCGAGCTCCTCGACGGGCGCGAGGCCATCGCGCCGCGCGATCTGCGCCAGCGACAGATCGCCGAGGTCGTGATCGCGCAGCGTCGCGCGCCACGGTTCGGGGAGAGCCTCCACCGCGTCGAGCAGCACGCGCTGGAGCTCGACGCGCGCGGCGATCTCGGCGCTCGAAGGGACCGACTCGAGGCGGGCGACCTGTCGCTCTCTCGAACCCCGACGGGCGTCGCTGCGCAGCCGATTGAGCGCGAAACGCCGCGCGACCTGTGAGAACCACGCGCCGCCGCTGCGTAGCTCGTGCGGGCGACGTTCGAGGGCGCGCACCCAAGTGTCCTGCACGACGTCCTCGGCCGCGTGCTCGTCGCGCAGGAGCGCCCACGCGAGGGCACGAACTCGCTCTTGGTGGAGCGCGAGCGCTTGGAGGTTCGGGTCGGAGAGTGACATGGCGGCGGTAACGACCCCTAGACACCGTCGCACGCCGGATGCGTGACGGAAAGTCGAAACCCTGCTCGTGCCCCACACGCGGGGTCTCCTCACCCGCGCAACAACCGCGCCGCCTCCGCCAGCATGCGCACCTTGTCCGCCGCGCATTCCGAGGAGTTCATCGGGCGCTCCGCGAACGTGCCGAAGCCGCAGTCCGGATTCAGGTGGATGCGCTCGTGGCCGAGCGTCTCTGCCAACGCGCGCACGCGCGCCGCGATGGCCGCCGGGTCCTCGAGCTCGCTCGTGCGCGGGTTCACGACGCCAAAGCCGATGTGCGCGGTCTTCGGCAGTTTCGCGAGCAGCGCTTGATCCCCCGCGCGCGGCGTCGCGTACTCGAGCACGTATTGGTCCAACCGCATGCGCGCGAGGTGCGGCATCAGATCGTCGTAGCTGCCCTTCAAGAGCACCGCCTCGTCGCGGCTCCAATTGCCGCGGCACACGTGCACCGCGCGCAGCGGGCCCTCGATACCGTCGACGACGCGATTCATCAGGTCGACGGCCAGCGCCAGCTCGCCTGTCGGATCCGCGCTGGCTGCGAGGGCCGCGCACATGAATGTGTGCGTGCTGGACTTGCCCGCGAACACGAGCTCCGTCAACACTGGCTCGTCGAACTGCACGACGTCGGCGCCGGCTTCGGCGAGCGCTTGCAGCTCGTTGCGTAACAGCGTCACGACGTCGTCGCAGAGCTGGTCGCGGTCCGTGAACGCGCGGCTCGACAGCGCCTGCACCCACGACGAGCGCACCAGGATGTACGGTCCCGGCAGCGTCACCTTGATCGGCTTGTCCGTGTGCTGGCGCAGAAAAAGGTAGTCGTCGAGCACGAGCGGCTTTGTCGCGCGCAAACGCCCGACCGCCACGTTGTTCCGTATCGCGTACGCGGGCACGTCGAGCGCCTGCAAGATCGACTCGAACGCGGCCTTGTCCTCGACGTGGTCGAGCAGGTCCGCCATCGACATGCGCTCGAAGCCTTCGACACGTTCGGACAGGAACGACGTGAAGTTGTCCCGCCGCTGTTCGCCGTCCGTGACGATGTCGGCGCCCGCGGCCTCCTGCGCGCGCAGCGCGGCGAGCACGGCCTCGTCCTGCAGGCGCGGCAGCTCCGGCGCGCGGCGTTTCATCGCGCGCAAGAGCACCTCTGACCGTGGCCAGCTACCGACGGTCGTGACGGGGAAACGGGGCAGCGCTGCGCGCATCAGTGGCTCCTGCGTTCGATCGCGAGGGGGACGTGGCCTGCGAGTGTGGCGGCCACGGGGGAGCGCAGCAGCGTCTCGCGCCACAGCTCGTCCAGGACGGCGTCGTCGGCGTCCGCATCGATGAACAAGCGGCCTTCCACGCCCGCGAGACTCGCGCGGGCCCCATCTTCGACGATCGGCGCGAGGCCCAGGAACACCAGCGGATCGGCGAGGCGCGCGCGGAGACTGACCTCCAGCTCGAACACCTCGATCCCGCGCCGCACCGCGCGCCAGCGCATTCCGACGGCGAGGCAGCCCGCCAACGCGCCCAGGAGGAGCTCGACGGCGCTGGGCGCGGCGTCGGACGTGTCGAAGCTGGCCGGTTGGCCGACGTCGAACGAGTGGTTACGCGCGAACACACGCGCCGCCATGCCGTCCTTCGCCCGCGCGCGCACCGTCCACACGTGCGCGCGCGCGCGGGCGAGGTCCGCTTGCAGCGACTCGTCCTGCGCGAGCTTCTTGCGCACGAAGTAGCTCGCGCCGCGCGACGCGCCCTGCGAATCCGGCTGCTGCGACGCGACGAGGTCGTGTCCGACGAGCCGACACCACGCCGGTAGATCGACGGCGACGCTGGACTCGCGGCTGCGCACTTCGAGCACGCCGCCCGCGGGCAGCGGGCTCATCGCGTCGCGGATGATCAACAAGAGACCGCTGCCACAGTCGAGGTCGCCGCCGTCGCAGACGGCATCCGGTTGGATCGACTCGCTCATCGCGCGCCCAGCACATTCGGAACGACGCGCCCGCTCAATACGACACACACGGCGCGCCCGCCGAGAGGAACTCGACGAGGCTCGCGCCGCCGACGATCGACGCGCCGGGCACGAGCTTCGCCTCGTCGAGGCTGCGCTTCTTGAAACACGGAGAGCACACCCAGATCTTGCCGCCCGCCTTCACGAAATTCGCCATCAGGTCCGCTAGCGGCGCGAAGCCGGCCTCGTGGATTCCCGCGGCATAACCCTGCTGGGAGAGGTGCACACCCTCGATGCTGAGGAATACGAGCGTCTCCTTCTCGGAGGCCGCGGCGGCGTTCGCGACGACAAACGCGACGGTCGCCTTGTCGGTGTCGTTCTTGGCGCAGGTGAGGCTGATGCAGAAGCGGTTGGCCATGGTGTGTCTCGCGGATGAGGGGCGTGTTCAAGCGTCGGCGCGACGCTGGATCCAATAGCGTGGGTGCTCGCTGTGCACGAGCGTGTGGCGCGTGACGCGGCACCACGCCGGGAGGTCGCCGGGCGCGCCAGGATCCGTCGCGTGGACCTCGAGCACCTCACCCGGCGCGAGGTCCATGAGGCGCGCGCGCAGCTCCAGCACGAGGTCCCCACAGCCCATGTCGCCCGCGTCGAAGCGCGCGACAGCGTTGGGCTCGGCGAGCGCGCCTGGTGCAGCACGTTCGTCTGACCTGGGCCCCGCCGCGTCGGGCGCGCAAAGCGCCGCTGGGCACGCCGCGCCGTCGAGGCGCAGCGCCAAAGGCACCCGCTCCTCGGGCCAAGCTCCCAGCGCAGCGAGCCGCCGGTCGCTGTGCCGCCAACCGGCGCTGTAGCAGTCGAGCCGCCGCACGCTCGCGTGTGCGCGGCGCGTGAAGGGCTCGAGCTCGTCACCGACGCTGGCGGCGAGGCACGCGATGCAACGCGGCGCGTGGCGCACGCCCATCAACATGCTCAGCACGACGTCGTGTCCGAGCAAAGCGACGCTGCACCCGCCGCAGGTCGCGCCCCAACGGGCTTCGACCTCGGCGATGACCGTCTCGGCCTTGATCGTCCGGTCCTCGGTGGGCGTCATGTCGTGCGCGCGGAGCGCGGCCATCGGAACCGAGCGCGTCGGCCCTGTCAATTCACGCCGCGACGAGCCGTGTCGTCGCAGCGACAAGTGGGCCCTCACATCGGGAAGAGGATCGGCACGAGCAGCACGGTGATCAGCAGCGTCGCGATGCTCAGCGGCAGTCCAGCGCGCAGGAAATCGGTGAAGCCGTAGCCCCCGGGCTCGACGACGAGGCTGACGACCGGCGAGGCCATCGGCGTCAAGTAGGCCGAGGAGGCGGCGATGGCGACCGTCATCGCGAACGCCTGGGGCGAGTACCCCATCGCCTGGGCGACGCCGATCGCGATCGGGCCCATCAGCACCGCGGTCGCGGAGTTCGACACGATCGACCCAGTGACCGCCGTGGCGATGAAGATCACGGCGAGGACGACGCGCGGGCCGACTCCGACGAGCGCCGAGGTCGTGCTCTCGACGGCGAGCTGCAGGACCCCCGTCCGGCCGAGGGCCTCCGCGAGTGGCAGCATGCCGCCGATCAGCACGAGGCTGCCCCAGGCGATCCCGCGGTACGCATCGGCCATCGGGATACAGCCGGTGATGACCAGGAGGACCGCCGCCGCGAGCGCGCTCGTCACGACCGGCAGGATGCCAAACGCTGACGCGACGACCATCAGGGCCAGGATGACCAGCGCCACGGGCATGCGCTCCCGCTGGGGCGCCGCGGTGGCGAACTCCGAGGGCACGGTCAAGAGCACGAAATCGCGGTGGTCGCTCTGGAGCATCGCGATGCGCGACCACGGCCCCATCACCAGCAGCGCGTCCGACGGCTTCAGCTTCTCGTGCGCGAACTCGTGCAGCGCCTCGCCGTCGCGGCGCAGGCCCGCGACATGGATGTTGTGCCGCGAGCGGAACGAGGCCTCTGACAGTGACTTGCCGACCAGCTCCGACTCGGGGGGGATCATTACGACGGCGACACCGAGGTCGCGGTCGAGCCGCGCGAGGTCGCGCGCGGTCATCGGCAAGGGCTGCACGACGAGCTCCGCTGTCGCGGCCTCGATGCGCTCCGGCGGCCCGGCCACCGTGAGGATGTCACCGAGCTGGAAGCGCAGGTCCGAGGTCGGCTCCTGGTGCGCGTGGCGGTTCAAGGCGTGGAACTGCGGGCGCTCGACGGCGAGGACCCGCAGGCCGAAGCGTTGACCGAGCTCGGCCTCGCGCACGCTCTGGCCGACGAGCGTCCCACCAGGGACCACCTTGACGCGGACCATGTCCTCGCTCGGCACGAACTGTGCCCAGAGGTCACGCATACGCGGCCGTCGGGACACGCCCTTCGTGGTGGGTGGCGCCGGAAGCAGGAAGCGCGCGCCGAAGCCGAAACACGCGACAGCCGCCAGCAGCACACACAGGCCGATCGGCGTGAAGTCGAAGAAACCGAGGCCTACGAGGTCTCGGCTGCGCAGCTCGGCGTGCACGATCATGTTCGGCGCCGTGCCGATCAGGGTCATCATGCCGCTGATCAGCGAGCCGTACGCGAGCGGCAACAAGAGGCGGCTTGCTGGGATCCTGTGCTCCTGCGAGACGCGCAGCACGACGGGCAGGAACAGGGCGACCACCGCCGTCGAGTTCATGACGCTGCCGAGGACAGCGGAGGTCACGATCACGGCCGCACGTGTGCGACCCTCGCGCCCCTTGCCGAGGCGGGTGATCCAACCGCCGACGACGTCCGCGACACCGGTGCGCGCGAGCGCCTCGCCGACGACGAGCAGGCTCGCGATCATCACCACGACCGTGTTGCCGAAGCCCGCAACCGCTTGTGCCGGAGTGCAGAGCCCCGTCACCGCGAGGGCCAGGACGACGAGCAGCGCGACGAGGTCGACGCGGATGCGGCTGATGAACAGGGCCATCGCCACGCCGAGGATGGCCAACACGGTGATCTGGTCGCTCGACATCGGGGCCTGCCATGATGGGGGCTGAGGGCGTCCGATCCAACGTCCAGGGGCGATCGTTTGTCGGACGTCAACCCGAGAGGGCGCGCAGCTCGTCCTCCGCGAGCTCGCGCCATGCGCCCCGGGCGAGGTTACCCAGCTCTAGCGTGCCGATCTTCGTGCGGACGAGCTTGGTGACCTTGCCGCCGACGGCGCGGACCATGCGCCGCACCTGGCGGTTGCGGCCCTCGCTCAGCGTCAGCTCGATCCGCGAGATCGGGCCCTTGTGCACGATGAGCTGCACGTCCTTGGGGTGGGTCGGCCCGTCCTCCAGCTCGGGCCCGCGCGCCAGCGCCGCGAGCTGGTCGTCTGTGAGCCGCGGACGCACCTCGATGCGATAGTGTTTCGGTACGTGGCCCTCGGGGGAGGTCAGACGGTCCGCGAGGTCCGTGTCGTTCGTCAGGAGCAGGAGGCCCGACGAGTCACGGTCGAGGCGCCCGACCGGCGCAACCCATGCGTCGAGGTTGGTCAACAGGTCGTAGACCGTGCGGCGTTCCCGCGGCTCGGTGCGCGTCGTGACGTAGCCGACGGGCTTGTGCAACGCGATCACCAACCGCGGCACACGTGCGACCGGAGCGCCATCGAGCTCGATGCGCGAACGCTCGTCGACGACGAGCTCCGCGTCGTCCACGTCCCGCCCGTCGACGCGCACTCGGCCGGCGCGTACGAAGTCACGCGCCATCTCGCGCGACGCGACGCCAAGGCGCGAGAACCAGCGGTCGAGGGTCCGGCGCTCGTTCACATCAAGCGGGGCGCGATCGCTGCCTCCAGCTTGACCGTGTCGGCCGCGAACGAGCGGATGCCCTCACCGAGCTTCTCGGTCGCCATCGCGTCCTCGTTGTGCTGCCACCGGAACTGCGCCTCGTCGAGCTGGACGCGCGGGCTCTGCGAGCGCTGCGCGGCCTCGGGCGACAGCTTGCGCGGGACGGCGCCCTTGTTCTTCTGCAGCTCTTCGAGGAGCGCTGGGCTGATGGTCAAGAGGTCACAACCGGCGAGCTCGAGGATCTCGCCCGCGTTGCGGAAGCTCGCGCCCATGACCTCGGTCTTGTAGCCGTGTCTCTTGTAGTGCTCGTAGATGCGCGTGACGGAGACGACACCCGGGTCCTCGGCCGGCGCGTAATCGGCCTTCCCCGTGCTCTTCTTGTGCCAATCGAGGATGCGCCCGACAAACGGCGAGATGAGCTGCACACCGGCCTCGGCGCACGCCACGGCTTGCGCGAACGAGAACAGCAGCGTCAGGTTGCACTTGATCCCATCGGCACGCAGCGCCGCCGCGGCTTGGATGCCCTCCCAGGTCGACGCGATCTTGACGAGGATGCGCTCGCGGTTGATCCCGGCGGCCTCGTAGAGCGCAATGAGCCGCTTGGCCTTCGCGATCGTGGCAGCCTTGTCGAAGCTGAGCCGCGCATCGACCTCGGTCGACACTCGCCCGGGCACGATCTTCAGGATCTCCAGGCCGAACGCGACCGCCAGTCGATCCAGCGCAGCGTCGAGCGCGCCGCGGTCGTCCTTCTTCGCGCGCGCGAGCGCGTCGTCGACCAGCGCCGCGTACTCGGGCATCGTCGCGGCCTTGAGCAAGAGGCTCGGGTTCGTCGTCGCGTCGCGCGGCTGATACTTCTGGATGCTGGCGAAGTCGCCGGTGTCGGCGACGACGAGCGAGTGCTGCTTCAGGCCGGAGAGTTGGTCGTTCATGGTCGGGGTCGCTTGGCCGCGAGCGTATCAGAGCGACTCGCCCGGCCGCGTCGTGCGTGGCCCGTCGTCGCGAGCCCGACACGGAAGCTCCGGCTCGGCCGCAAACCTGAGTGGGTCGAGCTTCGTCGACGCTCCGATGGAACTCGCTTTTGAACAGTCAGAGCGCGGCCAAAGGGGCGAAGCCTCGGTATCGGGCGACGGGTGGATTACCTCCCTTTGCGCGTCATGGATCGGGGTCGGAATGTCCTATTTCGAGACGTGCTTGCTGCAACCAACTGACGCTGATTCGCAATGTCGCCACTAGTGGCTACATTTATGGAATGCGCGCCATCGGCATCAAGGCCCTGCGAGATCGGCTCAGCGAATACCTCCGGATCGTCGCGACCGGCGAGACGGTCCTCGTGACGGACCGCGACCGCGTGGTCGCCGAGCTCGTGCCGCCGCGGCCCGGTCGGCTCGAGGCGGTGGACGACGCCTGCCTCGCCGACCTCGTCCGGACAGGGCTCCTCGTGCCCGCCGCGGTCCGCGATGGCTCACCGCCGCCACGAGTCCCCGTGTTGCCGACGGACCGCGTCCTCGAAGACCTCGCTCGCGATCGAGCCGAGCGATGATCTACCTGGACACGTCGGTCGCGCTCGCGCACCTCCTCGGAGAGTCGCGGGCGCCCCGCGCCGAGTTCTGGTCCGAGCGTCTCGTCTCGAGTCGGCTCCTCGAGTACGAGCTCTGGACGCGTCTCCATCGCTACGGCATCGCCGGCTCCCACGGCGAGGCTCTGCGCGACCTGCTCGGCCGCGTCGCGCTGCTGCGCCTCGAGCGCCCCGTGCTGACGCGTGCGCTCGAGCCGTTCCCGGTGCCGGTGCGCACCCTCGACGCGCTGCACCTCGCGTCGATGGGTTTCCTGCTCGAGCAGGGCCAATCCGTCGCGCTCGCAACGTACGACTCCGGCATGGAGCAGGCGGCTCTGGCCCTGGGGTGGGAGGTCGAGTCGTGCGCATGACGCCAGTCCTGCGCGCGCTGAGCCTCGTCGCGGCGATCGTGGCGCTCTGCGCCGTAGGCCTGCTCGTGAACCGCTGGCACGCGAGCCGCGCGCTCGATTCCGCCCGCGCGCGGAGCGAGGCGCTCGGGTTGCGCCTCGACCCGGCCGCCATCGCGCGCGAGCAAGTCCCCGAGGCCCGCGCCACTGTGCTCGCTGCGGAAGACCTCTGCGTCGCGATCGACGCTCGGGCGGCGGCACGTGACGACGCCGAAATGGCGGCAGGTGAATACTCCGCGGATCGCCTCGACGCACTCACCCGCGACGAGGCCTACCGAGACGCGGAGGCGCTCGAGGCAGCGGCGACACGGTTTCTCGCGGCCGGTGTCGCGGACCACCCAAGGGCCGGGCTCGGACAAATGCTCGCAGCAATCGAGGATGACGATCCCGAGCGGCGTGTGGAGTCCTGGCGCGTGCGCTGGCGCCTCGTCGAGAGACTCTGTGGAGCTGCTCGGGTCACCATTGCAGGGGGAGACACCGCGCTGGGTTGGCGTCGGATCGAGCTCGCCGCGCGAGTGTGTGCCACGCAGCGCGGTACGGACATGCTAGGAGTGAGCGCGATCGCGCTGATGATGCGGGAGCTGCGGGCTGCTGACCTCGAGGCCGCCGTCGTCGCCGCGGACGACCCTGCGCGCGAGCGTGTCCGCGTGGCGCTGCGCGACCTCGACGTCATGCACGAGGCGCGCGCTGCGCTGCGGAGCGAAGCGTCGGTGATGCTGTCGTTGGTGGACGAGTTCGCGGCGCTCGGCGCCACGCACGGGCTGCACTTGCGCCTCGTCGCGCTCGACCTGCGCGACAGGGCCATGGTTCACCACACGTGGGCTGGGATCATAGAGGCGAGCGAGCTCTCGTCGGCGGCCGATCAACGCGCCGCGCTAGCCGCGATCGACGCCCGAATGAAGACGCTGCCCCGGACCTATGCTCTGACGCTCCTGACCATGGCGCGGGCGCTGTCGTTCTGGGAGCACGCTCAGGCGACAGAGGCCGCGCGGACCGCATTGGTCGGGGAGTGAACGTCGCGGGGTCGCAGGCTCCACCATCGGGCTTCCGAATGAACACGAGCGATTCGGCGCCACGCACGAGCCCAAGTTCGCGCGAACTCGCGCTCGCTGCCGCCCCAGAGAACATGACGCCCTTCGGACGTCACCACGAACTCAGGAATTGCGGCGCATCCACCTCGACGCGCGAGCGCGGCGCGAGGCCCATCCAAGCGCGCTCCAGGCGCTGATACACACCGCGGAAGTCCGTCGTCGCCGGTACGTCGCCGTCGACGAGAAGCGCGAGGTCCGGCGGCGTGCCGTGCCCGCCGGACACGACCCTCGGGCCCAGCACGAACACAGGTCCACCGTGGCCGTGGTCCGTGCCGCGTGAGCCGTTCTCGTGCACGCGGCGGCCGAACTCGCTGAACACGACCGTCACGACACGCTCCGCGACGCCGGACGCGATGAGATCGCGCTGGAACGCCGTCAACGCGCCATCGAGGTCGGTCAAGAGCGCCGTGTGCACGTTCGCTTGGTTCGCGTGTGTGTCGAAGCCATCGAGCGACGCATGGAAGATGCGTGTGCCGAAGCCACCTGCGATCAACCGCGCGACGAGGCGCAGGTCGCGCGCCAACGGGCGATCGGGATAATCGACCGGCGGCCGCGCGGCGACGAGCGCTTGCATGCGCTCGGCCGCGGAATACGCCGTGCGCGCGGCTTGGCGTAAGAACTCCAGGTCGCGGTCGGCTGGGGCTGCGCTCGGTTGTGGTGCGCGCTCCGCCAGCAGCGAGTCACGCTGCCCCGCGAGGCGCTGCGACGCGCGCGCAAGCGTGAAGCCGCGGTCGTCGGCCAACGTCGGCGGTACGACCTCCGCGCCGCGCATCGACAGCACGAGCTCGCGCCCGCCCACCGCCAGTGCGGGCAACGAGCCCGGCTGCGCGCGCGCGAGCTCGTGCTGTCGATG
>Ga0163154_10008229_pt1 | contig 12222 bp, 10 predicted proteins | sample OliLakLV19MP9P1_FD_148649 | JGI IMG/M metagenome (GOLD analysis project Ga0163154, IMG submission 148649) | Freshwater microbial mat bacterial communities from Lake Vanda, McMurdo Dry Valleys, Antarctica - Oligotrophic Lake LV.19.MP9.P1 | ecosystem: Environmental > Aquatic > Freshwater > Lake >... | reverse complement strand
GGCTCGCCGACATCGCGCCGAGGTCGGCGATATCAAGCGCGATTTTGCCGATTTCAAAGGACGGCAAAGCGGACATGAATTTCGCTCCGTCGAGCCCGATCTCATCGACCGGCACGTTGGCCAGCGTGACGTCAGCCGATATTGCGCCAAGGCCCTTGAGCTCAAGTTTGCCCGGTTGCAAACGCAATGTCTTGTCGGCTTGCGTCCACACTGCGGTGGCGTCGAACACGGCGGGCAGTGCTTTGAACCCGCGTTGAAGGAGGGCAGCATGGGCCGTCTGCGTCGGGTCTAGCGGCAGGTCTACGGCGCCTTCCAGTTTGAGCTGCGTCGGGACGCCGTTGACCGGGTTTCCCCACGACGCCTTGAGGTCATTGATCCGCGTCGTGGTCTTGGTGCGTGGATCGGGAATATCAACGCCGCGCATTTCGAAGCCTTCGACCATCCCCAGCACGGTCGAACCCAACTGCGGCGTTGCCGGCTGCCCCGGGTTGGCGCCGAGTTTGCTCATCGTTTGCAGCAACTCGCCGATCGCCAAACCTTTCAATGCAATCCGCCCGACTTCCACAGGTGTCGGCAATGCCGGCGTTGAAAATTTGATGGCTTCGAAGACATATTCGTCAAGCCGACCGCCGGTCAGACCGCTGAGCCGCAACAGGCCGATGCCGACGTCGACCTTTTGCTTGGTGCGGCCGGTGCCAGGATCGATCGCGCGCATGCCGCGCAATTCCACTAGGCCGATGCTGATGTCTTCGTAGAGCGAGCCGATCTGGGTCATCAGTGCAGACGTTTCCGCTGGCGAAAGCTGTCGCCCGCCCTGGGGCAGCGAACTCATCAGCGCCTGTACCTTGGCGACGGAGAACTTCGGACCGATCGCCATGTAGTCGCTGGTGATGGCGTCGATGGTGACGTCGCTGCCCGCAGCCGACTTGATCCGTATTGGCCCGACGGTCACCGGCCCCTGGATCTGGGTGTAGATGGCTTTGTCGATCCGCTTAGGGTTGGTCGCGCCGAGCATCGTCACGACGTCGATATCGGCTGCCGCCATGCTGCCTAACGTCCCAGACGCCGGCTCGGTACCTTCGGATTTAAAGTCGGCGGAGGTATACGACACGGCGCCAATGCGGCCGTCGCGGATCGACTTGAATTCGACGCCAGCATAGGCGACCGCGGCTTGTCCGCCAGCACCGGTCGTCGCGACGTCGAGTTTGGGGGCGGTGATCGAACCGATGTCGAGGCCTTGGAATACGGCGGCAAGCTCTGAGAATTCGCCAGCTTTGGGGTCGAGTGCGGCTGGTGTGCCGACCCGGACATCCGTCGCCTTGGCTGCGTCGAGCTTGACCGTGATCTCGGTTGTGCCCGCCGCTTTGCCAGCGGCCGATTTGAACACCGCCGCCGTTAGGGAGATCGTGCGTGCTGAAAAATTCTTGGCGGCGAGATCGATCCCGGCGGCCGTTACCTCGCCGATCGTAGCAGAGCCGCCTTTGGGATTGGATATCGCGATGTCGGATACGTTGAGCGTGCGACTGAACAGATCGAAGGCAACCGTGCGGTAGCTGGCCTGCGTGCCACTCGATCGTAACCCGGCAAAAGCTGTTTCGACCTCGGATTTTGCCCGGTTCTGGACGTAGAACCAGCCGCCGACGGCGGCGCCTGCAAGTGCCACGGCAGCAATGCCGGCGATCATGAGCCTGTTCATGGCGGCGCTCCCCAAATGCCATCGGTACGAACGTCGAGGACGTATCGTATACCTAACATCGGCGCGCCATGCGAAGTTCGTATGACGGAGCCGGGGTCCCGAGCTGCACCGAGACTTAGCGGAAAAAGCCGAAGTCCGTCACTGGTTCGCCCGGTTTGACGTCGGGAAACAGCGCGCTTAAGCCCGACTGCAGCGTTTGTGCCGGTGATGGCGGCGGTGGCAAGGGTTGGCTGGCAGCCACGATCGGCGGCGAAGCAGCACGCGGCGATGTGGCTATTGCCGCGCCGGGCTTAGTTGACTTTACGTCACGGGCATCGGGGGCCTTGGCTAACGGCTTGACTGTATTGGCGCGGACTTCGGCGCCAAGCGCGGCGGGCGGTGCGAAAGCTCTTCGCGGCTGCGGTTGCGGCGCCACCGCGCGGTCTGTCACACGGGTTGTCGCGCTGGCTGTGAAGCTGGCGACCGCTGGGGGAGCGGCATCACCGGCTTCCCGCGCCATGCGCACGTCATCGATCCGCATATCCTCGACTTGAAAATCACCGATCTCAGTCGTTGCTACGGATTGGGGGATTTCCGAGGGCGGCTGCTGATCGGTGCCGCTTTCGACAACACGGAACGAAATATCGAGACCGTTGACGACCGTACCGCTCGTATCGAGTAGCATGACCGCCAGCTCGAACGAGACCGGTGCGGAACCGTCAACCAAGATATTGGCACCGGCGAATTCGCCAATTCGCATCAGCCACACTCCCGGCCCCGCCTGCTGACCGGCGGTAAACGCCACGCCAGTTGGAACGCGCCCGATCATCACGCGGCTGTTGCGGGGAGACGAAATATCGACCTCGATGGGGAGGTCCGACTTGGTGACGCCGGCCGGGTTCCGCTCGATCACCAGTGCAATCGGCGGCAGTTTCGAGGCGCCATCTACGGGTATCGGGGCGTGATCGGGGGCGGGATCTGGGGCTCGTCCGATCGAGCCGGTCTGTTGTTGTGTGCTGTCGGCCATCAGCAATGCAAGTTCATGCGCGCTGCGGGGCTTGATGTCGGCAACCGGTTTGAACTGCATCGGGTATCGCTCATCGACAAAACCAAACCGCGTCAACACGGCTTCGTCATCTGTGCGCGGTTGGGTCGTGGTCGTGGCCGCGCTGTTGGCGTTGGTGCCCGGACCCGACGCAGGTGAGTGCCATCGGGCCGCCCCATAGCCCACTGCGAGCATTGTCAGGGCGCCGAGGCAGGCCGAAGCCACCAGCTTTGGTGGTAGAGATACCGTCGAAGACGCCAGTTGTTGCGGCGCGCTCGGATGAGCACCAGTTGGATGGTCGGTAAGCATTACAAAACCCCGTTCAGAACATCGTTCGTTTTAATGACGTGGGTCGTCCCCCAAGACGGAACATGTTTCTTTCCGCAAAAAGGGCAAACTTCGACCAATCTGCGGCGAGACTGCGAAGTGGCTCATGACGTTCAATTTTTCTGCGTCACCGCCGCGGGATGGGTTGTTGCGCAGGCAAGCTTCTGATATTCAATTCGGCCCGTGGCGCGCGTGCGCGAGGCCGGATGGGTTTGCATGCAATTGAGGCGTGTGCCGAAGTTTCCTCGCCGACAGGGTTGCGGCTTCCCGTGTTTGCGGCGTCCCAGGTTTGCGGCGTCCCAGGTTTGCGGCGTCCCCATGCAGCAGCGCGGCTTACGGTTGCGGTTGACCTATCTGCGGCGCACGCGAAGCAGCGACACATGACAAATCAGCGACACATGATCGGGTGGTGGTGTCTGATCGTTGAAGTCGCAGGAGCGCCTAAGCTGGATCGCAGGGTCCGATAGCCCAGGCCGTCCAGCGGCAGCGCTGGACACCTTCACTCTTGTGCCGTCACCTGGCCGAAGCAAGTCGGCCGAGTGACGCTAGATATTGGAACCATCCGCATGGCGTCGAAGCCTGGTGTGACTCTCCCTCTGCCGACCGAGCAGAAACTCACCGATCGCAGCACCAAACCGCCGACGCGCGCCGAAGCGGAGCACGCCATAGATACGTTGCTGCGATGGGTCGGCGAAGACCCGAAGCGCGACGGGCTACGGCTGACGCCTAGCCGCGTCGTCGACGCCTATGGCGAATGGTTTGCTGGCTATGCTCAGGACCCCGAGTCCATCTTGAAAACGACCTTCGAGGAGATTGAAGGATATCAGGCGATGGTTGTGCTGCGCGAGATCCGGTTCGAGAGCCACTGCGAGCACCACATGGCGCCGATCATCGGAAAAGCGTGGGTAGCCTACATCCCGCGCGGTCGCGTTGTCGGCATCTCGAAGCTGGCGAAGATCGTCGAGGTCTATGCCAAGCGGCTGCAGATTCAGGAAAAGATGACCGCGCAAATCGCCGAGACGATCGAGCGGGTGTTGAAGCCCGAGGGCGTCGCCGTCGTGCTTAAGGCCGAGCACCACTGTATGACGACGCGTGGTGTGATGAAGCCTGGCACTGAAATGGTGACAAGCCATATGACCGGCGTGTTCCGCGACAACGCGCTGACACGGCAGGAGTTTCTCGCCATGGTTGGCGACTGACGAAACGCTGGCAGCGGGGTTTTCGCCGCGATTATTCGCTCATTTCACGCCCGGCTCGGACTTCGCGATCCAACATCGTAGCCTAAAATAACGAAGGGGCCGCAGTTTCCTGCAGCCCCCCACGTGAGATTTTCGGCTTTCCTATCGTCCAGCTGCCCGGACGGTGAAGTGCCTCAGCAAAGTTAACGGAGGTCAGCCCCAGCCGTTGCAAAATCCGACAACAGCTTCACGACAATCCCACTCGACATCGGATCACCTCCTCCCGGTTGTTGAAAACTAGCCGAAAGTGTCGAATGTTTTGCGCGAGAAGTCAATCGCTTCACCGCCCGATTTCGCCCGAAATGGGGCTGCGAGTTACCACAGTTCTGCAGCCTACTTTCCTGCCGATCGAGAAGCGTGTAGCCCTTGCAGACGATGTGTCGTCGTGTGCACGCTCGAAGCTGTACGCGAATACGCTGGGGTGTCGCGTGGCTTGGCCACAATTATAGCGCCGGGATCGAGTCTATGCTCGATTATCGGCATCCGTTGATCGATTGAGGGAGAGCGTCCGTGTTCAACCGGGATAACCGTCCGCCTGAGCTTCAAAATCTATTCCAGCCCGCACCAAATGCGGCGCCGGACGGTGCAGTCCTCGTGCCGCCTCCAGCGGCACAGCCCATGGGCTCGCCAGTGCCTTCTAGCCCGTTGGCAGCAGCTGGACCCATTCCGTCGCAAGTCGCGCAAGGAGCTGCGGGCACCAGTGGCGACATGTCGATCATCGGCGCCGATCTCATCATTCTCGGCGAGAAAATCACCGTGATGACAAAAGCCGGGTTGCGCGTCGACGGTGAGGTTCGCGGCGACATCAACGGCCGTGAGGTCATCATCGGCCAAACTGGCCGCGTGACGGGCACGGTTGCTGCCCATGCGATCGAAGTCCACGGGCACGTCTACGGGGCCGTCAAGGCGCGAAGCGTGACACTGCATCCGACGTCGGTCGTCGAAGGCGACATCTTCAATCAAACCTTGCGTATTTCCGAAGGCGCAGTGTTCGACGGCCGCGTTCGGCGCGCCAAGGACGCCGCCGAAATCGAGCCGATACTCGATCCGGCCAAGTTGCAGCCAAACAAAGCCTGAGGCTGTTTCGGCCTCCCTCAGCAACGCGCCCCTTCAGCCCCGATCCAGGCGCTTTGCTGGGGCCGCTGCCGAGCTTAGCGTGTCTCGCAGCCTGGCAAAACATTTGCCGGGCTGCTTTTGTTTTAGAGGCCTTCCGCTTTAAATGGAATCGCGGAAGGACTCTAACTTATTGGTTTGTCGTGCTTTTCTTTTCGGAAAACCGGTTCCCACTTTTCCGGAAGCACTCTGGGCTCAAACAGAAGGCTCACACAGACGCGCGTGGCCCCGATTGACGTTCGTCTCGCCTCAGGACCGGGGGCCGCGGCCCGACGGGACGTAATCGATGCATGCTTGCGAAATGCGGTTGTCGCGCCCGATCAGTCGGCAGACTTCTTGCTTGTGTCCGGCTTGGCCACGGATCGCCGCGCCCGACGTTTTGATCCCGTATGTGCGGGCAACCTGCGCGACGTATTCATCTTGACAATAGGGTGTCGAAAGCTGGTTGCCGCGGATTGACTGATAGCCTTCGCTACAAGCAATCTTGGCGTCAGCCTTGCTGGTCGCAGCTGCAATCGCGAGGACTGTCACTGCTGTCGTAACGAAAATCCGCGAGATTTTCGCGGTTGGGTTCGCTGTGATCGTCATCGTTGAAACTCCTCTGACATGGGCCGGGTCGTAAACGGCAGCGGGCTGATGTGGTTCCGCAACATCACTACGGATGAAACTGGCATACGGTTACTGTCGTCGCCCCTTGGCCATAGCCCAGCATGATGGCAAGTCTCGGTCCGAAAGCTGACCGTGCCATGCGGTAAAGCTGAAGGAATGACCATGATCCATGTCTACGACAACGTGGCCGGCCGGCTCACCAAGCGTGAGGGCCTTGTTCCGCTCTCAGATCAGACTGTATGGATCGACCTGATCACCCCTACCCCGGAAGAAGATGCCTTTTTGCAGCAACAACTTAGTATTGAAGTCCCGACCCGCGCTGAAGCCCGCGAGATCGAAGCGTCCAATCGCGTCTATCAAGAAAATGGCGCCCACTACATGGTGGCGTACGTAATGTACAATATCGAGCAGGTTCATCCCGGCTCGTCCAACGTAACGTTTATTCTTACCGGCAATCGCCTCGTCACCGTCCGCCACGTCGAGCCCAAGGCGTTTCCATTCTACATCTCGCGTGTCGAGCGCGGCGAAGCGACGTGTAACGCTGGGCCGTCGATCATGGTCGGCATTCTGGAATCGATGCTCCATCGTACAGCCGACCTGATCGAGCGCATTCAGGACGATGTCGACCGGATGGCGCGCGAACTGTTCGAGATCAACGGTGTGAAGCGCAAGCGGCGGCTCAGCCATGCGGTCTATTTGCGTGGTACCGGCCGGGATGCCGATATCGTCGCGCGCGCCCAGGAAAGTGCCGTATCGGTGGAACGCGTGCTGGCTTATTTTGCTACGGCGGCGAAAGATCGTGGCGACAATGCCCACGTGATCGAGCGCATCGCTTCGGCCCGGACGGACGTCGCCTCGTTGAACGAGAATATGAAGTTTCTGCAGGGCCGGACGAGCTTTCTCCTCGACGCCACATTGGGCATGATCTCGACCGAGCAAAACCAGATCATCAAACTGTTCTCGGTGATGGCGGTCATGCTCATGCCGCCGACGCTCATTGCGTCGATCTACGGCATGAACTTCAAGCATATGCCCGAGCTCGATTGGGCTTATGGATATCCGTTCACCGTCGGGCTGATGTTCGTATCGGGGTTGGTCCCGTTCATCTATTTCAGGTCGAAAGGCTGGCTCTAGGGAGCTGCCTCCACTAGGGCCCGACGGATCAGCCGGTGGTTTGCTTTACGATCTGCGCGGCCAATAGCGCGAGCGCCGCGCACACGGCCAGCGTGACCATGATGCCGCGATGCCACACAAACAGCATGACCGCTGCGACCGCGGCGAGTGAAAACGCTAGCGGGTCGGCCGATGTTACATCGGGGATCGTAATCTTGACCGGTCCGGCCGTGTATGTGCCGACGGATTTGAACAAGACGTGGAGTGCGAACCAAACGGTCAAGTTCAAGATCACGCCGACGACAGCAGCCGTCACCGACTTCAACGCTGATGACAATTTTGGCATTCGCGTTAGTCGCTCGACGTAGGGCGCGCCAGCAAACACCCACAGAAAGCAGGGCGCAAACGTCGCCCACACTGTCACGAACGCACCAAGGACGCCCATCAGGATCGGCGAGCCCCCGCCCTCACGGAACGCTGCAATCGTGCCGACGAATTGCAACACCAGGATTAGCGGCCCGGGCGTTGTTTCGGCGAGACCAAGACCGTCCATCATCTCGCCGGGTTTCAGCCAGCGGTAATCGTCGACCACGGCTTGCGCCATGTAGGCGAGGACCGCGTACGCCCCGCCGAACGTGACCACCGCAAGTTTCGAAAACAGCCAGGCCATTTGGGACAGCACGTGGTCTGGCCCGAAGATGGCAACAACTGCGGCCAACGGCGCGATCCAGATCGCCAGCCAGAGGATGACCGTCGTTGCGGTGCTGCTCAATGAGCCTCCGAATGTGCTTCCCGGCATGCTTCCCGGTGTGCCAGGAGCGCTCGCGGTTTGTGCACGACCGTCGTCTTTCGACGCGGCGGGCTCGCTCGGTATTCCGCTGGCCCGAATGAAGCCGAACATGGCCGCCGCCAGCACGATCAGCGGGAAGGGCACGTCAAACGCATAGATCGCAATGAATGCGGCTGCGGCGACGATCCAGTCGGCGGTGCCCTTGAGCGCGCGGCGGGCAACCTTCAGCAGCGCTTCGATGACGATCGCGACCACGGCCGCCTTGATGCCGAGAAACACCGCTGAAACGACTGGCACGTTGCCGTAAAGCGCATAGCCGAGCGATAGTGCCAGCATGAGCGCGGCACCTGGCAGGACAAACAGCAGCCCTGCGATTAGGCCACCGACCACGCCGCGCTGGGTCCAGCCGACATAGGTCGCAAGCTGCATCGCTTCGGGGCCTGGCAACAGCATGCAAAAATTGAGTGCTGATAGGAACCGCTGTTCGCCAATCCAGCGCCGCTCGTCGACCAGCATTCGGTGCATCAACGCGATTTGCCCGGCCGGTCCGCCAAACGAAATGAACCCGATTTGACCAAAAACACGGATCAGCTCGATGAGCTGCGGCGGCGCCGTCGGTGGCGTGATATCATCGCGCGGCATCGATAGTTGCTCCAGAATGTGCCGTCGTCTTTGCGCGCACCTATCAGGTTGCAACGCTCACGTCGTGACCGCTGTTGGCTCTTGAACAGCAAACGGGGACCGTGCGGAGAACAGGCAACAAACTTGCGCTCAGCTTGTGGTTGGTGCGGCAGGTCGTCACGCAACCTTGGCGTGTTGTAAAAATTATATAGTAAAAACAACTGGTAAGTGGCGGACGGTTAATGAGGTTAACTTGCCCCCGTTGACCATGGCGCACTGCGGTGCTGGGACCCGTGTGCCAGAGCGAGGGATGACCCTCGATTTTCGGGATGGCGGAACAGGTTCTGGTGTTCTGCTGATGTGTGGTGACGCGTTTTGTGCGGTGCGTAACGGACTTGCACACGCTGCAGGGCGAGCGGACGGCAATTCGAGGGACATACGATCCTTCGCCAACGCGCGAGCAGGTTCCAGCCAACGACGGCTGCTGTTGCACCACCATCGGACGGCCGTCCCCTCACGTGGAGTATCGTCCATGCGTAGCCTCATCACTGCCTTTTCTGCGGCCCTCGCTGCCGCGTTCGCCTTTACATTGCCAGCGTCTGCTGCGGCCAAGTGGTCGTGCGACGGTCCGGCATACGTCTGCGGCGGCTCGTCTTCATCGGTCGCTGCCCCGTCCTATGGCGATGAACGCCCAACGTCTCGCCGGTCGGCAAAGAATACGCGCCGCGAGACAGCGAGCCTAACTGAGGTCGAGCGCCAAACAGTAGAGCGTTCTGCCCGTCGACAGCGTCCGACCCGATCATATGACGACGATAGCTCGGGCAGCTATTCGCTGACCGGTAAAGCTTCGTATTACTGGCAGCCGCAGCGCGTTGCATCAGGTGGCTGGTTCAATCCGAACGCCATGACGGCAGCCCACAAAACGCTGCCATTCGGCACCCGCGTGCGCGTGACAAACCAAGCCAATGGTCAATCGGTGGTTGTCAAGATCAACGATCGCGGTCCCTACATTGCCGGCCGCATCATCGATCTGTCATCGGCTGCGGCTGGCGCTATCAACATGAAGGGCAGCGGCGTCGTCCCGGTGAAGGTCGCGGTACTCGGCCGAGGCTAAAGCCGCATCGCGCGATATTGGAAGCGGTGGATGGTTTTCCGTCCGCCGCTTTTTCATTCGGCAAATCAGTTACCCCGGTCGGCAAACAACCCTCGGCGAAACCGGACGCGATGCAGAACTCGGACTTTTCAACCCGACGTGCCACTGATCCCGCCATCACGCGGGCAATGGTCCCGGCGAGCACCGCGAAACCGGTTTGCGGTGTGTTGTTCGCGTTGGCTTGCTACTCGGCCGTTCATCCGGCGGCCGCTCGATCGCTGACGCACCCGTTCGACTGGGACGGTCCGCAGCCAAACCGGGCGAACTCCGCTTGGCGCGCGACTGTGATACCGGCGCACCGATCCGCCAATCCCGCTTGGACCGCGACCATCACGTATATCCGGCCAGAACCGCGCGTTCCGACCACGGCCCTGGCTGCCATTCCGCGCCGGTCGGTTCCCGCCACGCGTGCGCGATCGGCTCCAGTGACGGGACCGGGCGGCCACGCGCTCGACAGGATCGCGTCCTACTATTGGCAAGATCAGATGACGGCGTCGGGCGAGCGTTTTAATCGGGCGGCGCTGACGGCGGCGCACAAAACGCTGCCGATCGGCACGCGGGTGCGCGTGACCAACGTTGTCAACGGCCGCAGTGTCATCGTTCGCATCAACGATCGCGGACCGTTTAAACCCGGCCGGGTGATCGACCTGTCGGAGGCCGCCGCCCGCGTTATCGATATGGAGCGCTTTGGTCTCGTGCCGGTCAAAGTCGACGTGCTCGGCGGGCGCGGGTAAAGGATTTACGTCGCTCACAGTTGGCCGAATATCCGTTGTGGGTATAGGGAGGCAACGATGCCGACATCAACCGTCCTGTTCAAAACCAACCGGACACAGGCCGTACGCCTCCCTAAAGACGTTGCCTTCCCCGATTGCGTGCACGAGGTCGAGATCATCAAAGTGGGTGGGAGCCGCGTGATCAGCCCGGTCGGCCAACGGTGGGACTTTTACCTGACCATCGCGCATCTGCGACGATTTCCTGACGGATCGCGACCAAGGGACGTTCGAGGATCGCGACCCGTTCTGATGCTACGTTACCGGGGAGTTTGGCAGGGTCCCGGGTTTGATGGTTGAGGACTGGATGTGACGGCCGGTGGCGGCCGCCAGATCTGCACTCTCGTGCTAGCCGCACCATGGCATTTTGGCGAGGTCGAGGAGCATCGCGGGCGCGCGTTCGATCGCAAGCCACACGGCACCGGCAGCAAGCAGCATCACAATCGCGGCCACCGTCGCCTTTACGGCTAACGGCATCCGCGGGTCTGGGTCGAGATGCCAGCGTTCGGGTCCATGTCGGACGATACGGCGTTGAACGGCGGTTTTCAACAGCGCTCCACCGCTACTCGGCTGGCACCGGCTTATCAACAGCCCGCACGACCGGCTTCTCGGCGATTGGCCAATGGATGGCGGCGGCGAATAGGCCGAGGGCGACGCAGATCCACCACATCAGATCATAGGACTGCGACATATCGAACACGCGCCCGCCGAGCCATACGCCAAGGAACGAACCGACTTGGTGGGAGAAGAACACCACGCCATAAAGCATCGTCATCCATGCCGGCCCAAAGAACGTCGCGACGAGCCCCGACGTCAGCGGCACCGTAGATAGCCATACGAGGCCGAGGAGAAAGCTCGATGTGACGATCATCGTTGGCGTCGGCGGTAATACCAGGAAGCCCAAGAATATCACTGAACGGATTACGTAAATCAGCGACAACGCGCGGCGCTTCTCGATGTAGGGCCCAGACTGTCCAGCCAGCCATGTGCCGATCAGATTGCCAACGCCAACCGCGATCAGCGCGATCACGGCAACCGACGGCGCAAGGCCCTGGTCGGCGACGTAAGCTGGCAAATGCACGCCGTAGAACACGACATGGAACCCGCATACGAAGAACCCGGCGTTGAGCAGCCAGAAACTTCGGTGGCCCGAGGCTTCACGCAACGCCTCGCCTAGGGCTTGTGGCTTGGCCGAGCCCGCGCTCGCCCCGCGTGGGGCGCCAGCCACTGGTATTGCCAGCGGCAACAGCAGCAACGCGGTCGCTGCTAATATCAAGAGTGCTGATTTCCAGCCGACCCAGTCCATCAAGAGGTGCGTGTAGGGCAGCGCGATCAGGATGCCGATGCCGCTGCCCATGCCGATCGCGGCGATGGCCTGTGTGCGCTTTTCCGGCGGGGCAGCGCGGCCGACCGCGCCAACCAACGCGTTGATGCCAGCACCCGCTACGCCGAGCCCGAGCAGCACGCCAGCCAACAGCAACTCCGGCAACGAGGCTGCATGCCACATCACGATGAGGCCGAGCGCGGTATTGAGAGCGCCAAACAACACCACGCGGCCGGCGCCATATTTGTCGGCAACCGCGCCGGTGAACGGGGCCGCGATTCCCCAGACGATATTGGCGATGGCGATCGATAACGCGAAATCCTCGCGCCCGATCGACAACTCCATCGTCATCGGCTTGAGGAACAGCCCCATCGTCTGGCGGATGCCCATGCCGAGCCCTGCGACGACGGCCGCCGACAATACGATCAGCTGCCACGATACCGC
>Ga0163154_10008228_pt1 | contig 12223 bp, 4 predicted proteins | sample OliLakLV19MP9P1_FD_148649 | JGI IMG/M metagenome (GOLD analysis project Ga0163154, IMG submission 148649) | Freshwater microbial mat bacterial communities from Lake Vanda, McMurdo Dry Valleys, Antarctica - Oligotrophic Lake LV.19.MP9.P1 | ecosystem: Environmental > Aquatic > Freshwater > Lake >... | reverse complement strand
AGATGAGATTGGAAGGAGTGAAGTCGTACCAAGAAGTAAAGCATCTGGTTATTGATGAAATGCAGGATTACACACCTATTCAATATGCGGTATTAGCGCGACTGTTCAGTTGTAAGAAAACTATTCTGGGTGATGCCAGTCAGGCGATAAATGCATACAGCAGTTCAACGGCTGAAGAAATTGAAAAGATTTTTCCGCATGGTGAAGTTGTGAAGTTGTTTCGAAGTTATCGTTCCACCTATGAAATAACCAAATTCACTCAACGCATCAGTCCCAATCCTGATCTGATAGCTGTTGAAAGACATGGACCTGAACCCGAGGTGAAAGGGTTTCAATTACCCGAGGAAGAGGAGGAAGAAATCGAGCAAGCTGTAGACCGTTTTAGAAATTCTGCGCATCGAACGTTGGGCATTATTTGTAAAACATTATCGCAGGCAAAATCACTTTATAAAGCACTTAATTCACAAGATGTATCGTTGCTCACCCCTGAAAGCACATCCTTCCGCGAAGGCGTTGTGATCACCACCATACCATTGGCCAAGGGTCTTGAATTTGATGAGGTGATTGTTCCATTTGTTTCGGCTGATTATTATCAAACAGATTTGGATAGAAGCCTGCTTTACATTGCCTGCACGAGAGCCATGCATCAACTGACTTTGACATTTACTAGCGAACGATCGCGATTTCTAAATTCAGAAACACTCATTTAGCTTAATTGCGCGGTAGTAAGTTACTAGCAACGGGTTATAGATAAATGTAAGCGGATGGATTTTTCATTGAGTCGTTCATCGATGAACTTACCACCTCTGCCGATTAGGAACCATAATTTGAGCAGCACATAATCGATATTGACAACCGAAGGCCTAAAAATAAAAAAGTGCAGACTTTTCAATCCGCACTTTTTACACATAACTCAATCAAGGGCATCTCTCAAAACCTTTGTTTTCTTCACCTCAACCCTTTCCCTTCTCCGAAAGAGAAGGGTGGGCGGAGTTTTTAGAGATGCCCTCAACTTACTTTGACAACAACATGGCGTGTGCTGCAGCGAGACGTGCAACCGGCACCCTGGGTCCCGAGCAAGAAACGTAATTCAATCCAATCTCATGACAGAACATAATTGATTCAGGGTGGCCGCCATGTTCACCACAAATACCAACTTTGAGGTCTTTGTTATTTTTGCGGCCATCCTCCACGGCCATTCGCATAAGTTTGCCCATCGCTTTGCTATCTAACACTTCGAACGGATTGTCCTTCAACAAAGCTTTTGAAATGTAGAACGGTAAGAACTTATTCTCTGCGTCTTCGCGCGAGAATGAGAAGGTAGCTTGCGTTAAGTCGTTGGTTCCAAAGGAGAAGAACTCTGCAACGGATGCTAATTCTTCCGCTTGCAAGCAAGCTCGAACCACCTCTATCATAGTACCAAACTTAAATTGAAGTTTAATCTTGTTGGTCGATTCAAGGTTGGTTTTTATTTCATCAACAAAAACTTTCACCTGTTTTAATTCTTCTGTAGTGCAAACCTGCGGCACCATAATCTCTGGTCGCACATCGATGTTGGCCAATTGACACTCAGCAGTCGCTTCTAATATGGCTTGAATCTGCATCTTATAAATTTCAGGGAAGGTTAACCCCAAGCGAACACCCCTATGGCCGAGCATAGGATTTACTTCGTGCAACTCCCGAACTTTTTTAAGCATTTGGCCTTTCTTCTCAATAGCCTTTTCAATCAACTCCACACCTGCCATTGTAAATGGTTCAGCAGAACGTTCGGCCATTTTTAAATCGGCATTGAGTAGTCGTAAACTACTGAACAAATCTGTGACGCCACTTACGGTGCCTTTCAGTTTTTGCAAGTGTTCCAATTCATCTCTTAACACATCCTCTGTAGGAAGAAATTCGTGAATGGGAGGATCTAATAAGCGTACCGTAACGGGCTTGCCCTTCATGGCTGTAAAGATTTCTTTAAAGTCTTTTCGTTGAATATCCTTTAGTCGATTCAAGGCAGATTCTCTTTCGGCATCCGTAGCTGCCAGAATCATTTCCACCACAATTGGAAGACGATCAACGTCATTAAACATGCGCTCTGTTCGGCATAAGCCAATACCCATCGCACCAAACGTTAATGCTTTGTCGGCAGCACCTGGTGTATCGGCATTAGCGTACACTTTCAATTTTGCCACATCATCAGCCCAACTCAATAATTTTTTAAGTTCATCTGAAAACGTAGGCTCTACAGTTGGAATTACACCTTGATAAACAAATCCAGTTCCGCCATCAATGGTAATGTAATCGCCTTCACGTAAAATCTTATCGCCTATCTCAGCTTGACGCAGTTTTACATCAACCTTAATTCCTTCGGCTCCAGCAACGCAAGGTTTGCCGATGCCTCGAGCGACCACCGCTGCGTGTGAGGTTTTTCCACCACGACTGGTGAGAATACCTTGCGCGGCAAAAAATCCATGAATGTCTTCGGGCTTCGTTTCTTCGCGAACCAGTATCACTTTTTCTCCGGCTCTACCAAGCAACTCTGCACGATCGGCATCAAAAACAACATGACCCGATGCTGCACCTGGCGAAGCAGGAAGACCGTGAGCAAGTGGTTCTGCTTTATGTGAAGAGTCTAACCGAGGGTGAAGCAATTGTTCCAATACGTCAGGGTTGACGCGCAACAAGGCTTGCTCTTTGGTAAGCAATTTTTCAGCTACCATTTCCACGGAAGTGCGAACCATTGCAACGGTATTCATCTTTCCATTGCGGGTTTGCAAACAATACAACACGCCTTTTTCAATGGTGTATTCAAAGTCTTGAACTTCTTTGTAGTGAGTCTCTAGTTTATTTCTTAATTCTTCTAGCTGTTTATAAAGTTCTGGCATTTCGTTAGCCAATTGAGCAACCGGTTTTGGAGTACGTATACCTGCCACAACATCTTCGCCTTGCGCATTAGTCAAGTATTCTCCAAACATTACGTTTTCACCTGTGCCTGGGTCACGTGTAAAACCAACACCAGTAGCACAATCATTTCCCATATTTCCAAACACCATGGTTACGACATTGACAGCCGTACCGTTGGCCTTGTCGGGAGTAATTTTAAATTCCCTGCGGTAATCAATAGCCCGCTTGCCCATCCATGAATTGAATACTGCTTTAATAGCAATTTCAAGTTGCTCATATACGTCTTCCGGAAAGGGCTTTCCTGTATGTTCATGAACGACTTTTAAAAAGCGATCACTGATTTCAATAAGATCTTTGGTACCGAGACCCACATCCACCAACACCCCCGCTTTCTTTTTTACTTCTTCAAAGTGTTTATCGAATTTTTCATCAGGCACACCCAAGGCAACTTTGCCAAACAATTGAATAAATCTGCGATAAGCATCATAGCCAAATCGCTCATTGTTGGTTTGCTTTATCAGCCCCTTTAAAGTTTTTGAATTTAAGCCAAGGTTAAGAACGGTGTCCATCATTCCGGGCATGGACATAGCGGAACCAGATCGCACGGAAACAAGTAATGGGCTTTCGGCATTGCCAAATGTTTTGCCGGTCGCCTTTTCAAGCTCGGTCATGTGACCCTTAACCTGCTCCATTACTGCAGCTGGTAAATGTCTATCGGGTTCAGCGAGGTAGGTGAGGCACGTTTCTGTAGTGACTACAAAGCCAGGCGGTACGTTTAGGCCAATCTGAGTCATTTCACATAAGTTGGCTCCTTTGCCACCCAGCAGGTGTTTATTCTTTCCGTCACCATCATGAAATGAATAAACGTATTTTAAAGATTTGGAATCTTTTGTTTTGGTCTGTTTTTCGAGTGTTTCTGTGTTCATGGCTTGATTGAATTCGTGTTCCCGAAGTTGCAACCATTCACTAGACTAAAGAATGACATCGATCAGGTAATGTGCAGATTGAAATCAGCCGTATTTTTTTCTAGCCTTGAACTGCATGCAAATGTCTTTTACAAAGATCAAATTGTGCGATATTTTATTTCAGATTTGCAGAATTTTAAGAATAGAATTGGGCTTACTATCTCGAATACAGAATGATTGTGGCTCTGTTCGATTGATGTCAAAAATGCTAACTTGCATCACCAAAACAAACGATTGAATCATGGCGCTTGTAGAATTGATTATGCCTAAAATGGGTGAAAGTATTATGGAAGCAACTATACTTTCATGGCTCAAAAATCCGGGTGATAAAATCGAGCAAGATGAATCGGTATTGGAAGTTGCCACGGATAAAGTAGATACAGAAGTTCCGTCAACTCATGGTGGTATCTTAAAAGAAATTCTTGCCCAAAAAGGGGAAATTGTAAAAGTTGGAAAACCAATAGCGATAATTTCAACTGAAGGCAGTGACGAAAAAATTAACGTCACCCCAAAAGAAGATCCAAAACCTAAAGTTGAAATTAAATCTGCACCTGAAGCTCCACCCTTATCAAATGGTGTTAGCAAAACTAATGCTGTTGATTTCAAGTCAGCCAGTCGCTTCTACTCACCATTAGTTAAAAATATTGCGAAAGAAGAAAATATTTTAATTGCTGAACTTGAAACTATTCCTGGCACGGGTGCCGAAGGTAGAGTTACTAAGAAAGATCTTATCTCTTATTTGCAAGATCGAAAAATCACAAATACAAATATTCGCTCATCTTTAGCTCCGCTTGTTCCAGCTTCTATAAGTGCCGGTGATGAGATTATACAAATGGATCGCATGCGCAAGATGATTGCCGAGCGCATGGTTGATTCCAAAAGAATAGCACCGCATGTTACTTCATTTGTTGAGGCCGATGTTACTAACGTTGTGCTATGGCGAAATAAAATGAAGAATGAATTTCAAAAAAGAGAAGGTGACTCATTAACGTTTACCCCTATTTTTATTGAAGCGATTGTTCTGGCGATTAAGGACTATCCGATGATTAACATTCAAGTGGATGGAGACCGTATTGTAAAAAAGAAGGATATTAATATTGGAATGGCCGTTGCTTTGCCAAGTGGAAATCTGATTGTGCCTGTTATTAAGAATGCAGATCAATATAATATTACCGGGCTGGCAAAAGTGGTAAATGACCTTGCCAAGCGCGCACGCGAAAACAAGTTAAAGCCAGACGAACTTTCAGGTGGCACATTTACAGTTTCAAATGTTGGTTCTTTTGGGAATGTAATGGGAACCCCTATTATCATGCAACCTCAGGTTGGCATTATTGCAGTAGGCGCAATACAAAAGAAACCTGCCGTTATTGAAACTCCTTATGGAGATGCAATAGCGATCCGGCACAAAATGTTTTTATCACACTCGTATGATCACCGGGTTGTTGATGGATCTTTAGGGGGCAGTTTTGTTAAACGTGTAGCCGAATACTTAGAAAAACTGGACACTTCAAGATCTATTTAATCTCAAGATAGCCAGTGGCTGCCTTAGAGCCATCACCAAGATTTATTGAATAAAAATAAGTTCCTGCGGGCACTTTGCCCCCGCTTGATTTTGAGTCACCACTAAACTTTTTCTGGTTATTATCATATCCCTTTGTTTCAAAGATCTTATCACCCCAACGGTTAAAGATGGCAACGGTATTATCAGGATATAATTCGATGTTTTTAATTCTAAAAAAATCATTCTTCCCTTCCGTTGAATTGACAGAAATACCATTAAAAACTTCAATTCCTGTCTCACCAGAAGCAACAGCATAAAACTTGAGGGTGGGTGCGTCTGTGCTGGTAACGGAACCTAATGACAAATCTCCAACCAAAGCAGATTGTCCCAAACTTTTATATCCCGAAGTTGCGACATCGCTACCTGCAACTACCAATAAATCTAATCTATCAAGCAAAGCCTCATCGAATATTGGCAATCTGATTTGGCTCGAATTACTTATAGTGCCACCATTTACTGAAAGTCCCCAATAACGTTTACCTGAAAGTTTAGAAACTCCAATCTCTCCAGAAAGCGATTCGCCAGTTTCGTATAACGTTAGCGTAGCCGAAGCGTTTGCATCGGTAACACCCAAAATCTCCACGGGCAAATAAGTTGTTCCATTTCCAATCGGAAATAGCCAATCACCAGACCCTTGAATTTCAACCGGGCCAATCACATGCGATTGGTCCGATCCTCCTGACAAGGTTACTCCTGGATTTAAGATAATCTTAGCACCATTCACTGATTTTAAATTACTGCTTTGTAAATCCAATTCTGATTCGATGGTAATGTTCGCTAGAAAATTCTTATCGCCTGTTCCACTAATTACTAACCTATTAAACGATTGATTATTATGATTAATGGTTTGCGGTAAATCACTATCAAAATTTATTTTACCGGTTCCCGCAGCATCGTAAGTCCCCTGGTTAATCCAAGCGCCAGAAATTCTAAGATCACCATTGTTTAGTATTGATCCAGTATTTACCAAACTATCGGGCACGGTAAGGACGGTTTGAGTTGCAATGGCCAACACAGAACCTTTATTGTAAAAGCCCTGAGCAGACACTACCGAGGTAACTGCCATGAGTGCGATAGTATTCAAAAAGTTTTTCATATCACTTTTGTTTTTTAATCATCTTTTCCAAATCAGGCATAACTAAGGTTTGATTATTTATACCCATTGATTCCGGAGCGCCATATGCGGTTGGATATAAATATTTTCCGCGTTCGTCACCATCTTTATCAACTTCAACTTGCACCCGATTCTTTTCCGCATAAGCATCTTTTCTTATACCTGTAACTTGCCAGGATACTTTCATATTCGGGCGGCCACCGGCAATTGAAAAACTATTACCTGAAACTTCCTTTGAAACATAAACTTGTGAAAAACCCCCGATGCAAGTCAGTTGATATCTGAAGTCTTTATTTAAAGCTTCAAAATAATTTGGCAGCATTACTTCAGCCTCGCCATTTCCATTCAACACCACTACCCCATCGTAAATATTTTTCATATCGGGCGACTCAACAAAAGAATGGTATAGAAATTTATTTGTTGGATCAAGGGGGTGATCAATTTTGAAAGTTCCGGATCCTTTAGTTACAGCACCAGTTACATTTAAGTTATTATTTATGGTTGTTGCTCCACTAATATTTACACGCCCCGCAAAAACACCTGCAAAGCCTTCAGCAGTAGAGCTTCCATAAATCCCAAAACCAAGACCACTGCCCAAGTATTGACCAATTGTACCAAATGCGGCAGCATTAACACCTGCAACACCGCCATATCCCCAAATGCCAATTCCTGTGCTGCCGCCACGGATTGCAGGATTTGCACCTATAGATGTCGCTTCAATAGCCGGAGCAGAGGAGGAAGCATTAGTTGAGCGAGCAAGAATTGCATTTCCTACACCATCCGTTGTGGCTTCAACTGCCACCCCGGTACCCGCAGCGTTGCTTGCCAAAAACAAACTTGCCCCACCAGTGCCTCCGGCCGTTGAAGCCTGAATTGCATAGTTTTTTGTTGCCGGGTTGGTAATAACAAATTGACCAGCGGGCCCAGAGCCCGTGTTATCCAAACTAAAAAGCGGTCCGCCCGTTGCAAGCGTTCCTGTGTATGGTAAACCAAATGCTGAACTATTATCGGCAGCTGGTGCCCACGCTGCTCCATTCCATTTTAAAACCTGATTGTTTGCTGCACCACCTTGAAGAAGTTTGGCTGGAGCAACATTTAATACTTTCGCATCGGTAACTGAGTTATTAGCTAAGTCAGCTGTCGCGATAGTAGCGTCAAGAATATCCAAACTTGTAATTGAACCATCTAAAATTTTTGCAGAAGTAATTGCATTGTTTGCAACGATTGGATTTGGGTAGGTACTGCCAGTAAGATCGCCTCCTGCAGTGCCACCGGGCAGTGTTCCGGCAATGGTTGTAGTGCTTGCCGCTGTTAACCTTCCTTGCAAGTCAACTATAAAATTGGGAACCTGAGTTGCCGAACCATACGATCCGGGAGCTACTCCTGAATTGGATAAAGAAATTGTACCTGTTGTCGTGATGTTACCACCATTTAAGCCGGCACCGGCAATAATACTAGTTACAGTTCCTGATGCTGGTAAATTTGCCCATGCGGTACCTCCAGCAGTAGTTGTTAATACTTGATTGAGTGCTCCTGAAGTGAGCTTATTCACAGCCACGCCAGCCGCAATTTTGGAATCATTAATTGCAAGATTGGCAACATCAGCTGTAGCAATCGTACCATCAAGAATATCTAAATTCGTTATTGTTCCATCCAAAATTTTAGCAGAAGTAATTACATTGTTAGCAACAATCGGGTTTGGATAGATTCCCGTTAGATCTCCGCCAGCAGCCCCCGTTGGGGCAAATCCAGTAACCGCCAGGTTAATTGCAGTCATTATTCTTCCTTGGGCATCAACAGTTATTTGTGGGATTTGTGTTAGCGATCCATAGCTGCCTGCCATTACTGTTGTATTCGACAAGCTTATGGTTCCAGAAGTAGTGATTGGTCCACCAGCTAGTCCAGTGCCAGTCGCAATATTTGTTATAGTGCCGCCTATGCTTGGTGTTGACCAAGTTGGCACTCCGGCAACTGTGGTTAGCACCTGACCAGCTGTTCCAGCAGTTATTTTGGAGGCAGTTATTCCCGAAGCAATCTTAGGATCTGTAATGGCAAGGTTCGCAACATCTAAAGTTGCTATTGTTCCATCCGCTATATCTGCACTTAATATGGCGCCATCAAGAATTTTTGCAGTTGTAATAGCATTATTGGTTACCACTGGGTTGGGATAGGTACCCGATAAGTCTCCGCCAGCAGCCCCCGTTGGTGCAAATCCAGTAACCGCCAGATTAGCTGCAGTTATTATTCTTCCTTGGGCATCAATTGATAATTGAGGTATTTGAGTTAACGACCCATAATTACCTGGTGCCACGGCTGTATTTGCCAAACTTATAGTTCCAGAAGTAGTGATTGGTCCACCGGCTAGCCCGGTGCCAGTCGCAATATTTGTTATAGTGCCGCCTATACTTGGTGTTGACCAAGTTGGCACTCCGGCAACTGTGGTTAGCACCTGACCGGCTGTTCCAGCAGTTATTTTTGAGGCAGTAATCCCTGAAGCAATCTTTACATCGGTCACTGCAGTATTTGCTAAATCATTAGTACCAATTGTACCGTCTACGATCTTGGCGGATGTAATGGTATTATTGGCTACGGTTGGATTTGGATAGGTTCCTGCCAAATCGCCTCCGGCTGTACCCCCTGGCAAAGTACCCGAAAGATTCACGTTGTTACCACCGGTTATGCTGAGTAAGCCTGTGCCTGGATTAAACAATAGCGTTTGGCTATCCGTACCTGTGCTATCTTGTATAACGGCCCAGGCTGTTCCATCCCAATAATAAAATCTATTGATATCCGTATCAAAAATCAAAAGACCTTTCTCAGTTGCTGTGAGAGTACTAGTAAATGAAGTTGCCGTTCGCTGAAGGGTAGTTAATCTGGGAACCAAAAACCCTTGGTTATTTCCTTGCGATTTCAGATCTAAGACCGATTTAGGGTTTGGATTTTGAGTCCCAATACCTACTTGTGCGTGACTACAGAAAGTCACTAAGCTCAAAAAAGCAGTATATCGAAGAATTTTCATAACTCTAAAATTTATGTGTGTAGATTATTCATACTTGATCTTTTACTGAGGGTATTGGTAACATGAAATCTTATTAAAATCTACTTCTTAACTTTTGCATTTGCCTCCACTCCTAATATTCTCTTGATGTTTTCAAATTCTTCGCTCATGGCTGCAACCTTATCATTATTAGCTTTCATTGATTGAACCGATGCCTCCAACTCGGCTATTTTCTTTTGGCTCATCAAAACCTGAGATTCAAGAACTTCTATTTCTTTTTGCTGTTCTTGCACGGCTTTTACTAATGGCGCCACAAAATCAGTATAGCGCAAACCAAGTGTTCGGTCTTTGTCGCCTCCGACTGTAAGTACTGCATTATTTGACCCAACAAGCGTTTCAATATCCTGTGCAATAAATCCCCAATTTAATCGCGAGTCTTCTGAATTTTTCATGCGATAGCTTACAGGCTTTAGTTTGAGAATAAAGTCTAAACCATTTTCTATTCGTTGAATATCTTTCTTGAAGCGTCTGTCTGACGCATTTGTAAAAGCAACTTGACCTTCAATTACAGTAACGGTGGCATTTCCAATCCTGACTTTGTTGCTAGCATTAACTATCGACCCTTCGCCAATAGCTGTGGCGTTATTTAAACTTGCAGCGGCAACATCAGCATTGCGACCAATAAGCGTTAATTGAGAGCCACCAACATTTGTTGCTGCTGATGTTGTTCCGATAAACGTGTTGAAAAATCCAGTTGTCGTAAGTAAACCAGCGCGCTCGCCCAACATTGTGTTACCAACACCGGTAGTTACAGCTTGGCCAGCCTTTTCACCAATAAATGTGCTCACATTTGCAGATGTTACATTTTCTCCGGCTTGAGCTCCCACAAAAGTATTTCCCTGATGATTACCCGAAGCCCCTGCTCGCCAGCCTATGATGGTGCTTAAACCTAGATTGGTATGTGACAGAGCTGCCTGTGTTCCAATAAACACATTGTAACTTCCTGTATTTGAAGCACCGGCAGAAGAACCATAAAAAGCGTTGTCAGTACCTGAGCCAACACTACCAATTGGACTACCTGCAACCAAATTTCTCATACCCGGTGCCTGAATAAGAGTTGTGACACCCGGTGCTGACCATTGTGCTACTCCGCCAGATGTTGTTAATATTTGCCCAACAGTACCTACTGAAAGTTTTGAAACATTTAAAGAACTTATGTCTGCATCCACGATTGTTCCATCTAAAATTTTTGCAGATGTAATAGCGTTTGGCGCTACTGTTGGATTTGGATAAGTACCCGCCAGATCACCCCCTGCAGCACCAGTGGGAGCAACGCTAATAGCAACATTCGTTGCATTGGTTATTCTTCCCTTCGCATCAACAACTAGTTGCGGAACAGTAGCTGCCGAGCCATAAGTAGCAGCGGTTACCCCAGTTGATGAAAGATTTAAACCAGCAACAAATGTTCCATTGATTTCGCCAGCAGCGGGTGATTCGGTGTCAAGAACTACACTAGCGTTTAATCTATTAGTATTTATTGTTCCTGTGGTAGCTGCATTGTTAATCGAGGTAACTAAACTATTGCCTGAGCCAGTAGCAAGGGTTGGGTTAGGATAGGTTCCTGTAAGATCTCCTCCTGCAGCTCCCCCCGGCAAAACTCCAGATATAGCAGTATTGCCTGCAACGATTACCCGTCCTTGTGCATCCACAGTAAAATTAGGCACTTGTGTGGCTGAGCCATAAGCACCAGCTGTTACGCCCGTGCTTGAAAGGTCCCCACTCGTTATTGTTCCATCCAAAATTTTTACACTTGTGATGGCATTGCTAGCGACAACGGGGTTAGGGTAACTTCCAGAAAGATCACCTCCTGCACCACCACCTGGAGCAACTCCATCAATAGTTGTATTCCCAGCTGCGATTAAACGACCTTGAGCGTCAACTGTGAAGTTTGGTACCTGTGTTGCACTTCCATAAGCGCCAGCCGCAACACTCGTATTGGCAAGTTTAGCAGCAGTAATAGCACCAGCCGCCACCGTAGGATTTGGAAAAGATCCAACTAAATCTCCGCCAGCTGCTCCGGTAGGAGCCGCACCGGTAATTGTAACATTTGCGGCAGATGTAATTCTTCCTTGAGCATCTACAATTATTTGAGAAACCTGAGTAGAATTTCCATAAGTACCTGAAGCAACGCCAGTATTGGAAAGTTTTGTACTTGTAACAGCGCCATCCAAAATTTTTGCACTGGTTACGGCATTTGCACTAATGACAGGTGCGGGATAGGTACCTGAAAGGTCACCTGTCGCTAGGCCACCTGGAGCAACTCCGTCAATAGTTGTATTGCCAGCAGCAGTTAACCTGCCTTGTGCATCAACAGTAAACGTTGGTACTTGTGTTGCACTTCCATAGGCGCCAGCCGCAACACTCGTATTGGCAAGTTTAGCAGCAGTAATAACACCAGCCGCCACCGTAGGATTTGGAAAAGATCCAACTAAATCTCCACCTGCTGCGCCCGTAGGAGCCGCACCCGTAATTGTAACATTTGTGGCAGATATAATTCTTCCTTGAACATCTACAATTATTTGAGAAACCTGAGTAGAATTTCCATAAGTACCTGAAGCAACGCCAGTATTGGAAAGTTTTGTACTTGTAACAGCGCCATCCAAAATTTTTGCACTGGTTACGGCATTTGCACT
>Ga0163154_10008225_pt1 | contig 12225 bp, 7 predicted proteins | sample OliLakLV19MP9P1_FD_148649 | JGI IMG/M metagenome (GOLD analysis project Ga0163154, IMG submission 148649) | Freshwater microbial mat bacterial communities from Lake Vanda, McMurdo Dry Valleys, Antarctica - Oligotrophic Lake LV.19.MP9.P1 | ecosystem: Environmental > Aquatic > Freshwater > Lake >... | reverse complement strand
CATTAGCGACATTAGCAAAAACACTGATATTATTTAATGTCGCTGTACCGCCAGCGAAATAAATCCCGCCTGCGTTGGCTGCGTTCTGCGCGAAAATGCTGTTGGTAATCGTCAACGCGCCGCCGGGATGATAGGTTTTGCGCCGCAAGTCGTCCTGAAGCTGCACCAGCTTATCCGCCACCTGATGCTCGAAGGTCGCGGCAGGCAGATGTCCACGTTTACCCTTCGCCGCTTTGCGGTAGGCTAACCACAGATTTTCCCACGCTGTGAGATGTGTAAACGAGGCTTAACCCACCTGATAAATTGCCGGGCGGTAGCGCGGTTTGGGGAGGTCTAATCCGCGTGCCTTCATCGCCTCAATAATGCCATCACGGGCGATAAGAACCTCATGCAAGGCTTCTTCGGGCGTTTCCCCATGTGCCGAACACATCTCAAAGTCGGGAATATCCGCAATATAAGCCTCATCTTCTTCGCTGTAGAAGATATTGATGTGATAATCGCTCATTCCGCTGTTTCCTCATCGTCATCGTTTAACTTTAGATTGTACTTCTCGACCAACCGTAAAAACTGGCGTGTCTGGTAAGGTTTGGCTTGGCTCTTGTCCGGTTGGATTGACACGGACTGAGGCACATCCGGGTGATCGTAGATGTGATGGCTACCCGTAATTCGATTGAACGAAAACCCAAAGGCAATAATAACCGTGACGAAATCATTAAATTTGACATTTTTCTGATTGTTGACAAGCCTTTGGTAGAGTTTCTGTTTTTTGACCATACATACCCACTTTCCAATTCGATTATAGCATCGAAAGGACTTCCCATGCCCGAAGAAATGGTCATTTTCACCCGTACCTTTGACTTACTGACGTGGCTGCTGCCGCACTGTGAGCAGTTCCCGAAGGCGCAGCGTTATCTGGTCGCGCAGCGGCTCGGTGATGCCGCGCTCGATTTTCAGGAAGCATTATTCCACGCCAATGCCCAGCGCGGGGAACAGCGGCTTGTTCATCTGCGCGCGGCAGACGGCTGCCTGACGACGCTGCGCCTGTATCTGCGACTGGCGTATCAATGGGCTTGGCTCAATAGTGGACAATACGAGCATATCAGCGCGATGATTGAGGAAATCGGGCGCTTGCTCGGTGGGTGGATGCGGCAAACTGAGAAAGACAAGTAGCGAACGTTCCGGAGTAAAGTTATAGTTAGATACACAAATGATAGTGAGTGATTCCTGATGGTCTTTGTCCTTCCCGATATTGATGAACGTGATTTAATTAAAGGCGGTATCAAGCCGCGCCTATTTATTTCTTATTCGCGGGCAAATCTTTCGCAGGTTGGCCCGATTGTCAAACGACTTGAAGAGGCTTATTACGATCCTTGGTTTGACACACGCGACATCGCTGGCGGTGAAGATTGGAAACGCGAAATTGCCAAAGGTATCCAGAACGCTCAGCAGGTCATCTTTTTCATGTCACCAGAGTCCTGTGAGAGTGAATACTGCTGGGGTGAAATCGTACATGCGCTAAAACATGGCGTGCGCGTGCTTCCAGTAAGAATTAATAATAAAACACCTGATGACGCACTGGATAAGGTAGGTTTATCTGGCAAGCAGTTTGTTAAATGGGACAGTGAAAATGAAGATGTGAACTGGCAGCGTCTGCTGAACGATCACAGCATGGTTAAGCCACCTTTAGCGCGTGAAATTCGTCGCTTAAACCCCGAGTATGAGCGATTACACCGACGCTATCTGAATACATTTTTTCGACCAGAATTCAGTCGTATGTCCCTTGCAGATATTTCTGATGAGAGTACAGTGCGCGGCGTGCCGCTGACATCGGTCTATGTGCCGCTTCCAGTCGATTTGAGTTACACCATTCAGGTCGATAAAAGCAATAAAAAGACCATTACCGATTGGTGGGTCAAGGTCGAAAAATCGGAGACACGGGCCGACGCGAACATCCCGGATGAGCTGCGCGAACATAAGCTGCGTGAATGGATCACCCTGCGGGTGGACGAGAAAGCGCTGCGTAAGGTGTTAGCAGAGACAGAGCGTATGCTTGCTGAACGTGCTGAGGACGACAAAGCTGAGTTCTGGTCTGAACAAACCTGGTTCATGGAAGCGCATGATGCTGCCAATGTCCAAAGCCGTATGGTGCTAACTGGAAACCCCGGCAGCGGGAAAAGCACCTTTGTGAAACATCTGGCATTGTGTTTGGCGGGCGATCTGCTCAAGGATAAATCCGATGCCAATATCAATGCGTTAAGGTTCTGGACACTACCCGCCTATACACCCGTATTTATTCGACTTGTAGAAATCGTCAAGCAGGAATTCCCCAATCGTGAGGATAAAGCGGATACGGAAGACTTTGAACAGTATTTGAAAAAACAGCTTGGGAAATGGGATATTGCTGCTTACTGGCGCGACCTACAAGACCAGCTCTATGACGGCAGCGCCATTATTCTGCTGGATGGACTGGACGAAGTGCCAAATGCAGTCGAAAAATGGCGTCGTGAGCAGATCATGGACTTTGTGGCGGCTATTCTGAACGAATACAGCCAATGCCGTATGATTATCACCAGCCGACCTTATGCCTATAATGGCGACTGGAAATTGGACGATTTTGGCCAGACAACACTCAAACCATTGGACTGGCGGCGGTTATCTGAACTGGCGCAGGCTTTGTTCAGCCAACTGCCCGAAATTCAGGAACCACAAGCCGAAGCTGATGCCTTTATCAAAGCGCTGCGCCAAAATCCCCGTCAGGACTTCTGGACGAACCCGCTGCAATTCACGATGGGCGCGACCCTGTGGATGCGAAACCGCCACAAACCAGTCGAGCAGCGTGTGCCGCCATCACAATCGGAACTTTACGATAAAAGTGTGGCGCTGATGCTGGAAAAATGGGCGCGGCGTGACCCGACACTAGGCGCTTCGGTCGCGGAACTGCTGCATGTCACACCAGCCGAGCTTCGCAATGGGTTGGAGCGGCTTGCTCTGCAAATGCAGTCAGGTTATGGCAGCGATGACCGGGCGACCTTCGATTGGACAGACTTGCTCAAGCCGATTGAAGAATGCCGACGTGAAAACACTCAGGAACGGCTGCCATCGATTGACTATAATCTCGCCCTCGACCTGCTTGAACAGCGCGCAGGATTGCTCACATCGGAGGAAGGTCGCGTTTATCGCTTCCAACACCTGAGCTATCAGGAGTATTTGGCCGCCTGCGAACTGGCAAAACCTAAATATTTCCCACATGCTGTTACAGACAAAATCATCAGCCAACCTGGACGATGGCGCAATGTGGTACCGCTGCTGTGGGACATCATCGCCCAGCACAGCACTGGTGATTTACAGATGTTGGTGAAGGCACTGCTGCCAGAAACGGATACAACTCAGTTGCCGAGCGATGATCCACTCTGGGAAGTGATTGCTCAACTGAGCAGTCTTCAGGCAAAACATGAAAACCTGCTGGCGGGAGAACAGCGATCACGCCTGTCCAAACATTTGGCAAGTTTGATCGAACGAGGTGTACTTGCCCCGGTGGAACGTGCAGAGATGGGACGTATCCTCTCCACAATTGACGATCCGCGATCTGGCGTTGGGACCATGACGGCGCAGATTGACGGGAAAACAGCCGAACTGCCCCGGTTGGAATGGTGTGATATTCCTGCCCCGCCGGACGGGATATTTATCATGGGCGCGGACAATCAATCAGATAATCCCCGGCGCGAAGTGGAACTGAAGTACAGCTTCAAGATGGCGAAATATCAGGTCACTTACCGGCAGTTCCAGACTTTCGTCCAATCCGGGGAATACGATCAGCCGGAATGGTGGATCGGCTTCCCGCCAGAATACCAGCGGCAGAAAATGGCGGAGCAGAACAATCCTCACCTCAATCACCCACGCGATAACGTATCGTGGTATCAGGCGGTGGCGTTCACGTGCTGGCTGACGGCAAAGCATCGTAAGGCTGGACTTATTGGAAATGAGAGCGAGATACGTCTGCCGAGGGAGGAGGAATGGGAGTATGCCGCGCGCGGGACGGATGAACGCACCTATCCGTATCTAGATGAATTCAATGCGGCGAAGGGCAACACGAGTGAAACCAACATCGGCAAGACCAGTGCGGTGGGGATTTTCCCGGATGGGGCATCACCGTTTGGGGTGTTGGATATGAGCGGCAATGTATTTGAGTGGTGTTTAAACGACTACGAAAACCCGGAAATTGTCGATGATTATAGTAATGGAGAAAGTAAGGTGCTGCGGGGCGGTTCCTTCTACTCCCCTCCGGGTTACGCCGCCGCGTCGTGTCGCTACAGCGGCTACCCGGACCTTAGGCACGACTTCTACGGTTTGCGGTTGGTTTTGGCTGCCCCTATTAGCGCTCTCTGAACTCTGTAGTGCCGCAGGCGCGTCTCTGAACTCTGACTCTCTGGCGCTCTAAGTGAGCGAAGCGAACGCCTCTAAGGGGGTGTGGGGGAATCCCCCATGCGAAGCATTGCATCGCCGCTCTCCGCCTCAGCGGAGTCGATTTAAAATTTTCGCAAAATGGGTTATGCTACGGATACTGACTTCGGTCAGTCAGGCTACCGGGCAGGTGCTGCGGGGCGGTTCCTTCAACAACAATCAGAATAACGCCGCCGCGTCGTATCGCAACAACAACAACCCGAACAATAGGAACAACAACTACGGTTTGCGGTTGGTTTTGGCTGCCCATAGCCTTCTCACCCTTCAGAAGACGATGCGGTTGCATCGTTTGCTCCCAAAAGTGGCTGGCGTTCACGGATACCAGCTTGCGGCGAAGGCGGAAGGATAGCGCCGGTGGGTCTGGTCTGCACGGAATTTTCCGTCAGGCATATATCAAAGATCGGGTGCAGCCTGGATTTGCTCCCGCTGCACCCACCTTTCACATCTTGCAAGTGCTTACCACTAATCGCTTGTCCAATCTCCTGCTAAAAGTTCGGCTTGTTGGATTACTGTGTCGGTTGCGACTTCTTGTAGGTCAGAAAAATCCTTTACTCCCCTTCAAACTCGTGATACTTAAATTTGAGCGTCCGACTGTTCTCATAGATGGTGCGGACTGTAGAGTCATCAAATCCTGATGAGCGCTCAGCACTGATTTCGAGCGTGATTTCTACATCGGTTCCTGTCATGCTGGTGAGGCGCTGGATAATTTCCTCCACAATTGTTGCCATTTCTTTGTTGACGCGTTGCGGATCAATCGAAACTGTCCCGTGATAGCGTGTTGTCAGTTTCGGCTTGGATGGTGCAGGTGGCGTGACAGTTGGTGATCCGAGTCGTTCAGAGGAGGGAATAGTTGGTGGCTGGATGGTTTGCTGATTTTGGCTATCAATCTGTTCTTGAGCAATCTCTGGACGTACCAGTACCGAGTTGTCGTCGAAATAAATACTCGATGTTGGCTGACCGAAAGCCAGTCCTTTATAAGTCCCATCTAAGCCCACTATGGTCGCATAGCCGAAAGGCGCATCCGGACGCGAAACACCATCCCTCACTGCTTCTAACAATACTTCCTCATTGTAAAGGCGCGGCAGGTAGCAGTAGCGGGCGAGATACTCCCAGAGCTGCTTGAGTCCCAAATGCGGCTGGTCGCGCCACAGATAATGGTCAAGCTCAATGCGTAAATTATCCGGCGACCAGCGCGGAATGAGCATTTCGCTCTGACGCAGCTTCCGGGCAGCACGATCATAGAAGCTGTCCTGCCCCGCGATGCGATGTGCCTGATATTCAATCGGTCCTGTTGGTTCAGGCTGAACCGGGACAATCAGCCAGCTATAGGTTTCTTGCAAGCGAAGGAGAAGGGTCTCCTCAGTGCGTTTGCAATTTGCCTCCACTTGCTTACGCTGCTGCGCGTCGAGATTAAGCGGTTCGGCTTCATCTTTAATCGACTTCCATGCCAGATACTCACGCTGCGCCTTCTCCCATGCTTCAGCATCATTGGCATCCGGGGCAATGAACACCAGCATATTACGATAGAGACGCGGCGCATTTCCGCGATTCTCAAGGATTTCCTGCGCGGCACGCTGCGCTTCTGAACCACCATTGCCTTTTTTATGACCATAGGTCGGGTCAAGGACGACAACTCGTGTGCGCCATTCGTCTACCACATCACCGGAGCTTTGAGGCGCGATATGTGCGGCGGTAAAATCCTCACGGCGATATTTCACAGCACGTAAACGATCAATTGCCTCTTGGTAGACCAAATCGGGATGGATGTTCTGAGCGCGATCTTGCGCGATACGGTTCACTGTCGGGCGGGTGTCATACCAGTAGCGACTGCCATCAGTGTAGAGATAGGTCAATTGATTGCTCATACGCCGCAGGGCATCGTTGAATGCAGCTAATTGTTCGCCAGGCTGCACCGTTGCCAGACGGATGCGAACTTCTTCTACGCCGCGCACTGCTTGACCGGCAACCGATGGTGCGCTGCCCACAAATATCGAGCGGGCAACCCGACGACTGGCAGTGTACTGTCCCAGAGTTGGGATACTCTTGTCAAGTTGATAGGGCTTTGAGTCTTCGCCATCAATATCCGCATCGACAATTGCAGGCCAGTTCTCTGGCAAATAGCGCAGCATCTCATTACGGACAGTGGCTGCCCACAACGGGATTGAACTCGGCATAATCATCAAGGATTGGTCGTTATCCTGCCAAAGCCGATGGATCACCGTCGCCATGAAACGCAGCACGCCACGTGTGCGCTGGAAACGATCCAGCGTTGACCAGTCCTCGTATAATCGCGCAAAGAGTTCGGGATGGATGGGATAGGCTTCCTTCATCCGGCGCATATAATCGCCCTCAGTGACACCGGATGGGAATTCACTGCTATTGCCTGCATACATCTCGCGGAAAGCAGACAACACCGCATCACGGGCGGCATAATCCATCTCCGATGAGAACAGACGACGGCGCACAATCTCGAAGCTCTCAGTTGCCGTGACGGGCTTCCAGACCGACTCGATACGCCCGATAGTTTTGGCGAGGATATTCAGCGAGGCTTTACCGCCCTCGCCGCCGATTTCGATGTCGCTCTCCGGGATAGATACCAACAGCATCGAATCGCTGGAACGTTTGACCGCTTCAGTAAGCGACTGAACGAAAGTCATTACAGCATCGAATGTGCCTGCTGGCAACCGATCCGGGGCATTGTAGAGATTCCGCGCAAAGGCGACTAACTCATCAATGATGAGGAGTGCCGGGCCAAATTTCTCAAAGAGTTCAAGGAGGGTATCTGAACCCGGACTAACCCCCGCGAGATCAGCCTTCTCAACCAGGCGATAGCCCTCAATGCCGCCAATTTGATAGGCAATGTCCCCCCAAAGGGTGTTGGTCGTCGCATCTTTATAGCGGCGCGGTTCGGTAGCACTAAACGCCGTGCCGACAATCACGGCTTTGCGCGCTTCTATGCGGTCATCAATATCGCCCACCCGCTTGATGATATTCTCACCACCCGGTATCTCGCTGAAACCAATTTGTCCGCCGAGCAGGTGATAGAGCGCCAGCATACTGTGGGTCTTACCGCCGCCAAAGCTGGTCTGAAGCTGGACGACGGGATCGCCGCCCTGCCCTGTTAGACGCTTGACACCAGTCACCAGCAGGTCAAGCAAGCCCTCGGTGAGGTAAGTGCGGCGAAAGAACTCTTTTGGATCGCCGTATTCGGGGTCAGCTTTACCCTGCACCACCTGAGCGAGATCAGCAGCGAACTCTGCCTGAATGTAGCGTCCACTCGCAACATCAGGATGCGGTTTGACCACCAACCGCCAGGGACGCAGACCGGGCGTAGTGGTGGTCGTCGCTTCATCAAGCGAACCCGTCTTTTTCTTCGCCTGTTTCTGCTCCACCTCAAAACGCAGCCGCAATAACTCCTGGGCAATACCAGCACAGATGGCGGCACTGGTGGGATCACCGACAGCTTCTAACAGACGGCGGGCAATATCGGCTGCTTCGTATGCCTGATCGTTGCTGAATGGATTTTGGTGCGCCCATTCGTTGCGAATATCCGTTAAGATGTTGGCGTAGCCACGCTCTGATTTACCCAGTTTGAGTTTGAACACCTGCTCCCAACGGCGGTTCATGGCATTCAGGCAGCCCTGCGTGTCGATTTCGGCAACCGCATCTTTGACGTTGGTGCTGGTGATACCGCCATAGCTGTTGTTGGCAATCGCATTGTTCAGTTCAGCCAATACCATACCGCCATAAGCGGCTGCATATTCGCGCACTACAAAGGGGGCGAGACCCTCTTTCAGCGCGTCCATCACCTCGCTGACGCGATCACGGTTACTTTTTGCCATAACATGTATCCTCTCTTTGCTTTATTTCGGCTGTTGAACGTGCTCAGTCCGGCGATAAACAACGGCTTTTTCCGGGTCGCCCCAGATGTTGACTTCCATAATCCCTGAGTCTTTATCCTGTTCATAACCCGCTTTTTTAGCTGCGGAACTCAACGTATTGCCAATACTCTGGTGAGCAAGGTTGAACAGGTAATCATCGCCGCGATCATCCAGAATGGTCTTGAGTAGGCTGGCATAAGCACCCTGATGCTTCTGGCAGGCACGGCGTAAAAAGGCGTAATTCGTGAAGTAGCCGTCCTTTGCCGAAAGTTGCCACATCAACTGCTCGGCATTTTCAAAAATCACATCCAGATGGGGTTTGTACTCTGCCATCGGTTATTCCTCACCAAACAAATTCATCTGCTGGGTTGCCTGCCCTGACTCGGCAGCTTCGCGCAGACGGGCGGTTTCCTCGCCGATGCCTGCCCAGCTAATCACTAGCGCATTGTAATCGCGGGCGTGATCTGCCCAACCTTTACGCTCACAAATACTGTACAGCCGATAGGCGAGATTACGCGCTTCGGCTGCCATATCCGATGGCATTTTGGTCATCAACAGGGCGGAACCCGTTTCACCATGACTGTTCAGCCGTTCAATCAGATGATGGGTCGCTTCCCACACCGTAGGACGGCGGTCTTCCTGCGGATTCCACATTTTCCCCCTCACCCCCTGCCCCTCTCCCACGCTGGGGAGAGGGGAGTTTGACGGGTCGTATTCCGACCAATGCAACAGCTTGACCTTGCCGCGCCCGGCAACGACGATATTAGCGGCTTTCACCCCGGCGACGCTGGTATTCTTCGCCCGCGCCAGCACATCCGCCTGACCGAACTCACCTTCATTGAAACCAAACTGCTCGAACCACGACACGGCGAAGCGCGTATCACCGTCAATATCGCCGTCCTGCTCGGCGAGATAGGCATCCAATTCCTGATTAATCAGCCCCAGTGCAGCGCGAACACTCATGGGCGAACCATCGGCTTCCAGCACTTTGCTGTAGCGGCTGTAGATTGCCATGCCGGGACCGATGCTGGCTTGCGCGAGGTCAACCGGGGCGATATTGCCGGACTGCATCTCTTTGAGGGCGGCGGGGAGTTCTCGGCGCAGTGAATCGACAAAAGCGCGGCGCGAGGTGGTGGGCGCATCTTCTGAACGCGGACGACAGACGAGGACGATGGATGAGGCGAGGGCGTTTACCTGTCCTTTTAACCCTGCTGTCCGTTCACTTCTGATAGGCCACGTGCCGTCCAGACTAAAACCTGCAATAATCAGGCTGGTGAGCATAGTTTCCCAGCCAGTTGAAGACCGCCCCTGATTGTTACGTGATACCAGAGTGGATTCTGATGAAGCGACATCTTCCTCATCGTCGTTTGTATCCGAATTCTGTTGCTTAAAAGCGTAATATACTGTTAGCGGATATTTCACACTGATGAACCGGCGGATATTTCGGAAGGTAAGTAGCATTCCGCCTTCAAAGTGGGCAAATGCCGCATCTTTGCTACCATGTCGATAAGTAGAAGCAATCAGTTCAAATTCTTTAGGAACAAGCATTGTCCCAAAAATATCGGGATACACATCTCGCAAACTGCGCCTCATCCACACATAAAAATAATCGGATAAGTCAGCATAACCCACTAAATCATAATAAGGGGGATCTGTAGAGATCACAGGAGTGTTTTGAGGTTCTATATGGGTAGCATTTTCTTGGATTGCCGTGCTGCTGTGTGAACCGCTAGGACTAGCTTCGAGGGCTTTTATGGTATATCCCATATTTCCCAGCCAATTCCCGCCAGAACCACTGAAGGGATTGACTTCAGCATAGTCCCAAACCATTGGCAAAGCCTGTCTGCCAAAAACGTGAGCAACAATCTCATTCTTAGGTTGATTTGCCCAAAAAGCTAAAGATGCCCAGAAGTCAGCACTTCTATCAACCGCAAACGCCAGATACACGCTGACCGCCTCGGCGTATGCCAGCGCGCCGCGTCCACCATCTCGCAGGGGAACACCATCATCGGGCAGACCCGCCGCAAGTGCATCCTGATAGGCTTGCTCCCGCGCTTCGGCGACTAGATCGCTGAACGTGGTCAGCGCGACGAGTTGGCGAGGGGTGAAGAGGTCTCCATATTCGTACATTCCATAGCCAGGTGTTTGAAAATTTCGATGCTTTAAAGGCATTTCGCCTCTTGGCTTATAGAAATCCATTTCTTTTGCTTGTTCAGCCGCCGCGATATGATCATCGCTCGGACTGTAGTAATTGCGTCCGCCCTTCCCCTCGGTGACAATCGCCATAAGATGCGCGCCCATCCGTCCGGCTTTGCCTTCCTCACGGATGTAATCATAGGAAATAGGCACATTCGATACGACACAAAGTCCACCTTGACGAGTGAGCATCGTGCCGCCTTCTTTAATTGGTGGCGTGTCGCCGTCCTGTTCGCGGCGCACCACGTAGCGGATGCGATGCGTCGCTGTGCCGTCGGTGAGGGCTTCGACGATGGGTTCGACCCACGCCATGCGTCCTTTTTTCTTGCTCAAGATGAACGAGCGTACCAATGGAACATGAGCGTTTACGGCGGGATTCGGGCTTTTTACTGTCCGCGCCCACAACCACGCAATCACGGTTTCACCGTTGTGGGTCGGGTACAGATGCCCGATGCGCTCCCATGCTTTCTCGCGCATCCACTCGCCATAGTAGCGCACATCGGCGGCGAGTCCGGCAGCACCGCGATAGGTGGTATCGCCCTCACCCCCGGCCCCTTTCCCACGCTGGGGAGCGGGAGTATCGCCCTCACCCCCCGCCACTCTCCCACGCAAGGAAGAGGGGAGAAAAGCGGCGCGGATCGTGGTGAGTGTGGTATCAAGGTCATTTTCGACTTGTTCGGCACTCACGCGCACAAAGCGAATGCCAAGCGATTCGAGGATTTCCTGACGTTGAACATCCGCCTCGCGCTGATAATCGTGTATCGAGCCATCAACTTCTACCGCCAGACGCTCATCTGCACAGTAAAAATCCAGCACAAACGCCCCAACAGATTGCTGCCTGCGGAACTTGCGCTTGTCGAGTTTCCGGTTACGCAGTGCCTGCCATAGAATTTCTTCACTCGCTGTTTGCTCACGCCGGAGTTTACGCGCAATTTCCTTCATGACCGCTTGTAGTTCTGGTGGTACAGCAATTCGCTCAGGCGCATCCACCGTACTTTCAAGTCCCCTTGCCCCTTGTGCCAGAGAGTGTCCATCACGATCTCCCGCCTCATCAAGTCCCCTCGCCCCTTGTGGGAGAGGGGATTTAGGGGTGAGGGGTACAGAGCCAAACATTTTTTCGCGGTCACGCGGATTCACAGGCGGCATATTGGCAAAACGCGGCGGGATTTCGATTTGCGCCTTGTTAATCATCACCGCGACGGGATTCAGGTCGCTGGCGTGTGCTTCCAGTCCAAGCCGCTGCGCCTCTAACGGGATGCTGCCGCCCCCGGCGAACGGGTCAAGCAGCGGCGGCGGGTTGCCTTCAGTGGCGATCAGAATCAGTTCACGCGCTGTGTTCAGGATGGCTTCGTCGGTGGTCGCTTCCCATGTCACCAGCCGCTCGATGAAGTCGAACAGGCGCATACGCGGTGTATCGCCGTTGGCTTTCACATTCGCGCCAATAGGTAGCTGTTTACACGCCTCGACGAATGCGGGCAGCGCGTCGGGCGAATCGGGGTCATCCACTAGGGATGAGAAGATTACAGCACGGGCAGCGGCTAAAGGTCGTCGCGCCCACCACAGATGCAATGTGGAGGGGTGTCCGTGCCGGATGGATTTTTCGCGGGCGCTGGCAACATTAATCGCTTCCAACGGCAGCGCCACTTCGATCAGTTTCTTACGATAGGTCATGAATTCACCAAACAAT
>Ga0163154_10008224_pt1 | contig 12226 bp, 8 predicted proteins | sample OliLakLV19MP9P1_FD_148649 | JGI IMG/M metagenome (GOLD analysis project Ga0163154, IMG submission 148649) | Freshwater microbial mat bacterial communities from Lake Vanda, McMurdo Dry Valleys, Antarctica - Oligotrophic Lake LV.19.MP9.P1 | ecosystem: Environmental > Aquatic > Freshwater > Lake >... | reverse complement strand
CACCACGCCGTATATCGGGCGGGTGTTGGGGGGATGAATTGTTTACTATCATGGGCGGACTTGCCATGGCAAGCCCCTACAGCCTGCCAATCTGACCCAAAAAATAGGCATATCAACCCGTTTTAACGGGTTTTGGTCAATCTAGACAGGTGGTTCACCGCCTGCCATCGCTACATCCTAAAAATCAATACCGTTAAGATAAGGCTTTTTTATCCCCAACCCCTTCTCAAAAATTGGAGCGGGGCTAAAACCTCGCCTAGAACCGAGTTTCACCCCCTTTCTCCACGCAGTGGGGATAAGGGGGCTGGGGGGATGGTTTAAGGTGCTAACTTAATGGTATTGGGCTTTGAGCCATAGGTGACGCTTATTTATCCTGATTATTTGATGATTCGTCATCCTCAAATAATTTAAGCGTATGCACAGGCGCGGGTTTTGCTTTACCCTCTTGGGGGGTGTTGCGCTCCAAAAACACCCCCTTGGCATAGCCTTGTATGTGTGGGAAGTCATCGGCAAGCATCAGGCGTTTTTCTGCGAGGCAACAATAGGTCTCGTCCATCTCAATGCCGATATACTGCCGTTTTAATTTTTTGGCGGCTACCGATGTCGTCCCAGACCCTAAAAAGGGGTCTAATATCACATCACCCACATTAGAACTCGCCAATATCAATTTGGCGATGAGTTTTTCGGGCTTTTGGGTGGGATGGTCGGTATTTTCTGGCATAGACCAAAATGGGACGCTAATATCTGTCCACAAATTAGACGGGTACGTGAGGCGGTATTTTTCGCCATCGGCGGCATAAGTCCAATCTTTTGGCTTGCCATTGTCGGTATACGGGGCAATCACACGCCGTCTGAGCTTCACCGCTTCTACGTTAAAGGTGAAATTATCGGTTGTGGTGGCATACCAAATATCTTCGCTGGTATTTTTCCAATTATAGCGTGCGCCCCGCCCCTTTTCGCGTTCCCATGTGATGCGATTGCGAATGTTCAAATGGTCAGATAAGGTCTGATACAACACCGCCGATGAGCGCCAATCGCCACAAAAATACACGCTGGCAGTCGGTTTGAGGGTGTTCATCAACGGCAAAAGCCACGATTCTACCCATGCCCGATAGTCGTCATCGGGACGTTGTTTGAAGGGTGAATCGCCAAACTTGCGTGTGAGGTTATAGGGCGGGTCTACGATGAGCAAATCCACGAATTGGGTGGGCAAAAATGGCATTGCGCTGAAAATATCTTGCTGAATGGTCTTATTGAGAATGTCTTGTGGCAACACAGCACTATCTAACTGGATGAGATTTTGCCGATAGTGTTCAATCTCGGCATCATCCAAGACGATGGTGCGGTTCATAGGGGCGCGTAATTTTGGTTTTTTATTTTTCATGGCAATTATCAGGCGGGCAGGCGCACCGCGTTATAGGGAGGGTGCGCCCGCGCTCTGAATTAAGATTCTGGCACAATTTCGGTGACGACAAAGCCATCTATCATCCATTCGAGGATATTGGCGTAGTCGGCATCGGACGGTGCTTCTACCCATGCGGCATAAGCGGGTCCGCCCTCCACAGGGATGGTGACATATATGCGCCCAGAAATGGCGACCCCATTGCGATTGACCACATACAACACAGCTTGCCACGACAACGATGAGGTGTTCAATGTACGGGCAGACACACGGGTAAATCCGTCACCGAGTGCATATTGCGCCAAAAGGTCTTCTAGCACCGCATCCACAGAGGCAGGTGCTTCGATTTTGGTGAAGGCGGCAAATGTCGGTGAGGTCATATCGGCTAGATAAGTGCCTTCTGCATCCACTTCTCCCGTTTCAATCGCATAACGTTTCCAGATGCCATCGGGAGATTCGCCCCAAAGACGAAGCATGGGGTGGCTGACTTCTTCGGTGAAGAATACACGCGGGGTCAATTCGCTATCTGACCAAATACCTGTATCTTGGTCTGCGATGATGGTTGGCGAGAAGAAATTGAGATAGGCTTTGAGTTGGTCATAGATAAGATTCACATCACCCATTCCGCGTACAGCCTCTGAGGTGATGACAAAGCCAAAACCGGCTTGCGCCCAATAATCAATGGAGAAGGCAATCGCCCGCACATCCACTGTGCCACGTCCACCGATGGGGTCTTCATAAGAGAAGGCAAATTCGATGACGGGTAGCCCGTCCACCATTGCATCGGTAAATACGCCGTCCCAAGTGAGTCCATAATAGCCAGCCATCACTTCTGGGGGCATGGCTTGGAGATTTGTGCCTGCGGTGGGCGAGATATAGATGGAGATGTTGCTATTTCCATCTTGGCTAGAACTGCGATAGAACGGCAATGGCAACACACCCGCAAACACATCAATGAGTGTCCATTGGCGCGGACGGGTGAACAAGACACCTAAGTCGCTGAGTTCGGCGCGTAATTCTGGGAATAGACCATCGTTGTTGACAGTCACATTCAGATTTTCAAAGCCTGTCGTGCCACCGAATGCCGTCACCAGCACCCCGATGTTATAATTGCCCGTGGGGGCGGGTTGATAGGTATAGGTCAAGCCCACCTGACCAAATGGCAAGAAATACCGATTTCCCGCTTCTTGCACCACACGACCATCACCCGTGACGACTGAGCGATAGGGCGAGAAGCATATATTATCTGGCAAGGAAATAGATGCCAATGAGTTATCGCCTTGTGTTTTGCTCAACACACGCGCCACCCGTCCGGGTTCATTATCTTGGGGGATGGTGAAGATGATACTCACGGGGTTTCTGGTCTCTGGGGTGTTGCAATCGTAATATTCGCCTTCCATAAATGCCAATTCATCCACCTCGATGATGTATTCGTTGGCAAAATTTGTCCCATCAGACAGCACAGGCAACGCCACATCCCAACGGAAACTCCGTTGTGAATTGACCCCATTGAGCCATTGATTCACGCGGTCTGGGTTGCCATTTTCATCGAAAACGTTGGTGAGCAGGCGCTCGGTTGAATAGCGGACAATGGTGGTATCTGGCAACACACGGTCATAGGTCACATCCACATGCGAGATATTGCGTCCCGTGAGTTCGTATCCAAATACTGCCGATGTGAGGATGCTCATCGGATCATTGACCAATGGGTATTGTGAGGTAAATTCGATATTTGGCGCGATTGGCGGATGAAACGACACCGTACCCGCCCCACTCCACACTTTTGGCGTGACGGTGCTATAAAAATTGCGGAGCATCCGCCCCCACTCGGTGGTGATGGCTTCCGAGAAATAGCTATTTTGGAAGGATGAGCTGGTAGCAGGAAAATAGATGTTGTAGTAGCTAATTTTGTTGAGGACATTCTCGCCCGCATCCCCAAAAATCAATGCACGCGCAAGTGCCTCTAAAACCGCATTGGCGGCATTGATGAGGCGTGGGTCGCGGCTCAGTTTGAGGATTTCGCGCATCAGACTGCCCAAATCTATTTTGGTCGTGCTACCCGCAAAGGCGGTATAGGTATAGGTATTGGCACGCGCCTGACCCAAAAGAGTGGCATACGCCGATGGATTTTCGTTGACCAGTGACGCAAAGGCTTCGATAGAGGCAATTACGGGGTCGTATTGTTGTAGGTCAAATAGCGAATGGGTAAAATAGGCGGCATCGGCATCCCCCGCGAGGCGCATATCCAATGTGACATATTTCCGCACCAAATCTGTCCCCAAACGGGGTAAATCCAAATTTGCGCCTTCCCCATTGAGCCGTGCGGTGAATAGGGTCATGTCTAGGGCGGGGTCAATCACAATTTCGGGCGATGCGAGTGAATAATTAAAATGTGGGGCAAGGGCGGCAAAATATTCGACACTCGCCATTGAACACGCATCGTTAATCATCATAGAAAATTTTTCTACGCCTGCGGTTTGCTTGGCAATCTCAAACGCCTGTGTTAATTCTGGCAGGGTCATGATACTTTCTATAGTACCCGTCTCTGCACGGGCAGTATCGTCTGTGACGATGCCCTTCCAACCCGCGCCATGACTTGCCAGCGAGAAGGCATAATTGCGGGCGGGGAAATGCGTCAATGCCCACACCAGATATTGGGCGTATAATTCGCCATTGCTAGTATCCAGATTACCCAAATCGAGCAATGGTTGGCTGTCTATGGTTGGTGGAAAAGCAATGAGTTGGTCGCCATTAATATCGAAGCCGATTTCATAGACGCGCACACCATTCCAATCACCATTGGCGTTGGAATGTTCTGGGGAGCGGTCAAAAAGCATAATCACACGGACATTTTGGTTGCTCCCGCCTGCGAGTTCAAATTCGTTAAAATCGAACTGCAGACCGGGTTCTAGGTTATTGTCACCACCATAATAGGCGATAATCGTCCATTCGGCTTGTGGGCGCACCTCGACATCGGCAAAGCCTGTCGCCCGAATATCGTCTGGGGACACACGGAAGGCGGTGGTGGCTTCGGTCTGACCGGTTTGCAGGTCAATCAGCAATTCAAAATCACCGATACTTGTCCCACTTGCCACACCAAAGCGGGTCGCAATAACGGTATAGTTGCCCCGTTCTGCTTGTGGAAAGGTGATGCGTGAGTTGGTATCGCCACGCACGCGGTCATCGTTTTCGCTGATAATGTTGCCACCGGCATCTACCAGATAGAGGAGCGTATCCAGATTGCCGGTGGTTGCGCGCATATCGAGGGTGAGTGTTGTGCCAGAAGTTGTCACCTGAACGGGAAATTCAATAAAGGGGGTATTGTTATCAATAAGACCAGTTTGAATAGAGAGGTTTTGTGCCTGCGCGATTTGCGTGATGAATAAAATAATAATAACAAACCACACCAGCAGGAGTCTTAATTTCATGAAATGCTCCTCAAAAATAGAGAGTGAACTAAAATGGCAAAAAGAGGGAAGCACATCACGCGCTTTGCCCTCTTTTTGATATTATACACGACTAAGTAACATCGCTTTGGTAGAATATCTTACTTGCAGGTAAAACCGGGCAAACAAGAAGCACCTGTGCTACTGGGGCGTGCGCCACTCAGACGTTCAATGCGGGCATCGCTGAGGGCATCAATGAATTCAAGGTCTACTATGACAGACAAGGCGACATAATACAGGTCTACGCCAGAGGTAAACACATCATTGACGAACAAGTCATCGAACACATCGCCCTTGTCGAGGGTGGTGACGGTGGTAGAACCAGGTGAGGTCCCAACAATTTCGCTGATATTGATGCTATCGGCGGTGAAGGTATAGGTGGCAGTGCCCTCAAATGTGGTAGGGTCTACCAATTCGGAGGCGGGGATGATTGTGCCTGTGATTTCAAAGTCATAGATTTCGGCATCTGGATTGCCCAATTGGAAGCGCAAGGTGGCGGGCAAGCTGATTTCTGTGGCAAACCAATCGCTCAACAAATCGCCTGTGGGGAATGCACCAAACAAATCGCCACTGACGATGGGGGTGGTGAGGGCGACACCGTTGAGGGTGAGGGTGAACACATCATCAACATTTTCGATTACCAAGCTAGAACCTGCTTGAACGATGGATGCAGAGAGTGTTTCTTCTTCTTGGGCGCTCACCAAACTGATAGACAAGGCAAGAGCAATCATAGTAACGAGAATGAAGCGAATTGCTATTTTCATAGGGAAATTACCTTTCGTGTATGAACCTAGATTGTAAAATGATAAACCCACAGAATGGGGGTATTGCCAACAGCATTTGTTTCATTATACCTTATATTCACCCAAAATTCATCTAGCAAATCGGTTAGGGATTGTTAAGGTTATAAGCGATTTATCCCCTGCCCCATTTGTTGCTGTATCTGTTTTTTTGCCCCGCTTTCCTCTTATTTTCATAAAGGAAAGCGGGTGGATGAATTAGGATGGGGTGTTAATCGCTATTATTCTATGGCAGATTCATCGCTGGCGGGGTCATAACATTCGGCTGTCCACAACATGCTATTTTCGCGTGGACCATCGAGTTGTTCCCAACCAGTGGGCAACTTGCCTTCGGCATCGAGCAATTGACTAGCGGCGACATCGTTGGGCAGTTGCATATAGAAGTAGAGTAACGGACCGCTAAGGCTGTAGGGGTCGTTATCTAAGCCCAAGCACACCACATAAGACGGGGCGGTGGCTTCACCTTGTACCATTGCCTCTTCGGGTGCGACACCAACGGTTGTGAGCATGGCGTTGTATACGACTGATAACACACTATTGACGGTGGTCACACGTTCTGGGAGGGTGAAGTAGAGTGCCAATTGTGACTCGCTGGTGATGTCGTTATAGAGCAATTCCAAGTTTTCGGTGGTGACTTCGGCATCAAATTCTATCTTTTCGACAGTTTCGAGCCATGAGCCTGCTTCTTCGATGGGGACAAGGAAGAAGGTCGAGTTGACATCGCGGGTTTGTCCCGCAGTGGTCACACTATTGCTGGCGGGTGCATTGGGTCCGCGCAAGGTGGTGATAACGGCTTGTACTATATCATCTGCACTCGGTGATACGCCTTGATTAGATACCGCATCATTCACGATAGACCGTACTTGGTCTTCTGTCACACCACTGTTACCGCCACCGATGACAGTCGCAATCACGACACCGACAACGATGCCGAGAATGAGACCACCTACGATATACACTATATCTTTTGTTTTCATTTTCGTAATAACCTTTCGTTTAATAAGCGATATAGGCTCAGTATACCCCAAAAATACCGCCAAAAGTGGTAAAAAAGTTTTAATAGTGGCATACTGTGACGGATTATAAACAGTTTTTTATGACTTTGCTACTGATATATCAATTTGACCCATAAAAAGGATTTTTTACCATGCACCATTGGTTATTTGCCCAAGCAGAAGTCACACCCCACGCGCCCGCCCTTATCACCGCCACCGACCAGCTCACCTATGACCAACTGGCTACGCTTGTGCGGGCAGATATGGGACGATTGAGCGCATGGGGTGTGAAAACGGGTGATGTGGTGGGCATATTTGCGCCCAATAACAGTGCGTATGTGCGCCTTATCCATGCGGTGATTGGAATGGGCGCGGTGCTTGTGCCACTGAATACCCGCCTCACACCCGATGAGCTGGGCTATCAGGTTTCGCTGGCAGGAATCACATTTTTGCTGGTGGATGACGGGCAATCGTCCCTATCCACAGACATCGCTATTTCAACATTTTCGGAATTTTTGGCGATGCCCCCCTCCCCCATCACCGCGCCCGATTTGGCATTAGATACTGTGTGCGTGATGATGTTCACCTCTGGCACCAGTGGCAAGCCAAAAGCCGCCCGCCTGACGATGAGCAATTTGGTGTATAGCGCCCGTGCATCACAAGCACGCTTGCAGACCGCCACCGATGACCGCTGGTTATGTGTGTTGCCTCTCTATCATGTCGGTGGCTTATCGATCGTCATTCGCTGTGCGCTCGATGGCATGTGCATCACCCTTTTGCACCGCTTTGAGGCAGACGCGGTGCATGAGGCACTCATCCAGCAACCGATTACGCTCATCTCGCTCGTGCCGACCATGCTTTATCGGCTATTAGAGGGAAATGTGGCGCAGTGGCGCAAATCGCTACGGCTGATATTGCTCGGCGGGGCGGCGGCGGATGTGCCACTCATGCGCCGATGCGAGGCGTTGGGGTTGCCGATTGCCACCACCTACGGATTGACCGAAGCCAGTTCACAGGTGTGTACGACCACACCCGATATTGCCCAACGCAAACCCGCCAGTGTGGGCAAGGCGTTGGATTTTATCGGCATACGGGTCATCAACGAACATGGGACAGATTGCCCTATGGGGGAAATTGGCGAAGTGGTCGTGGTCGGGAAAACCGTCATGCAGGGGTATCATCAAGACGAATCTGCCACCACCAAAGCGATTCGGGGTGGTCTGTTATATACGGGCGATATGGGTTATCTGGATACCGATGGCGATTTGTGGCTGGTGCAACGGCGGAGCGACCTCATCGTCACAGGTGGCGAAAATGTGTATCCCGCAGAGATAGAAGCGATATTACGCGAAATAGATGGTGTGCGCGATGTGGCGGTGGTGGGCATCCCCGACCCCGAATGGGGGCAAAAAGTGGCGTGTCTGGTGGTAGGCGACATAAATGTCAAGGAAGCAGAGACATTTTTACGCGGAAAACTGGCGGGATACAAAGTGCCACGCCGATGGCAATTTGCCGATGCCCTGCCCCTCAACGCCACTGGCAAAATTGACCGTGGCGCGGTACAGGCGATGCTAAAGGAGGCACTATGAGCATACGCATTTTATTCATCACCGATTATCTGGTGGCGGGCGGTGTGGAACATCAAGCGGTCATGCTATCAACACATCTCAATCGTGACCGTTTTTCGCCACATCATCTGTGTTTGTATGGGGGAAAAGCGGGGCGCAGTTTGCATCATCAATCTGCCCTGATACAAGCGGGTATCCCTGTGCGCGTGTTGGATGTCGCCTTATCCCCATTAGGCAAAATGAGGGCGCTCATGGGGATGGTGCGCGAAATTCGGCGGGTGCGCCCACATATCATCCACACCATGGGGTATCATGCCAGTAGTTTGGGCGCATGGGCAAAAAGGTTGGCGCTATCCGATGCAAAACTCACAGCATGGTTGGTGAGCGAACAGACCCCCAAGCAAATCCGCAACCAAACCGCGACATGGCGCAGGTGTGAACGGGTGATTATCAACAGTCCGCACCTGCGCGATGTCATCACGGGCATTGGTCTATCTGCCGACCACGCGGTATTTATTCCCAATGGGCTAGATGTGGCACACTATTCACACATCCCCACCCCACCCCCACGCGCAACCCTCGCGCCCAACGCCGATTGGGTGATGATCATGCTCACACGGATAGCCCCGCCATATAAATCACCGTATTTGTTACCAGAGGCGCTTGGTGTATTGCAATCGGGGGGGCATCTTCCCGATGGATTGTGGGTGTTTATTGTGGGCGAAAGCACCGATGCCGATGAACAGGCGCGTCTGGATTTATCCATCCAAAAATATGCACTGGGCAATATCATCACCCAATTACCAAAAACCAGCACCCCGAATATTTTTTATCATGCCTCCGATTTTAGCGTGATGACCTCGCTATCTGAAGGATTGCCGAATGTGGTATTGGAATCTCTGGCGGCGGGCAAGCCCGTACTCATCAGCGAGGGGTCAAACAAAGCGGGTGTGGTTGTGGAGGGACAAACGGGGTGGATATATCGCACAGGGGATATTAGCCACATGGCACAACGCCTGCATGAGATTTTTGCCATGCCAAAAACGGAACTTGTTGCCATGCGTGAGGCGTGCCAAATCACCGCCCGCGACTATGACCGCACGCTGTTTGTGACACGGCATGAGGCGTTATACAGGAAATGGGCGTGATGTCAATAAAGACGGGATGAGCGTTATTTTCCCTTTTTTGCCACCACCCACCACACCCGATGAAACACCTCTAACGGATTTTGTGGGAATTTTTCTGCCAGTAGCGCCTCAAATTCACGGTCAAAGGTGTGTATTTTTTCCACCGATAACAGCGCCCCAATACCCGCGCTGGCACGGATGCGACCGCGCCATGCCTCATGTGTATATAGTAGGTTGAGGTCAAAGGACGCGGTTTGAATATCCACAAAACCCGCCTCTGCGATGGCTTTGAGATATTCAGGATATAATCCATTTCTGTCTCCGCCCGTCCATGTGGGGTTATGGGCTTGCATGAGGGTTTCGGTGGCTTCGACCACATTACCCGCCAGGGGAATCCAATCTAAATAGGCGATGACCAGCATCCCGTTTGCGCCATTCACCAACACCCGATTCACCTCTGCCAGTGTGTTGACATGATGAAACCAATGCCAACACTGCCCTGCCGTGACCACATCAACCGACACATTTGGCAAGCCTGTATTTTCTGCGGGGGCGATGATATAGCGGGTGGTCACATTTGCCTCTGCATCCAAAATTTTTGCCTGTGCGATGAGTTCTGGGGAAATATCCAAGCCCGTGACCTCACACCCCGCCAATGCCATCCCCCGCGCCAATGTGCCTGTGCCTGTCCCCAAATCTAGCACGCGCTTGCCCGCGCCAATGCTCCCCATCTGCACCAAACGGTCAAATAAGGCGGGAGGAAATCCCTGCCGATGCGTTTTATAATCGTGTGCGGTTTTGCCGAAATCAATCGTCATGGTTGTGGGTGCCCCTTCATCGGTAATAATGTAATTTGACCCATACCTTTATCTGCACCAGACCAGCGCAATACCAGACCATCGTGTGTCCATGTGCCACTGGTGATGACCACGTCTACCCCATTGGGATACCATAATTGGGGGATATAAATCTCGGTATCGGGGGCATTGTCGCCACAAATAATCTCTCCCACAAACACACCAGATTGCCAATCGAAGCGCATGGTCTTAATAGCGCCACCCGCTTTCATGATGTATGGGCGCGAAAATCCCTTAATCGCCCGTCCGCCACTATTCACATCGGCGGGGTTGGTCTGTTGGTCTGGGCTAAAAATGCTCAAATCTTCTTCATTCCAATTATCCCCCCAACGATTGCTGTTATCGGGGGTATAGTTCCAGAGGGTGGTATGGGCAAGGTTGGCATCCATCGCATCGTAATACATAGATAGCGCCAATTCTTGCATGGCAAAATCACCCGTTTTATAGGCACGTTTATCGTTCATATCAAACGGCAGACCAAATTCACCGATGAGCGTTGGCGCTCCGCCCATTTGCTCATACGAGATGCGGGTATAATCGGCAATATTTGCTTTGAATGACTCTGCCACCTCATCGCGCCCCTCTACGATGGTCATTTGTTGCAAATCGAGCGCCATTTCGCCTGTGAATTGCTTGGTGAGGAGGGTCAGATTATCGTACCAATGGCTGGCATTGACCACCGCGCCCCATTCCATCGGATTAAGTTGGAGTTGATGCACATCGGTGGGTTCAGTCTCGACAAATAATATCGCACCGCTGTGGATAGACCGAATTTTGGTAATAAAATTCTGCATGAATGGCAACAAGCCATCTTCCAAAAAGGTGACTCCCTTAAAATAAAAATCGCGGGTGATGTAGGGATTGCCGTGTTTGTCTATGTTATAAATACCCACCTTGCGCCAAATATCGTGTTCTGGCGTTTTCCATGCCGAGATGCCCATGGGGTTCACAATCACTTCGCCCTCGACAGGTATGGCAAAGAATCCTTGCATTTCTGTCTTTTGCAATTTGCGGGTAAAACCACTGCCGATGAAAATACTCTCTGCGGGGGTGAGGACAAACGACTGATGCGGAATTCCGCCGATGGTCTCTAACGAATCTAGCCCCAAAAAGCCACCACTCGGCTCATTCATCGCGCCATATCCCAAGACATGGGGCATGTCTTTGATGCGGTGGGCGATTTGGGCGATGGCGTTGATAAAAGCCGTTTGCAAGAACGATTGTGCCGATGCCCCGCCGATTTTGACATGGGGTGCATATTTATCGCCCGCAAAAAACAGGGTGAACATCGTCCGACACGCCAAGCGGTTATAATTATTTATCCACACCATCCGTCCATAATCGGGATAGCGCCGTTGGAGGGTGATGGCGGCTTCGCTGAGGTCGAGTTTGGAAATATCAAAGCCCGCCGCTTCGAGTGTCCAACCGGGCGCACCATCGCCACCAGTCATGCGTGACCATACATCTTGATGCGGGTCTATGAACACATAAAAGCCATATTCCCCCGCTAATTTGACCATATCGGCAAAATAATCTAAATATTGGGTGTCATATTGTCCGGGTCCGGTGTGTTCAATGGCTTCCCATGTGGTCAGAAAGCGCAGACAATTAAATCCCCAATGGCGCAGACGGGAAAAATGCACATGTGCTTTTTCACGGGGGAATGGTCTGCCCACAAACGAGACTTCACGGTGACGGCTAAAGGTGTTGGCGATTTGTGCAGGTTCATCGGGTGGGGTTTTGGTGCTACCACTGAGGTTGATACCACGCAGGATAACTTCACGTCCAGAGGAGTCAATAAATTTGCCATTTTTGAGGGTTAATTTGTCCATAGGGGTCTCTCTTTTGTGCCAAGCATTGGCATTACAGTGTTTAGTCAAAGGGCGGTTATTTATTTATTCATGCACTCATTATAGCATAGGCAGGGGCTAATTGGGCAGGCGTGGTGAGATGTAAAAAAGCCAAGTGTGTGTTTTATTTTACGTCACTTATAGATAATGGAGTAACGATTTTAAATTCAAATGATTTTCA
>Ga0163154_10008223_pt1 | contig 12229 bp, 6 predicted proteins | sample OliLakLV19MP9P1_FD_148649 | JGI IMG/M metagenome (GOLD analysis project Ga0163154, IMG submission 148649) | Freshwater microbial mat bacterial communities from Lake Vanda, McMurdo Dry Valleys, Antarctica - Oligotrophic Lake LV.19.MP9.P1 | ecosystem: Environmental > Aquatic > Freshwater > Lake >... | reverse complement strand
ACGAGAGCCTTGTAGAGCTGCGCGGGAAGAATCTTGCGTGCTGGTGCAAGGTTACCGACCCGTGTCATGCCGATGTCCTGCTCGAACTAGCCAACACGACGAGGAGCACGTCATGAGAGGTCCAAACAGGCCAGCACTTGGATCTTCTGAACGAACGGAGGCGTTGGCTTTGGACACCAAGCGAATCCAAGAAGAGCGCGCGGTCAACGCACGCAAGCCATTTTTCGTCGGGCAGCCTGTGGTCGTGCGGTGGCCAGGGGTTGACTGCGGCGAGATTGAGTACGAGGTCGTGGTGCTGAGCGTAATCAAGAGCGCGCAGCACGGGCATTGCTACACAGTGCCAGCTTGCGGAACGCTGGCTAAAACGAAGAAAACAATGACGGTGGTGGCGGCGCGCGTGCGACTTCAGAGCAAGATTTAGTGCGAGTGTTGACGTGATCGTGGTGTAGATTGTGGCGCGTTCAGGGGCTTTTACTCGTGTCTGACTTCTCTACCGCCGGGCTTGCGTTCTCGCACGTAAGTCTAGAGACGCCGTGCCCTATCTGCAAGTCTTACTCGCTGTGCCTCTTGTTTGAACGCGGGCTTGTGTGCTGCTCAGAGGGCGAGCCAGGTCGGCCAACCGTCGAGACTCCCAAGAGTTATGAGTACCTCGGGCCTGACGGTGAGCCGGGCCACGAGCTTGGCAACCTGTACCGGCTCGCGCGAGCTGGGCGAGCAAGCCTAGCCGACGCAGAAAAAGATTATTTCAAACGCTCAAAGACGGCTCGCGCCATGGCGATCTGGCGCGCGGCTGAGTTTTCTGGCGATAGCACGCTCTCTCAAGCTGGTGAAGATCACACGCGAGTGCGAGCCTACTTGCAAGCTCGCGGCGTCCCGATCGACCTGCTGCCCGCAAGCAAGGTTCCTAAGGCGCTGCGGTATCACGCCTGCTGTGACGCAGACATGATCGACGAGGCTCAAAGAGACGGCAACGACACGGTTGTCAAGGCCGCGAAGTTCTTGCGCTGGCCCGCCATGGTGAGCGCGGTGGCCAACGTAGGCGGCACGTTGACAGGGGTACACCGAACGTTTTTGAGCTTGAGCAAGGCTGCCAAGCGAACGCCTGACGCCGAGTTCTGGCCAAGTTCCAAGCAGATGCTCGGGCCGTGCAAGAGCGGGGCGATCAGGATGGGGCGCGACTACCCAGGCCGCGCGGTGATCTTGAGCGAGGGTGTCGAGACGGCGCTGGCGTGCATGGCGGCGACCGGGCTGACTGCGTGGGCCTGCCTTGACGCTAGGAAAATGTCGGTGCTAGAGCTTCCTGACGAGCTGTTCGGGCACCCTGGACGGCCAGGCGGGTCAAAGATCTCGACGATCATCATCGCGGCTGACCTAGACCGCTCGCTCAGTTATTCACGCAAGCTTACCGCGGCTGTGCTTCAACGCCAGCGTGAGACGTACTCGTGGGTTACGCAGATCGCGCGCGACCTAGAGGCTGGTGGATCTCGAGCGCTGCCTGGTGCTGAGCTGCTGGCCGACGAGCTCAGAACAGGGCAGATTTATGCGATGGCGCTCATGCACCAGGTGCTTACGCAGCGGCCGTGGCTGAGCGTGGCGATTCGCTGGCCTAGTCGCTTTATCGTTCCTGAGTTGGTCAAGGAATCAGATTGGGGGACTGACGAGGCGGTCAACGGCAAGGGAGTAGATTGGTGCGATCTCTTCGAGCAGCTGCCGCGTGAGCGAGCGATCCAAGCCACGCGCGCAGGTTTATTGAACGCGGTGGACCTGAACGCTAACGAAGAGATCGCAAGAGCTTGGACGCCGCGTAAAGGGATGCTCTTTGAGAGTGTTCGCGCGACGAACGCTGGTCTGGTCGGCGCTCAGCCTTCTCTGAGCGGTTCTTTATGCGAGCTAGAGTCACGCTCGGGGTTGAGGGGGGCGGGGACTAGCGGCGGTGACAGCTTGGTTGACGAGGCTGGCCACGAGCTGCCTGAAGAGCTGACGCGCGAGATGACGTGGTTTGAGGCCAGCTCAGACAAGCCTTGCATCTCGCCAGGGCCGACCGAGCGGGCGCGCTTGTTTCTGATGCAAGAGTGCTGGCAGCGACACCTCGGCAAGAACTCGAAAAGTTCAACCTTCGAGGCACGCTTTCGGCTGGTGCGCTGGGCCAACTCGTGGTTTAGCTTTAACGGCCGAGCGTGGCGGCAGATGAACGAGGTGCAGCTTCGAGGCAAGGTGCAGAACTGGCTTAGCAAGTTCGTGCATGTGCGCGAGCTGGAGCGAGGGATCAAACTAAAACCAGTGCACCCCAAGGTGGCCGACGTCAGCGAAGTCATGGCGGTGCTGGCTCACGAGACGCACGTTGGCTCGGGCTCGATGCCGTGCTGGCTGCCGTCTACCATCGACCGCCACAACCGCCCGGTGTGGGGCGAGTCGCTGCGGTCTTGGGAGAGCGAGCAGGAACTAGACGACGACGAACGTGGGGCGGCCTCAAACTTCGCGGTGTACAGCAACGGGCGGCTGGACCTGGGCGAGCTTGAGAAGGGCCGCGTGGTGGTGCATGAGCCGTCGCCAAGCTTGTTCACGCACGCGGTGCGGCCTTACGCGATGGCGTTTCAAGACCTCGAGCGTGTGATTAAAGACGGCTGGAAGCAGAGCGACTGGGCGAAGTACTGCCCGGCCATGGGCCGCTTTGTCAACGCGATCACGGACGGCAACGAGGCACGGATCAACCAGCTAGGCATGATGTTTGGAGACTCGTGCGGGGCGCGGCGAACGCTGGAATTTATTAACCTGTGCCCAGGGTTCAAGCGCGGCGGCAAGGGAACGACGATGGTGGCGCTAGGAGCCGCGACAGGCTCGCCCGCGGTGGGCACGTCGTCGATCTTTGACATCAGCGACCGCTTCGGGTTGGCGCCGCTGATCGGCTGCTCGGTGGTCGTGATGCCTGACGAGCAGTTCGCGAGCTTCAGCGACAATTCCTTGGCCGTGCAGCGCCTCAAGGCGTGGTCGGGCAACGACGGCATGACGATCCGCGACATGTACACGGCGGCCAAGAGCAACATTAAAATGCCAGGCCGGATCTGGATCTTGTGCAACGACGAGCCGGACAAGCTGCGTGATAATTCGGGCGCGCTGGCCTCGCGGTTTGTGATCTTTCCTTTCGTCAAGAGTTTCTTTGGCAAGGAAGACCTAGGCCTCAAAGAGGCGATCGCGCGGGAGGGCATGGGCATCGGGCTGTGGGCCATGTACCACTATTGGAAATTGTGGTCGATGCAGCGGCCGCAGATCGTGAGCGCTGGTCCTGAGGCGGCGGAGATTCATCGCGACATCGAGGAGAGCATGTCGCCGATGATCGCGTTTGTACGCGCCTGCTGCAAAGTTGGCGACGACTGTGAGCACGAGAGTATTCTGGCCTCGACGCTCTACGCTGTGCTCGAGCGGTACTTCATCGCGAACAAACAAGAACGGTCGATCTTTCAACCGCGGAAGCTGCCCGCCAAGCTGCGAACGCTGGTGCCTGGCCTGAAGACTCAAGAGATCAGCACGGCCTCGGGGCCAGTGCTGGCCTTGTACGGCATCACGCTGCGAGATGACCTGCCAGACCATCTGATGTATGGTGGGGCTGAGGCGGGAAGTGTGGTGAGCAGAGGCGTGAATAGATGGGGGCGCGGTGCTGAGGTTGGCGAGGCTTCTGGTACAGAGAAGGCTCGATCTGATGGCGTGAACAAGAGCGCTCGTGAAGGTGCTGGTCAGCAGCCTGAGATACCGTTCTGAGCGTGGTTGATGGCAGATGGCTGATCTGTCTTGTCTCACGCACACTTACGCAGTGGCCCGCCCCGCACCCCACCCATGTTGAAAGATACGTTCAGCGTTTAACCTGAGAATCTGCGGTCATCGATCATCACTGATGTTCGTTGACTGTGAAATTGAGAGGCATCAGGTGAGAAGAAGCGTGACTTGATGAGTCTGAGGTGTGTCGTGGCGGTGTACGTGGTGCGTAAGTTGTTGTTGTTGTAGTAGTTACGTGATTGTTGTTATCTGCGGCTAGGGTAATACCGAACAGCGTCCGATCTAGAACGTAAGAACCTGAAACAAGCCCTTGGCAGGGGCATACCCTTACAAGGTACTACCGAGGTAGTGCGGGTATATGAGGACGCCGAATCCACGATGGTTTTTGGGGGAGAGGTTGAGAATTTGGGTTTGCGCGGTGAGCTGGTTTGAGGTGATTTTCGGTGATGATCGGTGATGTTCATCGACTTTTGATGGTGAAGAGCTATTGTCTGGGAGCAAACCGCTGGACCGCCTGATTCGTGAGACAGACTCTCACGGGTAAGGCGGCGGTTTTGTTTTCAGATTTGCCGTTCTCGAAAAACCTATGTCTGGCGTTTGTGGTGATCCTGAGCTTGGCTGGATGCGCGGGCCGCAACACGGTGTCGCCGGGGGTGACAGACTTGTCGCACCACGAGGTGTCGAGCTCGACGGGCATCGCTGTCGAGCATCGCGACATCACGCGGCTAGACCCCGAAACGGGCAGGGCGATCGGGACTGAGTCGGTGGTGCGGCAGGAGTACCCGGGCACGTCGCGCGCCTCGACCTACCTAGGAAAGTCGGTCGGTCCTGGTCTTGACACGCTAAGCGAGAAGGCGACAACAGAGTTCAAAAGCTCTGCGCCCAAGATCACGCTGCCGGGAGCTATGGCGACCGGAGCGGACGCCGACACCTCGAGCTCGATCGCGATGGCCAAGAGGTTCGGACTGGGGATCATCGCTGGTGTTGTGTGCCTCATCGCGGCCGGGGCGGCGTTCTATTTCGGGCTGCGAAGAGCGGCCCTGATCTTGGCGGCGATTGGCGCGCTGATGCTGATTCTTGGGCTCTTCCCCGAGTTGTTGCTCTGGGGGTGCTTGGCGTGTGTCGTCGGGCTCGCTGGCTGCGTCGTGTACGAGGCTAGGCAGGGGCGTAAGCCGCTCGAAGCGCTGCGCGCCAATCTCTCGGCGATTGCCGACATGCCGACCGGCGTGCAGTCAGAGATTGATCTGCGAACGCAGTCGCACGCGACGGGCGACGACCTCAAAACAATACTAGAGACTCGTCTCAAAGACGGCATCGCGCCGCCAGCGGGAGGTGTGCTATGACGATCAACAAGGACGGGCTTCATTTCAACCAATCGCACACGGTCAAGTGGTTGCAGGTGGTGGGCTTGTGCTTGGCGTCGTTTCTCTCGGGCGGCACGGGCGTGGTCGCGGGAGGGTCGTTGATGAGTTACCGCGTCCAAAGGCTTGAAAACCTCAGCGAGAATCAACAAAGGAAGATCGAAGAAGCTCTCAGCCAGTTTAACACCATCAACGTGAAGCTCGAACGCCTGCTGGGGAAGCTTGAAAAGTAGCACAGATTGCGCGGTGTGTTGTCGTGTTGGTTGTACTGCGAATAATTAGGCTTGCGAACGACCGCGTTGGTAGAAAGTTATAAGGGGCTTGCGTTATGGCTACTCTGGCGATCGAATCGGCGGTGCTCGCCTCGTGCGGGAACGTGGTGGTCATCACCTGGCGAGCGGCCGCGCCGCCGCAGCGCGGCGTTGTTGATTGGCTGGCTGGCTACAACGCGGGCAAGTGGTTCGACGTGGCGAGCCGCGCCGTGGTCAGGCACCTCTCGACGTGCCAGTTTCTCGCGCCCGACGGCTCGCTCGAGTGGCAGACGCACCTGCGGATCGGGGCTCCGATCGTGTACGGCACCGCCTCGGCCACGCTGAGCGTCGATGCCGGGCTGCTGTCTGATGCGCACGGCAACGTCAACGCTGGCGTCACCAACTATGCGATCGACGTGACGCGCACGCTGGTCGATTCGACAGGGTTTCTCGACCTGTCCATCACGCCTGGGGCGGGCGGCTTCAAGGTGTATGTCAACCCTGAGGACGGCGCGTTGAGCCCGACGCTGGCGGGGATCAAGACTACCGCAGGGGCGGCTAGAAGTTTTAACGCGCTGACAGACCTGCTGATCGCCAACGGGTTGCAGGACAAGGGCTGCCACATCTTGTACCTACAGGGCAAGACTGACACGCGCACGCATGCGCAAGCGTACCCGGCGATCAGGTCTTGGGGGCCTAGCGCGAGCAAGCCGTGCCTGATCGCTGTCGCTGACGGCGCGGGAAACCTGGCGGCCAGCGGGGCTCGCGCCAACATTCGCTTGAGCAACAACGGCGTGAGCGACGGCTATCTATTTGGGATTCGACGTGACACGGGAGGCGTGAGCGACTGCCCCAACGTCTGCATCAACGGCTTTGATATTCGCTGCACCGACTTGTCGGGAACGAGCCAGGGCTCGGGGATCGACGTGTCTAACGGGGCCACCAACTTCTCGGTCTTCGACACTGTCGTCGAGCGCGTGCTTACCGGCCTGGTCGTCCAGGCGACCACGCCGTGGGTGACGATCAGCGACGTGACGCTGCTAGATTCGGTGGGCGTGAACAGCCGTCGCGCGTTTGGCATCTATTCTGACAAGTGCCCCAAAGGGATGGTCTTCAACAACGTTCACTTTGACCGCAACGGCAAGTCGCTGGTGGACCTCTCGGGCGGCGAGAACCAGCTTCGTGACGTGTACATCTCGCGGCACGGGCGCGAGAAGGTTGGCGGGCTGGCCACCGGCCCGGTGTGCATCACGGGCGGGATTCACCTGCGCGGGCAGGACACCACGGTGCAGAATCGCGAGGGGCACTGCTCGGGGATGCTCTTTGTTGAGTGCCCGGGAGCTGGGCACGCTGGCGGGCGCGGCGGCGGCGGCTGGAGCATGACCACCGTGCTTGAAGCAGGAGACTTCATCAACGAGAACAGGCAGGTTATTCCTTGCTCGCGCGGGCCGTACATCAACAACTCGATCGTTGACTCTGACGACGGCTCGCCGAGCGACAACGAGGGCTCTTCGGGCGGCATCCTTGAAGCCAACTGCATGTACGCGCGCACGGGGACGGCTCGCTACAACGAGCTGGCGTTTTCAGTGCTGGGCTCGAACCTTGTGACCAAGCGCGAGTATGTCAACCGTCACAACGTGACGCGCGGCGTCGGGCCTATCCAGATGAACTCCAAGGTTGGCAAGGCGCTGGGGCTGGTGACTCAGAGCGGCAACGTGGTGGACGCTCGCGGGGCGCTGCGCAGCCTTGTCTTATCGCTGGGCACCAACATGACCGCTGACGGCTGGGGCTGGATGAAGTCGTCTAACAACTTGTTCTTCGCCGACGACATCGCCAGGTGCGTGCTGACAGAGTACCTAGGCGACGTGTTTCAATCGCTTACCTGGTGGAAAGGGCTGACGGGCTCGAGCACCGACGCTTCGGGCTCTCCTCCTGTGTACCGCGACGCGGCGCGCACCATCGGCTCGTGGGCGGCGCTGCAGGGCGTCACCGACAAGGCTGGGTTTATCAACGCTGTTCGCACCCGCGGCTACCGCCAGCGGCTGGCTGCGTGCGACGTGTTCGCGGCGGTCGAGTATTTTCTGGCGGGGCTTGAGGTGACCAACTACGCGCCGTTTCAGACTGGGTGGTTTGACCGCCACGGCGCCCCTAAGGGGCTGCCGACGGCGCGGATGGCTTCGGCTCCGGCGGGCCCTAGCGCCACGCTCGTGCTGGCGAGCGACGGATTCCTCTTCATCTTCTTTGACCGCAACATCACGTTCGGTACAGTGTCGGGGTCGTTGGAGGTGGGGTCGCGAGACTCAATCAGCCTCTTCAACGCAGGCGCGACGATCGGCGGCGGCAACACCGCCGCGCTCATTTTAGAGGGCCGCGGGATCATCTACGCGGGCGAGACGCTCGTGCTGAACCTCGACGCTGGGTCGTTTATGGCTCTGTCAGGCGGCGCGGCTAGCTTGGCGTACGTTGGGCCGGTTACCAACACTTCAGACGTCGTGGAGCCGACGCGGCCGGGGGTGGTCGCGGCTCGTTGTTCAGACCAGACCATCCAAGTAGATTTTAACCAGAACGTGCGCTTCAACGGAAGCTCGCGCGGGACGCTGAGCGTCGCGGGCCGAGGAGTGCAGAACCTCGCGGGGCTCGCGCAGTCGATCGCGGGCACGCGCTTGTTTCTTACTCTGCCTTCGTACTTCAAGGTGTACGTGGGAGATTCGCTCACGCTAGACCTTAAGGCTGATGCGGTGGCGTCGCAGGCCTCAGGTCTGACGAGCGCGGCGTACCTTGGAGCTGCGACCAACACCTCGGTCGTGAACGCGCCAAGCTCGCCGAGTGTGGTTTCGGCCAGCGTAGACGACGAGCAGAACCTGACGGTGATCTTTAGCGAAGCGGTGTCAGAAGCGACCGGGACGACTGACCTGAGCACGTTTGGCACGCTCACGGTCGGGACGCGAGCGGTGGTGACGCTCAACGAGATTGCGCCTGTGTACTTCGCTGGCTTGAGCGCCACCAGAGCGGTGTTCAACTTCACGAACCGAGGGAGCGTGTACGCGGGCGAAAGCTTGGCGCTCGTGCTGGGCGCGGGGTGCGTAGCGTCGGCGGCCAGCGGCGCGGTGAACACGGCTTACACGGGCGCGTGCGACAACAACGCGACTCTCAACACGCCAACCACGCCTGCGGTGCTGAGCGCGGCGTGCACGGCTCTCGCGCTGGCGGTGACCTTCGACGAGAACATCGCGCTCGGGCCGCGTGTGCTAGGGTCGCTCACGGTTGGGAGCCGCGCTGTGTTTGCGCTAAGCACGCTGGTGCCACAGATCTCAGGGGCGGTCGTGACCTTCAACACCGCGAGTCTGGGGACGGTCTATACGAGCGAGGAGATTACGCTGAGCTTGGCGGAGAGCTCGTTCAGTTCGAACGACAACGGCGGGCTGAGCCTTGGGTTCGTTGGCGTCGTCACCAACAACTCGAGCACGGCGTCGGGCGAAACTCCGGCGGTGGTGTCGGCGGTGTGCACGAGCAGCACGCTGCGGCTGACCTTTAACGTTCCGGTGACGATCAATCTTTTGAAGATTTTGAGGATCACTGTGGGGGCGCGGATCGTCTATTTTATTAACGCACTTAACACCTTGGTTCCGACTGTGGTCGGCACCACTGTGACCTACGACCTGAGGAACGAATTCGCGATCTACGCTGGTGAGAGCGTGAGTGTGTTCATGGAGATCGGGTACGCGGTGGCCGTGAGCGGCGGGGCGACGAGCGCTTTGTACAACGGCGTGGTCACGAACCAATCGACCAACTCGAGCGCTGGTCCGACGCTCGTGTCGGCCTTGGTAGACGCCAGCGGAGAGACTCTGCGGCTGGTCTTCTCTGAGCCGGTGCGTGTAATGCGAGCTGGGCAAGCGTGGCTGTGGTACGGCGAGGAGCCGGTGATCCGAGGTCGGCTCTCGCTAAACGGGATTGTGCCTCGGATCACGGGCGCGACGGCGGAGTACAGCATTAGAAACCTGACCAAGGCGTACGCGAGTGAGCTGATCTCGGTAGACTTGCTAGGCCCTTGCTTTGGGGCGATTGCGACTGGTTCAAGCAACCAAGATGTTGTTCGCTTCGCGGTGACCAACCAGTCTACGTACCAGCCTTCGGCGGTGCTGCCGTGGCAGGCGACCATGCGGCTGGCTGGAAGCCCAGCGATCTCGATCATGCGAGCACGCGGCCGTCGTAGCCGCGTGCTGATGATTGATTCTGACGACCTCTCGGCCAGCCCTGACAAGGGCGTAAATCTGGCCTGGTACGAACGCTTCAACCCGGAACGCAACGCTGGAGCGTGGTGCACAGGGCTTATTGACAACAACGTCGTCGGGCCTATGCAAAGCGCGGCTGTTGATCTTACCAACGTCGTGCTTGGGCCTGCGGTGTACTCGCACCGGCGCGAGAAACAAGAGAACGTGCCTGGGCACTTTGCTGGGCTGTTCTACGACACCGCGAGCACGGCGGGGACGGGCGTGGCGGGCGTCAGCGGCTTTCAAATCGGACTGTGCGGGATCTCGCAGGAGGTGCTCTTCAGCTCGACGACGCGGCCAGCTGACGGGCAGGTGCTCTTCACGTACACGGTGAAAGACTTAGGAACTGCCTCCGCGTGGACCAAAGGAAGCGTGAAGTGGACGTTTTTCTGGCACGAGCCAGCGGCGGCGGCGGCCAGCGGAGGGAGCGGTCGCGCCATCACGGGCGGGCCGTCGTTCGACCTCGGGATCGCACGCAACTTTGACGCTCCTGTGGCCGCGTTGTCGGTGACTGGCGGAACTTCGAATTTGATTCGATGGGCCTCGGTCGTCGTGCCTGCTGGTGCTGGTTCGAACGCCGAATCGGTGACGTTGGCGGTGATGCAGCCTGTGGGCGGCGGGGCGAGCGTCAACCTTGGGCGGCGGATGGTGCCGCTAGGCGTGCTGTGTGAGTCGGTTGATGCTGCGGAAGGCTTGTCGATCGTGCGCTTCTCATCACCCTTTACGTCGCACATTGATTGGTCGCTTATTGGTGCCAACAGCCCTGGCGGGGACGACGTGAGTGGGGGGGGGGTCAACGTGAGTAGTCTCTTAGACTCTATTAACACCGCCGTCGGCAAAATCGACGCGGTGATCTTCTCGCTTGGGTCGTACCTTAGCACTTGGAATCTCTTTGACGGCACTGACGACTACGGCGGCTTGACCGCCGGGTACTGGCTGCCTGAGGGCAGCCACTGGGCGGAATCTTACACCGACCTTGACAACGCGATTCGTTCGCATCTTAACGGCGTGGGCGCGGCTAAGCCTAATCGTGTGATTCCCTTGGTGATCTTGCACTCGCACTGGGCGGGGTGGGGTTCGAGCTTGGCGCAAGCGCGAACGGCGATCGACGCGATGCACCGCGGCTTTGAATGGTTTTTGAGCCTGCCTGATGATGGGTCGATAAACTCGCTAAAGTACGGGACTGTCAACACGATGCTGCTGGACCCCTGGGCAGGGGTGACGCCTGAGCAGATGCTGACAGGGCAGGGCGCGACGAAGTTTATTCGCGGCGCTAGTGTAAGCCAGTTGAGCGGGACCACGGTTCGCGACGTGTACAACGCGAGCACGGCCTACGCGGTCGGAGACGTGGTGGTTCACGCGGCGGCGGCGTTCTGGGAGCGGTCTAACGGCGGCTGGTACCGCTGCAAGCTGGCGAGCACGGGCAACGCGCCGCCCAACGTGACGTTCTGGGATCGCATCGATGCCTCGCTCACCGACAACGGCTGGTTTCGAGTGGTTGACTTTGCGCGGCAGCACTTGGTGCTGAGCAGTGCGGCGGGCGGGCTCAACGCGCGCGGAGAAGCCTTGAGCGGGCGCGGCAAGGTGCGGGCGCGGCCGTAAAACTGGCGCGCGTGTGAGTGTGGTTGTGAGTGTGGTTGTGCAAACAAATGAACGGTGTGACCTTTGAAAGGATGAACGATGCAGCGTGAAGCTCTGGTCTACTCAACCACGGCGGGGACGGCGGACGTGGCGGCGGGAACATACTCGACGGTGCTGGCTCGCTACACCAGCATCGAGGCGATGTTGGCGGAGATCGCGGGCGGTGCGTACGTGGACTTTGGGCCTCCCACGGTCAGCCTGACGCCAGTGACCAAGTGCCGGTGTCTGCTCGTCGGGGCTGCGGCCAACGGGACGTGTTCAGAGCTGCTGTTCGCGGTAAAAAAGATCTATACCGACAGCGTCGAGGGAGTCGAGACCGAGCTGCTGGGCGAGCACACGGCGACGCTGGGCACAGACAGCGTGGGCGGGCGTGCCGGGCACGTCTTTGCGTCGGCGGCGGCGTTCAGCCCTACCGGGCTGGGGGCGGCCATGAACAACGGTTCAGAGATCACGGCCTTCCCAGCTCAGACTGTGGCGGGAGTGCTGAGCAAGGCGGGCGTGTCGATCGTCGAGGCGGGCAACATGATGGGCATCTTGCGCGTGGCCAAGAAGAGCACGGCCGCGAGCGTGGCGTACATGCACGAACGATGGGCGTAACTCTGGCTGAGAAACGAGGACGGCGTGGTGGCCGAGCTGAAGATAGAAAGTGAGATCACGAGCGTAAAGCCGCTGCGAGCCTTGAGCGCGTTAGATGTTTCGCGCGCGCTCGGGTGGTCCAAGCGCGAGGTGTTGCTGTGGGCGAGCGACGAGCAGCACCCGCACACGCTCGGGCTGCGAGCCGGGAAACTCTCGCCGTCGTTCAACCTTGAAGAGGTTACCACGTTCAGGCGCGAGCGCGGGCTGAGCGTGTTTAAGCCGAACTCTGACGCGCAGCGCGGCAGCGTGCCTGAGAAACCGTCGGACGTGTTGTGGACAGGCCTGATGGCCGAGCTGG
>Ga0163154_10008219_pt1 | contig 12232 bp, 11 predicted proteins | sample OliLakLV19MP9P1_FD_148649 | JGI IMG/M metagenome (GOLD analysis project Ga0163154, IMG submission 148649) | Freshwater microbial mat bacterial communities from Lake Vanda, McMurdo Dry Valleys, Antarctica - Oligotrophic Lake LV.19.MP9.P1 | ecosystem: Environmental > Aquatic > Freshwater > Lake >... | reverse complement strand
TTTTAAAAGTTTACACCTTTTAAAAGGTGTAAACTTTTAAAAACGTTACGTCCTTGCTTCTCAGGGGCAATATGTATGCTAAAAAGCAATTAACGATTCAACAATATTTTTAAATAAAACAATGGATTGGCAAACTTTTTTCTGATATCTACATTTTCAAACATGCAGCTGATGGTTTCCCTTAACTCCTTGCTGCGACTGGCTTTACCGATAACAAAATTAAAGAGCCAGGGTTTGCCGGCGAGTATTTGCAGGTAATGACTCAGCTTTAACTCGGCCCATAACTTTTTATATAATTCCTTGTCGTACTCTTTTAAAAATTCAGCAGAAAAATCATTGGCATCCAATGCTTTTTTTATTTGCCTCGATGATACCAAACCTGCCACCATCGCATTACCAATTCCTTCGCCGGTAAAAGGGTCAATGAGGGAGCCTGCATCGCCTGCTAATAAAAAACGATTGCCACTGAGGTCTCTTTTCTTTGAACCAAGTGGCAACCCCCAACCTTCTATTTTGCCTTGTAAAGTAGCATTGGTAAAACGTTCTTTTATTACCGGATGTTTTTCAATTGTATCCAGCATTAATTGTTTCAGATTCACTTTTTTTTCAGCAACCGCACTACTCAACATGCCCATTCCCACATTGGCAGTTCCATTGGGCAACGGAAAAATCCAGAAATAGCCGGGCTGCATTTCCTTTAAAAAATGAAGCTCAATAAAATTCCCCTGATGCATGTTGCCCACATTGCTGTAATAAGCCCTGATGCCTGCGCTGTAGTGGTCAGGTTCTACCTTGTGCTTTGCCAGCTTTTTTGCCACAATGCTGCCCCTGCCTTCTGCACCCACAATCATTTTGGTAAAGATTGTTTTAGGTACATTTTCCTGCAATACTGTCACTATCAATCCATCGGCTGTGTATTCAATTGACTCAAGAGAAGTATGGGTAAAAATTTGGGCAAAAGATGTATCAATTAAATTATAAAGACTGGTATCAAAATCCATTCGCTTACTTACAAAGCCGGTAGGGCCTTTTTGCGTATCATCTTTTACCTGGAAAGGAATATCAAGGCAGGTTGTATCAGGTGCTATAAATTGAATGCCGCTGCTAACAATTGCTTTGGAGTCATCTGCTAAAAAATGCTTTTGCCAGTTGGGTGTAATTCTATTCAACATACCCACCGTTTTGCCACTTAGCGCATCACCACAAATTTTATCACGGGGAAAAGTAGCTTTATCAATGATAATGTGATTAATTTTTTCTTTGGCTAAAAAAATGGAGGTAGTGGCACCTGCCGGCCCGGCACCTGCTATCAATACATCGGTTATAAAATCGTATGGTTGAAACAATTAATTATTTTTTTGATGACTGTGAAGATAAGCGTTCAAACTAAATTGGAGGGCACAAAAATACCGCCCAAGTAACTGAGCGGTATCAAAATAAAAAATCAAAAAAGTATTAATTAAACTGCGAACGATGTACCACAACCGCAGGTCTTGCTGGCATTGGGATTTTTAAAAGTAAACCCTCTTGAGTTCAATCCGCCCTCCCATTCAACTTCCATCCCTGTAAGGTAAATACCATGCGATTTTTCCATGATACAGGGAATACCGGCTATCTCAAACTGTTCGTCCTTATCGGTAGGCTTATCAAACCCTAATACATAGGACATTCCGCTGCAACCGCCGCCCTTTACACCTACTCTTAACAGGTTTGCTGCATCAAATCCGGCTTCGTTCATTAAACGCTTTATTTCTGCAATGGCACCTGCTGTTAACGTAACCGGTGCTTCCATTAATGTTTCCATTTGTAATTTCTTTTTGTGAATGCAAAGATAAAACAATCTGCCAGAGGGGAAACAAGGCAGCTTTTGCGAAAGAAGGAATTTTATTGGAAGCAGTTTGCCTAATTTTGCTATACAATTATTTAGAACAAAATATGCTATTAGAAATTGTTTTCCAGGATATACAGATTGCCTTTATGTTTGTTTTTTTTATTGCCATTGCCTGGTTACTGGCAGAGTTTAAAGGCATGAAAGATGAAATGAAAGAAAGATTTGGCATCAATAACGAAACACTCAAATTAAAGTTACAGGCATACGAACGGCTGACTGTTTTTGCTGACAGGGCATCTTTGAAAAACCTCATTTCCCGCACTTCCTCCACTGATTTGACTGTGCTTGAATTTCAGTTGATATTGCTTCAAACGCTGCGGAGCGAATATGATTATAATGTAAGCCAGCAGATATATGTTACTCCGGATATGTGGAAGGCCATTGGTAATTTAAAAGATCAAAATGTTTATATCATCAACCAGATTGCGGCCAACCTGCCATCGCAGGCGCCTGCAATAGAACTGAGTAAAAGGGTACTGCAATACGCCAGCAACCCCAATGCAGAATTAAGCGGCATTGTACTGGATGCCCTGCATTTTGAGGCAAAAAAAATATTATGACAAAGATCATTAATGGTTTGTTATTTAGGTCTTTGTATAAATTGCTGAACTATTAAAACACAGCTGATTAAATGACTTTAGCCCGACTTAGTTACTAAGCAATTAATAAAAACAACATCAAATAATGCTATAATTAGAATAAAAGAATGATCGATTTATGATCCGATAACTATCGGGTAGCCAATGGTCAAGGATGAAATATTTACCATTCATCTATCAGTTATCAATTATTCAATTATCAATTATCAATTATTCAATTATCAATTATCAATTATCAATTATTCAATTATTCAATTATCAATTATCAATTATCAATTATTCAACTATCAATTATTCAATTATCAATTATCAATTATCCAATTATCAATTATTCAATTATTCAATTATCAATTATTCAATTATCAATTATCAATTATCCAATTATCAATTATCCAATTATCAATTATCAATTAACTTTCACGCTTAACTCAGCACTCGATTAAACATGCTACTATATGAAAAAGATAATGACTGATTCCGGGATTGAAATCAATGAATTATATACACAGAAAGATTTACCTGCCAAGACTGAAGAATTACCAGGTCAGTTTCCCTTCACAAGGGGTGTACAGCCGGATATGTACAGGGGCAAACTATGGACTATGCGGCAATACGCTGGTTTTAGCACGGCAGAAGAAAGCAATAAAAGATACCATTACCTGTTATCGCAAGGCGTTAGCGGCTTAAGCGTTGCGTTTGATTTACCCACTCAAATTGGTTACGACAGCGACCATACTTTATCGGAAGGTGAAGTGGGAAAAGTAGGCGTTGCCATTGATAGTATCGAGGATATGGAAATGCTTTTTGATGGCATTCAGTTGCAGGATGTATCCACGTCCATGACCATTAATGCTACTGGCTTTATCCTGCTGGCATTTTATGTTGCATTGGCAAAAAGACAGGGAGCAGATCTGCAAAAAATAACCGGTACCATTCAGAATGATATATTGAAAGAATATGCGGCAAGGGGCACCTATATTTATCCGCCAAAGCCTTCTATGCGGATCATCACAGATATTTTTGAATGGTGTGCCAAAGAGCTACCCAAATGGAATACCATCTCCATTTCGGGCTATCATATCAGGGAGGCTGGCAGCACCGCAGTACAGGAACTTGCCTTTACGTTGAGCAATGGAAAGGCTTATGTAAAAGCAGCGCTCGAAAAAGGAATGGACATTAATGTGTTGGGCAAACGCCTCTCCTTCTTTTTTAATGCCCACAATAATTTATTTGAGGAAGTGGCCAAGTTTAGAGCTGCCCGTAAAATGTGGGCAGTGATTATGAAAGAAGTTGGTGCCACAGACCCCAAGGCCATGATGCTGCGCTTTCATACGCAAACCGGCGGCGCTACACTTACTGCACAGCAACCCATGAATAACATTACCAGGGTAACCCTACAAACACTGGCTGCTGTGCTGGGTGGCACGCAAAGCCTGCACACCAACGGATACGATGAAGCCCTGAGTTTACCAACAGAAGAGGCCGCAAGAATTGCCCTGCGTACACAACAAATTGTAGCTTTTGAAAGTGGCGCACCGGATACGGTTGATCCTTTGGCAGGTAGTTATTTTATAGAAAACTTAACCTGCGAGGTAGAGAAAAAAGCATGGGAAATAATTGAGCAACTTGATGCCATGGGTGGCAGCGTAGCCGCCATTGAGCAGGGGTATATGCAGGAACAAATTGCAAAGAGTGCTTATGAATACCAGCGGCAAATTGAAACCGGAGAAAAGATAATTGTGGGCGTCAATAAATTTGAATCGTCCGAGAAATTTAAAGTAAAACCCTTTAAAATAGACGACTCTATCCGGCAGGTACAAATGGACAAGCTGACTGCATTAAAATTAAAACGAAATGCTGCAACAGTTGCCGAATGTCTGCAAGCTATAAAAGCAGCCGCTACAAGCAGTACCAACCTGATGCCGGTAGTAATTGATGCTGTAGAAAACTACTGTACACTTGGTGAAATATCGGATGAATTGAGAAAGGTATTTGGAGAGTTTAGGTAAAAATCAGGGACAGATTGTACTATTGTTGTAAAAATATACTGTTATGGAATTGTTTTATAAACTTCTTAGAATAATGTCTTCAAGTTAAGAAAAAACAATAATGAATAATGAACACGGAATATCGCATAATGAAGTAATCCAGCCATTTCTACAACTATTATTCCCTGTTCAAATTTGATATTTTATTACCTCACCTCAATTTAAAGAACGTCTATAAACTACAAATGCACTGCCAGGCAGTGCATTTGTAGTTTATAAATATTAATAATTATTGTGGTAAAAGTACCTGATCTATTTTGTGGATTACACCATTTAAATAATGAAGATCACTGGTTGTTTGTCCTATTAAAATATTAGAAGCAGTTGCGTTTGCGGCTCCCTTTACGGTAGCTGCTGCAACTACAGAAACACCGGGAACCGGAGAAACGAAGGTAGCCTGCACCGTAACACCCGGGTGAACAGCCACTGCAGAATTCAATAATGTTTTTACAGCAGTAGGTGTTGAGGGAAGATTAACCGAAAAAACTCTAATACCCGGAGGTGCATAAGTACCAGATTGAGAGCTAAGAATATGATAGGCTACTACTCCTTTGGCCAATGTAGGCGTAATGGTTGCACCAAGGGCGGGGCTGATAGCATAAGGATTGGTTAACAACAACGTTCCATAAGTAGCTACCAAAAAAATTGCCTGGCCCTGTGCAGTAGCAGGAGGCAGGCCGAGGCCAACAAGGGCTTGAGTTATAGCACCTGTTAAAAAAAGTTTGAAAGCTGCATCATTAGGGGCAAAAATAGTAAGGTTAGATCCAATGGCTGCAGTATTAGAGGCCAAATCCAAAGCATCTTGTAATCTGCCACCTGCAGCCACACCACTATCAGCTCTTTGTATCGCAGCTTTTAAGTAAGTCAAATCTGCATCTGTACTAATTTTTGCCCATAAATCTGTAGAGGGAGGGGCTATCAATGCAGCAACAGCATGCACTACTCCATTTACAGCAGGAATGTTTACCGCAATAATTGGAATATTATTTACCCAAGCTCCATTTGCTCTTACACTTGGAAAAGTTGTGAGCCTGAAAAGCGCAGTAGCCGGGCTGGGTGGTAAAGGATTTAGAATAGTTGGGTATTGAAAATTAGGGAACCTGGATGGGATGGAACCGGCAGTTATGACCTGTGGGATTACGTGATAACTAACAAGACCAAAAACTGTTCCAACTGGTAAGCTGTTGATAACAGCAATACTTGGAATTCCGGAAGCAATAAAAGCATTGTTATTTGGAGCAAAAACTGTAAACCGTTGAGCAGGATTTGACAATTGTTGTAATAGCGTTGGTGTTCCGGGTGCCGCTGCAAGGCCCGCCCTTACAACAGCTGCTTTAAGGTATGAGAAATCCGGGTTATCCAGTAATGTGCCAAGTGTTGGGGTAGTTTCCTGTGTTGGTTGTGTTAACGGCACTGGATTTAGTTCCAGCTTATTACAAGCGGAAAGTATCAGCAAAGCGGATAATAACCCCCAAACTGTATTTTTAATTTTTTTAAATATTTTCATTGCAATATGTTTTAATTAGTTGATGAGTTAAGATTAAAATATGTTGTACCCAAAGCTTACATAATAAAGCCCACCAATTATAGCGTTACCTACACCATTGGTGTAGTATTCATTCAGTAAATTATTGGCACCAAATTTAAAGATTGATTTAGCTGCAGGAATTCTATAGCTAATCTGGGCATCAACTGTGTGTATGGCATTTATATTTCCATTTGAAAAATCACTTTCATAAAAGAATGCATCCTGCCAACGGTAAGAAACATTAAAACCAAAACGCTGTTTATACAAAAAAGCACTGTTACCAAAATTAATGTTGCTGCGATATTTTGGTGTACTAAAGTAGGTTTTAAATCCAGCCGGAACATCCGTCAATTCATCCGAAGATAAGTTGGCACCAATCTGGAATCCTTTTGGCAGACGGTAATCTACACTTATACCATAGCCAAAAGTTTTTACTTTTGAGGTAGTATTAACCGGGATGGATAATATATTACCAACGTTAGCAGGTGATGTACCATTATTAACCGCATTTATTACATCGCTTACATTACCGCTGGTTGGTTGAATTAACAACCTGCGTGTAATAAAGTTTTTGTATTGTCCGTAGTATCCATATACATCAACTAACAATTTATTATCCATCAATAATCCTTTATAACCCATTTCAAAAGACCTTACAGATTCCGGCTTAAATTCTTCAGATACATATGGTTTAATGTCAGCAGGATTTGTTTCTAAGAAAAAGGTTGGTTTTGAATTGAGCCCTTTATCTGTTTTGAAAAAATTGTTACCGCCAATCAAACGGGTATTGCCACCTACATCCAGGTCAATCCACTGTTGTTGTGTGCTGGGGAAACGATAAGCAGTTTGATAGCTTACACGAATATTATTATTTTCTGCTACTTTAAACAAACCAGTAATACGTGGAGTAAATCTTCCCGTAAAGTTTTGGTTATTATCATAGCGGCCACTAACCGTTAATTTCATGAAATCATTAAATAACTTTTTGGTAGCCTGGATATAACCTCCCGCTTCATTAATCCCGATTGGACCACTTTTATCAGCAAATAAGGTTCCCTCACTGTTAAGTACATATCTTTTAAACGATCCGCCAATCAGCACATCTGCATAATTACCGGTAAGCTCACTTAAATTATACTGACCTTCTACCTGGTACAAATTTGTTCTGTCAACAAATAACCCACCACCGCTGCTGATAGGAATAACACGCAGTGAATCGAATATTTTTTTAAACTGGGGAGAGCTTGCATCAGGTCTGCTGGCATCAGCAGTATTTCTTGCAAGTGTATGAGAACTGCTGTTGGTAAGTCCATTTAACCTTCCACCCAGGTAAGTTTGAGAATAAGTAGAAAACCATCCTGTTGATCCACCACTTGGCCTCCAAGCTTCATTCAACAATCGGGTTGTAACAGTTGCGTTATAACTATCACCGGCGTTTTCCTGTGTAGTGTAGGCTCTTATCAACCAGTCTTTAGCAACCACTTCCAATTTGTATTGTCCCATTTTTAAATTGCGTAAGCTATACCTGTCGCTACCTGTGTAAACGGTATTACCAGTACCCCAATTACCAGATAAAATAGCTTCTACACCCGGCCTTATTTTATAGTTTAAAGATCCTGAAACTTTAAAGTTGATGGTGTTTTCATTAACTACCTGGTTTTCATCATAACCGGTACGGCTAACATTAATTGGACTCCCCCCATTGAGCGTATCGATAAAGTTTTTAAGGAACGGAGCAGCACTTGCACCAATTGTGTTTAATACGGCTGTCCTGATGTCTGTTGTGGTTTCATCTCCATAAACATTTACACCATCATAATTAGGGTCTGTAGCCCTGTCACCATTTTTTATAAAACCATTGGTGCCGGTACGGGCATAGTTTCTTTTATCATAACCCAACCAATCTTTGGCATAAATAATTTCGCCCCCTATTTTAAAAGCAAATTTTTCACTTACTTTTTTTGCGATGCGGATGGCTGCATTTTGATAGCCGGATGCATTGCGGAAACGATGCCCTGTATTCATCACACCTTGTTTTACCTGTGCAGATATTCCCTGGTATTTAAATGGATTTTTACTGTTAATCAGGATCGTTCCATTCATACCACCCGAACCATAAAGAACGGAGGATGCACCTGGTAATAATTCTACATTATCAACATCCAGTTCTGATAGGCCAACAAAGCTGCCGACAGAAAAGTTAAGGCCCGGTGCCTGGTTATCCATACCGTCAACTATTTGATTAACCCTTAAGTTACCACTTCCGCTAAAGCCACGGGTGGTGGGTGTTTTAAAAGTAAGCGATGATGTTACAACATCCACCCCTTTTAAATTACCAAGTATATCATAATAACTAACAGCAGGAGAGTTCCGGATGGTACTGGTACTTATCCTTTCGATAGATACCGGCGATTCCAATATTTTAAGCGATGTTTTAGTAGCAGATACTACCACCTCCTGCCCTAAAGCGTTGCTGGGTTTAAATGAAACCAGCACAACATCGGTTCCGCTTTTTACAGTTACTTCCTGCAACACATAACCAACTGAAGATACCAGTAAAACAGCAGGCAGGTTTGGAACAGCGATTTTAAAATTTCCTTTATCATCCGTAAAAGTTCCCAGGTTTGTCCCTTTAACAGTAACTGTTACAGCAGCAATCTTCTCTTTGGATTCGCTGTTTTCGACCTTTCCGGTAATGGTTGTAATTTGGGCTTTAGCTCCAACGGATAAAATGGATGCCAAAAGCAAAGCGAGCAGATAACTCTTTGTTTTTCTCATATAGCAGTATTTAGGTGTTAATTTATGGGCAATGTAATGAATGTTATTTCTTTACAAAAATTTTTTTGTTTCACACTGTTTACAATTAGCAAAAGCATTATTGGGCAGATAGCACTTATGACAGTAATTTAGTGTTATGAAAGTATTTGAATTTCCTCAGCAAACAGCGTTTTACAGCGGTAAAGTAAGGGATGTTTATACCATTGCAGACAAATGGCTGGTGATGTTAGCAAGCAATCGAATTTCTGCATTTGATGTAATATTACCAAATCCTATTCCTTTTAAAGGACAAGTATTAAACCAGATAGCTGCATATATGCTACAGGCAACTAATGATATTTGTGCCAACTGGCTGATGAGTACACCTGCATCCAATGTGAGTATTGGCAAAAAATGTATTCCCTATAAAGTAGAAATGGTAATACGGGGTAACCTTACAGGCCATGCCTGGCGAACCTACCAGAGTGGCAAACGGATATTGTGCGGTGTAGCAATGCCGGAGGGCATGAAGGAAAATGATTTTTTTGAAACGCCCATTATTACACCTACTACAAAAGCGGGTGAAGGACATGATGAAGACATTAGCAGGGAAGAAATTATTAAACAACATATTGTTAATGAAGCAGATTATTTAGTACTTGAACAATATACCCGGGCCCTTTTTGAAAGAGGTAAACAAATAGCAGCAAAACAGGATTTAATTTTAGTAGATACCAAATACGAGTTTGGAAAAATTGATGATACTATTTACCTGATGGATGAAATTCATACACCGGATTCTTCCAGGTATTTTTATGCCGAAGGCTATAAAGAAAGACAAGCAAACGGTGAACGTCAAAAACAATTGAGCAAAGAGTTTGTGAGAGAATGGCTGATTGCCAATAATTTTATGGGCAAAGAAGGACAGACTGTTCCTGAAATGAATGAAGGATGGATTGCCACCATTAGTAACCGTTACATTGAATTATATGAAAAGGTTATTGGCGAAAAATTTGTACCAATATCATTAACTGATGAGGAAATATATAACAACGTGGTAAGCGCTCTGGAAAAGTTATAAACGTATTGGAGTGCTGATCGATTCTAAATGAAAAGATTAAAGAACGTTACAAATAGTTAATAACCGTATGCCAATATCCTTTTGAAATTATTCCCTTTTAGCAGTGTTAAAAAACATCATTTCAACAATACAATGCGAACACAATTAAAAGTCGAAGAGCAAATATTACTGATAACACGACAGCATTGGATAAAACTACTACTGCCAATTTTTGTGTGGTTAATAGCTGCTGTTTTATTGATATGGCTGGCAGGTACTATGGGTTTTATCGGCACACTTGTATTTGCATTATACCCCATGTATGAATATATAAACTGGAAAAATAATTTATGGTGCATTACCAATTTAAGGGTGGTAGATGAAAGTGGTTTCTTTAGCCGTTACTCCAAAGAAAGTCCGCTGGATAAAATAAACAATGTAGAATATGACCAAAACATCTGGGGCAGGATAATGGGCTTTGGAAGTGTTGACATACAAACTGCTGCAGAGTTAGGAGAAACAACCTATGAACTGATACAAAACCCTCAACTGCTAAAAGACACCATCACGCATGCCCAGGAAGAATAAAAAAAACACAAATTAACAGGCAAGCCACGCAGCTAGCCGAAGCAATTGCAAAATCAACTGCCGCTGTAAAACCAACACAGCATATGATTGCCGATGAACTGCAGAAGTTATTTAATCTTTATCAGCAGGGGGCTATTTCGCAGGAAGAATACCAGGGACAAAAAAGCAAGTTGATGAGCTAATTTATTTTGAATGCCTGTCTTTTAAAATACCAATAACATCATTGAGTTTAAATCCCTTCGCCTGCAACAATATTAAATAATGAAATAACAAATCTGCTGCTTCATCTTTAAACAGGTCTGCGTTATTATCCATTGCTTCTATCACTACCTCCACCGCTTCTTCTCCTACTTTCTGTGCAATTTTATTAATGCCTTTGGCAAATAAAGAACTGGTGTAAGATTTATCTGTTGGATTATTTTTTCTATCAGCAATAATATTCTCCAGCTCCGGTAAAAAATTCGTATAGGTATTTTTTTCACCCCAGCAGGTATCTGCCCCGGTATGGCAAACAGGGCCAACCGGATTTACTTTTATCAGCAACGTATCATTGTCACAATCAGTTGCAATTTCTTTTAACATTAAAAAATTACCGCTCTCCTCCCCTTTTGTCCACAGCCTGTTTTTACTGCGGCTATAGAAAGTTACTTTTTGTAACTCCTGTGTTTTATTCAATGCAGCTTCATTCATAAAACCAAGCATCAACACCATGTTAGTTTCAGCATCCTGTATGATGGCTGGTACAAGCCCATCAGCATATTTTGTAAAATCAATTGTCATTATAAGTAATAGGTTAATTTTAAAAGGTGCTATTCATTCTCCTGTTGATTCAATTCCCAATGTATTTTATTTGTATCAATAAGTGTCATTAATTCTTCTTCGGTTGGTAAATACAAACGGTACCTGCTGGCAAACAGTTTTTTATTTTCAGCCATCACGCTGTACTTCACAATAGTTTCATCTTTTTCTGTACAAAGAATGATTCCGATGGTAGGATTATCATCTTTACCTTTCTTTAAATCATTGTACATACGAACATACATATCCATTTGCCCTATGGCCTCATGGGTAAGCTGATTCGTTTTTAGATCTATTAATACAAAACATTTAAGGTAGTAATTATAAAAAACGAGGTCAATGAAAAAATCGGCAGTATCTGTTACAATATGTTGTTGCCGGGCTACAAAAGCAAAGCCTTTTCCCAGCTCCATCAGGAAGGATTGTAAATGAACAATCAAAGCATCTTCAAGTTTTCTTTCGTTGTAAGGCGTACCAAGGGTTGCTGCTATAAACTCTACCAGGTAAGGATCTTTAACAATATCGCCAGCGGTACTAACTTGTTGTGGATGATTGTTTACTATCCGGGTAATATATTGCGTATTAATGTTGCGTTGAAGTGTTCGGGTATCCCAATTGCTTTCAATACAATACTCGATATATTGTAATCGTAAGCTTTCATTTTCTACCCGGCTGATAATGCGGTAATGTGTCCAGCTCAATTCGTGACGCACTGCGTCACGAATTTGAAAAGAAAGATAAAATTGCCTGATGTTTCTCAAGTTACTGTCATCAAATCCCTTTCCAAACTCAAGTGTAAGCTGCTTGCTGAGATTTTTTAAAACGGCCTTCCCATAAGCTGCTTTAGCATTTCCTCCCTGCTCATCCTCTACAATGAGTTTCCCAATCTCCCAATACATATTTAACAGGATAGCATTGTTGCTGCGGTAAGCAACTTTTCTAGCCTGTACAACAATATTTTTT
>Ga0163154_10008218_pt1 | contig 12235 bp, 10 predicted proteins | sample OliLakLV19MP9P1_FD_148649 | JGI IMG/M metagenome (GOLD analysis project Ga0163154, IMG submission 148649) | Freshwater microbial mat bacterial communities from Lake Vanda, McMurdo Dry Valleys, Antarctica - Oligotrophic Lake LV.19.MP9.P1 | ecosystem: Environmental > Aquatic > Freshwater > Lake >... | reverse complement strand
ATCTAATTGCCTTAGGTCTTTCTCAATTTACTGTAGAGCAATATTTAAAATTAATTTGTTTTTATACCTTTGGTGAACCTGTGGACTCAAGTGTAGGTAATGTTAAAAGGTGGGATTTAACTTTTAAATTGGCAATCGAAGAAGTAAAACCAGATGTTTATTTCTCTGTAAACTTTGAAAGAGGTTTGCCAACAACATGGATACTAAAACGAAATTTACGATTCATACCAAAAACGGTAGTAATGGCTCACGATGCAATCCCTTTAGCTACTAATAGTTATTCCTCCAAAAGTTTTCCTCATAACATTCTTAAAGGTATTTTTTATAGGGCTATGTTTAATGGTGTAAGAAATGCTGATATTGTTCTAACAAATTCAAACTTTTCAAAAAACGATTTAATTAAATATGGAAAAATTAAGGCTGAAAAAATTCTTCCCATATATTTAGGTGTAGACGATAAGTTTTTCCAGGATGCTGATCCAAAAGATATTGCACATACAACTAAGGCTTTTTCTTTAGAACCAAAAAATTATTTCATTTATGATTCAGGTTTAGAAAAAAATAAAGGTGTTAATGATTTAATAAAAATATTTAAAAATATATTACTTTCAAATATTCCTGGAGTTCCATCCAAATTAGTATTAATAGGTAAAGATTTTACTAAAGCGACTGGCTCAAAAATTAAGCCTAAGAATGAAAGAGCAGATAGAGTATTAAGAGAGCTTAAGTCACAGGGAATACTTCATAATGTAATAACTACCGATAGAGTAAGCGATGAAGATTTAACAATCCTTATACAACAAGCATACTGTTACTTTAATTTTTCAAAATATGAAGGGTTTAGTTTTGGACCACTTCAAGCAATGGCATCAAAAGTTCCAGTGATAGTGGGTGGATATTCATGTATTCCTGAAGTTACCGATGGAGGAGCGTTTTTAGTGGATTCCGCAAATATTCAAAAGACTACTCAGGATATTCAAATTTATCTTGCGGATGAGAATATGCAAGCAGAGCTAATTGAAAAGGGTAGAGCAGTAGCGGAAAGGTATGACTGGGAAGTTGCTGCTACAAAAACTTGGAATGCAATACAATCTTTATTAGTGTAGCTTGTAAAGATTGTTTAATTTACATAAAATACGGTATTACATATTAAGCAAGACCTTATGTTAAATTCAATGGATCCTGTTGCAAAACAACTCTGGATCTTTTCCTTTATTGTTTCAGTTATTATTAGTGCATTAATAAGTTTTCTAGCTATTGAGTTCCTAAAGGGATCATTTCTATATGGATTCCCAATCAACCTAACAAATACTTCTGGTATTGGATCTTTTTTGGCTAGAGTTGCAAATTCGTTTGCTCTTGGTTTAATACTAACGCCAATGACTTACTATATTGTTAAATATTTGCAAACTAGGGTCAGAATTTAATATGGGATTAGATTCAAAATCCTATCCTGAATATAATGCATTCCCTGAACATATAACCTCTTTTGGTAGCATTACTTTTGACTTTCTAGAAGCCGAAGATTGTTTTATTGTTAGTTTTTCGTCAAAGGATCATGAAAATTTATTACAGTTTCCTGAAGGCAGTATTTTTATTAAAACTAGCCCTCTAGACTTCACACACCATAAAGGAAAATTATTAAAAACCATTCTCTCAAAACTGACAATAAAATATGAAAGCGGAACTGAGCTTATAACATCTATTATAAGCCAGCTCCGCTTGGAGTTCTCTAATATAACTATCGATTCTACATTAGAAACTCAGATTGAGTCTTAAACGTAGTTTAGTATAGTCATTATAATTGGTTCTCTTTCTGTTTCTTTATAAACTATCTTTCCTATGTCTGTAGATAACACATCTTTAATTGCATTATTATCAAGTCCATCTTTAATTGCATTCCCATAAATTTTTTCTACACTATCAGCAACATACTGAAGTAATTCTTGATTCTTTTTTACATAAACAAATCCTCTAGTTAATATAAAGGGTGCTCTAACTAATTTTCGATCTTTATCTGCCATTAAGCTGATAATCATCATTCCATAGTTTGCCATTTGTTCTCTTTCTTTTAGAACAACTGTACCTATGTCGCCGACTCCAGATCCAGAAACAATAAGTGGTTCACAAGGAAACTTCCGAGTAATCTTAAATCCTTTGAATCTATTACCTTCAATAATACATCCTCTTTGAGCAATAATTATATTTTCTCTTTTTACGCCAACCTTAACTGCTATTTCGGCATGTGCTCTTAGAAAGTATTGATATCCATGGACCGGCATAAAGTGCTTAGGCTTAACAAGATTAAGCATGATTTTTTGATCTTCCTGATATCCGTGTCCAGAAGTAAATAAGTCTAAGTCTTCAATTTGTGCAACAAATGCACCTCTTCGGGTAATGTTATCTACCATTAATTGAACAGCTCTATCATTACCGGGAATAGTCTTGGCAGAAATAATTACTTTATCTCCTTTTTGAATTTGATAACCCTTATAGTCTTCGGAGGACATTTTGCTTAGTGCGGCTTCAGGTTCACCTTGAGCTCCAGTTGTTAGTATTAAAACTTGTCTAGGATCGTATTTCATAACGTCCTTCATTTGAATTAATAATCCTTGTGGGATTTTAATGTAGCCAATTTCTTGAGCTAGAGTTAAAGTTTTATTCATAGAAAAACCTGCAATCGCAACTTTTCTATTTAACTTCGTAGCAATTTGAATTAATTGATAAAGTCTTCCAACTAAACCTGAGAATGTTCCTACTATAACTCTTCCTTCAGCTCTATCAATTGCATCTTCTAAATTTTTAGCAACATCGCTTTCAGAAACTGGATATCCTTTTTTCAAAGAATTTGTCGAGTCAGAAAGTAATACATCTACACCTCTATTACCAAAATCTACAATCTTACCAAAGTTTGTAACTGGTTCGTTAATAGGGGTGTTGTCAAATTTAAAGTCTCCTGTTTGTACAACTCTAGCAGTTGGTGTTTGAACACAAACTCCTAAACACTGAGGAATACTGTGGTTTACATGAAAGAACTCAAGTTTGAAACTTCCTAACTTAAGAATGTCGTTTTCTTCAACAACATGTAGTTTAGGCAAAAGTTTTGGAAGTAATCCAGGAATCTCATCAACTCTCTGTTTTATCATTTCAATTGTAAATTTAGATCCATATGTTGGCGGAAACCCTAAACTTTCAATTAAATAAGGAAAAGCACCAATATGGTCTAAATGACCATGAGTTACAAATATTCCTTTAATTTTTTTCTTTTTTGCTACAAGATATTTTACATCCGGAACAACAGCATCTACTCCATAGTAATCGAATTCTGAAAATCCAAGTCCTAGGTCTACTAATACAATATCGTTATTGTATTCGTATGCTGTACAATTAATACCGATTTCTTCAACTCCTCCTAAGGGAATTATTTTTAGATCTCCACTAGGTGGTAATCGTTTTGTAAAAGGTTTTTTTTCAAGCCCACCAAAAGTTAACTTTGGTTCCTGTGTAGGAGCTGTTGGCTTGTCATTAGACATAGCCAGTTTTGTTTCGTTATTTTCCATAATTTTCTTTGTTCTGAAATTTAAATCTGCTTTAATTGCAGTTTCAGAATCATAATATATTTTAATTTAGTTACTAAAGTTATTCAATCTAGATATTTTGTAGTGTAATACTCAAAAATACCTACTGCATTCATTACCTCTAATGGGATACCATGACTTAAATTTTGCGATTTGTATCCCTTTGCAGCATTTAGCTTCGCAAAATTATAAGGTAAGGTAAATATCTTAAATTCAGGTACCATTTGTTTTTGGAACTCTGGAATTGGAATTCCATTTAAATGAGTTGGTAACTTAAATTTTTTTAAGATTTTTGCAGGTAAAGTGGAGTATAAGACTTTTAATTCTTTATTATTATCTGCTACTTCTTTAACTGCCTTACTTAAAGCGATATGATCCGGATGACCGTAAACGCCTGACCTTTCGTAAGTTACTATTAAATCCGGATTGAATGATTTTATAGTATCTCCGATTTGCCTTACCATTTTCTTATGATTGTTATGGAGGCTTCCGTCAATAAACTCCCATAACTCATAATTTTCAATTCCTAGTTTTTTCATTGCATTAATGAACTCTTTGGATCTTACATTAGCTAATTCCTGCGGAGGTAAATTTAATAATTCTGTACCGTACTGACCAGTAGTAACAGTTATTACTTTAACTTCTCCATATTCTTTTAACTTTTGTATTAAACCTCCCGACGCCATAGTTTCGTCGTCCGGATGAGGATAAATAACGATAGATTTAAACTTAGATTTTCCTAAAAATCTTTTTAGATTAAGATTTGATAAAGAAAAATCATTAACGTATAGCACGAGAATTAACCAACTGGTAACCAGCGTAAGTATTAAAAGACAAAATTATCATAAAAATCTAATTCAAATTTCTATTACTATAACATCAATTCTTTAACCTTTTACAGGAGGATAGTGCTCTTTTAATATCAACATTATTTGTTATTACCCATTGATTATAGCATCCATTCAGCTGGATAGGTAAAACACGTATCAGTGCTATAATTCTAGGCAATTGCTCATTAATGGAAACAAGGAGAAACGATAATGTTGCTCGGTGTGGTAGCTAGCCTGATGGGTTGCCTTTTCCCTCTGCTCTTTATTGGAGGGCTAATCCTGCTTGTCATTCAACTTCCAATCAGGTTTGTTGAAAAAATGACAGGATTTCGGGCATCGTAACAATCTTTGGCCTTATGCTATGGGCTGGGGCCTGTTGTGGTGCTGTACTTGTGTATAAAGACACAGGAAATTGGGGATGGGGGCGTGTTGCCGATATCTTAACTATTCTCACGTTGGTTGTGTTTGTGATAGTAGTGATTGGGATTCTACTGGATAGGCGGAAGGGACCAAAGCCAGTGAATAATCCAGCACCTGCACAACAAGTTAACCCAGCCCTCATGTTTGGAGGGATGCAGCTCTATCAGTGGTTAACTAATTTGAGTAGGGCTGGGATGCAGCAACCACCTGTACAAAACACTGTTCAGCAATCACAGGTACCTCCCCAACAGCCTCCATCTTGAGCAATAAGCCTCTGCACTTAATTGAGCAGAGGCTAAAATTATTTTGTAGGTACCAAATCTTCTTGCTATCATGAATTAGTTTAAACACACTATGAGTAAAACCTATGTAATAAAAATTGGAGGTTCAATTCTATCTTTAAAAGACGACACCTTTAATTTTGAACAAGCTATTAAATTAAAAGATTTCTTTTCCTCCGTCATTGGCGATAACAAATATATACTAATTACTGGTGGTGGATTTTTAGCAAGAAATTATCAACAGTTATTAAAAACTAAAAACTACTCTGATTACGATCAACACTATATAGGGACAGTAGCATGTAATATGAATGCTGTAATGCTTCGAAGTGTATTTGGAGATTTAGCAGAAGATAAAATTCTAGGGTTAGGTGACTTAAGTGCAAATACTCCAGTTGAAGTATCTAAAAGATTTTTAATAGCAGGTGCAGGTGACCCAGGTCCAAGTAGTGACTGGGACGCGACATGGATGGCAAAAAGAACAGGAGCAAATAGTGTAATAACCTTAAAGGATGTTGATGGAGTATATTCAGCAGATCCTGATAAATATACCAATGCTAAAAGATTAGATAATGTTACTTGGGATGAATATATTCAGATTATAGGGAATGCAAATGTTCACATTCCTGGAGGAAATTTACCAGTAGATCCAATTGCAGCTAGAATGGCAAAGGAAAATAATATAAAATTCTATGTTGTCGATGGAAATGATTTTACAAATTTAAAAAACTTATTGAGTGGTGGTGAATACAAAGGCACTCAAATTTACTAATATGAATAAAAAAACGCGCGTCTTAAACACATTTTATAATTGGTATTTGTTAACAATTTCCGCATTAGCAGCATTGCCTATATTGGCTCCGGTTCTGCTTAAATTAGGTTTAGAATTTCCTGCCAAAATAATATATTTTGTATACAGTTTTTTCTGTCATCAATTTGCAACTAGATCCATCCATATTTATGATTATCAATATGCTTGGTGTTCACGGGATACTGGCATCTGGCTTGGAGTTGCACTGGTTGCCTGGGCACTAAAGCTTAAGAAAATTAAACCTATCAAATGGTATTGGGTTATACCTTTTGTTGTTCCAATTGCACTTGATGGTGGAATTCAAACTATTTTTACAATGCTTAACTTATCATATAACGGTGGGTTAACTGGTATACCACTATATGCTAGCAATAATCTTGTAAGGTTTTTAACTGGAGCTTTTTTTGGAGTAGGATTATCTTTATGGATTAGTGGAACTTTCATTGAAGATTTAATAGAGGTAAAGGAGGAAAAAAAGACTGTGGAATTAAAAGGATGGAAAAAGATTTTGTCCGATTCTCAGGCAAAGATGGTTTTAATAATTATGGGTATTTTGTTAGGATTCTATTTATTTTGTGTTGGTTTATGGCAATTAACTAGTAATAAAATAGTGCCTACAAATTCAGCTGATTCGGCAGTTAAACTTCAGGACTCTAACTTTTTCGAAAGGAGAGCTAATGCTGTATGTGCTACAAAAGGTGTAGATGATTTATTCAGTTTTGAATGCTTCTTTAATTGATGTTGAGTTTAGAAATTGATAGACTTTAATCATCTATACTTTAATTTAACTCAATGAAATCCCATCTATTTAAAAAGATCTCAATTTCAGTTTCTATCTTCGTACTAACTTCTTTTGGAGTAATTGGAGTCTTACTAGGAATTACTAACGCTTTTAAATCGTACAACTCTCCAGTTATATTAAATGATTTAGACTATCAGGAAGTCTCATCCTCAGAATTGGTTGCTTCAGGTAATGAGGGATTTAAGTTTAGTAGTTCATCGCCAAGAGATTATGATGTAATAATTGTGGGTGCTGGTACAAGTGGTATGGCTGCAGCTTTGCAGGCAAGTGAATCACCAGTAAATATTTTATTAGTTGAGGAGACAAATTGGTTAGGAGGACAATTTACAGCTTCAGGCGTAAGTGCATCTGATGAACCATGGATTGAGGATACTAATCCCCTTGGTAGAACCATCGATAGAAATTCGGGATACTACTCAATATTTGTGAAAAAAGTTCTTGAGTATTATGGTATTTTAGGAGGTTTTAATTCTCAATTAAATGACTTAGTTTATAATCTAAGAACAGAGCCTTTAGTAGCACATGGAATATTCAGGGAATTTATTAATCAAAGAAACGCAAGTCCGAACAGAGGACGTATTACAGTTCTATACTCTGCAAAAGTTAATAGTGTAGTTAAGTCAGGTGACAGAGTTACAGGAATTAAAGTTAAAACAAAAGATCAAGCTCCTGGTTTAACGTTAACATCTAAAGTATTAATCGATTCTTCAGAAACCGGATATGTTATTCCCTTGTCAGGGGCCGACTACCGTATAGGTAATGAAAGTAAAAGTAATTATTCAGGCAATTCATGTATTCAAGACATTACGTATGTAGCTGCCATTAAATATTATAAAGATGGAGTACCTGCTAACTTAAAAATAAATACTGCTCCAGAAAAATATCAGGAATATAAATCTTATTTTAATCAATTAGTAACAGGTGAATCCGGCTCTATTGATGGGCTATCATATCCTTGGGCTTTAAGTTTACATAATAGTTATAGAGCAATTCCAGATTCTACAGATGGGTCAGGAATTATAAGTAATATTCAAGACAACACTACAGCCTTCAGAACGAATATCAAGCAAACAATGATCAATTTTGCCAATGATTATCCAGCAAAGCTTCCTTACCTCAAGGACCAACTCTCAGATAATATGATTTATCTTAAAGATACACTTTCCAATAAATATCTTGCTGACCAAAATTATAAAGTCCAGGTAGATTGTGAGGCAAAACTTAAAACTATAAATTTTATTTACTATCTTCAACAAGAATTAGATGCAAAGTGGGGAATTTCGGATAGTTTGGGGTACTTAGAAAAGAATACACATACAACCCTTTGTAGTCAGCTACCTTCATTCCGAGCAAAATTTGCTGGCCTTGAAAATATAGAAAAAAATATGCCTCCTTTACCTTATGTAAGAGAAGCTATTCGACTCGTTGGGAAGGAAACAGTTAGTGCAAAGAACGTAAAAGACAATACTAGATACTCTAATTCTATAGCTTATGGGACTTATCCAATAGATTTGCATAATTGTAAAGTACAAGTTCAAACTACAGAAGGTTTATATAATAATTTCGAATCCTTTGAATCTCCTGCAGATATACCTGAATTTAAACCAAAGCCATTTGAAATTCCAATGGGAACATTGGTGCCTAATAGAGTTAAAGGTTTTCTAGCAGCTGAGAAGAATATATCCCAATCTAGATTTGCTGCAGGTGGAACTAGGTTGCAACCTTCTACATTCTCAATCGGACAGGCAGCGGGTGCTTTGGCATTAGAGTTAATAAATAAAAATTATATATATGAAAATGTTTTGGCTAGAGATGTACAAGTTAGACTAGCTAAAACCAATACAATTCTTTCTACAAATTTTTTAACTGATGCAACTTTAAATAATACCAACTCATCAATTAGTAATATTAAATTAGAAAGCTTTTCTGCGATATCCTTTGTGGAGAAAACCAATATTATGTCCTCATCAGGGTTTGGTGGACAATTTAGTTCTAATTCCACTGTAAAAAGAGCCGATACAGCTGTAGTGCTACATAAAATAATACCTTTTACTCAGGCAGAGTATCCGGCTAGTAATTCCTCTCCAAGAATTTTCCAAGATGTTGCACCTTACTTGGGTGATGGAAGTAGAAACTGGCAATTTGGATACGTTGAAGGTTTAGGGAAATATCTAGAAACAAAGGGGATATCAACTTTTGGCTGTAATATTAGCAATGGACAAAAATTTTACTGCCCGGATATTAATATAAAACGAATTGAGTTAGCAGCATTTATTTATCGAGCTCAAAAAGGAAATGAAACATTGCCTGCTTGTACTGGAACTTTTGGATCTGAAGTTTCGGTAGAATTATGTCCCTTTGCTGAATACGCCTATACAAACAAATTTATTGAAAGCTGTGGAAATCAAGCGGATGGAAAACCTAAATTTTGTCCATCAGATATAATAAATAGGGATCTAATGAGCAAAATTGTTGTAAATTTTCTTGGAGTTAACAAATAACTATAAGTCCTAGCACTATAAAAAGAATTTGTTGCTATAATTTGTGAAATCTTAAATAACAAATATGTATTCACCAGTAGTAGGTTTAGAAATTCATCTTCAGGTAAAAACAAACTCTAAAATGTTTTGTAGATGTTCATCTCAATATTTTGAAAGCGAACCTAATTCTCATGTCTGCCCTGTTTGTTTTGGCTTACCTGGGGCATTACCTGTTCCCAACAAACAGGCTTTTAATAAAGCCCTAAAACTGGCACTAGCTTTAAATTGCACAATTAATCAAGAAACTAAATTTGATAGAAAAAACTATTTTTACCCAGATTTACCAAAGGGATATCAAATTTCACAATACGATCAACCTGTTGGAGAAAAAGGTTATGTAGAAATTGAGGTTCAAAGTGATTCTAGAAGAATAAGAATTCAAAGAGTCCACTTAGAAGAAGATACTGCAAAATCATTACATGCTGAAAATGATGATACTCTAATTGACTATAATAAATCTGGAGTTCCATTAATAGAAATTGTCACCTATCCTGATTTTGAAACCATCGAAGAGGTAATACTTTTCGCAAAAAGACTAAAGCAGATAGTTAAATATTTAGATATTTCCAATGCTGAAATGCAAAAAGGTCAAATGAGATTTGAATTAAACATTAGTGTAAAGCCGGATACCATGCCTGCAAATCAATTGCCAGATTACAAAGTTGAGGTTAAAAATATTGGTTCAATTTCTGTTTTAGAAAAAGTTTTAAGTTTTGAAGTAAAAAGACAGACTGAACTTCTAGAAAAAGGTAAAAAAATTCCCAATCAAACAAGAGGTTTGAAGGGAATGACAGGCGAAACACTTTTTCAAAGATCAAAGGAATCTTCAGACGACTATAGATATTTTCCAGAGCCTGATATTCCACCAATTAGAATAAAAGACTCTCAAATTGAAGAACTAAAGAGAACAATGCCCGAAATGCCTCACCAACGAAAGCAAAGATATATGGATTTAGGTTTAGAAGGAGAGCAAGCAGATATATTTGTAGAAGATAGAACAAAAGGTGATTGGTTTGATAACTTTTTGAAATTGACAACAAAAAAGGAAGAGATTAAAGAATCAGCTAAATGGTTAGTAGGAGAAATATCTGGACAATTAGAAAAGACAAATCAAAATATTTCATCAATGGTTTTCACTGCTTCAGATCTATTTGTCTTAGTTCAACAAATGCAAAACAATAAAATATCTGGAACAATAGCTAAAGACGTAATAAATACCATTTTTACTGAAGGGGGAAGTGCACAATCAATTATTGAAACAAAGGGTCTTACTCAAATAACAGATACTTCTTTTGTAGCAGATGTTGCAAAAAAAGTAATTTCAGAAAATTTAAAAGTAGTTGAAGATATTGCTAAAAATCCTAATGCAGTCAAATTCCTCGTTGGTCAAGTAATGCGACAAACTCAAGGCAAAGTTAACCCAAAAGTCGCAGAGGAAGAACTTCAAAAATTATTACAATAACTTAATTCGCACTCCCTTTCACGCTAATTAATATTTAGTATTATCTCATTTTATTAATTAAAGTGAAGACTCGTGCAAATTGAGTTAATGCCATACCTATTTAATTTGTGATATATTAATAGAAATTTACTTCATTTTATAAACCTGGAAGAAATAGATTCAACAATTATTACTAATGAGCGATTTTGATAACAAGGAAGTTCAAATACCCACTATTCCGAAAATAAATTGGAGCTTTTTAAATTCCAATAATACAGATCCAGAATTTTCAGAATTATTTTCAAATGTAGAGATTGATTATAGTGAATCTGATAGGGTAGACATTTTTAGCCCTTTGAATTCACCTGATATTTTAGACTATATAAAAACCTTTTGGACTAAAGCTACTATGGTTCAAAATCTTCAAAAAAAGTTTAGTAATAAAGTGAAGTTATATTCTGACCCACATTCAGACACCATGGCTATTAGTTATGGCGGCAATCAAGTGAATATTAATATAAGCACGTTGAATCCAAATGATGGTCAAATAGCATATATTTTTAATCAAGTATCTGGCAAATCTGATATTGATGAATTCGATGTAAATGAAGTAAAAAAGGCAATTGCATTATTGAGTTTGTTTAAGACTATTATGCATGAGGTTTACCATATTAGAGAGACAAAATCGATGGGGGATAGGATTATTAAAAGCGATATCAGTTCGGTAGATGTGTCTGAAACTGAAAGTGAGTTCAAACATTATTTAGCAGAAAATAATGAAAGGAGAGTTAGGGGGTTTCAGATTAGATTCCTTAAAGAGTTATTGAGAACTCTAAGCGTTAATAGAATTAATCTCAATAGTATTGAATTTATTTGGTTAAGAATACTTCCAGAATTTATAAATTTGTACGAAACTAGAGAAAAGGAGATTGCCGAAGACCTATCAAAGTATCCAAGGAAGCGAGTATTTAGATTTTAAACCATTATATGAATATAAAATTACACCTAAACTTACCTGAAACTGATTTAATAAATCAGTTAAATGCTTTAACTGTTCCAGAAAGCATTAGAGAAAAAATTACTTTTAATAATTCTCGTATTGAATTTAAGGAATCTGAAGGGCATCTTTTCATGATTTTCTACATTCCCGAATACAATAAACATACCAAATCTATAGATACTGTAGAAATTAATATTGTATTTAACACAGGAACAAAAGATATCGATTTATTTGCAAACAACTCAAACTACTTTTTTGAAAAATATTATACAGAAGTTGAATCCATAAATTTTAAAACTTTTGGAGGTTTTTTTGAGAAGTTCTTATCTTTAGTTTTTGAAGATGTTTCGAGAATTGTGAGTCATATTTTAGGAGATACAAATGCTATTCGAAAGGAATACCTAGATAAATCCGATAATTATAAGGTTATTAGGCATTTAACAAATGCTCAAATTAATATTTCAAGTTTGAAATTAATTTTTGCAAATCAAAATAAGTTAATTGAACTGGTGAACGATTATATGAATAAAAC
>Ga0163154_10008215_pt1 | contig 12239 bp, 10 predicted proteins | sample OliLakLV19MP9P1_FD_148649 | JGI IMG/M metagenome (GOLD analysis project Ga0163154, IMG submission 148649) | Freshwater microbial mat bacterial communities from Lake Vanda, McMurdo Dry Valleys, Antarctica - Oligotrophic Lake LV.19.MP9.P1 | ecosystem: Environmental > Aquatic > Freshwater > Lake >... | reverse complement strand
TTGAACAAGGATCGTTCGACGATCCCCGGCGAGATCGATCCCATCAAGGCCACCATCCGCAAGGGGATCGTCAAGTACGAAAAGTTCTCGGTGCATATCGATAAATACCATCTGAACTACTTTGGCGAGATCAATCTGGTCAAGCAAACTGTGAACCTGACCACGGAGATTCCGCTGGAGGCGCTCGCGCAAGGCGTCGATGAACTGAGCGGTTATGCGGACAAGATCAACGTGCCGCTGGTGACGCGCGGCAAGTTCGGCGCGCTCAAGACCCAGATCGACCCGAATTTCGACCTGGGCAAGGCCGCGCTCGATGCCGGCTTCCGTGGTGGCCTGGAGAATCTTCTGCGCGATAAAGGCGATGGGAAGGGCAACCTGCTGGGCGACCTGCTGGAGGGCCTGGGCGGGAACGAGAAAGAAAAACCGAAAGATCCCTGAGCGGGGACGCTGGCCCCTTATGCCCCTCACTCCTTCATTCAAAAGTTCACATCGTCTCCAAGGGATCGACATCGCGCTTGGAAACCAACACTTCCGCGCCGGCCAGCATCTCCGCCAGTCGGTTCTGTAGAATGGACAGATATCCACGCTCGGTGGAGGTGTGCCCGGCGAGGATGACGGTGCAGCCGCGGGCTTGGGCGGCCAGCACATCGTGATGCCGCATCTCGCCGGTGATGAACACCTGGCAATCGCGGTCGATGGCGGTTTGCAGCAGTGATCCGCCCGCCCCGGCGGAGAGGCCGATGCGGGTGAACTCATGGGGCGCGCCTTCCCCCGCGGCCACCATGAGTTGCGTGACTCCCAGCCGCGCCTTCAGACGTTCCAAAAGCGTGCCTCGCGAGACGGATTGATCAAGCACGACCCGTCGTCCCTGGCCGATGTTTCGCTGCGGTCGCGGCAGCAGGGCGAGGATTTCCATGGGCGGTTCCTCGTAGGGATGAAATTCCTTCAGTGTCACCGCCGCAAGGGCGAGCGCAGCCTTGGGGCAGGTCATTTCCAGACGAACCTCATCCACGCGCTCAAAACGACCCTTACGTCCCCGGGTCGGGTTCGAGGCCTCGTTGCCTAGGAACGTCCCGCGGCCGCCGATTTCGAACGAGCACCGCGAATATTCGCCGATGCGGCCCGCCCCGATGGAGGCGAGGCCGTCGCGGATGCGATCGACGGCTTCGGCTGGGCAAAACGTGATAATCTTGCACTGCTCGGTCTCGGGAAGGTGCTCGTGATGGTCGAGGGCCCGCACATCACCGGCACCCAGACCTTCGGCGATCCAATCGTTGACGCCGCCGGGCGCAGCATCGAGCGCGGTGTGCGGGCTGTAAATCGCGATTTTTTCGGAGGCAGCGTTTAAGATGATCCGCTGCTTGAACGTAGCATCGGTGACGGATTTCATGGGCTCAAAAATCGGCGGGTGATACGCCACGATCAAGCCGGCCTTGAGCTCCATGGCTTCTCGCAACACCGGCTCGGTCAAATCGATGGTGAGCAACGCGCGATCGGCGTTCCAGGTGGGAGAGCCGACGAGCAGGCCGACATTGTCCCAGGGGGCGGCGTATTCAAGCGGCGCGATGATCTTGAGCGCACGGATGGAGTCGTCGACGAGCATGCCCCGATTCTACGCCGCGCTCGTCGCGCCGCTGGCGGACCCGCCGCCATTCCGCCTCCACCACCATTCAATTCCCAATACGATCACGACGGGGACATACCCCAATGCGAGTACCGACGGGTTCACGGTCCACACTTCGCCCAGCCAGAATCCCCGTCCGGTGGCGAAATACACATATCCCAGCGTGATGGTGCAGGAGTAGACCCACATGGTCGCGCTGAACGCCATGGGCAGGAGCGCGAACCCCCACAGCAAATACCACGGCTGCGCGCTCGGGGCAAGCAGCACGGTGGCGAGCATCAGCCACATGCTTCGGCTCCATGGATCGCCTCGTCGGCTCCATAGGATCAAAATGCCCGCGGTGCCGAGCAGGGCGAGGCACAGGCGGCGGGCGCGAAGTTCCTGCACCAGATTCCAGCCCGGCGGATGTTGCGTCCCGTCGGGTTTGACGACGGGCATGACGTGCCGCATGGCGAACTCGGCGGTTTCATAAAGACCCGCGAAATGCGCTGATTTTTCACCCATGAACGTCGCGGTTGAGTGCCAGTTGCCGATGACGCGACCGGATTGACCGCCCAACCAAAGAAAGGGCGCGGCCATGAGCACGCAGACCACCATTCCCACCACGAGGCTCTTGAGCCAATCCGTCCATGGTCGATGGCGCAGCATGAAGGCGGCGGCGGGGATCGTCACCGGTTTTACCATTGCTGACAGCGCGATCAGGATGATCCCCCTCGAAAGCACGGGGTCTGGGGCGCGAGCGGCAGAGGCGGCGGAAGCGGAGGCAGGGGGTACGGCTCGACTGGTCCACCACGTCAATCCCGCGACGAGGAGGGCGATGCCGATGACGTCTTGATGTCCCGAACCCGCGATCTCAGCGATGGGCAGAGGGTGCCAGGCGTAAAGGGCAAGCATCCAAGGCGATCGATCATGTCGCCGTAGCGCAATCGCGATCATGACCATCATCGCCGATTCAATCAGCACGAAACCGATGCGAAAAAGACGCGCACTGGAAGCGGGATCGCTCCAGCTATCAACGATGGCCGCCCCCATCCCGCCAAAAACCAAGTGCGAAAGTGGCAAATACGGCGTCGGCAGCTCTGGATACGCGAGGAGCGGGACAAGTTCGCGTTCGCCCGGCCAGCGCTCGTCCGACGCGTGGGCGCGGTCGATCGGCACGACCAAGTAAGGGTTCTGACCCGAGGCCAGGTTGCGGCCATCGAACACATATCGGTAGACATCGTCGCTCAGCGAAGGCTGATGCGTCACGATGACAAGAACCCGAGCCACGACGGCCACCGCGACGACGACCAGGGTGATTCGGGCAAAATAGTCTTGCTGCGGGCGTGCAATCGGTACTTGCCGTGAATCGCCTCTCCCCTGAATCAGTCCCCACCACAGCCCCGTCAACCCCAGCCATATAGCGCCGCTGCTGAGCCAGAATGTCCACAATCCCTGCAGGTTTTCGCGGCCGGCGTCATCGGTTCCGCTGCGATCGATGAACAGGCCGCTCATTACGACCACAAGCGCGACCAGCGCGATCAAAGTCCAGCCGACGGCGATCCATCCGAGAATTTTTCGGGTGCGTGACGTCAAGGCGAACGCTCCCGGCCGTCCCAGAAGATCGTGAGTTTTTCATTCAATTGAATCTCCAGGCCGAAAAAGTGCCCCCTCAACGCGAAGCGGCATGGTAAATCCAACCGATAGATATGGGGCAAGTTTCTCGGACAACTTGCCTGCACTTCGGCGTATGATTCGCACGTCCATCCGACTGTCCAACCAGGCAGCCGACTACTCGGGAGATCATCCACCTTGACGACGACCGTCAACCGCGGAAACACTGGGAACCCCTCGACCTCTGGGAGCAAGCCCAGAACCAGCAGTAAAGGGGCTGGAAAGTCCGGCACCTCGGTTCGCAAGCATTTCGTGCTTGACACCAACGTGCTCCTGCACAACCCGCAGTCCATTTACATGTTCGCGGAGCATGAAGTGGTGATCCCGCTGGTGGTGATCGAGGAACTTGACACGTTCAAGAAGAATAACGACGACAACGGCCGCAACGCCCGGCAGGTCATCCGCGAGATCGACCGCCTGCGTCAGGTCGGCCGTTTGTTCGAGGGCGTGCCCATGAACGACCATGGCGGCACCCTGCGAGTCGATCGTTGCGAGGGTCCGATTCCCTTCGGCGTCGATGCCAACGTGGTGGACAATCGCATCCTGGCGGTGGCGCACGCCCTGCACAGCCAAGGCAAGAAGACCATCTTCATCACCAAGGACATCAATGCCCGCGTGAAGGGCGATGCCCTGGGCGTGGAGGTTGAGGATTTTGAAGCCGACCGCGTCGACACCGATTGGCTGTTCACCGGCTATGCGGAAATCATCGCGCCTGGCGAGATGATCGATGAGCTTTACAACGAGCGGCAACTTCCGCTGGACCGCCTCAAATCGCATCTGTTCACCACCCGCGAGGATGGACAGAAGATTCCGCTTGACTTATTCACCAACCAATTCCTCGTGCTGCGCGATGCCGGCGATGAATCGCACACGGGTTTGGCCCGCCTGCTCGCGGACACCGGCCACCTGATTCCCGTGGCCGGACCGCGGCGGCCGATTTTCGGCGTCATGGCCCGCAACGTGCAGCAGACCATGGCCTTGGATCTGCTCCTTGATGATGAAGTCCGCCTCGTAACCCTGCTCGGCTCCGCCGGCACGGGTAAAACGCTGCTTGCCCTCGCGGCCGGGATGCACAAGGTGTTCAAGGATGAGCGCTTCGAGAAGCTGCTGTGCGCCCGTCCGATCATGCCGCTCGGCCGCGACATCGGTTACCTGCCCGGCGCCAAGGACGAGAAGCTCGAGATGTGGATGCAGCCGATCTTTGACAACCTCGCGTACCTCCTCAGCACGCGCGGCAGCCACCTTGATCATGCCGAAAGCCACACGACCGAGCAGCGCATCAAGCAGCTCATCACCGGCGGCAAAATGGTGCTTGAAGCGCTGACCTACATCCGCGGCCGCAGCATCCCGCATCAATTCATGGTGGTTGATGAAGTGCAGAACCTCACGCCGCACGAGGTCAAGACGATCATCAGCCGCGTGGGCGACGGCACCAAGATCGTCCTGACGGGCGACATCAACCAGATCGACAACCCGTACCTCGATGCCAGTTCCAACGGCCTCACGCATGTCATCGAACGCATGAAGGGCCACGCGATGTGCGGCCATGTGACCTTGGCGAAGACGGAGCGAAGCAGTTTGGCGAGTCTGGCGGCGGAAATTCTGTAACCATCAGCGACTCATTCGTCCGGTTCCACGACATCCCATGCCGCGCCATGTTGCAACAGCCATTCGACGGTTTCTGACTGTTTCTTCCTTTTGTCGAACTCAAGTGGCGACCGCTCACGGTCGTCCGGCTCGTTGATGTCGAAGCCGTGATCGAGAAGAAACGCGATCGCCTCGATTTCGCCATTCATCGCCGCCCAATGCACCGGTAATTGGGTGATCGCCCTGCGGAGCGGTTGCCGCCTCACCCGTCGCGGGCAACGTGGTGGGACCGTCGTTGATCAATTGACCGAGCAGGTCGACACGACCAAGTCCAGCGGCGATCTCGATGTCGATGATCGCGCCTCGCTCAATCAGCAGCAGTCCCACCGCTTTGCTGCCGTAGGCGGCCGCATCGCGAAGCGGCGTGGCTTTGAACCACCCCTTGGCCTCGATATCGGCTCCCCGATCCAAGAGCAACCGCGCCACCTCAATTCGGTTCGCCTGCGAGGCGAGATGCAGGGGCGTCCAACGATGCTTCGATCGGCTGTTGATGTCGGCACCGGAATCCAGGAGCGACCGTACCCGTTCCAGCCGCCCCTCGTGGGCGGCATGGTGAATGGGATCCCAAGCACCCCCCAGCGTCCTCTCGCCACTCTGTGCGGTTCAGCACAACCGTAACGATCGCCACGGCCGGGACAACCACTGCGAGTGTCAGGATCAATGCATTTCGCCGCCGCATCCAGTCGATATTACCACGGTGAACGCTCATCGATTGCGGCTATACTTCTACCTGATCGTTAGTCGTTCGTCTGAACTTCAAGGAGCCTTCTCATGTGGAACTCATCCAACCCGATGTTGACCCGCCAGGACACCTTCAACGAGGTGTACGGCAAGGGCATGAATTCAGTGGCGGGCACGGGCGGGGCGATCGCCGCAAGACCCAACGTCACCACCATGCAAGGCGTGTTGAACAAAACCACGCTGCTGGTGGGCCTCACGGTGATCGCCGGCGGATTCGGGTATTCGATCTCGGCGACCATGCCCTCGATCCTGTGGATGAGTGCCATCGCGGGATTCGTGATCTGTCTGGGCATGTGCTTCCTGCTGGCGGGCAAGCCGCAACTCTCACCGATCGTGGGCCCGATCTATGCGATCGTCGAAGGTATTTTCCTCGGCGCGTTCACCGCGCTGGCCGACGACATCCTCGCCGCCAAGGGTTTGGCCGTGGCCGGCGGCGTGGGCGTGCAGGCGTTCATCATCACCGCCGCATGCATGGTGAGCATGCTGGGGCTGTACTCAGCGGGCATCATTCGGCCGACCAAGACGTTCATGGCGGTCGTGGGCACGGCAACTCTGGCCATCGGCCTGAGCTACTTGGCGATCTTCGTGCTGCGGATGTTCGGCGTGAGCGTGCCGTACATCGGCCTGTCCGCCGCCACCACCGACACCGGCACGGCGGGCTGGATCGGCTTGGGCATCAACGCGTTCATCCTGGTCATTGCGTCGCTCACTTTGGCGATCGATTTCAAGCAGGTCGAGGACAATGTCGCCGCCAAGGCTCCCAAATACATGGAGTGGTATTGCGCGGTCGGCCTGCTGGTCACGCTGGCGTGGATTTATTTCGAGTCCGTGAAGATGGTGCTCCGCGTGGCCACCATGTTCGGCAGCCGCGACTGAGATGGGCGGAAGTCGCGAGTTTTAACAAGTCAACAGACAACGAAATTCGACCTGGCCAAGTGGCCGGGTCGGCTTTCTTTTGACTTGCCGACTTGTAAACTTGTCGACTCTTGTCCTCCCGTTCCCTGAAAGCGAGGGGGATGAACTTCTAAGCCGCTCGGGTTTCGCGCTGACCAAGTTCGGCAATGTCCATGCAATCGAATCCCAATGCAGGCGTCTGGCACTGAAGGAGCGAATCATGCTGCAACGGATCAATTTCGTGATGATGATCGTGGTCGTGCTGCTGGTGGTGGGCGTAGGAATGCAGGTGATGGTGACGCAAAGCCGCACTGCCGAGGCGTTGAATGCCATCTCCTCCGAGCTCGGCCGGATGAAATCCGCGGCTGATGTGCAGGCAGGCGGTGGGAACGGGATCAGCCCCGGATTGGTCTTCATCGACGGCGATATTCAGCGGAACGGTCAATTCCAACTGCCTGCGCATGGCAGCTTGACGTTGAAGCGTCTCATCGCATCAGCGGGAGGAGTGACGGGTGGCGACGACGCTCGCGTCACCGTGACCCAGCTTGGCGCGGATGGCAAGCTGGTGACTCGCTTCAGCCATGAGCGCGCCATCAGTGATCCCACCGCCGACCTCATGCTCCTGCCAAACGACCATGTGCAGGTGGGCCGACATCGGGTTGTCGCGGCCACGACCGATCCGACCGCCAAATCGCTCGAAGCGGTGAATCTCGATCCTCCCGCATCGCGAGCCGTCGCCGGCGGCGAGATCCGAAAGGATGACGATCAGTTCCCCAAACTCAGTCCGTTCCGTGCGGTGCGCTGGAAGGATGAATGGACGCCGATGGTCAACGTTGACGGCACCTGGTACGAGTTGCTCTGGCTCGGCGGTGCGGAGGCGAAGGAAGTGATCGACCACTGCCGATTGAAGCACGGCGACGCGGCGCGGCAACGGTTCAGTGAAGACCTACCCCAAATGCTTCTCGAAATGGGCCGAACGACGACCGAAAACATCAACCTCAAGGTAAAGCACCTGACGACCGGGACGGTCATGGCGATCAACGGCGCGGAAATGACCGCGGAGAATCGCAATAAAGTCGTGGAAGAAAACCGCACGGCGGACGACCACACGCCACGATGGACCGGCGAGCCGCAGGACGCCGCTTCCCCATAAACACCGATTTCAATCACGCTTCGATCTTGACCTGCTCGACGATCTCCAAGCCGAAGCCGTGCAAGCCGGGATATGAACTGGGATGATTGCTGAGCAAGCGCATGCGGGTGACGCCGAGGTCGCGCAGGATTTGGCCGCCGATGCCGATTTCGCGGACCTGGGGCGGCATGGCCCGGCCGGCGACGCCATCAAGGCGAGTGAGATCAGGCGTGTTGAAGCTTTCCTCGCCGGGATTCCGTCGCACGCGCTGAAGCCGCTCGCGCCAGTCGTCGCCCACGCCCTCCGGCCGCACATACACCAGGACGCCGCGGCCGGCTTGCTGAATCATGGTGAGCGATGACCGCAACGCCTTGCCGGTGGGGTTCGACTGCTCTTCGAAGATATCGCCGAGCAAATCGCGGCGATGAACCCGCACCAGGATGGGCTCATCAATGCTGGTGGCATGGCCGTTGTGGGCAGTCAGGTCGCCGACGCCGCCGACGGTCAAAGCAAGATGGGGCAGCGGATCGATGCTGCTGTGATAGGAGATGAGGTTGAAGCGGCCGTAGGGGGTGTCGATCGGCGTTCCGTTGGTCGGCGCGAGACGTTCGATCAGCGTTTCGCGGGCGAGGCGGTATTCGACGATCTGCTCGACCGAACACATCTTCAGGTGATGCGCAGCGCATAGTGTTTCAAGCTCAGGCACGCGGGCCATCTCGCCGTCATCCCGGCACACTTCGCTGATGACCGCCGCCGTTCGCATCCCCGCGAGACGCGCGAGATCAACGCTGCCCTCGGTCTGGCCGGTGCGCACGAGCACGCCGCCCGTTCGCGCCCGCAGCGGAACCATGTGGCCGGGGCGCACGAGATCGTCGGGACGGGTGGCGGGATCAACCGCGATCTTGACGGTCTTCGCGCGGTCCGAAGCGCTGATGCCGGTGCCCACGCCATGCCGCGGATGCCCGTCGATGGAGACAGTCATGGCCGTGCCGCGCAGGGAGGTGTTCACGCCGGTTTGCGGCGGCAGGTCGAGCCGGTCGCAATCCTCCCCGGTCATCGCGATGCAGAGATAGCCCGGCGTGTGGCGGGTCATGAAGTTGATGATCTCGGGCGTGATCATCTCGGCCGCTACGACCAGATCGCCCTCGTTTTCGCGGTTTTCGTCATCCACCAGCACGATCATGCGGCCGCCGCGCAGCTCATCGAGAATCTCAGCGATCGGTGACAAGGGCATGGCGATAGTGTACGACAGCGAGGTGATGATCTGCTTCCAGACGCGTTTAACTTTGCAGCACGACCGTGAGAATCACCTTGGTTGGTTGCAACGCCTTCAAATCATGCGGCACACCCGGTTCAAGCAGCATCAGGTCGCTCGGTTTGAGCTCATTGGTTGATGCGTCGGTCGTCACCCTCAACAGACCCTCCAGCACATGCAGTATCGCTTCACCTTGCAGCAGATGCTGATCGATCGCGCCGTCGGTGTCGAAGCAGAAGATGGCCGTGGTGGTCGGGCCGGAACGGTGCAATGTCTTCTGCATATGGCCTTGCCGCACGATGCTCTCGGCGGGAAGGTCGGCAAACGCCTGATCAAGGTTAATCACACGCTCGGAACCGGCAAAGCGGTCTCGGGGCGGCACGCGCGGCTTAGCGGGGTGATTTGACATGGCATCTCCTGCCCTCAGCATAGTCCGGCGAGGTCATGCAGCGAATACCATGTGCTCATGCCTTCGAGATCCGCCTCACGAACAATTCCTCATCCGACGGCGACGGAGCGGAAGCAACATCTGCGTTGGGCGCTGGAACTCACCGGCCTGCCGACTGCGGCCGGGAAGGAGGATCGGGTCATCGCCTGGGTACGGCGGTGGGTGGGTGAACGACGGAATTTGGTCATGAAGGAAGATCGTGCGGGGAATATCCTCCTCACGCAGCGCCGCAAGCCGTCCGCAGCCCAACGCAGATTGAAGCCGATTTTCATCACCGCGCACATGGATCATCCGGCTTTCGTGGTGCGTGGCTTCGCCAACGATGCCACGGTCGAACTCGAATTTCGCGGCGGCGTGCATGATCCCTATTTCACCCGAGCCCCCCTCGAGATTTTCGACGGCAGCGGTCAGCGGCATCTGGCGAAAATCGTGGCGATGGACACGGAGGCCAAGCCGTTCAAACGCGTGATTGCCGCGCTGGAACGACCCACGGACGACATCATGGTGGGGGACATCGGTCGCTGGCACTTTGGCCGGTCGTTCAAGCCGCATGTCTCCGATGGATTGCTGCACACGCATGCGTGCGATGATCTCGCCGCGCTGGCGGCTGCGTTGGCGACGCTTGATGTGCTGCGAAACCGCAAGGGGATGGAACACGTCGGCGTGCTGCTGACCCGAGCCGAGGAAATCGGCTTCATCGGCGCGATCGCGGCGTGCAAGTTGAGGTCCGTGCCGAAGGGAGCCCGATTGTTGTGTCTCGAAAATTCCCGCAGTTTCGCCGAGTCTCCCATCGGCGGCGGGCCCATCCTTCGCGTGGGCGACAAAATGAGCGTGTTCCATCCCGTGCTCACCAATCACATCGGGATGATCCTCACGGAACATCAGAAAGCCGAGCCAACTTTCAAGTGGCAGCGCAAACTCATGCCCGGCGGCACCTGCGAAGCCACCACGTTCAACACCTATGGATTCGAGTCAACCTGCCTTTGCCTGCCCCTGGGCAACTATCACAACATGCACGATATCGACGGCGCGGTGGCGGGGAAGCCGGGGGCGAAAGTCGGTCCCGAGTTCATCTCCATGGATGACTACCACGGCATGATCCGCATGTTGGTCATCATCGCGCTGCGACTTGACGACGGCAAGGGGTCGCCGCTCCTTGATCGCATGGAGCAGTTACACCGTGATTTCAAGTTCGTCTTGGAGCGGGATTGATCAATCGCCGTCCGCATCCGAAGGCGATGGTTCCGGCACACCCGCGGGTCGTTCCACGCCGCCCTTAAGCTGCGTTTCGATGCCGATGCGTTTGAGGCTGGTTGGGGTCGCGCTCAAGGCCGTGAAGCGGGCACCGCCCAGTTCGATGGACTCCCCGGCATCGGGCACGCGGCCGAACTTATCGACGAGCAGGCCCGAAATGGTGTCGTAATCCTGTTCCTCCGAGAGCTGCAAGCGCAGCTTGGCGTTCAATTCGTCGATGCGGAAGCGGCCATCGACCTCGGCATGGGTGTCGTCGATGGTGCGGAAATCCGGTTCCTGGTCCACCTCCGGCTCGTGTTCATCGCGAATCTCCCCGACGATTTCCTCCAGCACGTTTTCGATGGTCACCAGGCCGGCCGTGCCGCCGTACTCGTTGATGACGATGGCGAGGTGGACCTCGCTGCGCTGGAACACGCTCAAGAGTTCGCGCACGGGTTTGGTCTCGGGCACCACGATCGGCTGCCGGAGCAAGGGGGCCAACCGAAATCCGCTGGCGTCCTGGCCCAGGTACTTGATGAGGTCCTTGAGGTACAGGATGCCCACGATGTTGTCGATGCTGCCGCGGAAGACGGGGATGCGCGAATGCAGCGCGTGGCCGATGAACGCTCTGATCACCTGCATGTCGTTGGTGAACTCGATGGCCTCGATGTCGCTGCGCACCGTCATCACCTGCGACACTTCAGTATTGGTGAACTCGACGACGTTCTCGAGGATCTCGGCGGACTGCACATCCAGCGTGCCTTCGCGCTGCGTGTCCTCGATGCTTTGCAGCAGTTCCGAGCCGGCCGAGTCGTCGGCGCGATTGCCCGCCAGCCGCCGCACGACCCGATCGATCCACATGCCGCCCTTGGTGAGCGGGAAGCACATCGTGGTGATCATGCGGAGCACGGGCAGGTTCATCGCCACCAGGGGCACGCCCAGGTGCCGCGAGATCGATTTCCCGAGCACGATGGTGGTGACCCAGATGATGGCGGCGGAGATGAGCCCCGCCAGCAGGAGCTGGCCCCAATGGACCGTGGCCTGAGTGCGCAGGCCGATCATGGCCGCCAGGACCAGGACGTAAATCGCCATGCGGGAAAACGTGCGCAGGAGCGCGGTGGCGAGGATGGCTTCAGCAGCGTGAGCACGATGAGCGCGCTCATGCCGATGATGCCCCCCCCCCCGCGCGTCCGCGTTGCGGCTGAAAGACCGGCCCCACGCCGATGGCGGCGAGGATGCGGTCCTCCTCGGCGTGCATCGCGGCGTGATCAGTCTCGCTCTGGTCATCGAAGCCCGCGCAGTGCAGGAGGCCGTGGACGATGTACAGCAGCAGTTCGCGCTCGACGCCGGGAGGGGGATGATGCAACTCGGCCGCGCGGCGGGCCGCCTCATCCACGCAAACCGCGATGTCCACTTCGATCGCTTCCCCGGGCGCCGAGTGAGGGAAGGTCAGCACATCGGTGGTCGCGTCGATGCCGGAGTGCCGCAGATGCAGCGCGGTCATCTCCGCATCACCCACCAAGCGAATCGCGACCCGCGCGACCGGGGCCTGAAGATGCGCCGCCGCCGCCCGCACCAGCGTCTCCAACCACGCGAGGTCAAGCCTTCGATC
>Ga0163154_10008212_pt1 | contig 12240 bp, 5 predicted proteins | sample OliLakLV19MP9P1_FD_148649 | JGI IMG/M metagenome (GOLD analysis project Ga0163154, IMG submission 148649) | Freshwater microbial mat bacterial communities from Lake Vanda, McMurdo Dry Valleys, Antarctica - Oligotrophic Lake LV.19.MP9.P1 | ecosystem: Environmental > Aquatic > Freshwater > Lake >... | reverse complement strand
CAATATCGCACCCCGCGCCCGCGGCGTCCGTGCAACCCTCCCCCTCTCTACCATCGCCCCGTGATTGCTCGGCGGTATCTCATCCCCTTTCGAACGCTGCTCCTGCCGCACATCTTCACCGACACCCTGGTGATCGGTGGGGGAGTGGCGGGGCTGAGCGCCGCCATCGAAGCCGCGGCGCACGGGAACGTGATTCTGCTCGGCAAGGATGTCGCCGATCTTTCCAACACCGCGTGGGCCCAAGGGGGGATCGCGGCGGCGCTGGCCGCCGACGACTCGCCCGATGCGCATGCCGACGACACCTTCATCGCCGGCGCCGGACTGTGCGAGCCGGCGGCGGTGCGCACGCTGGTCGAGGAGGGTCCCGAGGCGATCCAGTGGATCGGCGAGCTGGGCATGCGTTTCGACCGCGACGGTGCCGGTGGATTGATCCTCGGCCGCGAAGGGGGCCACCATCGGGCCCGCATCGCCCACACCGACGGCGACGCCACCGGGCGCGAACTGATGCGCTGCCTGCGGGCTGCCGCGGCGGCACGCGAACAGATCCGCATCTTCGATCGCTGCTTCTCACTTGACCTCCTGACGCCCTCGGCCGACAACGGTCGCGGCGAGGCTCGCGTGCTCGGCGCAATCACCTGGCATCCCAAGCATGGTCTTCAGATCGTCTGGGCCCGATCGACCATCCTCGCCAGCGGCGGCGCCGGGCAGGTGTACCGCGAGACGACCAATCCCAAGGTGGCCACGGGAGACGGTCTGGCGATGGCGTGGCGAGCGGGCGCCGAGATCGCCGATCTGGAGTTCATGCAGTTCCACCCGACCACGCTGTACGTCGCCGGCGCGGCTCGATCGCTGATCTCCGAGGCGGTCCGCGGCGAAGGAGCGTTCCTCGTCGATCGCGAGGGAGCCCGTTTCATGGCCGCGTATCACCCGATGGGTGAACTGGCCCCGCGCGATGTGGTCAGCCGAGCCATCACCGACCACCTGGCCCGCACCCGTCAGGCCAATGTCTTCCTCGATGCGCGACACTTCGGCGCGGGGACCTTTGGATCGCGTTTTCCAGGGCTGATGAAGATGCTCGCGGCGTTCGACCTCGACCCCGAGACCGATCTCATTCCCGTCTATCCCGCGGCCCATTACACCGTCGGCGGCGTCTGGAGCGACCTCGAGGGCCGCACCTCGCTCCGCGGCCTCTTCGCTTGCGGCGAGGCCGCCTGCAACGGTCTTCACGGGGCCAACCGCCTCGCCAGCAACAGCCTGCTCGAGGGACTGGTGTACGGACGGCGCGCCGGCCGAGCCTCGGCCATGGAGACCAACGGCGGGGGCGGTCCGGTGCAGATCATCAGCGACATCCGGCTGTCGGAACTCGGCGAGCTCGACCTGAGCGACGTCCGCTCCAGTCTGCGAAGCGCCATGTGGCGCAACGTCGGCATCGAGCGCAGCGGCACCAAGCTGACCGACGTCGTCGACATGTTCGAGTTCTGGCAGCGCTACACCCTCGACAAGATCTTCGACGACCCGCAGGGGTGGGAGACGCAGAACCTGCTGACCGTCGGGTCGCTGATGACCCGCTCCGCGGCGTGGCGCTGCGAAAGCCGCGGAACGCACTTCCGTCTCGATCATCCGGGTGAACGCGACGAGTTCCACGGTCACTCCATCTGGCACCGCGATGAGGATGGACCGCGCCTGCGGGCGATTGCGCCCTACGTCCTCGCCTCGGTTGGGACATCCGATCTGGTCGTGGAGCGGGTGAAGACGTGAGCGGCGGGAGGGGACGAAGCCTGATCCGAGTGCTGGTCCAGCACCTGATTGGCGGCGCCCTGGCCGCGGTCATGGTCAGCGTGGTCGGTTCGGGCTGCGAGCGCTACCGCATCGAGCGGCACACCCGTCCATCCTTCTATCACAGTGCGTCGTCCGAGCCGCTCCCGGATCGGCTGGAGATGCCCGATGGAACGATCATCGAGTATCGCGACGCCGTGCCGCAGAAGCCCACCAGCACCAACGAGGACGGCGAACTGCTCCAGATCCGCGAGGAACTGGAGGACGGATCGGTCGTGCTCAGATGCATCGTCCCCGAGCACGTGATCGCCAACGCGATGACCTGCATCCGCAACAGCGAGTACGAGCTGATGTGGAACCAGCTCCTCTCGAAGCGCACCCGACTTGCGTACGCGTCGCGCGAAGAGGGGTTGGCCGAGTTCGCGGAGTTCATGGATCTGGAGCGCGCCCCGATCATGGAGACGCTCAATCGAATGAGCTTCGGCTTCCTCGGGCAGGATGTGATCCTCGAGTCCGCCGGGCAGGGCATGATGCAGGTGCGGTTCAGTCCCCGACTGGCCAGCCAGTTCAAGTACAAGTACGTCGAGATGGTGATGGAAGATGGGTTGATGCGACTGCTGGTGATTCGGTAGCGACGGGGAATCCACCGACTTCAGTTGCCGCCGGGAATAGGGGTCGACCCGAGCGAGCCGATCAGTAGCATGGGGTCATCCGCCCTTTGGAGGAGCGGCGCCGAGTTGGCGCGGCGGGGGCGGATGCAACGCATGGTGGAGCACACGATGATCACTCTTCGATACGGACTCGCTGCGGCGAGCCTCGTCATGTCCTCGGCGATCGCCGATGTCTCGTCGGTTCTGGTGAAGGAAGGCGACTTCGTCCCCAGGACGATCGAGACGATCGACGTTCTCAACGATCCGACCATCGATGGCAAGGGACGAGTCGGATTCACGGGATCGGTCACGAGCGGCGATCGCTTCGTCTGGTGGAACGACGGGGCCATCTGGTACAACAGCGCCGCGCTTCCCGTGATCCTGACCGGGGCGGAGAGCACCTGCGGGGTTTCCGACGATGGTGGCTGGATCTACAGCCCCGCCGAGGGCGGTCTCGATGCCGTCTGGAGCAACGGCGTGTCGCTTCAGAAGGACACCGATCCGGCCGTCGATTTCCGCGGTCAGTTCATCACCTTCTGCAGCCGACCACAGATGAGCGCCAACGGCGTGCGCACCTGGATCGCCGGCGTGGGTCCGACGCAGGGCGGCGGTACGAACTTCCGGGCCCTGATGGTCGAGGGCTCGTCGATTCTGACGGCGGGTGACGTCTTCGACGGCCTCGCCATCGCCAGCGGAAGCGGCCTGGGCTTCGCCTATGACTTCTCGCCCAATGGCGCCAACTTCATCATCAAGGCGGTGGTGAACGCGGCCGCGACCGAGAATGACGTGATGATCGTCGGCGACTCGCTGGTGGCGCGAGAGGGACAGCCGACCGGATTCGGCGACAACTGGGCGCTCTTCGATGATGTCGGGATCAACGACAGCGGCCAGTACGCCTTCTCGGGCGACACCAACGGCCCGGTGGCCACCGACGGATTCATCGTCCGCAACAACGCCGTCGTGGCTCGCGAGGGCACGGCCATCGCCGGACTGACACCGACGGGAAATCCGCGGGCCGTCTCGATTGCCAACAACGGCCGGATCGGTGCGATCTGGGCCACCAACGCGGGCGAGGCGCTGTTCCTGTTCACTCAGAACGGGACCGACGGCTACGACGCGGAGGTCCTGCTCAAGGTGGGCGACCTCGTCGACACCGACAATGACGGCATCGGCGACGCGGCGGTGCTCGACTTCAATGCGGCAACTGTCGTCGGTCCCGGGCTCCGGTTGGCGGAGCGGTGTGCGTCGTTTGTGAACGTGGATCTCGCTCTTCCGACGGCCGAACGTGAGGCCATCGTGCGGGTTCCGATGCCCGAGTTCGGACTGCTTGCCGATCTCACCGGCGATGGCATCGTGGATGGCGCCGATCTGGGCGAGTTGCTGGCGGGCTGGGGTGAAGCGGGGCCGAGCGACCTGAACTGCGACGGCACCACCGATGGCGCCGATCTCGGCGTTCTTCTGGCGAACTGGAGCCGCTGAGCCGCACGATCCTCGGTTGGCGAGGTGATCATGTCAGCGAAGATGGCCGGATCGGGGCGTGAAGGCGCGCCCCGGTCCGGCCACTTCAATATCCTGCCGACATGTCCGCCGTTGAACGCCGGCTGCTCGAAGCACGCCGCGACCTGATCGAAGTCTCGAACCGCACGCGCCTCCTGAACACCCGGTTCGAGCGTTCCGGCGTGCACATCGTCGGCGAGCGCAGCGACGAGGTGTACCGCCTGCTGGTCGACGAGGGTCGATCGATGACAATCGCTCCCGGCGACGGAGCCGCGTCGGGCGAGGCCGATCCGCCGCCGCCCGCGGCCGATGAGGCGCCTCTCTCGACGCCAGCAGGCGCACAGCCTGTTGCGGAGCCTGTTGCGGAGCGCGCCACGGAGCCCGCCGCCGAGCCCCCCGCGGAGCCCGTCACCGCGGGTCCCGACGACCCCACCGCCAACCCATCGGTCGAGCCGCTCCCGCATCAGCTCGACGGTCATCTCCAGAGCGATCTCGATGGCCCATCGCTCGAGCGCCGACTGCTCCGCATGCAGTACGAGGCCCGTTCGCAGCAGGAGGAGCAGGGCGTCAACATCCTTCATCTGGCCTTGGGATTCCTCGAGTGGTACGAGTCGCCGAGCCAGACCTCGCCTCGCTACGCGCCGCTGCTGCTCGTGCCTGTCACCCTCGAGCGTTCGCGAGCCGGAGCGATCTTTCGGATCGCGGCAACCGACGACGAGCCGACGATCAACCTCTCGCTTCGCGAGAAGCTCGCGGGTGCATTCGGGGTCGCCCTGCCCGACCTCGCGCCCGGCGGAGGATCGCCAGGTGCAGGGCGAGATGCGCAACCCGGAGCCGAAGGCGATGACACGCTTCGTCCCGCCGCATACGCCCAGGCGGTCGCAGCGGCGGTCGCCGGTCAGCCTCGTTGGCGCGTGCACGCCAACGAGATCTATCTCGGCTTCTTCTCCTTCGCCCGGTTTCTGATGTTCCGCGATCTCGATTGCGCGGCGTGGCCGCAGGGGAAGCGGCTCGATGCCCATGCCCTGATTGCTGGCCTTCTCACGGGCGCGGCTCCCCCGCAGCCTGCGCCGATTGCCGGCGACGACGACTTCCTCGATGAGATCCTTCCACCCGAGCGGTGTCTGCACGTCGTCGACGCCGACAGCTCGCAGACGCTGGCGGTGGCGGATGTGGTCCACGCGAAGCGCAGTCTGGTCGTGCAGGGGCCTCCGGGAACGGGGAAGAGTCAGACGATTGCCAACATCATCGCGGGAGCTGTCGCCGCCGGTTCGCGAGTCCTCTTCGTGGCCGAGAAGCGGGCGGCGCTCGACGTGGTCAAGCGCCGCCTCGATGCGGTCGGGCTCGGGCCGCTCTGCCTCGAGCTGCACAGCACCAAAGCCAACCGCCGGGCGATCCTGCGGGAACTCGACGCGACGCTCCAGCTCGGTCGACCGCGAGGCGGCGGCGGCGACGGCGCCTCGGAACAGATGGCCCGGCTGGGCGAGGTGCAGAGGACGCTGAATCTGCACGCTCGTCGGATGCACGAGCGCGATTTGGTGAGTGGACTCTCGCTCTACCACGTCGTGGTGGGGCTCGCTGCCTTGGAATCGCAGCGGAAACCGTGGCAGGTTCTCGCACTCGATGGCTGCGAGCGCTGGTCGGAGACGGAGCGCAGCGCACGGCGCGATGCGGTCGCGGCCGCCGCGGACGCGATTGCAAAGGGCGGACGACCGGATCAGCACCCCTGGCGCGGGGCCTCGCTCGAGAGCATGCTGCCGAGCGAATCCGAGCGACTCGCGGCGCGCCTCGAAGCGCTTGATCGACGCCTGGCCGCGCTCGAGCAGACGGCCGCCACGCTGCGTGACGCACTCGTGGAGGCTGGTCGCCAGGAGGTCGCAGACGTCGCCCTCTCTTCACGGACGGCGAGGCTGATTGCGTTCGACGAGCTTGCCGCAATCGAGCGAACGGTCGCTCTCGTCGAACACGTGCGAGCCCTCCCGGAGCGAACCGCCGCCGCCCTCGCGGCCCGTGTCGCTGAGGACCCGTCGGCCTCGGGCCGCATCGAGCTGGACGTGGCATCCGCGGCGGAGATCGTGGGGTTGCTGCGGGACCTGAAGAGGCGCGAAGAGTCCCTCCGACCCCGCCTGGCCCCCGGCGCCGACAGCGCCGACATCGCCGACAGCGCCGACAGCGCCGACAGCGCCGACAGCGCCGACAGCGCCGACATCGGGGCGCTGCGCCGGGAGATTGCCCAGCGACGGCAGTCGATCCTGCGGGTCATCTCCCCCTCGTGGTATCGCCTCCGCCGCAGCGCCCGAGCCCTCGCCTCAGTCGCCGAACTCGCGGCGAGCCGACCGAAGGGTGTCGAGGCGGAGGTTGCCCTTCTCGACGAGATCATCGCGCTGCAGACGGCGCGGCGCGGGCTCGAGGCCGGTCACGCACTCGCGGCACAACTCTTCGGAGGCTCGTGGCAGGGTGATCGCAGCGACGCGGCACTCCTCGACTCGATGGTCGAGTGGATCCGCGCGGGGCAGAAGGTCGAGCTGCCGAGCGGCTTCTCCGGTCTCGCCGCAGTGCGAATGCGGTGGTCGACGATCGATTGCGATCCGGTCCGGGCCGCGGCCGGGCAGGCGCGTCAGTCGTGGGAGGCGTGCGCCCGCGACCTTGTTCTTGAGGCGAAGGAAGCATTTGGTGCGGCGACCTGGATCGAGGTTGCAATCGCCCGTCTTCGCGAGCGAGTCGCGGCATGGCGGGCCGAGCCGAGGCGGCTTGACGAGTGGATCGCGATGCGCCGTCGACTCGCGGTACTGGGCGACTCCGGGGTCGGGACCATCGCGGCGGGACTTGCCTGCGGCGAGATCGATCATCGCGAGGCGGTCGAGCAGTTCGAGCACGCCTATTTCGAAGCGACGCTGAAGCGACTCGATCCGGATGGTCGCGTGCTGCGGTTCGATGCCGAAGAGCACGAGCGGCTGCGATCCCGCTTCATCGCCCTCGATCGTGAACGGATGGCCCATGCCCGAGCCGAAGCGGCCCTGCGCCACTACGAGCGACTGCCCCGACCGGAGGACCAGCTCGGGCAGATGGGACTGGTTCGTCGCGAGATCCAGAAGAAGAGTCGCCATCTGCCGATGCGTCGTCTGCTGAGCGAGGCCGGCGAGGCGATTCAGCGGATCAAGCCGCTCTTCATGATGAGCCCGCTGAGCGTGGCCCAGTTCCTCGAGCCTGGCGGAATCGAGTTCGACATCGTGGTGTTCGACGAAGCCAGTCAGGTGCGTCCGGTGGACGCGCTCGGAGCGATTGCCCGACTCGCCGCGAAGGGCCAGCTGGTGGTCGTCGGCGATGACCGTCAGCTTCCACCGACCAGCTTCTTTCGTGCCGAGATGGACGAGGAGGTCGAGGCCGCCGGCGAGGACGACTCCGGCTCGGTCCGCGACCTCGAGAGCATCCTCGGCGTCTGCACTGCCGCGGGGCTTCCGAATCGGATGCTCCGCTGGCACTACCGAAGCGAACACCATTCGCTCATCGCCGTCTCCAATCAGCTCTTCTACGACTCTCGACTCCATGTGGTGCCCAGCCCGAGTGCCCGCAGCGAGCGAGCCGGTCTCTCGATGATCCATCTGCCCGCGGCCACCTTCGATCGCGGGGGCGGGGCGGTGAATCGCGACGAGGCCCGGGCGGTTGCAGCGGCGGTGATGGCCCACGCCCGCGCCCAATCCGGCCAGTCACCGGGCGAGTCGCTCGGCGTTGGGACCTTTTCGGTGCGACAGCGCGATGCGATCCTCGACGAGCTCGAGACACTCCGCCGGGCCAGTCCCGAGACCGAGTCGTTCTTTTCGGAGAACGGGGCCGACGCCGGCGCCGAGCCCTTCTTCGTCAAGAACCTCGAGAACATCCAGGGCGACGAGCGCGACGTCATCTTCATCTCCGTCGGGTATGGACGAAGTGCAGAGGGCAAGCTCTCGATGCACTTCGGGCCGGTCTCCAACAGCGGAGGTGAGCGGCGACTCAATGTGCTCATGACCCGCGCCAAGCGCCGCTGCGTCATGTTCAGTTCGATCACCGATGACGAGATCGACACCGAGCGGGCCACGGGACTGGGGCCCGCGGCACTCAAGGCATTTCTTCGGGCGGCGCGCACCGGCGAGCTGGGAGGCAGTTCGAGTCTGCCACTCGACGCGGACCCGCTCGCGGCCCTGGCGGGGATTCAGCTTCGGCAGTCGGGATATGCGACGGCGCTTGATGTCGGCGTCGGCGGACTGCGAGTCGAGTTGGCGCTCAAGCAGGCCGAACTGTCGCCTCAGTTTCTGCTGGGCGTCGAGACCGACGGTCCGGCGTACGGCGAGGCCCGAACGGCGCGGGATCGTGAACGGACTCGCGGGGCGGTGCTCGAGGCCCGGGGGTGGAGGTTGTCCCGGCTCTTCGCCTCAAGCTGGTATCGCCGGCGCGACGAGTCGGTCGCGGCCATTGTCGCGGCGGCGCAGACTGCGAAGGCGGCGGTCGAGGAGGCGGCCCGCGAACAGGCGATGGGCGATTCACGCGTCGAGACTGCGGAAGTGTCCGATTGGCGCCCAGCGGAGTCGCCACCAGGTGCGGCCAGCGCCGCTGCGACAGCGAGCCCGCCGCCTCCGATTCTGCGTGATGTCGCGGCGCGGACGGCAGAATCAATTGCGCCTCTCGTGGTTGCCTACGAAGTCGCCCAGGTGGGCGTGCCCGCCCGCACCAGACCCAACGAAGTGCCCGGCGAACGACTGCGGGCAATTGTCGAGGCAATCGTCGAAGCGGAGGGGCCCCTCCACGAGGAGGAGCTCGAGCGGCGGATGATCAGCCTGTGGGGACTGCGGCGAACCAGTGCGTCCATGCAGGAGGCGGTCGACACCGGTGTGACCCTCGCCCTTCTGGCGAAGTCGATCGAGCGCGAGGGGCAGTTCCTCGACCGCCCGCAGTCCAAGCGCCGCGCCGAGCCTCGGCTTCCGCGCACCCGGAGCGCGGTCGCCCTGCCATCGCTCCGCCGCCCGGAGCTGCTGCCGCCGTCCGAGATCCGCACGCTCATGCAGGCCATCGTCACCAGACACTTCGGGATCGACCGCGACACGTTGATCGTCGAAACCCGCAAGCAACTTGGACTGGGGACCACGACCGCGGCGATCCGCGAGCTCTTCGATGCCCGGCTCGGCGAACTGGTCGGTTCGGGGATGCTCCTCGAAGGCGGCCGCGGACTCTCGGCCGGGACGAACGCGAACGCGAACACGAACACGAACACGAACACGAGCACCTCGCACGAGCCCTCCTCGGGAGCACCCACGCCATGACGGAACCTCACCCCCAGTCGGAGTCCGACGCGTCGCCGGAGGTGCTCAGATCATCCATCGAATCCACCACCGCGTGCTCGACCACATTCGAACGACCGTCGAGGAGTGACGCCAATTCGCGGGTTGCGAGGGCATAATCAACGCCAATGAACCGATCCTTCTCCCGTCGTCGCTTCCTCGCCGCATCCGGTGGCGCACTTGCGGTTCCGTGGGTGGTCGGCGCCGCCTCGCCGGCGCAGGCCGCGAGCGCCGCTCAGGACTCGACGAGAGCCTCCGCAGCAGGCCCGCCGGGGACGACACCCCCGAGTGAACGCATCGGTCTCGGCGTCATCGGCGTCGGGATTCAGAACCGCTCTCACCTCGGTCGCCTGGTGAAGCGCAATGACGTCCGCGTGCTGGCGGTCTGCGACGTCGATACCGTGCGTCGCGAGGCCGCGAAGAAGCTCGTCGACGAGGCCTACGGCAACAGCGACTGCGCCGCATATGTGGAAGACGGCGACGTGCTGGCCCGAAAGGACATCGACGCCGTGGTCATCGCCACGCCGGACCATTGGCATGCGATCCAGGTGATCGCCGCGTGCCGCGCCAAGAAGGACATCTACTGCGAGAAGCCGCTCTCGCTCTCGATTGCCGAAGCCAAGCGGATGATCGACATCGTGCGCGAGCACGACCGGGTCTTCCAGACCGGCAGTCAGCAGCGCACCGAGTTCGGGGCGATCTTCGCCCGGGCGTGCGAACTGGTTCGAAACGGACGAATCGGCAAGGTGCTCAACGTCAGCGTCGGAGTGGGCGATCCGTCGACCTTCTGCACCCTTCCCGAAGAGCCGCTCGAGCCCGGACTCGAGTGGAATCGCTGGCTCGGCCCCGCTGCCGCGCGCCCGTACAACAGCGTGCTCAGTCCGCGCGGCGTGCACGGGCACTATCCCAAGTGGCGCGAGTACCGCGAGTACTCGGGTGGCTACACCACCGACATGGGGGCGCACCACTTCGACATCGTGCAGTGGGCCCTCAAGGCGGATGAGTCGGGACCGGTGCTGGTCACGCCGCCGCTGGGATGGAAGGCCGACCCGAATCCGAAGCCAGGCACTGCACGAGGCGCGGCGTTGCGCTACGCCAACGGCACCGTGGTCACCCACGGCGGACCGAGCGGAGCGACCTTCATCGGAACCGACGGCATGATCCATGTCGATCGGGGACGGATTGCCTCGGTCTCGGAGGAGATTCTGAAGACTCCTCTCGGTGAGAACGACGAGAAGCTTCCGCGCCCCGGCGATCACTTCACCGACTGGATCGACTGCATCCGATTGCGCCGTCGACCGGTGTGCGATGTCGAGGTTGGAGCGCGGTCGGTGACCTGCTGCCATCTCATCAATCTGGCCTACTGGTACGGCCGTCCACTGCGCTGGGACCCGCAGACATGGACCTTCTCGGGCGACCCCGAGGCCGAGCTGTGGAAGGATGTGCCGCGCCGCGAAGGCTACTCGCTGGCGTGATGATGGTGACCTGACCCGACTGATGAATGACTCAACACCCCTTTCGGAGTATCGCTCGATGAACCGTGCAAGCCGCCGGGAGTTCCTCTCGCATATGGGCGTTGCCGCGACCGCATTGGTCGCCGCGCCGTCGCTCTTCGCCGGTGTGCGAACGAAAGACAAGAGCGGGTTGGCGCCGCCGACTCTTGGTGAGGGCGAGCATCAGTACGAATGCGTGCACGACTGGGCCAGGCTGCCGGCCGAGATCGCCTTCGGAAACACTCACGGGGTCGCAGTCGATGCCGCGGGGTTCGTCTACATCAAGCACACCGTCCACGCCTCGAGCTCGCGGCCCGATGCACTCTGCGTCTTCGATCCCAACGGAGCGTTCGTGCGTTCGTTCGGCGCCGAGTTTCAGGGCGGCGCCCACGGGCTCCTGCTGAGTCGCGAGAAGGAGGGCGAGTTCCTCTATCTCGCCGACTGCAACCGTGGTGTGGTCGTCAAGTGCGACCTCAAGGGCGAGCAGGTCTGGACCCGCAGCGTGCCCGAGGAATCAGGGCTCTACGCGAATCTCGCGGAGTACAAGCCGACCAATGTCGCCCAGGTGCCCGACTCCCTCGACAGTCCATTCGCCGGCCATCTCTACATCGCCGACGGCTACGGCAAAAGCTGGATTCATCACTACGACGCGGCGGGCACGTATCTGCGCTCCTTCGGCGGCCCCGGGCGCGAGCGTGGCCAAGTGAGCTGCCCACACGGGATCTTCGTGGACACCCGCGGCGGCGAGGCCCGGCTCGTCGTTGCCGATCGATCGAATCGACGGCTCCAGTACTTCACCCTCGACGGTCGCCACCTCTCCTTTGTGACCGACGGCGTGCGGGCTCCGTGCCACTTCGATACCTGCGGAGGGATGCACGGCGGCCTGCTCCTCGTGCCCGATCTCGAGGGGCGCGTGACGCTTCTCGACGGCGAGAACCGCCCCGTGGCCCAACTCGGCGACGGCTGGACCGACGAGCGCAAGTTCGCCCTTCGCGACAAGAGCCGCGAGCAGTTCATCCCCGGTCAATTCATCGCCCCGCACGCCGCCTGCTTCGACGCCAAGGGCGACATCTTCGTGGTCGAGTGGGTGGAGGTGGGGAGGGTGACGAAGCTTCGGCGCGTGGGGTGAGAGCGGCGCTGAGGGGAGCGACGGCTCTCGCCGGCGGGGTCGTCGGCTTCGCCGACTCCTGAGGTGTGCCGCGTGCGCGGCCCCTGTGTGGCGCTCGGCACGATCGACGCGGCGCTGGCTGCGCCCGCTTGGTCGATCGAGTCGAGCGGAAAGATTGGGGGGGGCAGGTGAGGTGTTCGAGGCCACGGTTGGCACGCCAACCGTGCCTTCGCCCCCGGGCGTGACATCGCCCCCTTGGACCGCCGAGCACCAGCTCGGCCAGATGGTCCGGTGCGCAGAACTGAAGCGCATTCGCATGTGGTGGCGTCGCGCGCAGGAGGTTGGTGACACGGAGGTCACGGAGAACACGGAGGAAGAGGGAGCGGGGGCGGGAGTGATGGCAG